>Ga0180438_10009111_pt1 | contig 12451 bp, 16 predicted proteins | sample SS_ome_12_FD_132455 | JGI IMG/M metagenome (GOLD analysis project Ga0180438, IMG submission 132455) | Hypersaline lake sediment archaeal communities from the Salton Sea, California, USA - SS_3_D_2 metaG | ecosystem: Environmental > Aquatic > Non-marine Saline and Alkaline > Hypersaline >...
AAGCTGTTCGTCCACGTCGCCTTTGGTCACGACCTTGAGCATCTGACCGCCAAGGTTGCAGACAGTGTACGGGCCGACGTAGAGAGCGATCCAAGCATTTGGCGGAAGGAAGAGTTGCTGGCCTTCGAGCTTTTTCCAGGTGCCCCGCATCAAGAGGTGGTTGTGCAGGAAGAGACTGCCCTCGAATTCTAGGAAGATGTGTTTGCCTTTGCAGAAGACCCCCTCGATCCGCTTGCCAGTAAACGATTCGGCAGGGATATCCTCACGGGTTGATTGGCACCGAAGCACCTTGCGCCCCGCAAGGTACTTCCCCAACCACTCCGTCCTTCTGCGAACTTGCGGCCCCTCAGCCAAAGCGGGCCTCCATTCTACTCAGCCTACGAAGATCATGCTCCATCGGATCACCCACGGTGCCCCGCCGTTTGTCATCAGGTCGTTTCACGATCAATCCATTTTGGAAGGCATACTGGCTCGTACTGCTCGAACATGTCCAGCAGTTGCGCTGCATCGGCGGAATGTAGAACCAGCCGCTCGTGTTCCGGTCTAAGGAATCATCCTTCAACCATCTGAGCAAAGAAACGCTTCAAGTCCCTGAAATAGTCGCACACGTCCAGCAATCCACAGGGCTTCGAATGCAGCCCCAATTGCGCCCAGGTCAGGATCTCACACAGTTCCTCAAGCGTACCCATGCCACCCGGTAAAGCGATGAATCCTTCCGCCAGATCCGCCATCAGTGCCTTTCGTTCGTGCATGGAGTTGACGACTCGAAGGTCCGTCAGGCCGGTGTGGGCTACCTCCTTCTCAACCAGCGCCTGGGGCATAACACCGGTAACACGACCACCCTCGTCAATCACAGGGTTGGCGACAACGGCCATGAGTCCCACGTTTGCACCGCCATAGACGAGGTGAACCTGTCTCTTGGCGATTTCTTTTCCAAGTTCGATGGCGGATTTGCGATATTCGGAGCGAAGCCCTGGACTTGATCCTGAAAAGACACAGACTGAATTCATGTTTGACCTGATCTCCGGGACGATTACACAAGTGCGGCATTTGGTGGACAACAACGAGTAACGTTGGAACCGGCCTCAATCCCTGGAAGGAGCCGAGGCTCCTCGCCTCCTCCCCACGCATCCGCCGTTCATTATTGTTTCGCCAACTCCTCAATGTACCCCAAATCCAGATTGCCCTTCGCACCCCAGCCCGCCTTTCCCCCTGGGATGGCCGGGCGAAACTTCTCGTAGAGTGCATAGGCTTCGTCGGCCAGTTCCTTGGGCTTGTACGCTTTCGCTAACACTTGCAGCGCCGCAGCCACGGTCTCCAAGTCATCGCCGAACTTCGTCTCCAAGTAACGTTGAACGCTGGCCGGTTCAATCGCCTTGTCACCCTTCACTGCCCGTATGCCATCGTCCGTGTTCTTTGCCGGTACGGGGCGACCGCAGACTTCGACCCAGAACTCTTCGCCACGTTTCTTTTCTCTGGCTTCCTTTGCCTTCTGCTCCTGGGGTTTGAAGATACCCAACCTGCGACCCTTGGCCTGGGCGTTGAGCCCCGCTACTGCCCTGCCCAATGTCAGGGCTTCGTTCTTGTTGAAGCCGAGCCGCTGGGCAACGATAGTGGCCCAAAGTGTCAGGACAGGGGCACGATTGATGGAGATGATCTTCTTCTTTGCCATGACGGCTGGTCCTTTCCGGCTCGGAACCGTTCATTCTATCTTCGATGCGGTGGCTTCGAGTAGACCGTCCACTGCTGTTGAGTTCGACATCGTTGCCACCATCTACCCTCCGAAGAGCCATCGAAGAAGCCGCCACCGCCTCGGAGGCGGTTCTTCCTACCGCTGCTGCCGTTGCTGATTCTTGATGGCGTCGTAGACCTCCTTTCGATGGACCGGTATCTCCTTGGGGGCCTCGATGCCAAGCCGAACCTCGTCGCCACCGATCTCCACAACGGTGACGGTAATACTGTCGGCGATGACAATGACTTCGCCAACCTTGCGGGAGAACACGATCATGGACGTGTTTCCCACTTGTTTAAGGGCATCCGAAACCACGTATGCTTGCATACCGTCTTCGGATTGAACGAGCGTGTAACTGCCTGCCTCTTCGACAATGTTCACCTGAGTACCCGCCGAGAACTCTCCATCTGGTGGTCGTCCCTGCTGGGGGCCGGTGGTGTAGTATTCCGTCTCGGTGCCGATCAAATGAGTGAACGTGCCGGTCGAGGATTCGGCTGAGGCATCTGACAACAAGTCCCTGCTATCTGACTCCTCGCCACCACTCGTTCGGCCACCACCAGATTCATCTGGAAGGCCGGAAGTCCGACTTGAACAGGCGGCCAACGTCATAAGCGTGGCAACGCAAACGAATAGGAGAAGTCGGCGAATCATGGAATACTCCTTTCGAGGGTCAGGCCACGCCCGTTGAGCTACTGACATTCTACGCAATTCCCAGAATCCAGCCCTCCAAATCGGCACTTCGGTGTTTTTCCTCGGTCAACCCATTCCGGCGATTCTGGTCTTCAAGAACTCAGAAAGTCCCACTGCATCATCCGTGCCGATCTTGAGCTTGCCACGTTTCAGTCGAAGGACAACGCAATTGTATCCCCAGATGTTCCAGACCCAGCCGCCCAATGGGCTCCAATGGATGCCCCACCCCTCCAGGAAGGTCGTTCGACCTGTCTCGACCTCGAGGATGTCATCGTAGGGGATGCGCCTGCGAAACAAGGGGAAGGGTCCGAAGCGAACGACGAGTCGGTCGCCCTCATCCTCAACGGTCAAGTACCCGAGGCTTGCGCCTAACAGTAGCAGGAACAGCCCGGTCACCAAGAAGGTGATCTGCAAGGCGAGTACGGGCAGGTACTTGGCTGCAACGAGGAATGCGATAGCCAAGGCGTATCCAACGTTCTTGGTTCTTGCTGGAGGATTCACGGTCGAAGAAGAAATCTACGTCGAATGCAGCCTCGGTGAGTGGCAGGAGGCGAAGATCCCTCTTGACGAAGGCGGACTTGCCGAGCTTGAATTTGTCACTCCATTCCCTCATGGCCAATCAATCAAGCTCCAGTTACTTATGTTTCCTCGTCCGGCTTGGCCCGGTCTGCCGGAATGTACGGGATCAATCCCTTCTGAAACGCCACTTCCTGAAGCTTTCTAGGAGCGCTGCGAATGTCCATCAAGAAGCCGTTGACCTCCAGCATCCAGGCCATCGGATTGTCATCCATCTTGCTCGGCAGCGTCCACTTGGGGTCGAACTGACGAATCCTGAACATCGTCCGAATCGTTTTCAACTTGGCTGCCCCGGTGCTTTCCGCTATGCCGAACGCTTCGTCGATGGAATAGAGTTTCAAGTGCGGGGTCTGGCTTAGATCGTGGAGAAAGTTGGCCCACCCGATGGTTCGCACGACACCAGAAGCCCACGTTGTCAGACTTCCTCGAAGGAGCGGTGATGGACGCTTCCTGGCCAAGGCCATCGCCAGCTTGCGGCACAATTCAGCGTACTCTTCGTTCAGGAATCCCCGGCAGAAAGCATCTGTCAGTTGGATAAGTGCTTCGGCAATCGCTTTGGCCTCGCCGGATGCCGAGCGGCCACCAACTGCCGTCATCGCCTTCCGTGGCCGCTGTTTGGATTTCCTCGGCGGTTTGGCTGCTGGGGCCATGTCGTCTCCGAGCGAGGTGATGATGCCGAACGCCTCCTTGGCCTGCTTGTACTCTTCGTTGAGCGTTCTCTTGATGCCGCCGCCGAAGGTGATGTTGTATCCCGAGATGAGCCCGTCGTAGATAATTCTCCCCTGGAAAGGCAGGAGGACGGTCGTGACCAGCCTGGGCAGGGACGGGCCGATGACTTCCTCCAACGGATCGGCTAGGCCAAGGACGCCATAGGCTCTGTTCGGCGAACCACCGCTGGTCAGGAAGACCGTGTACTTCTTCAGATAGCGGAAGACGTAGAACTTGCCCGGCAGAGCGTGTTTCCACGAGCCGACGATCTCCAAGTCGTCAGCCTTCAGGTTCGCCGGGTTGTCTCGCACGAACTCGTCGATCAGTTCTCGGTGGGCGAAAAGAGCGTCCCGAATGGCGACCCTGGCCTCGGGCGGCGTAGAGGTGTACTGCCGAGAATCCGAAAACTGCACCGGGGAGACCTTCAGCTTCCGGTTCACGAACGACAGGAGCGCCGCATACAGGTCGTAGAACAGGTTTCCTTCGTCGAATGTCAGGTTCATGGTGATCAACTCTTCGCCAAGCGTGCCGTCATTCGCCAAGTTCCTCCATCAACTCAGCCTGTCGCCGTTCGATGGCTTTCAAGCGACTCTTGATCTTTCTGGCTTCCTTTTTGAAGTCGGCCAACTCCTTCTGGAGCTTCTCCCTGTGCAGCCCGTCTTTGCCGCTCTTTTCCCTGACGAGGGCCTCGACCTCATGTCGCAGCAGCCGGAACCACGGGTTGCCGTGCATACTGTTCTGCTGGAATTGCAGCTTGCCCGCCCGCATGGCCTCGTAGATTTCCTGCTGAGTCAGACCAAACTCCTTCCGGGCGGACTTGTCGCTCAGCGTGGCCCCCTTCTGTTTCCATATCGAATCCATGTTTCTTTTTCCTCGGTGGCGTTGTCCTGAGTTCGCCCACTAACCAGCCCTGACCGTCCATGACGGCTGGCAAACTGCCTATGTCGCTTCACTCCTTGGCCCCGCTTCCTTGTTTGCCTTTCCAGTAAGGGCAAAACGGACAGTCGCCGCCTACGGGAAAGTCCTCGCCTTCCTCGTGTGGGCAGCCCATGTTCCCGGCACTCATGCCGACCCGTGTGACGCCGTGCTTCTTCAAGAACCGGTCGATCTCGTTCTGAATTTTCGGATCGGTCGCCACGCCGGTCGCCATCCACCGCTTTATGATCGGCTCCGCTCCCTCCTCCTTGATGACCCCAGCCACGATCTTCGTCGTTGTCTTATCGTCAGGGCCGTAGTAGGCGATGGTTCCAATGGGAAATTGAGGCGATTCCACCGCATCGTCTTCTTCGTCGTACTCCTGAGCCTCCCACAGCCAGTAAGTGTAATCCTCAACGTACTGGCAGTTGGGATCATCTTCCCCGACTTGAAGGCCCGCCAAAGGCACCTGAAACTCATGCTTCCCTCGGCGGGCTTCGCACACGACGCCTTCCTTCCGGTCCAGCGGCGACTCGGCAAAGCCAAGAATCGTAACCTTACCGCTTTTGTCTGGCCCGAGGGTCGATGCGGGCCAATAGTCGGCCTTGAAGGGGAAAGACAGATGGGTTCTCAGGTAGTCTAGAAACTGCCGCTGCGTCTGTTCCTCGGCTTTCGGTAACCCCTCGTCACCGGTCAGACCCAACACCATTCTGATGCGGTCATCGGGATCGTCCGTGGCAAGCGGGCGGGTGACAATGTTCGTCGGCTGCTCCATCGCAACGGGCGTTGGGTCAGACGCCTCCTCCAACTGATCCTCGTCCAGCCAGTATTTGTAGGGCTTCACCTCATCCCGCTGGCATCGCTTGAAGAAGACGGGGTGGGCCTGATCGAGTGTCGGCTTCGTCCAATGAACGGCGTAACCGATTGGCGTCAGCCAGCCAATCCTCTTGACCTTTCCCACCCAGCCGCCTAGAGGAATATCGGCGTATTGCTCATGGACAACGCCCGGCTTCACACGGACCAAAGCGCCCTTGGCAAAGGCCGCTTTGAGGCCGTGCTTTCCTTTGCGCCTCCCCAGCCAACGATGGAGATGGCGAAGCCCCTCGTTCACTTCATCCAGGTCAAACTCCTCGGGATCGAACTCGTCCCCGACCCATTCCAGGGCGTCCTCATGCTCTTCGTGCTCGGGGTCTTGGGTCTTTTCGAGGAAGTATGGATAGCCGTAGGGGCCGCCGCAGTTCTCGGGCGGGCAGGTACGCCCCCCTTTCACACATCGAGGGTAACGAACGCCTTCTTCGGCTGGTAGCGTCTTCTCAATGTCGATTGTGTGTCGCCAATCGTCCCCGAAATCATAATCGTAGCGGAAGCAGATGTGTCCTTCCTCCACAACCTCGCTGAGTCGAACATAGCGAGAATCGTATTCGGCCTCGCTGCTCCTGCCAAACTCCTCGTCATCAATCACAAAGGCGTACATGTGTTCGTCTTCCCAACCCATGCAAACTTGGATGATGTCGTGGAGTTCATCCAGGGAACAGTCGTTCGTCTGCACTCGTCGCCAGATCGACGGGTTGATGTGCTGAAGCGTGATCTTGACTTTGTAGATAGGCAGGGCAAGATCGAGTGCCTTCCGTGTTTTTGACTTTTTCTTAGCCACTGGTCATCCTCCGTGTCTTGTCCCTTCAGCCGTCATCCTTCCGCCCGCTCTGCCACAAAACCAGACTCATCGCCATGATGGAAGAAAATCATCCCCTCAAGCTGGTCGCCTTCGAGGACCGCCCTCCCACGCCCGAACACTTGCTCATCCTCGTCGTGGCCCTCCCAGGAAAACTCGGCAGCGGGCTTGCCATCCCGGTCGGTAAGTCGGCAGTCCATCTCGCCATAGACGCAACCGAATTGGAACTGACCGCCATCATTGCGCTCAAATTCAATGAACGGTTGGAGTTCCTCGACCGTTTCCTCCACGTCCCATGCAGTCATGGAGAGGATGTTCCAGCGGCCTATGATGGACGATTTCGGTCTGCGTTTCGCCATAGCACGACTCCCTTCCGTCTTCACTCGCATTCCACTTCCACCGGCACGATATGAACCCGTAGTTCCAAATCGAGCTTGTTCTCCTTCCACCCGATCTCGAAGATCTGGCGGCGTTGGCTGAAATGAAGGTGCTCCAGGGGCACTTCTTTTGCCATCTCTCCGAACTCGAACTCGGCAAACTCGTAGCAGATATCCCCTTCGTGTTTCTTCCGACCATTCCCTCCGGGTTCTTCCTTTTTTCAAACCCCACCGGCCAAACCTCCAGGACGTGGCACTCGCAACCCTCGTCATAGTAATACTCATAGCGGCAACCGTGCAGACGCCAGCACCCACCGACCGGGCAGAATATCGATTGGAGGACTCCTTCGAGCCGGGACTTGATATTTGCTTCTTCGTGGTTCATGATCACTCAGCCTTGGAAATGAATTGCCAACCACACCGTCCGTTGATCCGGGGCGGTCCATTCTACCCGATGACGTTTGTGCGCCGGAATTGTCAAGTAATCACCGGGCCTTAGTTCGATGGCATCCGTCCTATCCTCGAACCGGATGCGAGCAGCGCCTTCCAGGACCATCACCCACTCTTTCTGGTCTTGATCGTACCAGAAGCCCTCGTGCAAAGCGTGACCTTGGGAAACGATGCGCTCAACCCGAAAGTTATCCGTCTTCAGGATGTCCGTAAACAACTCTTCGGGTAATTGGGCCGGGATGTTGTCGTACAGATTGTGGAGATCCATGATCGTTGTCGCTCTCCGTACTCTGCCTTAGTTCTTCCCCCACAATCCCAGCGCACCGATGGCCAGCATCAACCAGCCGATGACGACAGGGAGGGGATTGCCCCTGTTCCGGCACGTTGAGAACGGCTGTCGCCATGTCTTGGCCTCTCGGTGGAATTCAATTATCGAGGTCCAGATTCTACCCCCTGCGAGGTGTAGATCACAAGTTAAGCCCCGCTATAGAGTTAGGTGGCAAGGCGGGCGAATCGAGGTGAGTTTGCCGACTCAGACCCAGGGCAAAATACCGGGCAGCAGAGCCTTCTCACCCCCGCCACGTCCAAACCCATTCATGGTGTTGAATTACAACTGCAAACAGCGTACATTTTATGCAATCACTAATCAAGAAGCCCATACGACCAATGCAGACATTCGGCCCGAGACTCCGGGATCTCCGTAAGGCCAAGGGCCTTAGCCAAAGGGCACTGGCCGACATCGTGAAAATCAACTTCACGTATTTGAGCAAGATCGAGAACGAAAAACTCGATTTCGCCCAGTTCCCCAGCGAGCAGTTGATCCGTTCCCTGGCGGCAGCCCTCGATGCCGACGTGGACGAACTGCTGATCCTGGCGCAGAAGATCCCAGATTCCATAAAGAAGCGGGTGATCGAACGACCCGATGCCTTCCGCAAGATTGCGGACCTGGACGACAAGACCCTCAATAAGTTGCTCGAAGACCTCGAAGACGGATGACCAGAAACCGGCTCAAGTACCTCCGCAACGAAACCATCGAAGACATCACTGCCCAACGGGTTCGTGAATACGAAGCCAAGGCGGGAGTGACGGTGAAGTTGCCGGTGCCGGTGGAAGAGATCGTCGAGCAAGTCCTGCACCTCGACTTCGACTGGGACATCATCGAAGAGCAACCGGGTGAGCAGATCCTCGGTGGCCTCGACGCTGCAAACCGAAAGATCCTGCTCAACGAGGCCCATACCGACCTGTTCGACGAAAAACCGGGCCTGCTTCGCAGCACCATTGGCCACGAAGCCGGGCACTGGGACTTGGATGTGGATCAAGCACCGGCTGGCACACAATCATCGCAGACAGGCCAATCGCAATCGAAGCCGAAGACGACAAAGTAGTGCTGCTGCTCAACAGGTGTTCGTCGGATAGAAGGAGGATTCTGGTATGGGCAGAGTCTATCGGAAACCAAAAGAGGTCGAGAAGTTCCTGATTCGGAGGTTTGTTCAGGAGATGCTGGGCTACACGATCTCTCGGCCCATCTGGTGCGAACGGCCTGACGCCATTCTCACCCTGCATAGAAAACATACAAGAAAGCGTGTCGCCATTGAGCACACGAGCTACCATAGTGACGCAGAGGCAGGGAAGTGCTCGCCTCAGACACCCATCGCCGATTTCTGGAAATGTGTGCAGATCAGCCTTGCTCGGCGGTTTGCTCAGCGAAGGCACTTGGCCGAAATTGGCGGGAGGGTCAGGCTGAACACAAAGCAATTCAGAGGGCAACCCGATTCCAAGACGCAGGAAGCGTTGGCAAGACAGTTTGCGAAGGAGCTTGTTGATTTCTTGGAGTGCCACTCGATCCCTGCATCAGAATGTGTCCGATATCCTCCGTTATACACAAGGCCGAAGGTCGCCGTCTTCTCTGAGTATCCGACGTTGAGGGCGTTAGTTTCCTCCATGACGTTGCACCGAATTCCAGGAGCCATTATGTTCCCTCGCTGTAGCTGGATGTGTGACAGTATCTCCACTGGATGTATTGGTCTCAGCGTGAACAGCATCCGAGCCGCTATCCAGACGAAGAACGAGAAGGCATGCAAATACAATTGGCGATCCGCAACTGAAAAATGGTTACTGATTGTGGCAGAAGGTGGCACCCTGAGTGAGCAGGCTGGGGCTCCAGGTGAACGTGAATGGAACGATTCAGAACTGTTGGCACTGTGCTGTGCATCCCCTTTTGATAGAATCTACTTCTTTGAGTACCCTCGCTCCTGGTATAAGTCATTGAAGCCTAACCGTCGTATCGTATCTAAGACCGCATGAAAGTCCTCTTCCTCCACGGTTGGCAATCGACTCCGGGCGGCTTGAAACCGACCTTCCTCAAGGATCACGGCCACGAAGTCCTAAATCCGGCCTTGCCCGACGACGACTTCGACGCCGCCGTCAGAATTGCCTAAGCCGAGTTCGACCAGGGCCAGCCGGATGTCGTCGTCGGAAGTTCCCGTGGCGGCGCAGTGGCAATGAACATCGACAGCAGAAACACACCGGTTATGCTTCTATGCCCGGCGTGGAAAACGTGGGGGACGGCCACGACAGTGAAGTCGGGCACGACCATTCTGCACTCACTTGCCGATGAGACCGTGCCGTTTGCCGATTCCGAGGAATTGGTGAGGAACAGTGGCCTGCCCTCCGAAGCGCTGATTGTCGTGGGCACAGAGCATCGGCTGGCCGATGAGGGGTCACTGGAAGTAATGTTGAGGGCGGTGGAGCGGGCGGCTACTCTATCATCTCGTGATCTCAATGCATGACCATATGCACTTCCTGATCGATTTGGTGCAAACGAAAGACGACAGAATGAACGAAGACAGAAAGCGAAGATGTGTATGCTGCGGCAGCGAACGGCTGCTAACCGGCAAACACTTACCGGGAGGGTATTCCTCCGAGAGACGATTCAGCCTAGTTCCGATGCGTGTGAAGTCTCTCGCTTGCGTGGACTGCGGATATATCGGGTTTTATCTCGGTACGTCTGACTTGGCGGGGCTTCAGAAGCAATACGAAAAGCTGTCGGAACAAAACGAGTGATGCCGCAGCAACCCGTGCATAACTGAGAGACTTTGATAATGAATGCGACCTCGAAGATGACGCTGCTACTGACTGCCCTGCTCGCAGTGACCTGTGCCACACCGGCCCACGCCGCCGACAAGCCCATCAGGACTTTCATCTGTGCCGGGCAGTCGAACATGGTCGGCTGGGGCGACAGCACGAAGCTCCCCGACGATCTCCGCAAGGGCCACGACCGGGTGTTGATGTTCGAGAACGGCAAGTGGCAGCCGCTCAGACCCCATGAACCCGCCAACCAGGGCCAGCGGCGTGTTGGACTCACCGAGTTCCACTTCGGCCCGGAAATTGCCTTCGGTCACGAGATGGCCAAGGCGTGGCCCGAGGAAACCATCGGGATCATCAAGTTCTCGATTGGCGGCACGAGTGTATTGGCCTGGAAGCCCGACTGGTCCGAGGAAGATGCTGACCGTGTTGGCCAAGGACGGCATGGCTCGCTCTACAAGAAGCTGATGGAAAAGGTCGATCAGGCCCGCAAGGCCAGTGACATCGAGATCGTTGGTTTCCTCTGGCTCCAGGGCGGCGGCGACACCCAGACCGCCGATGTCGCCAAGGAATACCTCGACAACTTGAAGTCCGTGGTGGCTGCTGTCCGCAAGGCTACAGGCAAGCCCGATCTGCCATTCGTCTACGGCACGACCAGAATCGAGGGTATCCCTGATGACCAGACCAACTTCGAGGAGCCGAAGAACCTGCCTCCCGGTCGCCCTGGTGCATGGCTTGTGCTGAAAGCTCAGTTCGACGCCCAAAAAGCAATCCCGCACTCGAAGATGGTGATCCTCCGGGACATTGAGAAGCACCCACGGAACGTCCACTACAACACGGCAGGGCAACTCGAAGTCGGAAAGTTGTTTGCTGAGGCGTTTCTCGAACACGTTGGCCACGGGTTCAAGGTCTACATTTCGACCGACATGGAAGGTTGCAGCGGGGTGACGTGCAGCGAACAGGTCGCCGGGGAAGAGGGCGAGCAACTGCTGACCGGGGACATGAATGCTTGCATCGAAGGATGTTTTGCCGCAGGGGCAACGGAAGTCGTGGTACGGGATCATCATTCGAGTGGTAGCAACGTAGATCCACAATCGATTGACAAACGTGCCAAGCTGATCCAAGGCAAGACGCCGGAGAATCGCTTCAAGGATATTGAAGGCTCTGATGCGATGATTCTGCTGGGGTATCACGCCATGGCACTTACACCGAACGGCACACTCGCCCATTCCTTTTCTTCTGCATCGATCCAGGGGATGTGGCTCAATGGTCGGGAAGTGGGTGAGATCGGTGTAGATGCGGCGATTGCGGCAGAATACAAAGTCCCGGTGGTCATGGTTTCCGGTGATGACAAGTGTTGTGCAGAAGCTCGGTCGTGGCTTCCCGGTGTGGTCACTTGCCAGACCAAGGTGGGCACGGGGCCGCAAAGTGCCGATGTGCTGCCGCTGGAAGAATCCCGCCGCCTAATTGCGCAAAAGACCAAGGAAGCCCTCGCCAAGTGGAAGGAGATTCGACCGATCAAGATCGAATACCCGGCCACAATTCGCTGGGATTACTTACCAAAAGAGTCTCTGCGAACCCATAACCCAGAGTTCAAACCGGTTGACGATCCACGACGGGTTGAAAAGACTGGCGATTCCGTTGAAGCATTGTTAATCGGAAAATAGTCCAGCATGACAGACAATTCTGACCCGCAAATGGCGTTGATGTTCTCGTTCTTCGAGAGCGTGGTGCGAAAGGGGCCGGGCAGCAAGGAATCTACCCTCAAGGCCCTCTCAATGCTCGACGGGCTGCCGCCCACGCCCCGCATCGTCGATTTTGGATGCGGGGCAGGAGTGGCATCGCTGGTCTTGGCCAGGGCCACCCAGGGCAACGTCACGGCGGTGGAGATCCACCAGCCCTTTCTGCAACAACTGGAAGCCCTTGCCGCCAGTGAAGGACTGACGGAGAAGATCAGGACCGTCGAAGCGGACATGGCCGATCCACCATTTCCAGATGTCTCCTTCGATCTGGTTTGGTCAGAGGCAGCGATTTACAACGTCGGGTTCGAGCAAGGTCTGAAACGTTGGCAACGGCTTCTGCGGGCAGGCGGATTCATTGCCGTTTCGGAGGTTTCCTGGCTATGCGAAGCTCCATCTGGGGAAGTTGTGGACTTCTGGACGACCGAGTACCCCGCTATGACCAGCATCGAAGAGAACTTCACGACATTTCGTGCGGCGGGCTTCGAGCCGGTTGGCCATTTCGTGC
>Ga0180438_10009112_pt1 | contig 12451 bp, 9 predicted proteins | sample SS_ome_12_FD_132455 | JGI IMG/M metagenome (GOLD analysis project Ga0180438, IMG submission 132455) | Hypersaline lake sediment archaeal communities from the Salton Sea, California, USA - SS_3_D_2 metaG | ecosystem: Environmental > Aquatic > Non-marine Saline and Alkaline > Hypersaline >...
CTGTACAGGTGTTCGGGCAACCCATCCCACAGCGATTAAGGCAGCTACCAATAAATGGGTTCCACTTAGAGGCAGTCCGATATATGTGCCCACGAATGTTATCAATGCCACAGATACTGAGGCTGCCAAGGCTGAAGAAGGTGTCAGCGTGACAACTTCAGTAGCTAAAACCTTGATGACCCTTCGTCCAACAATAATTAAGCCCAAAGCCATTCCCATACCGCCAACCAACAGTGGAATTACAACACCTGGTAACGAGATAGGACCAATAGTTATAGCTGTTTGAAAATCAGGTAATGATATAAGCGGCGCAACAGCGTTGGCAACATCATTCCCCCCTCGGCTCAAGTTTACAATGATTAGAAAGAAAGCTAATCCATAAGCTGCAATCTGCTCTTGTTTTTCTCTCCCTGTAAATCCAGTGGCCCTTGCTTGAACTTTTCTTACCATTCGAAATACTGCTGCAGATATAAAAAATCCAATGATAGGAGAAATTATCCATCCGCTAAAAATCTCTAATACGACAGACCATGATATAGATTCAATTCCCCATCCAAATTCTCCGAAAAAGGGGGCAAAAATTGCTACTCCCATAACAGAACCTACCATGCATTGAGTTGTACTTATAGGGAGTCCTTTGGTTGTAGACACAATCAATAACCATACCGCCATCGAAAGAAGTACTGCAAGGGCCATTGTAGGAGTCATTACCTGTTGAAACACCAAGTCTGAACCAACTGTTTCCGATACTCTCCCACCAAGAGTCAGAGCACCAACTATGCTCAAAAACCCTCCCAAGACTACAGCTGCATGAAGAGTGAATACACGCGCACCAACTGCTGGACTCATGGCTTCATCATTGCCGCCAATAGCAAAAGCAACGATGAAGGAAATCCCTAGAAGGAGGACAACTGTATCCAAATGATTCAACGCTCCTTCTATGAATATTTGATTGCTAACTCGCGGATGTAGTCACCTGCCAACTCCGCCCTTATGGCAACCTCCAGTACTCTTTCGGACACACTCTTATAGAAATGTATCGCTGGCGGTTTGTATTTTGATTCTCTGAATAGTTTCTTCAGCAAGGCATACTGCAAATCTCTGGCTTCTTCTCTCACAAGATCAACTTGTCTGGTTATTTCAACAGATCTCTTGAAATCTGTGAACAGGTACTTCACAGCATCTTGGAGCAAATCAGTACAAATCCAACTCTTCTTAGCTATGTCCTCGATTTCCTCAGGAGGTTTCATACCTTTACCAACAGCCATCATTCGAACGGCATCCTCTGCTGCATCAATAATCCCATCAAGGTGGCTTGAAAGAATATGACGTTCTTGTGCTTGTTGAGGCAGAAAGGCATGTTTTGAGAGAATATTTTCCACAAGGTCTTCTTTCACTCGGTCTGCTTCACGTTCTAGGGCGATTACTTCTTTCTCAAGTTCATCGAGTTTGTGATGTTCACCTTCAATCCAGACCTCCGCAGTGACTCTCATTTTCGCGCTTGCCGATTGTAATGCTTTGCTTAATTTCAATAAGCATTCTTCAGCTTTTTTCTGCAATTCTTTATCTCCCGTTCCTAAAATTCTTGAGAAGGTTCCCATCGCAATTACCACCAAGATTACCGTCTATGGTTTGGTTGTTCATGTTCCAAATAGACCTTGCGCCAATAATCTAGGAGGATCTTTCAAGAGTTGCTCTTATCCTCACAATACCAGCTCCAATCTTCTCCTGTTTTCCTATTTTGAATTTGCCAAGAATACCCGTATGCTTGACATGTGGTCCACCACATAGCTCCATACTAAAATCACCAACTGAATACACTGAGACTGTTTCACCATAGTTCTCTTTGAAGAATGCAAGAGCTCCCATCCCGATTGCCTTATCATAAGGGAGAAATTGTTGTATGACCTCAAGATCTTGATCAATTATATCATTCACTAATTCTTCTACTTTTTCAATCTCTTCAGGTGTTAACTTCCTTGAGAACGTGAAATCAAACCGCAAGCGTTCTTCAGTTATGTTACTTCCATTTTGAGTCACTTCATTACCTAGGACCTTTCTTAGTGCTGCTTGAAGTAAATGAGTAGCTGTGTGCAATTTCACAATCTGTTCACTATGCTCAGCTAGACCCCCTTTGAACTTACCCTGAGTTGCAGTTCTTGATATCTCTCTATGCTCCTCAAACTGCTTCGTGAACTCATCCATGTCTATTTCAATTCCCTTCTCTTCAGCCAAATCTCGGGTCATCTCCAACGGTAACCCAAAACTTGTGAAGAGCAGAAAGGCATCCTCTCCAGTTATGATGCCTGTATCTTGATAGATCTTTTCGAACCTTCTTAGTGCTTTACTCAGGGTCTTTCTGAACTTAGCTTCTTCTTTATAGAGACTCGTCATGATGAATTCCTTGTTTCGCTCGACCTCTCCATAGATGTCCTTGAACATCGCAATTACTATCTCTGCTAGATCATTCAAAAAGCCATGCTCAATACCAAGCCTATCAGCACTATGGATTGCCTTTCTCAGAAGTCGTCGTACTATATATCCCTGCTCAACATTTGAGGGTCCTATCTTCCTATCATCAGCCATTATCATGACTGCTGATCGTGCATGATCCACAATAGTCCGAACTAATCTCTCATCCGCCTCTGTGAACTCCTCTCTGCTAGAAAGTTCCTTGACCAAGTTAATCAGGGGGATGAACAGCTCGGTATCAAACACAGTAGGTACGCCCTGAAGCATCGCAATGGTCCTTTCAACACCCATTCCAGTGTCAATACTCCTCATATCCAACGAAGTATAGGACCCATCGTCATGTTTGTAGTAGGACATGAACACGTCGTTCCAAACTTCAACGAAATGACCACAATCACATCCTGGCCGACAATCTGGACTGCATTTTGGAATCTCATCGACTTCAATGAACATCTCCGTGCAGGGGCCACAAGGACCAGCGTTCCCTGCAATCCACCAGTTGTCCTCCTTACTGAGGAAATAGATCCTCTCGTCAGGGATTCCTACACTTCGCCACGCATTTGCAGCTTCATCATCTCTTGGAGAATCCTCATCTCCAGCAAAGACAGTCACAGAGAGCTTCTGAGGGTCGAGTCCAAGATACTTCTTTGAAGTAAGAAACTCATAGCTCCATGTTATCGCTTCTTTTTTCCAATAGTCCCCCAAACTCCAGTTTCCAAGCATTTCGAAGAATGTCAGATGCGTAGTGTCACCAACATCCTCAATGTCCGTTGTACGAACGCATTTCTGGACATTTGTCAAACGCTTCCCTTCTGGATGTGGTTGGCCCAGCAGATATGGGACTAGTGGATGCATTCCCGCTGAGGTGAATAGTACTGTAGGATCATCCTCTGGAAATAGTGATGCAGAGGCTATCACTGAGTGTCCTCTTGCTTTGAAGAAATTCAGGTATTTCTCTCTCAGTTCAGTAGCTTGCATCTCACGTCACCTCTCTAGTTAATAAAAGGGGTAGAAGTGCCTCATCTTTATTGATTTTAATCATTTCGAAGAATACATGATTTTAGTTCTGTTCACTTGGTCAAAATCAGTCCTGATGGAGTCATTCGATATCTTCTAAGACGAGAAGCAAGCCAAGGAAATCTTTCTTGCCAGTTTAGAAATCGGTCATTTGATATGATGTCCGCATCGAGTTTCTTTGACAGCTGGATTATTTTAAGATCATCATCTGTTCCCTTTGGAGCCTCAATTGTATCAGCAATCAAGATGAATGAGTCAAGTAGAGAAGGCTTGTCAACACTGTGAATCAGGGCTGCTGATATCACAAATACTGCATCGAATCCTGCGGCTCTAAGACTTTGATATGCTAGTAGCAGGTTTTGCGCTTTTGGCTGTCCATGCGGTGATAGATGATATGCAACATTACTCCCATCAACAACGACCCTCCGACGAATGGTATGGCTATCCGAATTATGTCTGGTCTTTTGAGCTCTGCATTTCGCTATGTGAGAATCTAAAATGTCTCGATTGAAAAGTTGATCACAGAAGGGACATCGGGCACGTTTTGGCAAGACTTAGAACCTCTTCAAATAGTGTACTGACCCGCCTATTTCTTCCGTATAAAGATGAGGATTAACCGTGGATGGAAGTCCATTGACAATAACTAAAGCTATTTAATCAAATGATATATACATAGTTTGGCGTCCTGTTTCCGCGGTGTCGTCCTCCCGGCGGCCCGATTAACGGGGGCAGACGCCACCCTCCTTATTGATAAATCAGATAATTAATGACATCAGAAAGAGCCACCCTGTTCCAATTAATAGATGAATGAGAGATAAAGGTGTGGCTATCTTCAGGAAATCTTTGAAGCTTATCCTATCATTTTCTTCTTCAGACATTGCCATTGCCAGTATATTTGCTGGAGCACCAATGGGGAGAACGTACCCACCTACGTTTACGGCGAAAACCAAGATTGCTGGGAAGACTGGTGAGGCTGTAGCAAGGGTCGCCGCTATAGGTGCCAGAACAACTGACACTGGAATATTATCAATGACAGCCGAAAGAACTGCTGGAACCCAAACCAGAAATGCCACAGCAGTTCCTGTGTTCTCTGATACAATTGAGTCCACTGCTAGCCCTATATCATCAATAAATCCGACAATACCCAGCGCACTGACGAGCCCGAAGATTCCAATTAAGAAAAATACTGTATTCCAATTTATCTTCGATAATATGTCCTCTACCCTCTCTCTTGTCATTATCAGTACAAAGAAAGCCACAGTTATTGCAACAAGTGATGGTTCAAGTCCAGAACCCTGTCCCCAGGTGAATGCCAAGACAAGAATCCCAATGGCAATCAAAGACAGATAGAAGTCATTCCTAGATCTAATCATGTGTAAAGGTGATACTACGAAGACTTCATCTACGACTTCCTCAGCAGAATCAGGAAGTTTCCCTCTGAACATTCGATAAAATAGAGGCAATGACACAAGCAATATCATGATGGAAAGAGGCATCATTGTCAAGAAGAGTATAGAGGCATCAAAACCTGTAACTCCTTCTTCGATTATCTTGTTTGCAATCACAAGATTTGGTACCGCACCTACTACTGATGGAATCGAAGCAAAATTAGCAACAATTGCCTCAGATATTAAAAATGGCTTGAAGTCAATCTCTAGGGCCTTACATACCTCAATTGTTAACGGTCCCATTATCAGTATCGTTGATGATGTATCAAAGACCAGTGATATCACAAACACGAAGACAATGAATACTGTGAAGAGTCGTTTTGTATTTCCGCCTGAGGGTCTGACAAGAGTCAACGCGATGTATTGAAACATACCCGAGTTTCGAGCTACAGAAACGACTCCCATCATCGCAATTAGAAAGAGGATTGTACTCCACTCTATATGTTCGACGAGCGTGGTAAATGTGGCTCCCATGGGATTCGGGGATCCTGCAGCAGAATCAATACTGAATGCAGCCCATAGAACCAGTCCCACAAGTCCCATACCAACCATGGACATTGCTGCACGATTTACCTTCTCACTGGAAATCATAAGATATGTTCCAATGAAGATAAGTAACACAAGTGTGCCAACTGGTTCCTGCATGGTCTATTTCTCTATCCTTTCTCTTTGGTCGTTGACAGTCCTAGAACATTCTTGCATTTCTTTATTCCTATGGAGATGTGCAAAACCTACGTTTAACAACATAAATCTAAATCCCAAATAAGAACTGAAGTAGAATCAGGTAACCACTACCGATGGTCAGGTGAATAATACCAAGGAGTGTCCCAATCTTCACGAATTCTATGAATGGAATCGGATCGTGTTGCGCCTCCGATAGACCGATAGCTACCATATTGGCCGGCGATCCTAATGGTGTGAAGATATACCCCCCTATGTTGACCGCAAAGACCAATGCCAATGGATTCTGAAACCGAACTGCAATTGGAGCGAGAACCAGTGATACAGGTAGGTTGTCAAGGAATGCTGAAAGCATAGCAGGAATCCAAACAAGAAAAACTGTGGCAAATACTGACCCCTCTGTAATGAAACCCGCAACAGCATTTCCCAATGCATCAATCAACAGCGTCATATCTAACGCCCCTACAAGTCCGAAAAGGCCTACAAGAAAGAAGACAGTAGGCCAACCAATTCTATTCAGAAACTCGTTTGCTCTTTCATGAGCCAGTAGAAGGAGGAGTCCAGCAATGATAAGGGCTACCATGGCAGGTGTAAGTCCAAAAGCTGGACCTAAGGCAAAACCAATGACAAGGAAGACGATTGCTCCGACTGAGATGTTGAAGTCCCATCTATCCTTAATCATGGAAGATGGGTCAATTGAAAAGACGGCTTCCACTCTATGTTCATCTGTTGTCCCAAATGCTGAGCTATACCACCTAAGAAAGATAGGTAAACTGACAAGAAATAGGATAATTGAGAGAGGCATGAAGATTACAAATAGGAATCCAACATTCAGCCCTGTTTTACCTGCAATCACGAGATTTGGCACTGCACCAACGACCGATGGAATAGAAGAGAAATTACATGTTATCGCTTCTGCAATGAGAAATGGTTTGAAATCAATTTCAAGTGCTTTGCAAATCTCAATTGTGAGCGGCGCAGCAATCAACATGGTTGATACTGTATCGAAGAAGAGGCTGATTCCTGAAATAAAGACCATAAAGACTATGAAGAGCTGTTTGGGGTCCCCCTCACTCCTGGCTGCTATTCTGAGGGCGATATATTGGAAAATGCCAGACGCAGCTGCTACTGATACAATGATACTCATTGCTATGATGAAAATAATCGTGTCCCATTCAACATGTTCTATGAGTTCTGCAAAACTAGCACCAAGAGGATCTCCCATCACCTGCCCGACATAGAGTATGAGTCCGGCCAAAGCCACTCCTAGAAGTGACATTGCAGTCCGGTTAATCTTCTCTGTAGAGATTAGGACATAGCTCCCTATAAAAATGACAAGAACAGCAACTGGCAAATTCTGAAAGACGACTACTAAGATGAGTGAAACTGCAACCATTATTGCTATGAAAATCGTTGCAATTATTTCCCATCCTATCTTTCTCATGTTGCTGGTCTCTTCAGATTTGTAGATTGATTTTTTACATTCCTATATGACCACCCTGACTATTCCTCCTGTTCATTAATGTGTCGAGTTAATTCCTAGACGACACGAAGGGAAGTCCTTCAGACAAATCCCCTTTAACAAAGTCACGAACCTTCGCTTCTTTTCCATCCAAATCAATCACAGCCACTGCATCCTTTACAAATTCATCCAAATCCTTTGAATCAGGACGTCCGTATCCTAAAGGAGCAGTCAGAGCGACAAGATTTGTGTATGAGACCATATTACGGATGTGGCTATGTCCTGAAATTGACAATCTTACTCTCTCATCACTCATTATGATTTGTCCTGTGCTCTCTGCTCCCATGAACGCTCCATGAAAATCCCAAGGCAATCTGTTCTTATAGATTGTCAAATCCCGAAACGGTAGATGATGAGAAATATAGATGACATGCTTGATATCCTCTGATATTGTTTTCAGGTCATATTCAAGTTTCTTGTTGAACAGGTCCGTAGCCTCAGTATCAGTAAAACTCCAGTCCACTCTGAAGAGATCATACCATACAGCCCCCCGATATTCTTTCTGCATATAGTTCTGCATAGGGATATCTAGGTCCTCCCGTCTGAACGAGTAGTCATACCATCCCATACTTCCCACGAATGCATAATCTCCCTTCACAACTGGAGAATCGGGAATGTGGGAAAAACCATTCTTCTTACACACTTCCCCAATGAGTCTGGAATACTTCTCAAGAGACCCAGGACCACCTCCTTCCTCAAACCAGATGTCGTGATTCCCTGCTACAAAGAGGTTGATGCAGTTTGCGCAGTGAAGTATAGACAGAGAGTGTGATAGAACATCTAGTCTATCACTGATGTCTCCAGATATGACAAAGACATCTGGGTTAATCTCTTCAACCCGTTCTTTGATTTCTGTCAGAAGGAGTGTATCGCTCCCGTCTTGAAGCACATGAATATCAGAAACCGCAGCAATCCTCAAGCTATCTCACTCACAAAAAGTGCAGCAATATGGTCCTCTTAAAAGGGATTAGTTGAATTGCCAGAGCATATCTTTGATATCGCATCTTTTAGGATGATTAACAATGACAAACCGTATTGTTGCACAGGCTTCAGAAGATGTTGATCTCTCGCAGACTAAGACAATCGTTGATCAAGTAGAGATCACGGATACGTATGCGTTGTATCTCGATGATGAGAGCCACTCGTTTGATGGCATCGCTGAAAAAATTATCTTTCCCTCAACAGAGGCTGAGATTGCCTCGATCATGAGGAGTGCATATGAGAGTGGCACACCAGTCACGATTCAAGGTGGGAGGACCGGTCTCACTGGCGCTGCAGTACCACTGGGTGGAATTGTATTGAATCTAGAAAGAATGACACAGCTGTCATACATGGACTTCGATGAATCTGAAGGGCTTTACTCGATTGCAGCACAATGCGGCTTGACACTTGAAGACCTAGTTGAAGCAGTGCAGTCAAAAAAGCTGGAAGCATTGAAAGGTAAAGGGACCAGTGAACAACAGAGGGTACTGGAACGTTTCCTAAGTGAAACTGATACGTTTACATTTCCTGTTGATCCAACTGAGATGAGTGCTTGGCTAGGCGGCATCGTGGCTTGCAATGCATCGGGAGCACGGACTTTCAAATACGGAGCCGTGAGACCCTGGGTCCGTCGTATCAGAGTTGTTCTGGCAAATGGTGATATTTTGGACATTCAGAGGGGAACTGTGAGAGCTGACAATGGAAAGTTCGTGATTGTCCACAGTGACAAAACTGAGGTTGAGGTGACCGTCCCCTCCTACACAATGCCGAAAACAAAGAATGCTGCAGGTCTGTATGCAAAACCTGACATGGATCTCATTGACCTCTTTGTTGGTTCAGAGGGAATCCTTGGTGTCATCACAGAGGTTGAATTAGGTCTTGTCATACTTGAAGAGAACATCATGACGGTGATGGCCTTCTTCCCAAGCGTGGATGATGCTGTCAACTTTGTCTATGATGTTCGTGCACCAGAATCCCCCATAAAGATGGACTTCTTGGAGTACTTTGGACCACATGCCATTGAAATGATAAAGGAGAAAGCTGGTTCGGCTGGAATCAAAGTGCCTGCGATGAAGGATGACACTCGGGCAATAATATTCTTTGAATTCTCATTCACACCAGACAACATGGAAGAGCTGGTCATGGGTCTGGAAGAGATTCTCATGAAGAACAACACCTCTTCAGAATCAAGCTGGGCTGGTATGGACCGATCAGAGCTGGCAAAGATGAAGACTGTGAGACATTTTGTACCAGAAACTGTCAATGGCATCATTGCACAGAGGAAGGCACAGTACCATGAGGTTCACAAGATTGGAACTGACATGGCCGTGCCTAATGAAGCTCTACGGGATTATCTTCAATACTATATCACTATCCTCGATGAACAAGGAATGGAATATGTGATGTGGGGCCACATCGGCGACAACCATATACATGTGAACATGTTGCCCCGGAACAATGAGGAAGTAACACAGGGCATGGACAACTACATGACCTTTGCAAAGAGAGCAGTCGAACTCGGAGGTACAGTTGCTGCGGAACATGGTATCGGGAAGCTCAAGCGCGCATTCCTAGAGGTCATGTATGGTCAAGAGGGCATCTTGGAGATGCAGGCGGTGAAGCGGGCTCTTGACCCGAAATGGTTGATTAACAGAGGAAATATGATTGCTCCACCTACGGCATTTGTCTAGGTTCAGTTTCCATTATTCGTCTAGCAACCTCAAAAATTGACTCATTACTCCTAATAGTACATTGCCTGTCGATATTTGGGGATTTTTTGCAATAACACACAAATAGTACGCAGATATGCACTATAGTCACAAAACTGACAATTCATTTTCTTGAGTTGTCATGACCTTTCCAATGGGAGAGAGAGAGAATGACGCAGAATTACAGGCATAAAATAAAGACATTGTTACTCCTGTCTTTGTTCATGATTATGATTGGCTTGAATCCAGGATTAGTTCAAGCTGCTGAAGTCATAGAAAATCCCTACATATCAATCCCAGAAATCCAAGGAGATGGATTCGAAAGCCCATTTCCGTATAATACATATGTTGACACATGGGGGATTGTGACGGCTGACTATCAGGAGGAAGAGGCTAGAGGCTTTTTCATTCAGGACCCAACAGGAGACGGAAATCCAGCCACCTCTGACGGAATCTTTGTGTATAATTATTGGTTTGATGTAGAAGTTGGTGATGAAGTCCAACTAACAGGGAGAGTCCGTGAGTATTATGGATTAACTGAGATATATGCACCGTTCATTACAATAGTTTCCTCTGACAATCCAATTCCAGACCCTGTGGAACTCAACCCACCATTTGATGACTACGCTTCTGATGTGTATTATGAAGCATTGGAGGGTATGCTCGTTTCTGTAGAGTGTATGCGTGCAGTGGCAGGTACTAATGAGTATGGTGAGGCTGCAGGTGTTGTTCCTGATTCACATGTCTGGCGAGTGTTCCAAGATGATCCCCGCGGGACCGGTGAGATTATCTTTACTGATGATGCTGGAGGATGTTTGGTCAGCGCAAGGACTGGTTCATATATCCTAAATCTGGTCGGTCCGTTGACTTATTCATTTGATGAATACAAAGTCTTACCCAGCGCAGATAATCCTCCCGAGGTATGGCCAGAGTGGTGGGCTGAGTCTGATTTTGTGTGGCCGCGTGGCCTCACAAGAGGATTCACTGTTGCCACGTACAACATGCTCAACTTGTTTGATGAGTTTGATGCTGTTGACAAGGATGATCCAACAGACCTTAGTGCTGAAGATGTCGAGCTTATGCTCTCAAAACACGCACGTGCGATCTATGACTATCTTCGAGTACCCGACCTGATAGCAGTAGAGGAGGTTGAGAACCTTGAGATTCTTGAAAGGTTGGCAGACACACCACCTATCCATGGGATATATGGGGCAGTACTCATAGATGGACCGGATGCTCGTGGTATTGATGTCGGGCTGCTATATCGCCTTGATCGTGTTGAGATCATTAGTGCAGAGGCACGACAGACTTGCACCGATTTGGATGATGGATATGGACCTGGAACGGATCCCAACTTCCCGTGCGAAGAGGGCTTTAATCCACTCTTCTCGCGACCACCTCTGGTAGTCCATCTCAGCACAATAGTCCAAGGACGTAGATGTGGACCGAAATCAGGAACTGACCTCTGGGTGATTGTCAACCACTTCAAGTCCAAGAGTGTATATGCTCCAACATATGCAGATACAGAGCCCCGTCGTGTTGAACAAGCTGAATGGGTGATCTCTCTAGTAAATGAGATTAGGGATGCTAATCGACGTGCGAATGTTATCGTACTCGGTGATTTGAACTCATTCACTAATGAGGCTCCGGTATACACATTGCAGGATGGAGGACTATACAACCTGATACACGGAGTCCGAAAGTACAATCGCTACACCTACATCTATCGTGGAGTGTCTGAGGTTCTTGATTATATGATGATTTCAAAGGCATTGATGTGCAAATTCCGTCAGGCTAGAATAGTACACTTCAATGTGGACTTTCCATATGGCATCTTTGCAGACGATCCATCAACAGGAATCAGAAGCTCTGACCATGATGTGTTCATGTGTTCATTCTGGATTAAGTAGTGTATTGGATAGTTACTCTGAACTCCAGGGTGGTGGTGGGCCAACTCCCACTACCTCTCTGGTTTCTTTTTTCTAAAACATCTGCATTCTGATTTGTTCTTCTGCATCTTTCATCTTGGAGCAGAGCTCACAATCCTCTTCACAGAATCTTCTAAGATCCCTGATCCCGAAATCACGCCAGAACTGAGTGAAAGCCTTATCCAAATCTGAGCCTATTTCGTCATCGCACCCAATGATACTATTCTGAAGTTCTTCCACTATTTCATCAATATGCAACTTCCTAAGTTTCACTCTCGCCCAGAAATCACACATCTTTCCTCTGCATGGTCCTTTGACCAGAACGCAAAAAGCAGCCATGGGATCGCCTCGAGTGAGTTGGAATCTGCGAAGGAGTCTTTATCTTAAGGATTATCTTGCAGGACTTCCCTATCCCATGCTTGAAATAGATTAGGTTTTGTCCGATTGTTAGGTGTTCTCACACTTGCAAGATGAATCAGAATCTCCTAAAATCGGTCCCAAGATAACGAGAGAGACGGAGACTGTTGAAACGATGATTCGTTTATATTGCGAGAAGAAACACAAGGCTTTGCAGGGAACATTGTGTCCAGACTGTCAAGGACTTCTAGACTATTCTCATCAAAGACTGGAACAATGTAGATACCAAGAGGACAAACCGACTTGTAGAAAATGCCCGGTTCATTGCTACAGACC
>Ga0180438_10009113_pt1 | contig 12450 bp, 10 predicted proteins | sample SS_ome_12_FD_132455 | JGI IMG/M metagenome (GOLD analysis project Ga0180438, IMG submission 132455) | Hypersaline lake sediment archaeal communities from the Salton Sea, California, USA - SS_3_D_2 metaG | ecosystem: Environmental > Aquatic > Non-marine Saline and Alkaline > Hypersaline >...
AGTCCGCTCTTTCCCAGTCTGATCGTTTTGTTGCTTTTCATCCAGCCATTCTACCGTAGAGGCGGGTAGTTGGCCAACCGAGTGGATTGCGAGGGCCGGTAGGATGAGGGTGTATGGCCCCGGAGGGAACAAAGTGCAGAGGGATCACGCCTGGAAGGTGTCGGCTCTGTCCAGCGGTTCAGCGCTTGAGCGGGGAGGTTTCCCGGGCCATGGTGCCGGTCTCCAGGATCTCCTGGATCTTATAGGTGCCGTACTTCCGGGCTTTGAGGAAGCCGTCCCAGGCGCTTTCGGCCAGACGGCCCTCCCCCCAAAGATCAAGGAGCCACTCTCCCGTATACTCGGGATCCTCCTGGGGAATTCCCGCCTGGATCTCCAGGAGCCAGCGGCGGTTGAAAACCTCCTGGGCGCCGATGGACGGGGACATGATGATCGGGATCCCCAGTCCGCAGTAGAAGCTGAGCTCGCTCGGCTTGGTCCAGAGGATATCGGTGGATCGAATCGCCTGGGCGAACAGCTGGAAGTACTCCTCTTTGAGGGGACTGTAGATGATCCGCAGACGGGCGCAGCCGGGCAGCAACTCCTCTTTCACCTGCTGGAAGTATTGACGGACCTCCTCGCGAACGCCGGCCACCAGGTTGAGGGCGATCTCACCGGATTTGAGCTTGTCCCGCAGGCTCTTGGCGATCTGATAACCGAACTCCCTCTGAGCCCCGGCTCCACCGACGGCGTAGGTTATGGTCAGCTGCCTCTGCTTTTTGAAGCGGCAGGCGCCCTTGCCCAGGAAGTGAACCACGTTTCGGCCGTGAAGAGGCCAGAAGCGGTCATTGGGGTCGAGGTAGAACAGACGCTGGGCCGTGTCGGAGCGCAATACGTCCAGATTTGCGTTTCCCAGAATCTCCAGGGGAAAGGGGAAGCCGGTCAGGAAGATCCGCTCATCCGGTACGCCGTAGCTCTTCAGACGCATCAGCGCTCGACCGCAGGGAGCCAGATAGTGAATGCGGCTCCTGCGGGGATTTTCCGCCACCCAGGCCCGGCTGATCTCCGCATCGCAGATGATGCAGTAGATCCGGCTGTAGCCGGACTTGTCCGCGGCAATGGCCGGAGCGAGGTAGGATGTTATCAGGGGCAGGGGTTTACTGTTGATTTGTTCGATCATCCCTCTGCACAGGCCGCGATCGATGAAGCGACCGAGCAGTTTTACCTGGTAGGAAGGGGAGGACATATCCCGCATCGGGTAGAAGGAGGGGATGCTCTGCAAGGCATCGAGCATTCCGAACAGGGGTTTGCCGACGATGGGGGTTTTGCGAACCCGGGAGAGGAACTCGTACATGTTGCGCATCCGGTCCCAGAGCTTCTTCTCGGCAGGATCACTGGCAACGGAGCCGCCCACCGTGATGATCTCCCCCTCGGCCAGATAGCGCAAGGGATGGGTGGCCCGCTGGTGACCAAGCCCCATATCCACTGTGGCAACCCAGGCTTTCTGCATTTCCTGCTCTTGCGCCATGACGCTGTCTCCCTTTTTCTCTGGCTATCCTATCGGCAGCTCTCGGAATTGAGTACATCACAATTGTAGGAGCAGGCTCAAGGGATCAGCTCTGCCACGAAACGGGCTGTTGCCCGGGGCAGATCCGGCTGTCCGGCTTTCTGCTGGATGAACTCCACGATCCGGGTTCCCACGATCACTCCGTCGGCGTAGCGGGTGAGCCTCCGGGCATCCTGAGGCGTCTTCACGCCGATGCCGATGCAGATCGGGGTATCGGTCAGAGAGCGGATCAGGCGGACGCGGTTATCCACCGCCTCCCCTGCCGTCAACTCCAGACCGGTGATCCCCAGTTGGGGCACGTAGTAGATGAATCCGGAGGCGGAAGCGACGATCCGCTTCAGGCGATGTTCCGGGGTCAGCTCCGAGGCCAGTAATACCGTGCATAGATCCTGTTTCCGGGCCAGCTCAAAGAACTCCGGGTCCGCTTCCGGGGGCAGATCCGCGATGATGAAGCCGTCAACACCGGCCGATCGGGCCGCCTCCAGGCAGCGCTCCCTGCCTAACTGGAGGAATACGTTCCAGTAGCCCATGAGCAGCAGGGGCAGCTCGGTGAGCTTGCGCAGGGATGACACGCGCTCGAAGATCTGCGAAAGGGTGACTCCCCGGGACAGAGCCCGGTTAGCCGCAGCCTGGATTACCGCACCGTCGGCAATAGGATCGGAGAAGGGCACGCCCAGCTCGACGGCGGTCACGCCGACCCGCTCCAGCTCACAGATGATATCACGGACCGCCTCCCAGGATGGCTCGCCGGCCATGATGTAGGCGACGAAGGCTTTCTTACCTTCTTTCTTTAGCTGTCCCATCCGCTGTATCAACCGGTTCATGCCGAACCTCCCGCATCGGGATGAGATTCGAGGAAGCGCGACACCTGCTGGCAGTCCTTGTCCCCCCGCCCCGAAAGGTTGACGATGATGATCCGCTCCTTGCCCATACCGCCGGCCTCCTTGCGGGCCTGAGCCAGGGCGTGGGCGCTCTCCAGGGCGGGCAGGATGCCCTCCAGGCGGGCCAGCTCCTGAAAGGCGGCCACCGCCTCGGCGTCCGTGGCACTGAAGTAGCGGGCCCGCCCCGAATCCTTCAAGGCGCAGTGTTCCGGGCCGACGCCGGGATAATCCAGACCCGCGGAAATCGAATGGGTGGGATGCACCTGGCCGTGGGCGTCTTGCAGCAGGTACATGTGGCTGCCGTGAAACACACCCCGGGTGCCCAGAGTCAGGGTGGCGGCGTGTCGGGGCGTGTCGGTTCCATCCCCAGCCGCCTCCACGCCGATCAGGGCGACTTCCCGGTCTTCGAGAAACTCGTAGAAAAGTCCGATGGCGTTGCTGCCTCCGTTGACGCAGGCCACGCACAGATCCGGCAGGCGTCCCTCCTTTTCGAGGATCTGACGCTTCGCCTCCCGGCCGATCACGGTCTGAAAATCCCGCACGATCGTGGGATAGGGGTGGGGTCCCACGGTAGAGCCGAATATGTAGTGGGTGTTCTTCAGATTCGTGACCCAGTCGCGGAAGGCTTCGTTGATAGCGTCCTTGAGGGTGCGGCTGCCGCTTGCTACCGGTACCACCTCTGTCCCCAGCAGGCGCATGCGGAACACGTTGAGGGACTGCCGCTCCACGTCCTCCTCTCCCATGTACACGACGCACTCCATGCCGAACAGAGCCGCCACCGTGGCGGTGGCCACACCGTGCTGGCCGGCACCGGTTTCCGCGATGATTCGCGTTTTGCCCATGCGCCTGGCCAGGAGGATCTGGCCGACTGTGTTGTTTATCTTGTGGGCCCCGGTGTGATTCAGGTCCTCCCGCTTCAGATAGATGCGGGCTCCGCCCCAGGCTTCGGTCAGGCGGGCGGCAAAGGTCAGAGGGGTGGGTCGGCCGTCGTACTCCTCCAGGTAGTGCTGGTACTGCTCGACGAAGCGCGGATCTGCTCGGGCCGCCTCGTACTCCGCCTCCAGCTGCTGGAGGGCGGGCATGATCATCTCCGGAACGAACTGTCCCCCGAAATCACCAAAATATCCGGTCCGTGGATCCTTTATTACGTTCTTCATCTGTTCCTCACTGCCTCGATAAATGATTTCATTTTTTGTCGGTCTTTGATGCCCGGACCGCTCTCCAGGGCACTGGAGGCGTCCACGGCAAAGGGTCTCACTGCGGCTATCGCCGCAGGTACGTTCTCCGGTCCCAGTCCGCCGGCCAGAAAGAAGCGTTTGTCCGGGAAGGTCTGGACGAGCTCGGCGGCCAGCTTCCAGTTTGCCTGTAACCCTGTGCCGCCGTGCTTCCCCCGCACGTACGGTTCCAGGAGGATGTAGGGAGTGTGATAGCGGCGGGTTAGCTCAAAGATGCCTCGATCCCGGATGCGTAATGCCTTGATCACGGGCAGCTCGAACTGACCGCAGTACTCAGGGTCCTCCTCGCCATGCAGCTGCAGCATGGTCAGCCCGGCCCGGAGCACCGCCTCTTCGATGAAGCCTCTGTCGGCGTTGACAAACACTCCCACCCGTTCGGCAACCGGCAACCCCTCGGATCGCTTTCTCCCCAGAGCGTTTGTGACCGTCTCCGCCGCTTCCGGGGATATCCGCCGGGGGCTGGGGGCGAAGATGAAGCCCAGGTAATCCGCACCAAGGGAGACGGCCAGGCGGGCGTCCTCGGTGCGGGTGAGCCCGCAGATCTTGATTCGCACGCGGGGCGTTGAGGACGTGTCGACGGAACCTGATTTCACCTCTGCTTTCACGATGTCTCCTTGAGCCGGCGAAGTTCGAGCCCCGGGTCTTTCGCCCGCATCAGGTGCTCTCCCACCAGAAAGGCGTGGATTCCGGCGCTCTGCAGGCGGCGGATATCCTCCGGTCCGGAGATTCCGGATTCGCTAACCCCGGTGACGTGCCAGGGCAAGGTGCGTGCCAGGTCGAGGCTCACGGCAATATCCACCTCGAAGTTGTGAAGGTCCCGATTGTTGATGCCCACGATGCCGGCACCGCAGTCAAGAGCCCTGCCGAGCTCCATTGCGCAGTGGACCTCCACCAGGGCTTCCATGGACAGCTCCCGGCTCAGGGCGATCAACTCGCGCAGTTGCCTGTCTTCCAGGGCGGCTACGATCAGCAGCAGGGCGTCAGCTCCGGCTGCGCGGCTTTCATAGATCTGGTAGGGATCGAAGAGAAAATCCTTGCGCAGCAGGGGAAGCCCCGCCATTTTTCGAAGTGCCTTCAGATCCTCCAGAGAGCCGCCGAAGTGATCCTCCTCGGTGAGCACCGAATAGGCGTCGGCTCCTCCTCTCTCGTACGCCCGGTGGACCTCTGCCAGGTCGAAGTGGGGCCGGATTACGCCCCGGCTGGGGGAACGGCGTTTGAACTCCGCGATGATGGCGATGGTGTTGTGCATGCTGTCTGCGTGGCTCTCAGACTGCGCCCCGGCAATCGGGGCGTCCTTCCGGGGATTCAGGGCTGCTCGAAAATCCCTGGCCGGTGGCAGATCCCGGCAGAGCCGTTGAAGCTCGGTTTCAGGCACTTCGCGCTTGCTGTCACGCAGCCGTAGGGTCTTGTCCGCGAGTATGTTTTTGAGGACCGAGGGAAGCCCGGCAGCGCTGGATTCGGAGGGGAGTTCAGGCATTGCTTAGCTTCCTCAGTGCTTCCAGCTTGATCAGGGCTTTCCCCGAAGCCAGAGAATCCCTTGCCAGTCCGAGGGCTTGGGCCAGAGTTTCCGCTGCGCCGCCGACGTAGATTACCGCGGCTGCGTTGAGCACAGCCACGTCCCGTCGGGGTCCGCTGTCGGTTCCTTCGAGTATGTCGAGCAGTATGCGGGCGTTCTCCTCCACGGTTCCCCCGGTCAGATCTTCCGGCCGGCACAGGGATAGACCCAGTTCGGCGGGATCGAGAATCCACTCGCTGAGCTGCCCCTCCTTTAGCTCGCATACAAAGGTGGTACCGGTGAGGGTGATCTCATCCAGTCCGTCCGATCCGTGAACCACCAGAGCCCGCTCGACACCGACGTTCTTGAGAGCACCGGCCATGGTCGGAACGAGCTTTCTGTCGAACACGCCGAGAACCTGGGCCTGGGCGAAGGCGGGATTGGACAGGGGTCCGAGAATGTTGAAGATGCTGCGGATGCCGATCTCACGGCGGGGGCCGATGACGTGGCGCATGGCGCTGTGGAGGGCCGGAGCGAAGAGAAAGCCTATTCCCGCCTGGGTGACGCAGTGGGCCATCTTTCTGGCCTCTATCGCCGTGTTCACCCCCAGCTCCCGCAGCACATCGGCTGAGCCGCAGCGGCTGGAGACCGAGCGATTTCCGTGCTTGGCGATAGGCACACCGGCGCCGGATGCGATCAGGGCGGCGGCGGTGGAGATATTGAAGGTGTGGGCGCCGTCGCCGCCGGTGCCGCAGGTATCAACCACTCTGAAACCGGGTGGAATCGGCACGTGGGTGGCTTTGTCACGCATTACCTCCGTAGCCGCGCTGATCTCCTCCACGGTTTCCCCCTTGATGCTCATGGCGCTCAAGAAAGCCCCGATCTGTGCCGGGGTTGCCTCCCCGTCCATGAGGATGCGCATCACCGTAGTCATCTCTCCGCGGGTCAGGTCCTCGGCGCGGACCAACCTGGCGATTGCCTGTTTCATGTCGATAGCCGGTCCCTCCTTGACCCGCTCGAGGAAGTTTTGAATAATCCGTCTGCCCACCGCCGTGGCCACCGATTCGGGGTGAAACTGGACACCCTCCACATCGTGGTGCTTGTGCCGGAGAGCCATGATTTCCCCCTCGGCGGTCCAGGCGCTCACCTCGAGTGATTCCGGAAGACTCTTGGGTTCGACGATCAGGCTGTGGTAGCGCACCGCCGGGAAAACAGGGGGCAGGCTGGAGAAGAGGGTTCGGGAGTCGTGGAGGATGTCACTGGGTTTGCCGTGCATCAGCCGGTCGGCTTGAACGATCCGAGCTCCGAAAGCCGCCCCCACGGCCTGATGCCCCAGACACACGCCCAGAACCGGTATCTTGCCGGCGAAACGGCGGATCATCTCCACTGAAAATCCCGCCTCGTTCGGCGTGCCCGGCCCCGGGGAGACCACGAGATAGTCCGGATCCAGGCTCTCCGCTTCTTCGGGAGCGAGGGCATCATTGCGGAAGACCCGTACCTCCTGGCCCAGCTCCCCGAACAGCTGTACCAGGTTGTAGGTGAAGGAGTCGTAGTTGTCGATCATGAGGATCATAGGGAACCTCCTCTGGCCATTTGAATTGCCCGAAACAGGGCTTTGGCCTTGTTCAGGGTTTCCTCGAATTCCTTTTCCGGAATCGAATCGGCCACAATGCCCGCACCGGCTTGAACATAGACCCGGTTTCCGCTGACCAGCATCGTGCGTATGGTAATACAGGAATCGAAGTTGCCGTTGAAGCTGAAGTAGCCTACCAATCCCGCGTAGGGTCCGCGCCGCGTCGGTTCCAACTCTTCGATGATTTCCATGGCCCGGATCTTCGGTGCCCCGCTGACAGTGCCGGCGGGAAAGGTGGCGGCGATCAGGTCGAAGGCATCCCTGTCCTCCTCCAGAACGCCCTCCACGTCGCTGACGATATGCATCACGTGGGAGTATCGCTCCACCACCATGAACTCGGTAACCCGCACACTGCCGTAGCGGCAGACCCTGCCGATATCGTTGCGGGCCAGGTCGACCAGCATCAGATGCTCGGCCCGTTCCTTTTCATCCGCCAGCAGCTCCTTTTCCAGACGCATGTCTTCCTCCACGGTGGCGCCCCGGGCACGGGTTCCGGCGATGGGACGGATGGTGACATCCCCGCCGTAGGAGCGGACGTGAATCTCCGGCGAGGCTCCCACCAGCTTGGTATCACCGAAATGGAGGTAGAACATGTAGGGGGAGGGATTCACGATACGCAGGGCCCGGTACAGGCTGAAGGCATCCCCTTCAAAGGTCGTATCCAGCCGTTGGGACAGCACCGCCTGGATAATATCTCCCCGCTGAATATAGCCTTTGCAGCCCTCCACGGCTTCGAGAAAATCTTGGCGTTTAAAGTTGGAGCTGGGACGCTCCTCCCCCTGGATACGCTCCTCTTGCCGTTGAGCCTCCGGCAGCGGACGCCGAAGATCGGCGAGAATCTGCCGGAGGACACCCGCGGCCTGGTCGTAGAGCAGATCCAGGTTGTCACCGGGCCGGGCCTGCAGGTTGTGCATGACCGTGAGCTTGTGGCTCACATTGTCGAAGGCGACGATCGTATCGGTGAACATGAACAGCATGTCCGCAACGCCCAGGTCATCCGGGTTGGTTGCGGGAAGAGCCTCCAGCTGCCGTACCATGTCGTAGGCGATGTAGCCTACAGCTCCCCCGGCAAAGGGAGGAAGGGCAGGATCCGACACGGGCACGAGCTCTTCGGTCAGCTTCTTGAGCTCTCCCAGGGCGTCGGCGGATTCGATGGTCGTTACCTGCGAGCCTCTGCGGATCTTTACCTCCCGTCCCCGGCCTTCGAAGATGATGCTCGGGTCTCGTCCCAGGAAGCTGTAACGGCCGACCTGGGTTCCCCCTTCCACGGATTCGAGGAGAAAGGTGTTCTCTCCCCGCCTCAGCTTGAGGTAGGCGGAAACGGGGGTTTCCAGATCGGCGTACACCTCCGTATAGACGGGAATCAGGTTTCCTTGCCCGGCCTTCCGTTTGAACTCCTGCCGGCTCGGTCGTACTGTCATCGTCTCCTCCCAATCTCTCTGGGTTCTGCGCTCACTTCCCCCTGGAGCTTACCCAAGTTTACTTTCCGGTTTGCCCTGGCCAGAAGCTCTGCGATCGCAGGCGCTGCGAGCTTCAGGGCACAAAAAAAGCCATGCGTCGCATGGCTTGCGCTTGTTTTACAGCTCCCGCCCTTACAAGCAAAAAGCCCCGGCGACTCGAAATCGTCGAACCGCCACGGCTCTGACCTGAATATGCAAAACGTCAGGCTGACCGGACGGCCCAAGGGGGAAAGGCCACCACATCCACACGCTGTACAGTATGTTTCTATTCATAGTAACACTCGGATCATAACAGTATAGAGATTTTTTGGCAATAGGTCCCGGCAAATAAAAAGAAAAAAGTTTCCGCCCTGTTCGGCTGAAGGACGGCCTCGGCAGTGGACCGACCGGGTGGCTGCTACAGCAGCCCGACCTCCGTACCGACTTGGGTAAAGGCCTCCAGGGCTCGATCCATATCCTCCCGTTCCAGGGCCGCGGAGGCCTGTACCCGCAGCCTGGCCGTGCCTTCAGGCACCACCGGGAAGCCGAAACCGGTGACGAAGATCCCCCTGTCGAGGAGCTTTTCGCTCATGCGTATGGCGAAGGAGGTCTCGCCCACCAGGATCGGGATGATCGCAGAGGGCGAATCAAGCGGCTGGAATCCCCGCTCCCGCAGTCCCTCGCGCAGGTAGGCCGCATTGTGGTGAAGCTTTTTCACCAGAGACGGATTCTCTTCCAGCACCTCCACGGCCTTCAAGGCACTGGCGGCGATCGTTGCCGGCAGGGCATTGGAGAAGATCTGCGGTCGGGAGGACTGGGTGAGCATTTCTATAACCTGGGCGCTGGAGGCTACGAAGCCCCCGGCCGCGCCCCCCAAGGCCTTGCCCAGAGTGCCGGTGATCACGTCGACCTGTCCGAGAAGGCCGAAGTGTTCGGCCACGCCCCGGCCCGCCCGGCCCATGACACCGGTTCCATGGGAGTCGTCTACCAGAGTCACGGCTTTGTACTTGCGCGCCAGATCGACGATGTCCGGCAGGGGAGCCAGGTCTCCCTCCATGCTGAACACGCCGTCGGTAACGATCAAACGGGTTCCCGCATCCTGAGAGCTCTGCAGCCGCTGTTCCAGCTCCTCCATGTCGGCGTGCTTGTAGATAAGACGCCCGGCCTTGCTCAGACGGACGCCGTCGATGATGCTGGCGTGGTTCAGCGCATCGGAGATGATTACATCCCCCTCACCCACCAGAACCGGAATGGCTCCCGTGTTGGCGTTCCAGCAGGAGACGTAGCTCAGGGAAGCCTCGGTACCCATGAAGGAGGCCAATTTCTGCTCCAGTTCCCGGTGTATGGAAAAGGTTCCGCAGATGAAGCGCACCGAAGCCGTACCCGCTCCGTAGCGTTCCAGCGCCTCTTGTCCCGCCCGAATCACCCGGGGGTTGTTGGCCAGACCAAGGTAGTTGTTGGAGGATAGAATGATGATATCCCCCTTTCCCTCCATCTGCACCCGGGCATCCATCGGGCTTTCCAGGTAGCGCAGGCGTTTCAGCGTACCCTGGTTCTTCATATCTTCGATCATGAGGCCGAGGGATCTGTGATAATCTTGGTTCATGCTCCCATGATAGTACCACACCGACCGCCGCGTCCAGGCGGTGTTCGCTCTTGAGGGAGGATCGAGCAAGAACACCGCGAAAAAGCCCGGCCTGCTACACCCTGTAAAAGGTGCGCTTGACGAGACAGCCCGGGACCGATACCCTGCAGTTTGCTATGAGTGAGTACATCATCAGTGGGATTCAGCAGATCGGCGCCGGTATCCCGGATCTGCGGGCTGCCTTTCGGTGGTACCGCAAAAAACTCGGATTCGACATTCGGGTATTCGAAGATGACGGGGAAGCAGCCCTGATGCTGCCCTACACCGGGGGGAAGCCCAGAACCCGTCATGCCGTCCTGGCACTGAATCTGCAGGGCGGGGGAGGCCTGGAGGTCTGGCAGTCAAAGGGGAGAAAAACCGAGGCTCCGGATTTTCAAGTTCGGCTGGGAGATTTGGGAATCTTCTCAGCCCGGATCAAGGCCCGCGACGTGCAGCGGGCTTTCGATTTTCTGAAAAAGGAAGAGGCGGAGCTCCTGGGAGGTGTCGCAGCCGACCCGAGCGGAGCAGCTCACTTCTTCGTTAAAGATCCCTTCGGGTTGATCTTTCAGGTCATCGAAGGCAACGGCTGGTTCTCGAAAAGCAGATATCCTACCGGCGGTGCGGGGGGCTGTTTGATCGGCGCCAGCAATGTGGAGAAGGCGCGGGATTTCTACGCCGAGGTCCTGGGTTACGACGTTGTGCTCTATGACGCAACGGGAACCTTCGAAGATCTCGAGCCTCTTCCCGGTGGAAGCGCAACGTTTCGCCGTGTTCTCCTGGCCCACAGCCGACCCCGCCGCGGTGCCTTCGCTCCTGTTCTGGGGCCGACGAAGATAGAACTGATACAGGCGCTGGAGCGCCGGCCCAAAAAAATATTCGCCGACCGCCAGTGGGGTGATTTGGGGTTCATCCATGTCTGTTTCGACGTGAACGGCATGGACGATCTGAAAGCTCGCTGCGATCGGCTTGGATGCCCCTTCACGGTGGACAGCGGAAGCGGTTTCGACATGGGGGATTCGGCAGGACGGTTTGCCTACACCGAAGACCCGGACGGAACCCTGATCGAGTTCGTGGAAGCCCACAAGCTGGAGATCGTCAGGAAGTGGGGCTGGTATTTGGATCTCGGCAAGCGACGCCCCGACAAGGCTCTGCCCCGCTGGATGTTAAAGAGTCTGGCCTTCAACAGGGTGAAGGACTAAAAGCGGAACGCCCCGGAAGCTGCAGCTACGCTTTCAGCGGGCGGGTGTGGATGCCGCACTCCCCACCGCACTTGCTCGTTCCCACCCAGCGGCCGGCCCTCTCATTGTCGTCCGTTGTGATTCTGGTACAGGGTTCGCAGCCCAGAGAGCGATATCCTCTGGCATAGAGCGGGTTGACCTCCACGTTGTAGAGCGCCAGGTACTGCCAGACCTCCCGTTCCTTCCACAGCAGGATCGGATTGAGCTTGACCAGTTCCAGATCCCTCTGCTCCACCTCTTTGTAGTCTGTACGGGTTCGTCCTTCGGTGCAGCGCAGTCCCGTCACCCAACAACTCACGTTCATCTCTTCGATTGCCCAGCGGGTTGGTTTGACCTTCAGAAGCTCGCAGCAGCGGTCCGGATCCGTGTTGTACAGATCCTCGGGGATTTTATCATCGTTTTGATAGACCCGAAGTTCGGGATAGGCTCGAATCTGTTCTTTCATGAACTCCTTGGTCTCTTTCGGTTTAAAGCGGGTTGTTACGATAAACCCTCGAATTGCTGGGCTCACCCGCTTGGCCAGGTGCCAGACCGCCACGGAATCTTTACCCAGGCTGTTGGCTACGACCAGGGCATCCCCGAACTCGTGGTAGGCGTTCTCAATCAAGGCCAGAGAACGCTCTACCTTCTCATTGAATGTGAGTTTGTCTACAAGATATGCCGGCGGATTTTTTTCTTTAACTGCATTCATTCGCTTGTCTCCTCTCATCTTCTTAGAAAGATTCAAATGGAGAGTAATTTCGTACCAACCACAGTCTGGATGAACGGCACCTATCCTGTCAAGTTCCGGAGAAACGGAAAAATGAAATTTCATAGAAAAAATTTTTCAAAAAGCGAATAAATGAATATTCAATTCAAATATTCGGTTTACCAAAAAAATGATCTTTTCTTTTTTGTGTTTTCGTGTTAAGTTTCAGCGAGAAGATTTGGGTGAAGTTGTTTGGGGAGGATAACGATGAAGGATCAGGAAACCGCAGTTGCAAAAAAACCAAGATTGAGAAAGAGGAAAGGCGCACCTTCGCAACCGCAGATAAAAGAGAAGGGTATGCCGGATCTGTTCGACAAGTGCCGCGGCGAAGGCGGATACTTCGGCTACTTCAGAGCCCGAGACGATATGTTCTTTTCCAGGCCGGTACTGGACGGGGTTCCCGGTCCGCGCATGAAGTATCAGGGGAAAGAAGTAATCATGTGGGCTATCAACAACTATCTGGGGCTGGCCGGCAATGAGCAGGTGCGGGGGGCGGCTCGAAGGTCCCTGGAGGAGTGGGGGACCTTTACTCCCATGGGCTCCCGGATGCTGACGGGTAATACGGATCGGCACATCGCCCTTGAAAAAAAACTGGCGGACTACCTCCAGAAACC
>Ga0180438_10009114_pt1 | contig 12450 bp, 8 predicted proteins | sample SS_ome_12_FD_132455 | JGI IMG/M metagenome (GOLD analysis project Ga0180438, IMG submission 132455) | Hypersaline lake sediment archaeal communities from the Salton Sea, California, USA - SS_3_D_2 metaG | ecosystem: Environmental > Aquatic > Non-marine Saline and Alkaline > Hypersaline >...
AGTTCGAGAATCTGCTCGCCCGTGGCCGTGTCCAGGTTGCCTGTGGGCTCGTCGGCAAAAAGCACCTGCGGGTCGTTCGCAAGAGCACGAGCAACTGCGACCCGCTGCATCTGTCCTCCGGAAAGCTCCGCCGGACGATGGTTCAGCCGACCTTCCAGCCCCACTGTCTGGGCGAGTTCCGTGGCGCGTTCTGCGCTGCGCTTCGCGTTCCAGCCGAGATAATACAGGGGCAGCTCGATATTTCGCTGCACCGTCAACTGTGGTATCAGATTGAAGCTCTGAAAAATAAACCCCAGGTGCCTCAACCGAAGCTCACTGAGAGAATCATCGTCAAGTGTGCTTACGTCGTGACCTTCAAGAAAGTAAAGGCCTGACGTCAGCCGGTCCAGACACCCGAGAATATTCATCATCGTACTCTTGCCCGAGCCGCTCGGACCCATGATCGCCCAGAAACTGCCCCGCTTGAAAGAAACCGTCACCCCCGCAAGCGCCCTGACCTGCTGTTCTCCCATCGGGTAAACCTTTTGCGCTTCTTCGAGGCGGATAATGTCACCGTCCGGATTTCCAGGTGGTTCACTCATTCGATGTCCCCTGCTCGCCGGCGCCGTCGGTCACTTGCCGCCGCATCTTCTCTCTTTCTTCCTCAGACATGCTCATGTGCCTCTGTCGCATCTGCTCCCTCTGTTCGTCCGACATCCCTTCGAACCTGTCGCGTCTTCTTCTTGTTCGCTCAGCATCGGGTTTATCAGAACCGGCAGCGACGGAACCACGCCCCGTTTCTCTGCGGTCCCTGCGCAGGCGGTCCCCACCGTCATCCTCTCTGTTCACAGCTTCCCGCGGCGCCTGCATATTCTCGATCTCGAAACCGGCCGTTTCCGCGAAAACGTTTTCGTGCGGCGGCAATACCTCGCCGGATTCCAGTGACGGCGTAAGCAGCACAACCTCGCCCGCCTCCAGACCATTTATAATTCGCACCATCCTGTTATTGTCTAAGCCGAGCTCGACTTTACGCGCCTCAAATGCGTTGTCGTTTGCTACGTAAACCGTAGGCTCTACGCCAACGCGAATAACCGCCTGAAGAGGTACGTATACCACATCGTCATAATCTTTGACGACGATTTCCGCCCGGCAGCTCATCCCCGTACGCAGTTCGCTCCCGTCACCGTCAAGGTAAACATCGGTGTTGTATACCTTCAGGTCCGGGTTCAGCCAGATGCTCTGTGCATCCGGCAGGGGGGCAATCTTTTCCACCCGGCCCGTGAATACCCGGCCCGGCAGTGCGTCCACCGTCACCAATACTCCGAGGCCCAGTGCTACCTTCTCGAGGCTCGCCTCGTGGATCTTGACGTCCGCCTTCACCGACGAAGCCGTGGGAAGGTAGATAAGTTCCTGTCGTTCGTAAACTTCCTGACCCTCGTCAAGAGGTTCCTGACTGCCGCGCCACCCCCGACTTTTCGCACTCGTCGCGTAGATCGCCAAACCGTCGGCAGGTGCATAAATTTTCGTCTTCACAATCTGTTCGTCGATTTTCTTGAGCTTGTCTTTCTGGCGCTCAAATTCGCTCTCTTTGGCCCACAGGTCCGCCTTGGCCTGCACAACATCGGCGCTGGCTTTGCGCTGCGTGCGTTCCAGAGCCATCTTCGCCTGCTTGACGTTGCTCTCCAATTCGGTCACCATCCGCGGATGAGTAAACTTCTCGAGCAAATCCAAGTTGTTCTTCGCCAGCTTGAGGTCAAGCTCCCTCTTGCTCTTTGCCAGTTCGTCAATCTGCAGTTCCGTTTGCGAGAGATATTTCTCATCGAACAGGATTTCCGACCATTTCAACTTGTCCTTTGCCGTCTGAAGTTCCTCCTGAGCCAGCTTTATCTCAGATTCGGCCTGCGTGAGTTCGTTCTGGTATTCGCCTTCAAGATATTTCTTCAAGTCCAGCTGTGCAAAATCGAGGGTCAATTGCGCCTGATCAACGTCGCTCTGAGCCTGATTCTCCACCACTGCCAGATTCTCCCTGGCCCCGATAAAAGCGGCCTCGGCATTCTGCACCTGAATTTGCTGATCGATTCTCTCGTCCTGCAGCCGGCTCGAATCAAGCTCGACCAGGAGATCACCTGTCTTGACCACTGTCCCCTCCTCCACAAGCGAGAGAATCGTCGTTTTTCCTTCCACCTCACTCTTCAGTATTATCTGCTCCTGGGCCTGTATCGTCCCCGACTCGGTCACGCTGATCCTGAGAGGACCTTTTCTGACCGCAAAAGTCGGCGTCTCACTTGCGGTGGCGTCCTCAGCAGCCATACGATTGATAACGGTAAGAGCCGCAACCGCCAGAACCAAAACAAAAACGGCCGTCAAAATCAAACGCTTACCGCGCAAAAATGACAGTTTCGATTTGTCACTTTGCATTCGCAAAGCCCTCCGGCGAAAATTCCTTCCAAAGCCCCCTTTCGTCAACCTGCAGCACGCCCATGTCACTCTGCAGCTCCAGTTCCGCTACACGGTAATTAACCACTGCCGCTGTCAGCGAATTCTGCGCCGAAAGCAGCGATTCCTGCGCCTCGAGCAAATCACGGATTTGCGCCCTGCCGGCTTCAAGAAACATCCCGGCGCTCTTTACGCGTTTTTCCGCAAGCTCAACAGATTTAAGTTGTATCCCCACGCTCTCACGGGCCTCGAGCAGAGCACGCAGACCGTCCCGGAGACTAAGCTTAATCCGATCTTCGAGTATCTGCACTTCCCGCACGGCCCGCTCCAGCGAAATCAGACTATCTCGATAAACGTTCCGCTCCGCCGTCCGTTCAAAGGGCAAATCCAACGTGAGCAGGCCCGCATATACGCCCTTGTCCGCCCTCAATTTGGCATCAGGCAAATCCGCATCCTCGATAGACCTGTCGGCTCCGAGATTCGTACTCCCGAAAAGCGTCAGTTCCGCCCCGAGCGCGTCGGCTGCCACCACAACCTGTCTCTGTGCGTCGTAAACCTCACCTTGGACAACGCGCAGGTCCAGACGGTTCTCCAGCGCCAGTTCTATTGCCATCCTCTCTTCGAGTTCCAGCGGTCCACCGCCTTCCCGACGCGGCGGAACCACCGATAAATCCCCGTCAGCCGTGCCGCCTTCGGAACTTGGAGATTGAGCTTCGTCTATTGTTGCCGCCAGCAGCTTAAGCGTTTTTGCCGAAAGCCGCTCCAGCTCCGCCCGGTCTGCCTCTATTCTCGAATCCGGCGGCAGACCCAAAAGACTTTTGAACGAATCCAAACCGCCCTTGTACGACTCGTTCGCTTGAATCCAGCGGTTTCGTGCCCGCAGTTCATTTTGCACGGCCTGGTCCACCTGTATCTCCGTCATTCTGCCGGCATCGGCGCGTCGCCGTGAACGCCGCGCTGACTCGATCAATCCCCGATAATTCGCCTCGCTGTTTTCCACCTGGTCAAGCTGCCGCAAAACCGTAAGGTATTCGGATGCCACGCTAACTGCGAAAGTCCTCCTGAACCTTTCAAACGTATATATCGCATATACCACCTGGCGCTCGGCCTGCGTCAGTGGTTCGGTCACTATGTGCTTGCCCGAACCACGCAAAAGCGGAATCATAACTGTTGAATCCGCCGTTATCCCCAGAGACGACGCTCCTCCCATGGTCAGCAGATTTGCAAGGTCTATCGCAAGCAGCCCACTCAATTCAGCCCCGCTCTTAAGCCTGCGACTTAAGCCCGCAATCGCCGAGTTCCTCACACCGGTGACCGTCCGTTCATCTGTGCTGTCGGCCTCCAAAAGGCTTTCAACCTGTCCTGTAAAAATGGTTCGGAATTCGTTTCGCTCCAGATCAAGATCGAGCGCGGCTCGAAAAATGTCTTCCTTAAGTGTCTGATATTCGAAACTATTGGCGGCCCCGACTTGCAGCGCGTCGGTCAGCGACAATCGAAGCGGCCCGTCAACGTCCTCCAGAACCACGATCGGATCCAGAGACCGTTCCGCCTTGGGGTAGTCCTTTTCCGGCCAGTGTTCAACCGGCTCGAGCGCGTCTGTACCCAGCGATGACTGGCCCGCATAAGGCAGATTCTGACCGATGAGAAGACGCCGTCGAAGCGTATCGCTCGGCCGCTCAATGCCGAACTGCTCCGTCTCACCCAACGCTTCAAGCATCTTCTCAGATATGATTGCTCCTGCCGCTTTGTCGGCTTCCACCCTGTAATCCGCTGCCGAGCGGCAGCCTCCCGCTGCAACCGTCAGCACCCCGAAAAACGAGCAAAATATCAAATACTCTTGCAACTTCATCTTTAATTCATTCGCGTTCACGCACATATGCCCCGCAGGCGGCTATAACCCACTACTATTGTACCAGAAACCGACGTCAGAGTCAAACACAATAAGCCCGATTGACCGATAAGCTGAATCCGCCACCGATCAAAATGACGCTTATTCACACTATTAGTGGCCGAAAAGCCGTTCCGGTAACAGAAGAAAAGGCCGTACCCCTGACAAATCGGCGTAAACCCATCGAAGGATAAATGCCGCAAATGCAGATATAGACACAGGTCAGGATCGGCGCCGGTATTCTTGACCTGCCCCCGAAGCATGCAACAATTCCGGTTAGCGAGTTCTGCGCACCTTACCCCCTGTATTCCGGCAGGCCAAGCCAAACCGAGCCTAATGGAATGCAACCCGCCGCAAACGTCGCCAGGCACTGTATTATAGGCTGGCCAAATGTGCGTCAATCGCTGGAGTTTCTTCAATACGCTTGCAAAACCGGCGGTTTACTTCGGTTATTTGGCCATTGTAGGATATGCTACGGCCGTCATAAGGGCCGGTCCGTATTTATACCACAGCCGCTCGCGGTTGAGCTTCTCAGCATCCTGCGGCAATTCGAGTGTTACTGTAGGAATACTCATAGACAGTCCCGCGTAGGAGCCCAAAGAGCCGGACTGGGCGCCGAGCTTTCTTACCGGCAGACCGCAGTCACCCGCCATTTGCCTGGCTAATTCTTCTGCAGGTCCGTCGTAGTCCACGCACGCCAACGGCTGATGAATGCTGACGATCCGCTCCGGCGAATACTCTCGGATGATGGCTTCAATGACCCGTGTTTCGGGCTCTGAAAGGGCTGCCGGGCCGTGCCTTGGGCTGTTGCGGCGATTGGCTGCCGCGAAGTTTCGGTTCAAATCCACCCCGCGGGCATTAAAGCGGCTGCGGGCGGCAACACCGTCCGGATTGGCCACCGGAATGAGCACAACCTTCCGACCCGCCGGCATCACCGGCTGCTCCGACAGAAACTCCGCCAGCCGGCGCACAAGCCCGATCCCACCCGGTTCATTGCCGTGTATCGCAGCCATGACCAAAACCGCCTCCGGACCCTCCCCCACGACAACGCATTCTATTGGCCGATTCTGAACTGACAGACCGGCTGTGTAACGCTGCACAAAAACGCTCCCGGCAAGCGCAGGCACCGCTTCAATAATACCCGGCGCCCTTGCCTGCTCACCGCACCCACTGAAAACAAGCGCCCCCAGCAGCGTGCAAGCTATCAGCAACTTGGCCAGTCTGTGGTCCATTCCACATACCCTTTCGGCCGTCCGTCTCGGACAACTTGAATACGCCAATAGTATAATCATTACAGGTGATAATTGAAGACAAAAAGACTGGGCAGACAAGCTCCTACGGACATTCGAGCCAATAATAATTGCTCGCATGCGGCAGCAGTTTGCTTACCAGGGCGCTGACGTCATCCGGCGCCAGCCAGCCATCGCCGCTTAAGTCGCCACACGAGCCGGCGTCCGACGCAACCCAATAGTAAGCGCTGGCATACGGCAGCAGATCTAAGACAAGGGTGCGTAATCTTGACGCAGTTGCCTTAAAATGGGACAATCAGCGAAAATTCTGGGCAAATCCCGAATGGCAGCGTGCAGCGAATGATTTGGCGGGTCATATGATGGGCAGGTATCGAACGGACAGTTTGTTTGCAGGTATGGATTCAGGCTTGCGTGCAGACGACAAAGTGGGATGTGGTCATATTATTCGCGTTGCTTTTGATACGGGCGCCGATACCGAGTTCGATTATCTGCTTCCCGATGAGTTTTGGCCGGTCGAGGTCGGGCAGAGGGTCGAGGTTCCCTTCGGCAGGAAGAACAACCTTGAAACCGGTTTTTGTGTGCGTGTTCAGGAGAACAACTCAAACGAGTCGCCTGCGGTCGCTGCCATGACCGAGGGCAAGGGCAAAAGGCGATTTAAACTTAAGCAGGTCGCCCGGATAATCGACCGGGAAGCCCTCGTTAATCCTCAGCTTATGTCGCTGGCTCGATGGATCAGCCGCTACTATGTTTGCCCGCTCGGCCAGGTGCTGGCTGCAATGGTGCCCTCAGCGGTCAAGAAGGGTGTCGGCGCCAAGACGGAAAAGCTTGTTTATCTGACCGAAAACGATGCCCGGATATTCGAGCGGTTGCGTGGCAAAAAACAGAAGCAAATCGTGACTGTCCTGCAGAAAAAGGCCGCCGTGAATTCCGAAAGTGCTTTGGAGCTTCAGCGCTTGCTGGCCGAAGCCGGTTGTACAAAAGCGCCGCTAAAAAAGCTGCTCCAAAGTCGGATTATCAGGATTACTCAGCGGCAGGTGTTGAAATCGCTGCCGATAATTCCCGATGGAATGACGATAAAAAGCGACAAGGTGACGCTCAACCCCGACCAGCGGCGGGCCCTCCGGCATATCACCACACAGATAGCATCCGGACAGTTCGGCGTTACTCTGCTGCACGGTGTCACCGACAGCGGCAAGACCGAGGTCTATATCAGAGCGATCGAGACCTCTCTGAACCGGGGCAGCGCCGCAATCATGCTGCTTCCGGAAATCGCCCTCACCGCCCAGACGGTCCAGCGGTTCAGCGACAGATTCGAAAAAATTGCAGTAATGCACTCGGCACTGACCGCCGCCCAGCGAAACGTGCAGTGGCGCAAAATAAAGGCCGGCCGGGCTGACGTTGTCATCGGTGCCCGCTCGGCCGTCTTCGCTCCCCTGCCAAATCTCGGACTTATCGTTGTCGACGAGGAGCACGAGCCGAGCTACAAGCAGGACACCCAGCCGCGCTATAATGCCAGGGACGTGGCGATAAAGCGGGCGCAATTGTCCAACTTTCACTGTGTCCTCGGAAGCGCAACGCCCTCGCTTGAAACGATTTTCAACTGCCGGGGCAAAAGCCATTTCCACCTCGTCCCACTGCCCGGAAGGGTCATGGGTCTGCCGAAGCCGCAAATGCGGCTTGTCGATATGCGGGAGAGGTTCGATTCAGCCGCCGTGCGCGGCGGCGTAAATCTGATTTCCGCACCTTTGGCTGAGATGCTGAACCAAACCATCGAAAAAGGCGAGCAGGCAATATTGCTTTTGAACAGGCGGGGCTACAGCAGCTTTGTTTTCTGTCCGTCGTGTAAGTATACACTGCACTGCCGAAACTGCGATGTCACGCTGACGTTTCACCGCTCCAAGGCTACCGCCGCCGGTCGCATGCGGACAGTTGCAGGTAAACACATGGAGTACGGCCATGCGATGTGTCACTACTGCGGAGCGCAAACGCTCGTGCCGCAGAAGTGTCCTCTGTGCGGAAAACGTATTGCGATGATCGGCTTCGGCTCGCAGCGGCTCGAGGAGGAACTGGCGGCCAGGTTCCCGCACGTCCGCGCCGCCAGAATCGACAGCGATTCCATGAAAGGCCGCGATTACTACCGCATCCTGCAGGACTTCAGCCGGGGCAAAATCGACGTTCTCGCCGGGACACAAATGCTCGCTAAGGGTCTGCATTTTCCCAACGTGACACTGGTCGGAATCATCAGTGCCGACACCTGCCTCTACCTGCCCGACTTCAGGGCCGGCGAACGCACGTTTCAATTGATCTGTCAGGTCGCTGGCAGGGCGGGCCGGTCCGTCAAAAAAGGCGCTGTGCTGGTTCAGACGTTTCTGCCCGAGCAGCCGGCGATTCAGTTTGCAATAAACGCAGACTTCGCAGGCTTTATAAAGGAGGAACTCAAGCAACGTCGGGCGTGCAATTTGCCCCCGTTCTGGCGACTGGCGGTGATAGTCCTGCGCGACGAGGATTTCGAAAAGCTCAATATCGCCGGCAAGGCGATGCGAGAAAAAATAGACTCTCTTATAGAACGCGAGGGAATTGATGTGACCGTCAGGGGCCCTGTGCCCGCCGTAATAAGCCGAATCGAGCGATTCCACAGAATACAGATTATCCTTCAGGCGCCCAAACCGGAAACAATCCAGCGATTATTTGAAGCCTTGCGCCGCCAGCCGCACGTTCGCCCGTCCGTTAGAATCGCCATAGATATCGACCCGGTAAATTTATTGTAGCTTGCAATTCAAACGCAGGCGTGCTATCCTTACGTAATCTATTTGTCGGGGAGTAGCTCAGTTTGGCTAGAGCGCTGCGTTCGGGACGCAGAGGTCGCAGGTTCAAATCCTGTCTCCCCGATTTAGATAAACATAGATTCAACAAAAGGTTATAACAGCTTTTTTTGTTTGTCAAATTTAATTAAGGAATTAATTACATTTTCTTTTATGCAGAATTTATGCAGAATATACTTTTTTGGGACGTCCTCTCCCCCGTTTTTGATCCCCATTTGCGGCAACTATATCCAACTCTGATTTATCAAAAGCAAAATGACCGGCAATTTTTTTAGGATGCAATGCCCCCTTTCTGATTAACCGGTACATAGCCCTATCAGGCCGGGTTAAGCCGAGCCGGTCAAGACCGAGATAGGTAATAGCTTCATGCATCCAAAGGATAGAAGCTCTTTCCGGTTTGTCTTTTACTATTGTGTTTTCCATAATAGTATACTTTCAGATTTGCTTCATCTTTACTGCGAATCCTTTTCGCGAAGCCGTAGATACTTATAGGCTTCGTTTGCAACCAACACAACTTTAGGCATGTCTTCGATATCAAAGCTGTTTGTGTATTTCCAATCTTCGCCTTCTTTGTAAGCTTTGGTGATTGTTACAGAGTAAAACTTGACTGTTTCACCCTCTACTTTTTTGCTTTTTCCCCAGACACTGGCAGATACCGGGCCACAATTGAATTTCTTTTCTGGTTTTTGCATTGTGCTATCCTCTAAAACAGTTTTTTATGTTTGCAATATTGAAAATAAATCGGCTTGAAATGGTGTTTCTGCTTCCATGTTATGCCTAACTGTTCTTTTTTCGTTTGATTCAATTCTCTTTTGACTTCATAGCGATAGCGGCAGCTTTGTAGTTCCAGTTTCACCTCCGAGGGATTTTTTTAACAAATCACGGTTTTTAGGCTGAAAAGACCGAAAAAAATTATTTTTAGGCATGACCTGAAATACAGAAAAGAAGTCTGCCGCTATTACCATAGAGAAGATATGAATAATATTAATGTTTAATACCGGAGGTAATGGTCGTGGCGTTTAGACTACAAAAAGGAGATTATGAAATTGTTGAGTATCTCGCGAAATACAGAATTCTCTCGATATCTCAACTTGCAGCAGTTTTTCGAAAAAGTAAGCAGGTAATGAGGAGACGCTGCCGTGAGCTTAGGTTGTATGGTGTAGTGAAAGCAAATAATGAATTGGGACAAAGCTTTGGCAGGCCCGAAAAATTATTTTCATTGACTGAACGAGGGGCCGAACTTCTCATAGATAAGGGGCTTATTGGTGAAGATACACCCTATGAAAATGCAGGCCCCGTAAGCAACCGTCTTATCGACCATCAACTCCTGATGAATTGGTTCAGAATACATCTTAATGAGATCGACAAAGTGGAACCGACACCGACCGTCAAATTTTGGGCTTATAATTCACCGTTTGTCCCGCGAAAAAAAGATGGCAGTTTGATTACAACGGATCATTCACCGATTGGCCGTAGAACTGTGGAGGAGGTCAAATTCACACCGGATGCTGTGTTTACCATCACTAATGCAGAACGGGACATAACCCTGCTGTCTTTTCTTGAGGTAGATTGCGGTACCGAAACATTGTCCAGCCCACAGCGTGACATGTCAGATATTCGTCAGAAGATACTCAACTACCAGTGGTATTTTGACACCCTTAGATACAAGCGATATGAAGAAATATTCAAAGTTGCCTTCTTAAACGGTTTTCGTTTGCTTTTTCTTACGAAAACGGCTGGAAGATTGGCGGCTTTGTGCAAATTGACACAGGAGATGGCCCCATCTGATTTTGTCTGGCTGACGGAACAGGACCGCTTATTTACCGATGGGGTTTTCGCAAAAATCTGGACCAGGGGCGGCAACCTTCAAATAGCACAGCAGTCTATTCTGGGAAGAAAACATTGCCGAAAACCATTGCCGCAAATGTGATATGATGGATGTTTATTTGACTGTTGCTAGTTCTGCATATCGAAGTTTAGTAGAATCTCACTATACATCTTCTCTACCAGTTCTTGAGGCAAATCAAGTATGATCTCACGGCTTCGACCGTATCTACCGCGTGAAAGCACTCTACTACTTAGTAGCGAGTAGATATCCAGTTCAGATATCAGATCACCGAAAGCACGCCCGGTCAACGGCCCCAGTTTGGCTCTCCTACAAAAAGCTTTATAAGCGTCATAAGTTTGGCCAGTGCCCACCGGCTCATTTTGGTTTTGGCGTGTGACATCGACAACGGCAGCCATAGCAGCTTGTAATTGTACGGGCGCAGAACGCAGCAGTGTCAGATAGCGGTCCTGGTCAAGTTGCATAGCGGCTTTATCAACCAGATCAAGTGTAATTTTTGTGCCGGCTTTTTCAGCCAGATAAGCACTCTTTGCTAATAAGGCAACTGCCCTTCGTGCATCACCATGGTCACGACTGGCCATAGCGGCAATCTTTTCAATTACACCCGGTTTAACGGCTTTTGCATACAAGGCTTTTTCAACTCGGATTCTGAGAATGTGCTGCAGGTCAATGGCATTGTATGGCTTGAAGATTAGTTCATTTAGTTTTAAAAACGATTTTACCCTGGGATCCAAGTGATCGGGCCAATCCAGACGGTTGGATACGAATACCAGGATTAGTTTGGCGGAGATTTTTTGAGGCAGCCTTCTTACCAGGAACGTCATAAAATTATCTTTGTCACGCCGTACGTTATCAACTTCATCAATGAAAAGAACAAGATAACCCTGGTAGTTGGCCAGTTCTGTTTCAATTCGAATCATCATTTCTTCAAGCGATATTCCTTTTTGATATCGCTTACTTGCATTGAGCAAACAAGCCAGATCGTTCAGGGCTCGAAAGCAAGGTCTTGGATTAGACAGATCCAGATGTTCATGGCGGATAGGAATATTTTTAGCAGCGCACATCTCGGACAAGAGATTAAGAAAATAACTCAAAGTAAGGGTCTTGCCTGTTCCAGTCTTGCCCCAAATGGCCAAATGACAGGGATGATCACCCCGCAATATTGCGGCAAAATGACTGCTTAGTTCCTGTATCTCGGTATCGCGAACATTGGCGTTGAACACCTCTTCAAGGACCACTAACTGCTCGGCTTTTATGAGCTGCTCATCATCCAGGAATCGCCTGTTTTTTATGATTGCACAGCCAACCATATGTTGAATCTGGCTGACTATTTTCGTGCGTACACCGCTGGCTTCCATGCGAAAATCACCTGCATATGCGTTTACTAGAAGGACTACTATAAAAATGTTTTGTTTTAAAAACTAAACATAAAATCCAACCCATATAATGGGGGAGTAATTTTCCAGTGGAACTTGAAAAAATGCCTTTGGGATGTGTCCGTTTTTCTTTTTTTTTGCCTGTCGTTACTGCCCGGTGAAAGAGTTTTTGTATAGCCGCTTTTATAAGGATTTATAAGCGTCGTCTTTTAGTAGTAGTAAGTAGTAATATAAAGATATATCCTAATATATATTCCGGCAGGTTCCAGTGGAAAACTACTCCCACGGTGAAGCCGGTTTCATGCCTGCTCCGGAGCGTTTTTGGCTCGATTTCAGACGTGAAGGAGGGTACTGCACATGTCGATTGATATTTCCATGCCGCTCTAAATTGTATCATAAGTCTGTTTTATCCCCTCAAATTGTATCATAAGTCAGGGCGAAATCGCGCAAATTGTATCATAAGTCTGGCCAAGACAGCTAAAATTGTATCATAAGTCGGCTAAATTGTATCATAAGTGGGCTTTTTGCGGCCTAAATTGTATCATAAGTCATTTGGCAAAATTTGCATAACGCCCTATTATAGAAGGGATTATGGTAAGTATCATAAGTCGAATATATATAGAATTATTAGTTATTTATTGACCTTTCAAGAGATAAAGGAACGAGGCTTCGATGACCGATAATAGTATGCATGAGACCAATAGGAACGCAAAAACAGCTCGAGCAACGAAGAATCCGTGCTGTGAAGCTATTGCAAGATGGCCACGGGATTCGCGAAACTGCTCGAATGGTAGGGGCATCGCCCAGTTCTGTAGTTCGCTGGAGGGATGCGTACAAAAAAGGCGGACGACAA
>Ga0180438_10009115_pt1 | contig 12448 bp, 9 predicted proteins | sample SS_ome_12_FD_132455 | JGI IMG/M metagenome (GOLD analysis project Ga0180438, IMG submission 132455) | Hypersaline lake sediment archaeal communities from the Salton Sea, California, USA - SS_3_D_2 metaG | ecosystem: Environmental > Aquatic > Non-marine Saline and Alkaline > Hypersaline >...
CGGCGGCACGAGATCGCCGTGATGCGGGCCCTGGGGGCCAGCCGGATGACCGTGATGCTGGTGATCCTGGTGGAGTCGATTCTGCTCTCCTTGGGCGGCGGCGTACTGGGGCTGGTGTTGGGCCACGGGCTGATCGGAGCGCTCTCGCCGATCATCTTCGAGCAGACGCAGGTTGCCGTCGGCCTGCTCCATTTCCGTCCGATTGAGCTGGTTCTGATTCCGGGGCTGATCGTCTTGGCCTCGCTGGTCGGCTACCTTCCGGCGGTGGCCGCCTATCGCACCGACGTCGCCCGATCGCTGACCACCACGCCATGACCACGCAGACCGAACACGGCGAGAGACCGGCCGTTCGATATCGGGCCGTCAGCCTGTTGGCCTCCACCAGTCTCGGCGTGGCGCTGCTCTCGGTCGTGGCGCCGTTTCACTGGTCGTTGTGGACCATTCCGGCAGCGGGCATCACCCTGGGCTTGCTGGCCTTGCGGCAGATCCGCAAGGCCCCGGAGGAATGGACCGGACGCGGCGTGGCCTGGGCGGGCATCGGCCTGTCGTTGGGGCTGCTGGTCTTCAGCGTCTGCTGGACGGTCCTGCGAAGCTGGCAGGAAGTACCCTACGGCTATCAGGTGGTCACCTACGAGATGCTCCATGCGGGGCGAGGCCAGCGGATCCCGCCGGAAGTCTTTGACTTGCAGGACCAGAAGGTCTTCGTCCGCGGATACATGATGCCCACCCGGCGGCAGACGCGACTGAAGCAGTTCGTCCTTTGCCCCGCCATTCCCGGTTGCCCTTTCTGCACGCCCGACCCCAAACCGACCGAAATGATCTTCGTGAGGTTGGTAGGCGATCTGGAAGCCCACCAGACGACCGATATGCGCAGGCTGGGAGGCAAGTTCCTGATCGATTCGACCGGACGGAGCGGTTTTCCTTACCAGCTCGAAGCGGACTATCTCAAGTAACCCCTCTGCAGGGCGGGTACGGAGATCCCTTTCCGAAACGCCGCTGGGTCGATATACTGCAGCGTTCGACCGTTTCGCGCTCTCGGGACGGTCTCGCGGCGCCGGGAAGCCTTTCGCCGAGAACCCCAGCAACTTGCCCTCGTTCACCGCCGGTCCATGCCCGACTACATTGTCCGATACGGCGTAATGCGTTTTCTGGGCGTCTTTACGGCCAGCGGCAGCGACCCGTATCCCCGGGCCACCCGCGTGATCGCCCGAACCGAGCGGGGACTTGAGGTCGGCGAGGTCCTCTGCGAGGTCTCCGACGAGGTCATCGCCCAGATCAAGGATCCGGCCGAAGGACAGATCCTCCGCGAGATGACCACCGACGACGCCCGCGAGGTCACCCGCATCGACGAGCAGAAGGACCGCGAACTGGAAGTCTGCCAGCGGCACGTGGACCGGCTGAAGCTCTCCATGCAGCTGGTCGATCTGGAACACATTTTCGGCGGCGAGCGGATCGTGGTCTACTATCTGGCCGACGCCCGGGTCGATTTCCGCGAGCTGGTCCGCAAGCTGGCCGGCGAGTTTCAGACCCGGATCGAGATGCGCCAGATCGGCGTCCGCGACGAGGCCAAGCTGCTGGCCGATTTCGGCGATTGCGGCAACGCCGTCTGCTGCAACACCCACCTGGCCCAGATGCCGCCGGTGTCGATGAAAATGGCCAAGCTGCAAAAGGCCACGCTGGATCCGACGAAGATCTCCGGACGCTGCGGGCGGTTGAAGTGTTGCCTGCGATACGAATACGAGACCTACGAGCAAATCCAGAAATCGCTGCCGCCGATGGGCAGCTCGGTGATGACGCCGGAAGGCAAGGCCAAGGTGGTCGGCCACGAGGTCTTGGCCGAGCAATTGCTGGTGATGACCGAAGACCGCCGCCGGATCCTGATCGACGTCGCCGACACGTCGCCCGTCTCCAACGACCGCGAAAAGGAACCACAGGAACCCAAAAAAACCCGCAATTCGCAAAAAACAACCTGAGGCTCTACCAACCACTATCCACTACCCACTACCCGCTAACCACTATCCACTACCCATGCCCGACCCTTCGCACCCCATCGCCGAACTGCTCAAAGAGGACCGGCGTTACACGTTCGACGCCTACGTGTTCGTCTTCGAGGCCCTCGGCTACGCGCAACACGTGCTGGGGATGGGCCGGGAAACACCCAGCGAGCGGGTCGAGGAGCCCGTCCGGGAGTCGGAGGAAGAGCCGGGCCCCGAACGGCACGTCTCCGGCCAGGAACTCTGCGAGGCCATCCGGCAGTTCGCGCTGGACCAGTACGGCTACATGGCCAAGACGGTGTTGAACAGTTGGGGGATCCACAGTACGGGCGATTTCGGCGAGATCGTCTTCAACCTGATTCGCGTCGGCCAGATGCGCAAGACGCCGCAGGACTGCCGCGAAGATTTCGACGACGTCTACGACTTCGAGACGGCCTTCAAGGAAGGATTCAAGATCACTCCGCCGCCCGAATAAGGAATCGGACCATGAGCCGACGCAAGCGGCGCTCCGCGGCACGCGGCAACCAGGACGCCAACTCCGGGCCAACCCCCGCGACTCCCCCACCCGACGCCCCGCGCCCCAAGCCGCCCCGGCCGAACAGACCGTTTCTACTCGTCGCGGCCTTGCTGCAGAGCGCCTGGATTGGCTTTCTCGTGGTCATGGCCCTGCGAGGTTGAGACAGGGCCGCGGAGTGCGAATTCCGTTTCTATCACGGGCACTTCATGCCTCGATGTTTCACACTCGGGACATCTGGGTAAAAGCATTGGCGGGCCGGCAAAACTGGGGTGAATGCCGTGAGCCGCATGTCAGTCGGATAGCGCCACTTCGGGCCTGGTTCTGAGCACAAGCTGATGGGGGCGCAGGCTTTGTCCCCGCCGGCCTTGTGCCGGTGGTTCAGGGGTTTGGCGACTAGGATGGTGCCCCAACCCACACCCTATCCCGTCCTCTCCGCCGCCGTCGGCGGCCGAGAAGACGGGCTGAAATCCGGAAGAAACCACGGTGTAGAGTAGTACCCAAACCGCTCCTCCACCGGTACAGGGCCGGTGGGGAAGAGGTAAAAGTGGCGCCGTCCAATTAGAAGGAGCAAGCAATGAGAGTTTTGGCAATTAATGGAAGCCCCAGAAAGAACCGGAATACGGCCACGTTGCTTGTTAAAGCCCTCGAGAGGGCAGCCTCGCAAGGGGCCGAGACCGAGCTTGTCCATCTTTACGACCTTACTTACAAGGGCTGCAAGAGCTGTTTTGCCTGCAAACCAAAAGGCGGCTCGAGTTACGGTCGATGTGCGGCAAAAGATGATTTGACCGATGTTCTGGCAAAAGTCGAAGAGGCAGATGCCCTAGTCCTTGGATCGCCCATCTACTTCTTTCGAGTCGGGAAGACCGGGGTTGGTACTTGAATTCCGTAAGCTTCCGATTTCCGCCAGGGTCTTCATGCTTGATTCTATAATCTCGCCGCTTCGGTCAGGGCCGACATTAAGCAGGAAATTCGAGTTCCTGCCGTTCACCTTGGTCAAGAGATCAACGACCTGCCTGGTCGTCTTGGAGCGAGTTCCCTGGTTCCAGAACCATTTCTGCTCCAAACACCAGCAGGTTTCGCCGAGTGCCGTGTTTTCCTCAGGGAAATGCCGCATTTCCTTTACGGCGATGTCCATGTACGGCGTGCCTTTCTTGCCCCAATCCCACCAGTTCGAGCTGGCGATGATGCCCGGGCGTACGCCTCGGATGTGCGTCAGCACTTCATCCGCCGGGGCCACGTCGGGGTCGAGTGCATCGTTCCAGATGTAGAACACCTCGGGATACTTCTCCAGGAGTTCGCCGATCTGTGCTTTCTGGAATGCAACCTGTTCTTCCAGGGTGTGGGTCGCCGGGTCGCACTCCGGCGGCAGGACCTTGAATTTCTCGGTGCCGCCGAAGCCCGGGTGGCGCCAGCAATAGTAGAGCCCCGCTTTCAGGCCCCGGCTCTTGAACGACTTGATGAACTGGGCCACGAGATCCTGCTTGTAAGGGCAGTCGGGATGCATGACGTCGTAGGTCGTATGCCGGCTGTCCCAGAGGCAGAAGCCGGCGACATGCTTGACCGTCAGCACGCCATACTTCATGCCGGCGGACACCGCGACGTCCGCCCAGGCGTCCGTATCGACCTTGCCGCCCGGATTGAACTCGGCAGGGCTAGGGTAGCCGGCAACCCATTGGACACCCTGGTAAGTGGCCATGTTGTAATGGATGAACATGCCGAACTTCAGCTTCAGGAACTCGTCCTGCAACTGCTTGATCGGCTTGCCGGCGTCCGACACGGAAGCGTCCGTTGCCGACGCCCGGACAACCAACCCCGCCCACGTCAGGGCGGTGAGAGCGAACAGGATCGCGATGCTACGACTCATCCGGCTTCCTCCCTTTCGGTAGTGCTACGCGCGGGCCGTTGGCCCTGCGGTTAAGCGACCTTGCGCTGTAGTATGGGGCGGTTTGCTAATCCTTTTCGCTGAGCAGCTTGACCATTCCGCGGCCCAGGGCGTCTCCCACCAGCATGTACGTCTCGGCGTTTCGGTTGTAGTGGTAGCCCTGGTTTCTGGGGGAAACGGAAACATCTCTCCAGAAATCGCGCGTTTCCACGGTCAATACATTGCCGGCAAATTCCGGATACTTGCCTCTTTCTCCACTGACGGCGAGTTGGGCGTTGGCCACGGTGAGGTGAGGGCCTTCCATTTCCCAGCCGCCGAACCCGATGGTGGCCAGCACAAAGGGTGCTTTCGGCGCCTGGAACTCGGCGCGCCAAGCCTTGATCAGGTTGACCAGGTTTCGTTCGTAGCGACTGGCGTGGGCCGGATTGCCGTCCTTGTGCCCCTGCCACCACACGAATCCGGCGATTTCGTAGCCCTGGTTTTTGTACTCGGGAAAAAGGGTGTCGAAGTTGTCCAGCACGTCGTGTATGGCTTTCACGTAGTCGTCGTACTGCTTGCCGGCATACCAGTTCACTTCCTGCTTGGGTTCTCCTTCGATCCAGGAGGACGGCGTGTCCTTGTATCCGGCATAGACCCTGCCGTCGTAGGTGAATCGCTCACTGCCGGGCGGCAGGACGTCCCAGCCGAGGCTCCGGTTGCCGATGGAAGCTTTGATCAACAGCACCGGTTCGTCGTGGTAATAGCCCATGATGTGCCCGAACTGCATCTCCGGCCCGATGGTGTTCCCTTGGATACCGACGGTCAGCGGACCTTGCGCCACGGCCGAGATGACGCCCTTGTAGGTCACGTTGCCGCGCACGGTCCAACGGCCCTCGTCGTCGATCAGGTGAGGGAACTTCTTGTCGTCGTGCACCAGGGTGGTCAGCAGCCCCGGAATGTCCGTGCGCCAAAGCCACCCCAAGCCACCGGCGTGCCTGGTAAGGAAGGTAATCTTGAAGGGATATTTCTTCCCGGCGGTGAACTTCATCGCCGTATGCGCGGCATCCTTGCCGGGATCTCGTCGATAGACCTCCGTGCCGTCGACCTCCATGACGTTGTACACCGTGTTGCCATAACCGGGGTTGAACTTGTAGACGCCGTCGGAGTCCATCCGGATGAAGCCTCGAACCACTGCGGTGCCGCCGTCGGGAAACGGGGTAGGCGTTACTCCGCCGAAGGATTCGAGCTTCTTCGTCTCGATCGGAGTCATCTTGTCGTAGTCGGCCGTCGGCGAGTAGTCGCCCGGATAGATGGACACGACCGGGTCGAGGAACTGCTTGCCCCAGCGCGAAGTGCCTCCGCGGATGTCGCCCATCCCGACCATATTGGATTGACCGGAGAGGATGTAGACCTTGACCGGCTTGTCGGTGGCCGGCGGTTTGTCGTCCGGGTCCGGCAACTGCGCGGGGATCTCCTTTGCGGCTACGGGAGATACGAACAGCACCGTCATCATGGCGACCAGTAGTAGTGCCACGGCAATGGGGCCTCTTGTAAGCATGTTCTTCTCCTGGTTGTTGATTCGCATTCTCTGGCGTTCTACTTGTCCATCATCTCAAACATCGCTTCTGCGAAGCCCTTGCCGATCTGGGCCATGATCTTGGCCGAGCCCAGATAGTGGAACTCGAAATTGGAGACGCTCTTGGTGAGGATTTCCAGTTCACGCTCGTTAAAGGCTTCTGCCCGCTGCTTTTCCAGAGCCGCCCGCGCTTCGCCGCGATTGAGCTTGCCCTCGTCCTGCAATTGCCGCAGCTTCTGCTGAATCTCCGCGTCCTTTGCCCTCAACTCCTCCAATTCCATGTCCCAGTACTTTTCGGTCCAAACGGCGGCGACATTGCCATGGAACTCGGGCAGGGCAGCCGGTGCGGCCATGGCCTTGCGAAACTCGCCGTGGATGCCCGAATACCGCTGCTTCTGCGGCGGATACTTGTCGATCGGGCCGCCGGCCCCCATCACGCCAATCACGAACGGCATCCCCGGCGCCGAGAGGTCTTTGCGTACGTCGCGAATGAAGTGCGCCAGTGCTTCGCTGTATTTGTCGTAGCTCCCCGGCTTTCCGCGATTCGGGTAGGTGCTTCCATCCACCATGTCGTTCCAGCCTTGGAACCAGACAAAGCCGGCCAACTCGTAGCCTTGCTTTGGCTGGTAGTTGGGACAAACGCGTTTGATGTCGGCCAGGACCTTCTTCACATGATCAATCATCAGGCGATAGTAGTGGCCTGTCGCCTTTGCCCTGTCGGCCTTGATCTGCTGAATATCCTTGCCCTGTTCCTTGAACCGTGCCAATTGCGTGTCGTTGAATTCGTACGGTCCGGCGCTGGGAGGACGGAAGTCGGTGTTGATGCTCTTGCCGCCCCAGGCGGTTTTGATGATGAGGATCGGCTCGTCCACCAGCTTCTGCATGTAGATTCCGAACGTGAATTCCGGCCCTATCTTGGGGCCGTTTGCTGCCGCGCCAAAGCCGGCCGTCAATTTGCCGACCTGCTCCTCTTCGGCACAGCCGATGGACGAGATCCACACCTTCTCGCAGACCCGCGGGGTGCCGTCGGCGCCGAGCATCTCTTTGAGGATCGGTGCCGTCTTCGGATCCAGACGCATGGGATCGAACGTGCGGATGTGCGCGTGCCCCTGCATGTTCGATTGTCCGGCGAGAATGAACACCTTCAGCGGTTTGGTGCCCTCTACGAGTTGTTGAGCAAGACTCTCGGTTGCCATGGTGCTCAGCGCGAGGCAGGCCAATACGAGCGTCGCTAGGATCAATCGGTTTCGGACTTCGTGGTTCATTTCTGTCTCCATAGGGTTTTCGGTTTCGTCAACTATCCTACTGGTCCTGTCTGCCCAGCTTCTTCCATTGTTGGAGGATTTCAACCGCGCGACGGGCTTCTTCCATGCGTCGGTGCTCAGATCGCTCGGTCGCCTCCGTATTCATCTCCCGGCTCTTGGCGCGGTCGACGAGACTCTCAGCCGGATCCTCACTCTCGGGCCAATCCCAGTCGTCCGTGCGGAAGCTATGCAGCGGAAGCCAAGGCTTGCCGTTGACCTTCAGATTGCCCATCGGGCTGGTCGCCCAGGCGTACCGTACGGCCACCGGTTCTTTGACCAGCGGGCTCCAGACCACGATCTGCGTGGCATCGAAATTCTTGTTGGCGACGTTCCAAATACCGGCGTCCTTGGTCAACGGATACGCGGCGCGGGCCATGTAGAACTTGCCCGACTTGTCGGCGACCGAGAAGCCCTCGGGAATCGTCGACATGTCATCCGGCATCACCTTCTTGTCGAACGTCAGCACCATGCGGTCGCCATCCCGCTGGGCGGAGATCAGGGACGCGGAATCCCAGTCGATTTTCATTTCATAGACTCTGCTGAGCGCCCACCGTACCGCCCGGACACCATGTGCCCACTTCTTGGCGGGGTGCAATCCCGGGATCTGGACATCGTACGCGGGCAGGAACGCCGTATGGGCCGGATCCTCGAGATCGCTCAGCCCCAACCGCTGGGCCTCGCGGATAAATGCCCCACCCGAAACCGACCAGACCTCGAAGTTGTCACGCGTCTGCGGAATGCTGCCCGCACAAAAGCCGATCACACCGACCGGCAGCGTCGGATCGCCAAAATCCTCGCGCCAGCCTTCGACCATCAGTCTCATCAGGACCCGGTAGCGCTTCGGCCGACAAGCGGACGACATCGCGTTGTTGTATCCCTGATGGAAGAGCACGCCCTTGATGTTCAGACCTTTGAAGGCGCCGAACATGCCGTTGTAGCAGGAGGCCGCGTCGCTGGGGCTGCGGCCGGGCACGTTCCAGGATCGCAGGTCCTTGCGGGTCGGTTTGGGCGGCAACTCGTCCTCCGGCACGCCCTTCTCGCGCTGCTGGGCAACGTCCGTTTCCCATTTTTCGATGAGCGTCTGCACGGCCGCGTCCCAGTCGAACTCGGCCCGCCGCTGCTCGACCCAGGCCAGGTATTTGGCGGCCAGCGGGTCGTCGTCGAACTTGTGGCGGGGAACGAGGCTCTCGATGGACGCGCCGCCGCGCGCGTTGTCGATAATCCCGATCGGAATCCGCAGCGCCCGCTGCAGACGCGATGCGAAGCTGTAGCCGATGGAAGAGAATCCGCCCGCAGTTTCCGGCGAGCAGACGTTCCAGCCGTCGATTCGATCGGCCGGAATGTCCTCTTGCAGAGCGTAGGTTTCATTGGGCGAGATGCGTACCTGGCGCAGCAAGGGCAGGTGCGCGGTAGCCGTTTCCAGATCGGCCCGATCGGTCTTGCCCAGCCCGAAGGCCATGTTGCTCTGGCCGTTCATCACCCAGACGTCGCCGATGAGGATGTTCTCCATCTCGATCATGTCATCGCCCGAGGTGACGATCAGTTTCAGGCCGGCGGCGTCGGCCTGCCGGGCGGAGAACGTCGCCTCCCAGCGACGCGTCTCGTCGTCGGCCGTCGCCTCGGCTTTCTCGTCGCCCAACTGGACGGACACCTTGCGGCCGGGCTCAGCCCAACCCCAGATCGTGATCGGCTTGTCGCGCTGGAGGACCATGTTGCTCGAGAAGATGCCATGCGTCTTGAGCGTGCCGGCGGCGGCGTCACTCGTACACGACGTGCACAGCGCGATGGTCAGCAGGATCGATAACGGGAGGATGAACCGTTGGCAGTGCATATTGGTTCCCTTCTTGTTGGGCCGAAGCCTGTCGTGGCTCAATTCAGTTAAACTCGTTGATCATCAGGCCTGGCAGCTTCGCTTTCACGCGGGCAGGCTCGGCGGGACCCGCAAACCAAACCGTCCGTCGGCAAGGGCTTTGATTATATCAGATGGCGACCCTATTGTCAGTAGTCGGTCTTCAGTCTTTTCCGCCAGACATGCCCTCGAAGCTCCAAGAGCCTGGCGACTGACCACTGATCACTGACCACTGATAACTTTGGCTGCGGCTATGCCGCGCTAGGCTGAGGTTGTTTTTGTCGCGCTGCTCACCCTGTAAGATGGATTGAAACCCTTGTCGATCACAGTGACCTGCCGCAGCCCGCCAACGCCGATGCAACGGTCTACTGCCTCAGCGACCGGGGCGAACTTCGCTGGAAGTTCAAGCCAAATGATGCGTCCATGAACGCGGTCTGCGTCGTCGAGCACGGCGGCAGGCCCTACATCGTCTGCGGCGGCCGTCCGTATCGACCTGAAATCCGGCGACCAGAAAGCCCTCCGAGCACTACTGGCCCGCAGAATTCTATCTCCGCAGCGGACTAAGCGACTCCGCGCGAAAGAAGCGGAAAGACATAGCCGAGGAAGACCTGAAAAGGTGACACCAATCAAGGTGGTGCTACCAATGGAGAATCTGACGGAAACGAAGCACGTGAAGGTCGACGCGCGAGACGGCTTGACAATCACCTCGGTACACATCACAACCGACAGGCGATGGCGCGCATCGGCGCGTTAATCTAGCCGGTCCGCCCCGCGCGTTTCTGCCAGAGGGGGAATAGGGGCGCCTGATCCAACAGGAATGTAGAGGACCAAACAGCAAGAAGGAGTAATCGATGAGAGCGCAGAGTCTGGTGACGATATCCGCATCTACTTTACTACTTGCGTGCATCACGGCAAGCTCGCCACGCCATTGGCTCTAAGACCTGATACCGGCGAACATTCCAGGAAGCGGGAGAGAGGCATCGGAGTGGCCGGCCCGACCTTTCGGGACCACCGCATGCCGAGGCGGCGGCGAGCCCGTTTTTCCGCGTATGCCCTACGAGGCGGCGTGCGGGTTGCGTTCGAGCGGCAATCCGCCCTCCGGTTGCGGAAGGTAATGGACGATCTTGCCGAACAATTCGCCCGGCCTGACCGGCTTGGTGATGTAGTCGTCGCAGCCGGCATCGAGACACTTCTGGCGATCTCCGGTCAGCGCGTGGGCGGTCTGGGCGACGATCGGGCCTTTCCAACCGACGTGGCGAAGTCGCCGGGTGACCTCGTAGCCGTCCATTTGCGGCATGCGGATGTCCATCAGGATCAAATCGTACGGCCTGCCCGCCGCCTGAGACTGCATGGCCTTCTCGTACGTCACGCGGCCGTCAGGGGCCAGGTCCACCTCCAGCCCGCTTTGCTCGAGGAAACGGCGAAGCAGGCTTTGGATCCCCTCGTCGTCCTCTGCCAGCAGTACGCGGCCGTGAAGCATCTGGTCGCGAAACTCCTCCTTCGGTTTCCGCCTCTGGCCGGAAGCCGCGGCCGGCGACTCGAGCATTCCCACGCCTTCGAGCGGACCGGGATCGATCGTCAACGTGAACGTGCTGCCGCTGCCCGGCTCGCTTGCCACGTCGATCTGCCCGCCAAGCAATCGGGCAAGTCGCTGAGAGATACTCAGTCCCAGGCCGGTACCGCCAAATCGTCGGGTGGAGGAATCTTCGATTTGCGTGAATGGTTCGAACAGCACGGCGACCTCCGTATTGCTCAGACCGATGCCCGTGTCCGAGACTTCGAACTGCATCCTGGATGCACTCTTTGGTTGCCGGACACAGCGCACCATGATCTTCACGAGGCCGCGTTCCGTGAACTTGATCGCATTCCCGACCAGGTTGACCAGAATCTGCCGCAGACGGACGGGGTCGGTCCGAATCGACTTGGGCAGGGGGAAGTCATGGACGACGTCCAGTCCTAATCGCTTCTCGTTGGCGCGGATTTGCAGCAGCGACCGCACCTCTTCGACGATTTCCGTGGGGGAACAATCCTGCAGTTCCGGCTCGATCTTCTCCGCTTCGATCTTGGTCAAGTCGAGAATATCGTTGAGGATGGTGAGCAGATTCTCGGCGTTTTCGTGGATTGTCTCGAGGTATTGCCGGCGTTCGGCCGGCGGGGGATCGCGCGAGAGCAGAAGATCGGCAAACCCCATCACGGAGGTCATCGGCGTGCGGATTTCGTGGCTCATGTTGGCCAAGAACCGGCTCTTGGCCCGACTGGCCGCTTCCGCTTTCTGCTTGGCCTCCGCCAGCGCTCTCTCGGAACGCTTCCGCGCGGTGACGTCGCGGGACGCCTGAATGATCTGGACCACCTCTCCGCTCTCATCGAAGATCGGTGCGGCACCGATCTCGACCGTGAACTGGTTGTGGTCGGCATCGAAATGGGTATGCTCGACTTGGACCGGCTTTTTGGTCGCTATGACCTTCCGCAATGGGCAAGTCTCAACGTCGTTCGGGCAGGCCGTCTCGCGGTGATGGGAGGCCCGGTAGCAGGTGAGGCAGGCGACGACGGGATCTGTCCCTCCCAGTCTTCCTCGCGCCGCCCGGTTCGCCAGAACGATGCGATAGTCGCGGTCGATGACCAGAGTCATCTCCGGGATCGCGTCGATGACCGTCTGCAAGAAGGATTTCGACCGGCTCAGCTCCTTTTCGGCCATCCTCCGCTCGACCAGCGCGCCGATCAGCCGTGCGGCACAATGCAGCCGGCTCTTGGCGATGTCGATGATGAATGGTGGTCGTGACTCGTAGGCCCTGGCTTGCTCGAGCAGATCGTCCACCGAAACCTGAAACCACCGGGCAATTTCCTCGAGTTCGTCCAGGCTGCGTGGCGGGTCCCCATAGCCGAAGCTGATGGCCCCCACGACTTCTCCTTTCGCCCAGATCGGAACGCCATAGAGGCGGATGCCTCCGCGACATTCGAGATCCACGGGCTGGCCCGTCACGATGCTTTGCTTCGCGGATTCATCCCAGCACGATTCGAGGCACGGCTGCTGCCCGCCCGCGAGCAGTTCACCTTGCTCGTTCAGATGGCAGAGTTTTCGCGAGGCCTGATCGAGAAACTGGCACCAACCGGAGGCGAAGATGCCCAGCACGCAGTCTCCATTTTTCTCGTAAATGGCCGCGGAAGTGTCGAGCAGACAAAGAAAGTCCTGGGCAACTTCGGCCAGAAGATCGTCCCCCACGGCGTCCTGAATCAGATACGACGCGTCTCGCTCGTCGAGACTGCGGTCCCGATGGTCCTGCCTGACGTTCGAGTCGTCGTCGCCGATCGGTGTGCACTCGACCTTCTTGGTCAGAAGCCATTTGATC
>Ga0180438_10009116_pt1 | contig 12446 bp, 10 predicted proteins | sample SS_ome_12_FD_132455 | JGI IMG/M metagenome (GOLD analysis project Ga0180438, IMG submission 132455) | Hypersaline lake sediment archaeal communities from the Salton Sea, California, USA - SS_3_D_2 metaG | ecosystem: Environmental > Aquatic > Non-marine Saline and Alkaline > Hypersaline >...
ATCATGGAAGCAGTCCTTATTAAACCTATACGGTTACCCACATCCCTCATCACTTACCCTCTATTGGGAGCTTCTTCGGCGCGCTAGCAAGATACGAACGACCGAAAACATATGAATCCACCGAATGGTATAGATTCATTTATGTTCTATGTATCATGTTCCTACCCCCTCGAGCTGGCGGAGAATTCGCAAGTCATTGTGGTTTCATAAGATAACTGCTGTACACAGATAGACAACCTGCGAACATAGAAAACGGTCCCATCCCGACGGGAAGTTGTTTCATATTGCTACGGTCTTGCGTGAAGCTCTGCCCACAAGGACACTTGCCCAGTTCATCCGGACCCAGGACCTTACACGAATCGCCAGCGCCAGACTGCGTCCAGTACTTCGCTACTGAAGGTCAGCTGAATTACATTAGTGTAAGTCCGGCCGACCTTCGTCGAGATAAGCAGGATCAGGCCGAGGCTCTGCAAGTATGAAAGGGACGAATAGTAGTACACGTAACTGAAAGGCTCTTCCTTGTGCTCCAAACTTAGGCGCCGGTACGTTTCGTAGACCTCCTTAACCGGACGGTCACGTGCCAAAGTTGCCGCCCTCAAGATCAGCAGGTTCCTATCGTTTAGATTGTTGATTACATCCACCACGATGTCGCGACGGGCTTTCTGGAAGTTCTCCTCTAGCGAAACGCCGGGCTTGGTCGCCCAATAATACAAAGTCTTGATAGCAACTCTCACCTCGGAGTTGGTGTACTTGGCAGTGAGAGCTGCTATTTCCCTGATAACCTTGGCCGGTACTCTCACAATCCCCGACCGCGCCCGATCCTGAAGGATTTGTCCGAGCTCAGAAGCGTTGTAGGAGCGAAAGTGGATCTGCTGAGGCTGCAATGTACTCTGAATGCTCTCGTCGAGGACGTTCACCCACTTGGGGCTGTTGCTGAGCAGTATCGTCATGTAGTTGCCTTCGGAGCGGCTCAGGAAATAGAGGATGTCCTTATTCTTATCCTTATCGGAGATGAGATCTACCTCGTCGAGTATGATGACAGTCTTATCGGGCCACCGATCTTTGAACCGTTTCGCTAACTCGTCGAACGACACGCTGCGGGCACGGACTTCCAGGAGACTGGCCAGCATCTTGTAGCTCGTGTTGTGTGTTCGGCAGTTGCAGTAGAGCACGGTGAGACCGCGTGACCGGAAGAGGTGTTCGAGGTACCGCACGCTCAGAGTTTTCCCACAGCCTCGGCTGCCGATGATCAGGAGGTGGTTCGCTATGCGTGTCTTATCGTACCGCACGAGGGCGTCGATGATCGGTTTCATCTCGTCGCGCATCAGAGGGCGTTCAGGGATGTAGTTGAAATCGAACACGCGCAGGTCTCGAAACCGTTGTGTGCTCCGCTCGACGCGCTTCTCTTTCTCGAGCAGGTAGTCTTGGATATCCATCTACGCATAAACCCCACTGTACGTGTAAACTCCCGGGAGTTTATAAACCTTGTGGTAGGTTGAGCCGATGCAGCTGCGTTTCGAGTCTCTTGAGACGTCGACGCAGCGCCTCACGCTTCTCCTTGGGGACCTCGCTCAAGACGTCACGGATATCCATAGCAGTCTTGACGAAGTATCCGTGCTCGTTGCGTATCTCGGATTCAAGGTTATGGTTAATCTGAAAGGACGGTGGCTGGTGCGGTCGTCGTTCGGCTTGAACGAGCTCGACCCACGCTAGAAGCGCTTTGAGTCGCCGCAATGACTGGGACAAGCTGCGCAGGCCGTTTGAAATATTGCGTTCTTCCATGAAACAGCCAAGGACTCGACGTTTATAAAGATTGCGACGGCGTGCAAGCACAGAAGAAAGGGGAAATCGGACTTCGGTGAAATCGACTGCTGCTGGAAGACTGCCTTCAGAAAGGCTCATGGAATGCCGGACGCGTGGGAGCACACGACATACAGACAGGGGGTCACGCTGATTTACATTGCCCGACGGAAGCTTCTGTGCCGAAAGCGCTCGACTGCCAAGTCAGAACAAGATGCAGTGAGAGAAGTGCTCATCAGCAACACTGTTTCGGTATGTGGGACTACCTCAAAGAGGGTCCCTAACGGCAAAACAGATCTTGACATCGGCAGCGGTCGTCTCGATAATGGAGGAGAGCTTGCTCGGGATGGGCGCTAGCAGACTCATATGGGAAATGTCGGTTGACAGCCGTCCGCGACGCACATAAGATGACTGAGAACGCGGGGCGCTTGCGGAGTGGACAGACTAAGTGGCGAAGGATATGCTGCTATTTGCGGCCTGCGTGTGAGCAGGGCATACAGTGGTGCAAACTGGAGAGAATCAGCATGCCCAAAAAGCAGGGCATGTCACGGCGGAAGTTCCTCTCGGTGGCGGCGTCCGTTGCAGGCTATTCAGCACTAGGCGCGAGGGCCAGCGAGGGCCAGCAACAGAACCTCCCCAATGTCGTGCTAATCCTGGCTGACGATATGGGATGGACGGGGCCGGCTTGTTACGGAAGCGATCTGCACGAGACACCCAACATCGACCGGCTCGCGACGGAGGGCATGCGTTTCACCAACGCCTATACCGCCAGCCCCGTTTGCACACCCACGCGCGCCTCAATCATGACGGGCAAGCACCCTGCGCGGCTGAACATGACCACATGGAGCGAAAGGGCAATCCAACGCCGCACGGACAAGGGTGACCGCGCTTTGGCGCCGCCTATCACCGAGTCCGACCTTGCACTCGAGTATGTGACCATGGCGGAGATTCTTCAGAAGGAGGGATACCGAACCCTTCACGTCGGCAAATGGCACCTCGGTGGGGCGACGCATTACCCTGAGACGCAAGGATTCGAGGTAAACATCGGCGGGACGTTTTGGGGGGCGCCGCGCACGTATTGGTACCCGTATAGCGGCCTCGGCCGTTCAAGTGCGGGAATACTCGAGCACCGTTATGTCCCCCATCTCGAGTTTGGCGAAAAGGGGGAGTATCTCACCGATCGCCTGACATCGGAGGCCATTGCGGCGGTCGAGTGTGTTCGAGATGAGCCGTTTTTCCTTCATATGGCCTATCACACGCCCCATGTCCCCATTGAAGGCAAGCCCGACCGTGTCGCCCACTACAAGGCGAAAGTCCGCGAGGGTATGAACCATACAAACGCCAGGTACGCGGCCATGGTCGACAGTCTCGACGAGAATGTGGGCCGCATACTGGCAAAGCTCGATGAGTGGGACATCGCAGATCGAACAGTTGTGATCTTCTATTCGGACAACGGCGGCTTTACGAAAATCAGAGAGGGAGAGCAGGTTACGAGCAACCTTCCCTTGCGCTCCGGTAAAGGCTCACTTTATGAAGGCGGAATCCGCGTCCCATTGATCGTGCGATGGCCCCACGTTGCGTTGCCGGGCGGTGTCTGCGCCGAGCCCGTGACGTCCACGGATCTTTTGCCCACCCTGCTCGCCGGGCTCGAACTCGAACCTGAGTACGCTGAAAAGGAGGCCCTCGATGGAAAGAGTTTCCTTGGGCAATTGAAAACGCCGGGGAAACCGCTTGATCGAGATACGCTCTATTGGCATTACCCTCACTATTACTTCAACATCTCGCCCGTCACCTCGCCCGTCACCGCTTTGCGCCACAAGCAGTGGAAATATATCGAGTATTACGAGGACAATCGGCGTGAGCTGTACAACCTCGCCGACGACTTGGGAGAAACCCGCGATCTGTCGGACAAGCATCCCTACCACGTTGAACGGTTCCACGAAATGCTCGTTGATTGGCGTGAACGGGTCAATGCCAGACTACCAGAACCCAACGTGTGACTGGATGGCACGAACCGGGCAGGGAGCGCCTCAAGGAGCTGCTTCAATGATCGACGGGAGGCGGCGTGGGTCTACCGTTCGTTCTCACAGATAGAAGCCGTATAGGGATGCATTGACAAGTTCGCACTCGATGTGAACGGGTTTGCCGCGTAGCTCGTCCAACGACCGTTGCCACGCCACGGGCGCTTCCAGGTGGCCTCCACGAACGGGGCCACAGTCCGCGTAGTCAAAACCCGCGGCCGGGACGCCGTCGTCGTCCAGTATGTGCACCTGCAGGGTATCCTCGGGCGCCTCCACATTGACGCGGAGGTGGGTAGACATCAGGCGCACCAGGGGCGTCAGCAGGTGGCTGTTATTGAACCGCAAACGACCTCAGAGAGGGCTCGTAACGGCAGGATCGATCTTGACAAGCGCCGGCGGTTGTCTCTAGAATTGAAAGGAATTGCCCGTGATGGTCGCGGGCAAACTCATATGGGAAATGTTGGTTCAAATCGGAAGGGGAGATGAAATGACCAAAACGTCATCGCGCCGGAGCTTTCTTCAGACGGCTGCAGGCGTTGCGGCGGGCTGCGCAGCCCTTGCCGGCCCTATGACACGAAAGGCACAAGCCGCCCAACGGCAAGGCGGCAAGCCGCGCAACATCGTCTTCATCCTCATCGACGATCAGCGCTTCGACGCCATGAGTCTCCTGGGCCACCCGTTTCTCAAGACGCCCAACCTGGACGCCCTGGCAAACAACGGGATTCTGTGCGAAAACGCCTTCGTCACGACGTCGTTGTGCTCGCCCAGCCGCGCGTCCATCCTGACCGGCCTATATGCCCATAGCCATGGCGTGTTGAATAACCAGACTCTACTCGACCCGGACACGCCCACGTTTCCACAAGAATTGCAAAAGGCGGGGTACGAAACCGCGTTCACCGGCAAATGGCATATGGGCGGCTCGCGCGATACACCGCGGCCCGGGTTCGACCGCTGGGTGTCGTTCCGCGGCCAAGGGGTCTATTACGATCCATCATTCAACGTGGATGGCGAACAGGTAACACGCAGGGGATATGTCACGGACCTGATCACCGATTATGCCGAGGAATTCATCCGCAAACCCAAAACGAACCCTTTCTTCCTCTACGTCTCACATAAGGCCGTCCACTTTGATTTCAAGCCTGCCGAGCGACACAAAGGCGCGTACGCCGACAAGCAATACCCCCATCCCGCCTCCATGGCCAATACCGAGGAGAACTACCAGGGCAAGCCCGAGTGGGTGCGCAAGCAGCGCAACAGTTGGCACGGCGTAGACGGCATGTACAACGGCACGGTCGATTTCGACGCGTTCACGCTGGCCTATGCGGAAACCATGCTGGCCGTGGACGAGAGCGTGGGGCGCATCGTCGAAACCCTTCGGGAAACGGGCCTCTTGAAGTCCACCCTGCTCATCTTCACGTCCGACAACGGGTTCATTTTCGGCGAGCACGGCCTCATCGACAAGCGCACCATGTACGAGCCGTCCATCCGCGTCCCCCTCATCGTGCACTGCCCCGAACTGTTCAAAGGCGGGCAACGGCGCAAGGAACTAATCGCCAATATTGATTTCGCACCCACCATTCTCGAGGCCGCCGGCGCGCCCGTGCCCGAGTCCATGCAGGGGAGGTCGTTCTTCCGACTCCTCACCGGAGAATCGAAAGAATGGCGAGAGGCCTTTCTCTACGAATACTTCTGGGAACGATGGTTTCCCCAGACGCCCACCGTGCTCGGCGTACGCACCGACCGCTACAAATTCATGCAGTATCAAGGCGTATGGGACCGCTACGAACTCTACGACCTGGCCGAGGATCCCGACGAGATGAACAATCTCGTCGGCCCGTTCATGTCGAAGACGGAAACCGGGTCCATAGACAATCTAATCCGGAGCCAAGCCAGAGGCGACCTGAAAGACGTCTTCGAAGACATGCAGAAGAAGCTCAAGCAACTTCTAAGCGAAACCGGTTGCCTACCCGAGCCCACCTGGCGCCCCGCGCCGTAGCAATGACGATCGCGTGGCGCACTAACGCGGAGCGCACGGCGAAGGCCCATCTGACAAGGCAAGTTGCTCTTTCTCTTCACCACGGATGACACGTAAGAAGGCCATTAAGTTGAACCAGAACCGTGGGTCATGAGGCGCTGTGATCGATTCGCTTCCGTCCCGTTCCTGCAAGGCGGTTCAGTTCATGACTGCCTTTTCTGGAATGCTCCCCAGACTCCCAAAAAGGCCTTATCCCATGTTGTCTATATTCTGCAATTCACAAGTAACAATTTAAGTAACACTTTCGTGCTATCGGTGCGATACAGTAGACCCTCGCCTCGGCGATGCGCTCTACAACGAGGCCGGCGTCATTAACATGTGTCTCGGCCATCGCAAACACCTCATCGCCGTGCTCAAGAAGAACAACGCTTCGGTCCTCGAGGATGCCGAGGGGCTCAGAAGAATCGTCGACCCTCAGAGCCGGCAAGAACAAGATGGTCCGATGGTCACATACTGCGACATTGGAGGTTTCCGCCGCGAGAAGGTAGAGCACCCGATGCGTGTACTTTCCACCCAGGAGATCGAGAACAAACGGCAGCGCATTGCCAACCAGTGGCACCAAGAACAACAAACACACAACTGGTCGTGGATCACCACCATCCCTACCCAGCTCCTATCTACGCGACCGCTCTGGCTCGCATGCCACCGCCGCTGGGACATCGAGAACCCACTGCTCAACGTGTTGGCCACCCACTATGCACTCGACCACTGCTTCAAACATGATCCCATCGCCATCATCAATTTCGTGCTAACTCTCTTCATCGCCTTCATCCTGCTCAACACCTTCTGCCACCAAAATCTCAAGCCGCAGCTGCACGCCAAGCTCAACCTCACCGTTATCGGGCTGACCGCAAAACTCTACCAAGGGCTCATCGATCCTCAGCTGCGGGCCCCCTGGATTGAATTGGCCTCCGAACTGCCCCCGCCCACAGCATGCGCCGGCCTCTAGCTTGAACCTATTCAAATCTGCTTTCGGCGAATTTCACCGGACAACTCTGCCTCCCAACGGTAGTAACCCTCCACAACTGCCAAAAAACACCTCCTCGAATATGCCTCAGATGTGCCCCATCACGCCTCGATCGACTAATACCACCACCTCAACACGTCACACCACAACCATCTTGCGGAATTGCTGGGGGTTCCAAGCTTTGCTTGACAGAAATTGGCGGTTTATGCTACACTTCTACCTCGAGAGCGGGTTAGCCCACCTAATATAAGAGCTGGGAAATCCCAAAGAAGGTCTGCTAACAGCATGAAGTGCGTCCCGGGGAGGTGATGCGTCTAACGAGAGAATCAGTCTGTAAGTTTCGACGTGTGGTTCGGGGAAAGTAGAGCTGTATCGAAGAAAGAAAGGATGAGTGTGATGGGTAGGAAATCGAAGGGTTTTACGTTAATCGAGCTCCTGGTGGTCATAGCGATCATCGGGATCCTCGCTGCTATACTGCTGCCGGCGCTAGCGCGTGCGCGTGAAGCGGCCCGGCGCGCCAGTTGCGCCAACAACCTGAAACAGTGGGGACTGGTGTGCAAGATGTACTCGAACGAGTGGAACGGGAGGCTTCCCCACGCGCAGTTCTTTGCGCCCACGTGTTTGCAGCTGTTCGGGAATGAACAACCGTGCACGGGGGCGGTGCTCTTCCAGTTGAACTCCCTGTATCCGGAGTATCTAACGGATGCCAAGATCGTGATCTGTCCGTCTGACAGCGACACCAGGGAGTCATTGGACGCACCCGGAAACGAGCGGGGGACCTGGGACGGCACAAGCACCAATCTTAGCACGATGACCAACGCTCAGCAGGGAAACTGGCTAGACCGGAACGACGCCTTCGTGCCGGATTTCGTGGGCAACAGAGCGAGCTATTTCTTCTTTACCTACGCCTTAAGGGACAGCGTTGCGGCGTATGCATGTTTCAGACTGCTGAACCGGGCTAGGTGCGATCAAGACATAAACACGGCCGACATTAATCCGGCTTACGCGGGGTATGGTTCGGCGATCGGCGGGGATGTACTCTATCGCCTTCGTGAAGGTATCGAGCGCTTCTTTATCACGGACATCAACAATCCGGCGGGCTCGGCGGCGGCGCAATCCGAACTGCCACTTATTTTCGATGGCGTATCCACACAGTTAAACGAGTTCTCGCACGTACCCGGCGGCGTCAACGTGCTTTATATGGATGGGCACGTCGAGTTCATAAAGTACCCCGGGAAGTTCCCCTGTACGGAGCTTATGGCCCGTGTGGCAGGAGATGAACTGCCGCCAGTGCCGCCCGCAGACACTCGGGTATATGGGATGTAAACGGGTTTAACTGATCTCGTGTGACGCCTGCTTCTGTGGTTGATGTCCACAGGAGTGTGCCTCCGATACACGGGAGATTCTGAGTGTTGTATCCCGCCCTCGTTGAAGTCATTGGCGAGGGCGGGGACCCTTCACTCCGTTCGGTAATCGCGGGACTATTCCGGTAGACGGCGTCTGTCGAGATATGATTATCGGGGATGGCAATACGATTTAAGTATAGCGTAGTGTGCGAGTCAAGGCTCTGCATGGACCCAACGATGAATCCGATATTGGATGAGATAGCACAGGTTTCATATTGTATATACTTATGACGTTGATCAAGTTTCTTTACGGAACGGCCAAAAGGAGACCCTAAATGGCTATTGGAAGTTTCTCAACCGCTAAATGTAGATGGCTACTGCTTTCAGTGCTCGTTTTCGCCCTTTCGCTCCCGGCGAACTCCGCCACCCTCTCGGGTACGGTAACGAATGTAGATACCGGCGCGCCTGTCGCGGGGGTGACAATATCCGCAGCACGTTCTGGCAACCTGCCCCCGGCTGGGCCAAGTCCAATCGCGGCGGAGGCGTCCACGAAGACCGACGCCTCGGGTCATTATGCAATCAAGGTCGCTGATGGCCTCCCGGGTGTCGATCGCGTTCTGGTCTTCACCCAGCACCTGAGCCTCAACGAACTGTACGACGACGTCGCCTTCGAGGGTCGCACGCCGACCGCAGCCGACGCCGCACGGCCTGGCGTCGTGATGGTCGACTTCAGACAAGACGTCAGCGGGATCGACTTCAGCATAAAGCCCGATTCCCGCAGCGAAGACGTCAGTGAGACCGACTCCAGCCAAAAGCCCGATTCCCGCAGCACGAAGACAACCCACATGGTGGCGATGTCCGACGGAATACATCTGGCCACCGATGTATATCTTCCAAAAGAGGGGGGGCCCTGGCCTGTGGTCCTCTATCGGACTCCTTACAGCCGGGTCAAGGACAACGTGGACACCTGGCCGCAGTGGAATGACCGGGGTTACGCGATCGTCACGCAGGATTGCCGAGGTATGTTCGATTCCGAAGACATCTTCCGCCTTTTTCGCGACGACGGTTGGGGCGAACATCGGGACGGCTATGAAACGTGTGAGTGGATTCTTAAACAGCCATGGTGCAACGGGAAGATTGGTACCTTTGGTGGCTCGGCGCGCGGCATTGTGCAGGCCTATATGGCCGTGACCGAGCCTTCCCCTCCGGGCCTGGTCTGTCAGCACATCTCGGTCGCTGTCTCCAACGCGTTCACGCAGGCCTTCTTTAATCCCGGCGGCGTCTTCCGAAAGAGGGCGGTAGAGGGTTGGTGTGACGGCCGGGGTCCGGAAGTCCGACGATATCTCGAAGAGGAGATGAAGGCACGCCCTCTCCTGGACGATGAATTCTGGTCCTATGTCATTCCCGAGAACCGCTATCATCTCGTGAATTGGCCTATTGTGCATGTTGGCGGATGGTACGACATCTTCGTGCAAGGTGCTATCAATAGCTTTGTGAAGATTCAAGCCGAGGGTGGACCGGGCGCCCGCGGGAAGCAGAAGCTTATCATCGGGCCCTACGGCCACGGCAGAGGGGAGGGCGGTTTCCTTTGGCCGGAGCGTTCCGTGAAGCCGCCGTTGAAGTGTGCCAATCCCCAAATGTGGATGGATTATTGGATGCGAGGTATTGACAATGGCTGCGCAGATGAACCGGCGGTCGCCTACTACGTCCTGGGGGACGTAGACGCGCCGGCGGGCCCCGGCAATACATGGCGTTTCGCGGATAGCTGGCCCGTACCAGCAAAGGAAACCAACCTCTATTTCCATGATGACGGCATGCTCAGCAGCGACAGACCCTCGCGCGGCGAGAAGCCAGACGAATATGTGTACGACCCGGAAAACCCCGTGCCGACCCTGGGCGGGGCGAACCTGAGAGAAGATAAAGGGCCTTACGACCAACGCGAACTCGAAGCGCGCGACGATGTGCTGGTGTACACAACGCCCGTGCTCAAGGAACCCTTCGAGATCACCGGAAAGGTGCTGATCAAGCTCTATGCATCAAGTTCAGCGAGGGATACGGACTTCATGGTGAAACTCTGCGACGTGTATCCTGACGGGAGGTCGATGATTGTGTGCGATGGCGCTGTCCGCGCGCGTCACCGAAATACCCTACGGAAGGAAGAGTTCATTGAGCCGGGGAAAGTTTACGAGTTTACTATCGATTTGTCGGAGACCTGTATCGTGTTCAATACAGGTCACCGCATCCGTGTGTCTGTATCGAGCAGCAATTTCCCGCGCTACGAAGTGAATCCGAACACGGGCGAACCCTTCAACCAACACACCCGCACCGTGCAGGCCACCAACACCGTCTACCACAACAGGCGCAACCCTTCACATGTTATCCTGCGCGTGACATCGGCAGGTGTTGTCCCTTAGGGAGCGGGTGGAGCCATGAACGAAACGGAGGGAGCGTACGTACAACGTAGGTTGACCATGAATGAACTGCCTGCAGGCAATAACTCGGCGCCATTATTAAGAGCTACTATCGTGAGGCTTCGTGATTGCTGCTGCCGGATATCGGCAACTTGCAGGTCGAGGATGAAGCAGGGCAACAGACCGTCCCGCTTCTGGCAGACCTAATAGTGCGCGCAACCGTGGCACCTTACCGGGTAGGCACAACAGAGGAGAATAGACATGGCGAAGTTCGGCAGCATATCAGTGAGTATAGCGACGTACCTTTTCCTCAATGTGGCGGCTTTGGCTGCCGCTCCACCCACGCTGGAAATAGGAAGCGCCGCCCCCGACTTTCGACTTCCGGGCATTGTCGTTAAAGGCGGCACGACACCCGCGTCCATCGAAGAGCGAGTCTTTCAGCTCAGCGATTTCGATGAGGCCAAACTACTCTGCCTCATCTTCACCTGTAACCACTGCCCGACGGCGCAGGCCTATGAATCGGTCCTCATGGAATTGACCAAGGATTACCAGGACAAAGGGGTTGCCGTGGTGGCCATCTCGCCGAACGATGACCAGGCCGTAAGTCTCGCCGAATTGGGCTACAGCGATCTGGGCGATTCCTTCGAGGACATGAAGGTTCGCGCCCTGGATCGCAACTTCAATTTCCCCTACCTGTACGACGGGGCTGACCAGAAGGTCTCTTTGGCTTACGGCCCCGTCGCCACACCCCATGTGTTCCTGTTCGACGCCGAACGCAAACTCCGCTATTCGGGTCGGCTCACGGACAACGAAAACCCGGCCAAGACCAAGACGCAGGACACCCGCGACGCCCTGGATCGTCTGCTGGCCGGCAAAGCCATCACGACGCCGAAAACCAGGCCTTTTGGCTGTTCCATCAAATGGTCTGATAAGCGGGCCCGGGTCCAAAAAGCTTTAGAACAGTGGAATCAGGAGAAAGCCGAACTCAAGATGATCTTACCCGAGGAGGTCGCTGCCCTGGCCAAGAACGATACCGACAAACTCCGCGTCATAAATCTGTGGGCCACGTGGTGCGACCCCTGTGTCACCGAGTTTCCTTACTTGGTCGAGATCAACCGGATGTATCGCAAGCGGCCTTTTGAGCTGATCAGCATCAGCATGGACGATCCTGCCGATCGGGATAATGTCCTTGCCTTCCTCAATAAGCACCATGCGTCCTTCCAGAACTACATGTACAACGACGATTCCAGGGATGCCCTCGCCGAGGCCCTCGACAGGCAATGGCCTGGCGGCCTGCCCTATACCGTTATCATCGCGCCTGGAGGTGAAATCCTCTACCGCCACATCGACCAGTTTGATCCCCTGACACTCAAGAAGGCCATCGTTGAGGCGCTTGGACGCTACTACTTCTCGGACGGTTTAGCATCGATGGCGCGGAGGCGCGGCACCTCTGCACCCGTGGGCTTGCTTTGAGTTTTTGGCATCTGCTACTTTTCAGGCTGCCGCAGCGGCAGAAGATCGACCGTGAATTCTGGTCAAATGCTAGTCAACGATGGTGATCAGTATAGTCGCGTGCTACAGCCTACGTTTGCGCCCCTGCCGGAGTTGGATAGCGCGCTATGCTTGGAGTGTCACCCTGCATGGGGCGGGGTGGACTCAGGAAGGAACTGAATCATGCGTATGCACTATATTGTTGCCGTTGCGTGCTTGGCCATTGCGGGTGTCGCCCTCGCCGAGGAAGCAGTCACACCGACCGAGAAGACCATGCTCTGGAATGGGAAGGATCTCGAAGGCTGGAAGTGGTCGAGGCCGAACTCGCCGAAGACCTGGTCGGTGAAGGACGGCGTCATCGACTGCACTGGTACG
>Ga0180438_10009117_pt1 | contig 12445 bp, 9 predicted proteins | sample SS_ome_12_FD_132455 | JGI IMG/M metagenome (GOLD analysis project Ga0180438, IMG submission 132455) | Hypersaline lake sediment archaeal communities from the Salton Sea, California, USA - SS_3_D_2 metaG | ecosystem: Environmental > Aquatic > Non-marine Saline and Alkaline > Hypersaline >...
CTCGCGTGGGCGTTCCTGCTGCGCTCGTGGGCGGGGGACCGTCTGCTGCCCGCCTTGTTCGGGCCGCTGACGGCGCCGGTGTTCGTGGGGCTCTTCCTGCGTGCTTGCGTGCTGGGGTGGCTGCGCGGAGGCATCGTGTGGCGAGGCACGACGTACCGGACGGCCGACCTGCGGGCAGGCGCGCGCGTGCGCTTCCCTTGACTTGGCTGGCTGTTGGCATTGGCATGCGCCACGGCTGTCCTTCGTCCGGATGCCTCTTGTGCAGGGCGCCCGGTTGCGTTAACGTTGTTCGGACGATGCGACAGAAGAGCAGGGAGGTTGCCGATGGCTTCTGAGGGGCGGGCTCGCTGGGCTGGCTGGTGTTTGTCTGTTTCACCGCCTGCTTCGCGCGATGAACACCGAACCCCGCACGGCGCTTCTCCTTTCGGCAGTTCTGTTTGTTTCGTACGGATACTGGCATTACTCGCTACAAGCGGAGCCGCACATCCTGGCAACTCTGTTCCTGATTCTGTTTCTCTCAAGGCTGTGGCGCTTCCTCAAGTTCCCGACGGCCAGTCACGGAGCTGCGGTCGGGGCCTTTCTCGGACTGGCAACCCTGATGCACCAGAGCAACGTCCTTCTGGCCCCGATTGTCCTGATGGGCGGTGCGTTCTCGAGAGCAGCGCGGGTGTCGTTGACCACGTTCTGTGCCGTCTTCTGCGGGTTTGTCATCCCACCGTACCTGGGTGTTGGATGGACCCTCCTTGGCTTGCGCAGTGTGCACGACTTCCGCGATTGGATCCTCGGACTCAGCTTGTGGGGACCCTGGGGACACTGGAACCTGACAAGCTCAGTCCAGGCAGCTGTGGGGTCGGCCCGCTGTCTCGCCGGCTCACATTTCCTGCTCGGCATAAGGCCCGTCGAACGATTCGCTCAGAGGATGTTCCCGCGGGCCTCCTGGGGAGACGAAATGGCTGTGGCGTCCTCGGTTTCCGAAGGGCTCTGCTATGCTCTCGCTGCGATCGAGGTGGGAATTCTCGCCGGTGCCGTTATGGCCATTGTCTGGTGGCTTCGGAAGCTGTTTCGCATGTTCTCCGTCGAGAGGGGTTTTGCAGTCTGCCTTCTGACATGGATCGCAGTCTTGACTCTCTTCTTCACGTGGTGGGCACCTGTACGCGTGGAGTTCTGGATTGCCCCTTTTCTCCCGATCCTCGTTGTTCTTGGCTACCCGCTGCCGCAGGGAGCGATGAAAGGCCAAACTCGCCGGTGGTTGTGGTCCGCATTCGCCCTTGGACTGTTCGTCGTGAATTTCTGCGGCAGCATCCGCCCCCAGTCAATGGCCTCGCTCGAGCCAGAGACTGCCGCGGCCATGGCCATCGAGGCTGTCGTGGAACCCGGGTCTATCGTCGTCTCCGATGCCGGTTTCTGCGGCAGGACCTCGAAGTATGTGATTTCCTTCGAGAGAATCGACCTCGTGAGTCGGTGCTGTTCGGTGATCTCTGACGGCGAATCCCTTCACCAGCGGGAGCCTGGTCCCTCGGGCGATCCTCCTGCCACGGGGATCACGGGGAACCGCCTTGTGGAAGAGGACCTTGGGATGCGCGCGTGTCGACTCGTCGACTCCCTGCTTACTGACAGTGACCCCAGGGGAAGGTCGCTGTATCTGTTGGCATCCCCGGTCTCGTCGGATCGGGGGAGGGCGTTGCTCTACGAGCGGCTCGTGGCCGCAGTCGGAGAACGCTACGATATCTCAGAGACCGTCCCCGTGAGAGCGGCCGTGAACATGAGAAGTCTGAAGCGGCGGTGAGTTTTCCGGTCACGGGGCGGCGAATTCTCTCGCGTCCGGACTCCAGGGCTTGGCCGAGCGGAGGGCCCTCGGGACCTGGGCGGGTCTGTCCAGGACCTGCCACATCTCGCGATGACGCGGGTCCAGAAAGCGCTCGTCTACACATAGATCCAACTGACGGACGAGGGGATCGAAAAAGCCGGCGGTGTTGACGAGGACGATGGGACCCAGGAACAGGCCGAGACGCTTCAGGGTAAGGGTTTCGAAAAGCTCCTCCAACGTTCCCGACCCGCCGGCAAGCGCCACGACGGCATGGGAACACCGAAGCATCTGTGCCTTCCGATCCGCCAGATCCTTGGCCACGACGAGATCGGAAAGGCCCGGATGCTGCCATTCGAGATCCATCATGAATCGGGGAATGACACCGACGACGAGTCCGCCTGCGGCGAGCGCCGCGTCGGCCAGGGAGCCCATCGAGCCCACCCGCCCGCCGCCGTACACGATCGTGTACCCATTGGCACTGAGAACTCTCCCCAGCTCTGCCGCGCCCTCGCGATAGCGCGAATCACACTGCCGGCTCGAACCGCAATACACACACACGGTGCGGATGCGATGTCTTCTTCTGCTCATTGGCAAGGAGCCTGTTCCCTCGATCCACGTCCCCGGTCCGTCGGGCGGAGCCGCCCCACATCTCTATTTTCCACCGCCGCCGCGCGAAATGCAAGACCCGAGTTACGCCACCGGATTCCCTTCGGCTTCCTCAACTCGAGCCTCACGCCCGCCCCGATGCCGCGACTCGAGCGCGTGGTGCCTACTGGGTTGCGGCGTCCTGTCTCCTCGGCGCGGACGTGTGGTCGAATACGTCGCTCCGCAAAAAAGCAGCCCCCCCGAGTCGTTCCCGGGGGGGCTCGATCTAAGAACGGAAGAACTCGTCCTTAGCAGCTAGATTTGCATGGCTTTGGCAGCATTACAGTGTTCTTGTTCGTCCAACCTTCGAACCCGGCCGTACGCCGGGATATCAGATCTCCTCCCGGAGGCTACACCTTACGCACGTTGGCAGCCTGGGGGCCCTTTGCTCCTTCCGTGATATCGAATTCGAGCTCCTCACCTTCGGTGAGGGTCTTGAATCCTTCCTGTTGAATCGCCGAGAAGTGCACAAACACGTCGGCGCCGTCTTCCTGCTCGATGAATCCAAACCCCTTGCTTTCGTTGAACCACTTCACTTTTCCACGCGGCATTTCCTAAAACCTCCTGTTTCTGCCGTACCTCAGTACATCTAGCCGTTTTGAATATCGTCCAAGACGGATCCGAAATCAACCTCTTTCCGCGAAAAAAAGCGACCGAGTTTCGGGGGGGCCTCGGTTTTCGACCGTCACGTACTCGGCCGGTAGAACGACGGCAGAAGGCTGGAGGCTCCGGATCCCCCGCATAACGGGGACGGACGACAAACCCCGGAGGCGGCCCCATCCGAAGCGGCGGAGGGGCCCATCGATCCTCGACTCGCCATCTCCCGTATAGTATAATTGCATGCGGCACAGCACGTTTCGGTGTTCATTCCGCTACGCCACCCCGGAGGGCGGGATGTTCACGAATCCCCCAGTCAACCGCCCCGGCAGGCGGCTCCACGCTGCGGCCGCAGTCCTGCTGCCCGACGCGCAAGGTTCCCGGGACGCCGGAAATGCCAAGCGCCCTCACACCGCCTCGATCGTCGACGGCGGCTTGGGCGCGATGTTGTACGTGACGCTCACGATCCCGGGCACTTCGTCGATGAGATCTCGGGCGAGGCTCTCGAGGGTCTCATGGGGAAGCCGCGTTGGGCTTGCGGTCCGCGCATCCGTGCTGTCCCAGCATCGGACCTCGATCTGTTGACCGAAGGCGCGCTTCCCCTCGCGCACGCCCGTGACCCGATCCTCATGGAGAATGGCCATGTATTGAAAGGCCGCGATCTCTCGGAGGCGCCGCTCGACCACGGCGGTGGCGCGGCGAACGGCGTCGACGCGCTCAGCGGTCACCTCCCCGATCACGCGCGCGGCAAGCGCCGGACCCGGGAACGGGATGCGATCGAACAGTTCGGCCGGCAGGCCGAGCGCCCTCCCGACTTGGCGAACGCCGTCCTTGCGGAGCTGGACGAGCGGCTCGAGGATGCGGTAGCCGAAGGCCTCCTCGGGGTCGATGCCGAGCTGCGCGAAGACGTTGTGCTGCCGCTTGATGCCCGCAACGGTCTCGTCGACGTCGGTGAGAATCGTCCCCTGGAGTAGATACGTCGCCCCGCTCTCCTTGACGATCCGTCCGAAGACGTTCCTGTAGAACGTCTGGGTGACCGCCTCTCTTTTCTCTTCCGGGTCCGTGATCCCTCTGAGAGCGGTGAGGAATTCGTCTCGCGCGTCGACGACCTCGACTTCCACGTCCAGCCGTCGGAAAAGACCGATCACGCGCTCGGGTTCTCCTTCGCGCATGAGGCCGTTGTCGACGAAGAGGGTCCTCAGTCGCCGGCCGAGTGCGCGGTGGCCGAGCATCGTCACCGTGGAGGAATCGACGCCTCCCGAGAGGGCGTTGATCGCCGTCCCATCGCCGACCGCGGTTCCGATCTCCTCGACTCTCTCCCGGATGAAGCGCTCGACATCGAGGTCCTTGGCCGTGATCTCGGTGATCATGGAACCGCCTCCTTGCTGCCCGGGGTGTGGGTGGATGTTCCGCAGGTCTGGGAGATCATACGCCCACGGCGCCGTCTTGGCAATCATGGGATCTGAGAAGACGCGGGGCGGGGGGGTCCGAGGCGGGAGGCTTCGGTGGGAAGAGAGGGCGGATTGTCGGCGTCAAGGGGCTCGGGTGGACCGGATGGCCGCACACGGTCGGTTACGCGCCTCTCCACGGCTCGCAGGTTCGATCTTGACTACAGCAGGAAGGTCTGATACAATATTTTGGCAAATAGTGGACAGAAGAGACGATGCCCGTCGGGTGTTTCGCAAGACCACTCAGGAAAAGGTCCTTCTGGACTTCACGGCTCCGAGAGGCGTAACGGTTGAGACATCTTGCTCCGCGAAGAGGGGGTATCCGTCAGGTGGCAGGGGGTCGATCCCTCCACACCTCGAACCGAAGGAGGCCTGAGATGTTGAACCGCAGCCGAGATCCTGCTCTTGCACGGAAGTGGTGGGTTGTCCTGGTCGCACTGTTCACGCTCCTGCCCGCGAGCCCGCTCTTGGCAGACTGGCAGGTGACCGACTACGTGGGCACGGATGAGGATCCGGCGATCGCATGGAACGGCGAGTACTACCTCATCGTGTGGACGCGCCACCAGAACGATACGACCTACGTCTACGGTCAGAGAGTGACCTCCTCGAGGCAGTTCGTGGGTGATGAATTCCCGATCTGGGATCCGATCGTATCGAGTTTCCCGGGGGATGCCAGGTACGCCCACGTGGCGAGCAGCGGCGGAGGCGGATCGAAGTGGTTGGTCGTCTGGCGGAACGAATACGGCGGGGCCATGGAAATCCGCGGGCGGATCGTCAACAGCGACGGGACGCTGGAGGCCAGCGTTCTGACCGTGGGAACCACCGACTATTTCAGTCCGTTTCCCGTGGTCGCCTGGAACGGCTCGAAGTGGCTGGTCGCCTGGGAAGGATACGAGTCGTCCTATCGCTACATCGAGGGCAGGCTGGTCTACACGAACGGCACCATGGGTACCGAGTTCGTCATAGACCAGGAGGCGAGTATTCACAAGTACCGCCCGAGGGTGGGCGCCCTGGGGTCGAATTTCTTCGCCGCATGGATGGACCGGCGCGACGGCGTGTACAACATCTACGGCAAGCCGATCGACATCAACGGCAATCCCGGCGCCAGGGTGCAGGTCTCCAGTTGCGACGGCACCGACTACACGAACAGTGTTTCCGGCGGCAGCTCCTACTTCCTCGTGACCTGGAGGTGTCTGGGCACGGGGGGCAACGCCCACATCTGGGGCCGGAGGGTGAACTCGGCCGGCACGGCTGCGGTGGGGGTCAAGTTCGAGATCAGCTCGGATCAGATCAATAACTCCGGGGAGGCGGCCTGGACGGGATCCTATTTCAAGGTGGCCTACGACCTGACGTCTCTCGGACCGTATTACCGACCGGTCTATGAAGATGGAAGCCTGGGAAGTGAGATCGATCTGTCCAGCCTGCTCTCTTCCGGGGTCGGGACCTACGTATCGAACGCCCAGGGCGACACGAATTGCCTGTGCGTCTGGGAGGCCAACATCGGAAACCGAGACATCTACACGGACGGCACCGGTGAGGTGACCAGCGTCGAGCCCGATCGGACTCTGACGGTCTCGCGCGCTCTCTCGGTTGTGCCCAACCCTCTGAGTCCCGGATGCGGAAGGGTGGAGTTCAGCCTGGATCGCAGGACCACGGTCCGGATCGACGTCTACGATATCGCGGGTCGGCGGGTGGCGACCGTGCTCAGCAAGGAGCTGGGATCCGGCGAGCATTCCTGCGAGTGGAATCCACGGGGATTGCCCTCCGGTCTGTACCTCGTCAGGCTTGCGGCAGAGGGGGGTCCGCCCGTCACGAGGAAGGTCGTGTATCTCAGGTAACGGGGCGCGGGAAACAGGAACCCGTACCCCAGGGCCGAGGCGAGGATCGGGTCACCGTTCCGTCGCGTCAAGTACTCCGGGAGAAGCGAGCCCCAGCCGTCGGTGTGACTCGAGCGACGGGACGGAGGGCCGACGGCCGAGAATAGAGTGACGCCCAAACGAGGGGGCGCGGTCGAGACGACCGCGCCCCCTTTTCCTTGGCACGCCGGGCATCCGCCCTGCGCCGGTTCGACGACGGGAATCCTCCCGGCTACGGCTGGGGAGAACCCGAGAAGGAACGGTGCGCCTCCGAGGCCTCGTGCAGGGCGGCGCACAGCGTGGCGTCGCACGAACGCTCGGGCCGGCTGTTCGCCTTCTCCCACTCCCCCTCGATCCGCCGCGCCGCCGGACGAAGGACGCATTCCGATATGAAAACCGAGTAGAGCAGGGTCAGGAGAGTCAGAGAAACCCACATCGGCAGGGTGGAAGAACCCCCGAAGGGACTCAGCGCCTGAATCAGACCGATCAGCGCCCCGACGACACCGGCGGCGTACGCATAGGAGATCATGTGCCTCAGCACCTGGGCGTTTCTGGGCGTGAGGTCCGCCTCTCGCGGGGCGACGAGAAGACACCGCAGGGCCCGAAGCGCACGGCCTACGTCCGACGCACCGGCCGACGCCAGGGCCAGGCTGATGGGCAAGAGAGCACAGATGACGACCGACGGAACGTTGAAGAACCCACTGCCGCCGCCCAGGAAAATGGCGGGGACGACCAAGCAGAAGACGCCGACCATTCCCACAATGCTGGATCCCATGGTTTCTCCTCCCCCCTCTTCCCGCCTTGAGTCCTCTCGCCGGAAGAAGAGCCGTGACCGGGAATGATGCTGAAGACGCGCCCACGGCGGGCGCGACCGCCACGCCCGTCCTGCGCATTCCGTTGCGCAAGTGGGCAAGTGATGTGCCAGGGACGCAGCCGGCCCGGGGGAGCATGTAACCATTTGTTTAGCAAGAGGATAAGCCGTGAAACCGAGGCGCCGGGCCCGCCGAGACCCCGCCCGGAATGTCAGAACACTGCAGCTTTCCTCCCCCGGGTTGCAGAAGGCAAGCCGTCCGGATCTCGCGCGGGTCCCGCTCCGGGCGCGTCCTGGCCGCCTGGCCGCCCATCACCATTTTGACAAGACTTGCGTCCGTCGCGGGTCGCCGCCAGAACGACCGGCCCGCTCCGGGGATTTTCCCCTGTGGCGATCGGGCGGCGGGCGCGGGCGACCGGAGGGGGGCTCAGTCACCGGTGCCGCCCAGTTTCTTCGGTCCCCTCGAAGAAACCGGTTGACATCCGAAGCCGTGGCATGTACGTTGAGATGTGAACCGATAGGGCGTGGAGGGAGGCGGCCGGCTCACGGGCCCACCCTACCCGCCGTAGCGGGCAATTGTGGGTCTGCTCCCGGGCATGTGTGGTGCGAGGCGCGAGGGCAGGCCCGCCGCGACCGTCCCGATGTAGAGGAGTTCCTCCACACTCGACGTAGAATCCACAAGGCCTGTTCCAGCCCGCTCGATTTACGACTGCCGACCGGCCGCCCGGGAATCTCGCCTTGCCAGATTCATGGAATACGATGGACAGACTGCGACGCGCGGGTTCCGGCCGTTCGTCGTCCGCGGAGTGTCAACACCAGGACTTCGAGGAGGTGATGACCCGGTCTCCCGGCCTTGCAGGAACAGGGCCCGTTCTTTAGGAAGCACGAATCGATTCAGGCCCCCCAGGGCCGATGCCGCCCTCGAGTCTCGGACTGAAGGGCGGTAGGGAAACTCCATGAGGAGAGTGAAGGTATGGTCAAGATCTTCGTCGGCAACATGTCTTTCGACACATCCGAGGATGACATCCGGGAACTGTTCGCTGAGCACGGCGAGGTTGAATCGGTCGAGCTCGTGACGGACCGGGATACGGGCAGGCCTCGCGGTTTCGGCTTCGTGAAGATGGACCAAGAGGGTGCCGCCAAGGCCATCTCGGCTCTGGACGGTCGCGAGCTCCACGGGCGCAATCTGCGGGTCGATGAGGCCAAAGAGCGCTCGAAGTCCCGCGAGCCCCGTCGCCAGAGAGGCGGCTGGTAGTTTCTGAAGGTACGAACGACACTTCACAATCGCTCGAGTGGATGGAGGAGCTGTGCCCCGGCTGCGGCCGCCGTTGCTTCTCCATCCGCCCGCGATGCGCAGGACGGGGCCGGTTCCTCACGACGGGAGTCCTCCAGGGCTCGACCCAGAGGAGAAACGGTCACGAGCAGAAAGGAACGACACGTATTGTTGGAGAATCGCGTGAAGGATGGGAACGCAAGCGAAGACCGCCGGTCCGCCGAACCGGGCGAGGACCCGAGCGTCGCCCGCCCGGGCCCGACAGAAGACCAGGTGGTCGAACCTGAAAACGCGCTGCCAGAGGTGACGCTGGAGCAGATCCCGAAGAAACTGCGGGAGGCCGCCGCCAGGGCGGGCTGGGTCAACCTCCTCCCCGTACAGGCCAAGGCGATCCCCTACCTTCTGGACGGGCGCGACTTGATGATCCAATCGCGCACCGGAAGCGGCAAGACCGGCGCCTACCTCCTCCCCATCCTGGAGAGGATCGATCCCGAGCGCGGTGCCTGCCAGGTCCTGGTGCTGGTCCCCACCCGTGAGCTCGCGCAGCAGGTCGCCAAGGAGGCCCTGCTCCTGTTCGAAAACACCGACGTGCGGACCGTGGCGGTGTACGGCGGCGTCGGCTACGGGCCCCAGCTGGATGCATTCCGCAAGGGGGCCCACCTGGTGATCGGCACACCGGGGCGCATTCTCGATCATCTGCTGAAGGGATCCCTGAAACTGGGGAGCCTCCGGATTCTGGTCTTCGACGAGGCCGACCGCATGCTGTCGATGGGGTTCTATCCCGATATGGTGCGCATCCGGGAACACCTTCCGCACCATCGGATCAGCGGGTACATGTTCTCGGCGACCTTCCCCCTTCACGTGATGGGTCTGGCGGACGAGTTTCTCCACCGTCCCGAGATCCTGAGCCTCTCTCGGGACAGGGTCCACGTTACGGATACGGAGCACGTGTGGCACGAGGTGGATCCGATGAACAGGGACCGGGCTCTGGTCCGGATCATCGAGGTCGAGAACCCGATCTCGGCCATCGTTTTCTGCAACACCAAAGCCGATGCGCACTACCTGGCCATCGTGCTGCGGCGCTTCGGCTACGACGCGGACGAGCTGAGCTCCGAGCTGACGCAGCAGGCCCGGGACAAGGTCATGACCCGACTGCGCCAGGGCGAACTGCGCTTCCTGATCGCCACCGACGTGGCGGCCCGCGGGATCGACATCCCGGATCTCTCCCACGTGATCCTGTACCAGCCCCCGGAGGAGCCCGAGGCGTACATTCATCGCGCCGGGCGCACGGGGCGCGTGGGGGCAAGCGGCAAGGCCATCACGCTGGTGGCGGGCATCGAGGAGACGATTTCCATCGAGCACATCACCAGGACCTTCGGGATCGACCTCCAGAAGCGCGATCTCCCCAGCGACGCCGATGTCGCTGCGGTCGTTTCGCAGCGGGTGACGGCGCTCCTCGAGGCCAGGCTCCGCTCTCGCGACAGACTTCAGACCGAACGCATGCAGCGGTTCATTCCCCTGGGGCGGAGCCTCGGCGAATCCGAAGACGAGGCCGCCCTGATCGCGATGCTTCTGGACGACTACTACCAGCAGACGCTCCACGGCCCCCTCCCCCTTCCACCTGCGGAAGCGGTGCTCAGGCGGCCGGTCCGGCCGCGCCCGGGCCGCCGCGGGGACGGAAACGGGAAGCCGGCGCCCCGCCGACGCCGCCCCTGGGGGCGCGGGCCGGGATCGGGAAAGCCGGGACGACCCGGATCCAGAACGTCGGGGACCTAACACCCGCCCGATGCGACCCTGACGCGCCCCGAGGCCGGGCGGGCGGGTCCCTACCGGCACGGATGTGCTTCCGAAGAAAACCCGCGCTCGCAGGAACAGGAGAACACCCCCTGTCCATCCAGGGGATCCCGGCGGAAGGCGTAGCCGCGAGCCTCCCCGCCGTGGTATGATGAGGATGAGATGAAGCGGGCACGGGAGGCGATGGGAAGTCGAGACCGGGGACCGAGGCCACGGGATTGACGTCCCCGGGGCGCGGCCCTCACTGCAGGCGACGCCATCGGGGGAATGGACATGGGAAACCCAGCCAAGGCCCGCCGGGGCTCTTCAGCTCATAGGGCCGTTCTTGCCGCCTGCGTCTTCTGGGCCCTTCTCCCGGATCTCGCCCACTCTGCCCACCTCCCCGGCGGCGTCAAGGGTACCATCGTCGAGGACTTCGAGTCGGGCGGCGTCACCCTCGACGGATACCCCAACCAGAACCAGCAGCCGGACGACTGGGAGGTGACCGACGTCAATCCCTACGAGGGTTCGTACGCCCTCCGGATTTACGGGAATTGCTGGAAGACGCAGGAGATCGATCCGTACCCCATCGATGCGACCACGGTCTGGCAGGTTGCGGTCTACGTCGAGAACAAAGGCGAGATGAACGCCTTCGGCGTGAGCGACGGAACCCACGAGCTCTTCTACACCTTCGCCGGCACCGAATTGCCCGATCCCCCCATCTGGTGGACGGTCTACCAGGGGGCCTTCCCTCTCGACCAGTGGTACGCCTACTACCTGCCCGTCGGCGAGGACTGGCGCGCCACACACGGCTACGATCCCGTCCTCAGCAAGCTGATTTACGTCAATGACGACGACGCGGCCCAGGATGTCGTCACCGTTTTCGACGCCATCGTCGACATCACCGTGGACCTGCCCGTCGCGCCCGTCGCCACGGCCACCCACAGCGTCCGCAGGCTGACCAAGGTCGCCCGCTCGCTCTACCGGGTGGACGTCCAGTTCTACGGCGACGTGTTCGATCCCGACTCGGACAGCCACGAATTTTTCTGGGACTTCGGCGACAGCGCCTTCAGCACCGATCAGAATCCCTCGCATCCGTTCCTCGTGCACGCCGACTACACGTACACGGTGGCCTTCACGGCCGTCGACCCCGACGGCATGTCGGGGGTCGACACGTGTCAGGTGGGCGTCGAACCGGGTGCGGGCGGCCTCCCCATCACCGTCAACTTCGTCGGCGACGTGATGACGGCCCGCAACTACGAGACCCCGGGCGGCATCATCGACACCTACGGGGTGGAATCTATCTTCACTCCCACGCTTGCGATCTTCGGGCAGGCGGCCGATGTGAGTGTGGCGAACCTGGAGTGCCCCTACACGGACCGCGGCACCCCGCATCCCACCAAGTTCTACACCTTCCGCAGCCGGCCCGAGAACATCGCGGGCGCGGTGTACGCGGGGATCGACATCGCCAACCTCGCCAACAACCACATCCTGGACTACGGGCTGGAGGGCATGCTCCAGACCGAGTCCGTCCTCGATTCGGTCGGCGTTCTTCACTCGGGGTGCGGCATGAACGATACGTTCGCCCGGCTGTCCACCTTCTGGACCGAGAGGGGCATCCGGGTGTCCTTCTTGGGAGAGTCCAACACCACCGAGAGGGAGTGGAACCACCAGCCCTTCCCCGACGCCGGCGCCAACAAGCCCGGGTTCGCCTACCTGCTGCCCAGGAACCTGGAGAGTGCCATTGCCGCCACCCGCTCCCAGGCCGACGTGGTCGTCGTCCAGCTTCACAGCGGAATCGAGTACGAGCCCGAACCGCCGCCGGACGGGCCCGGGGGCGGGCGTCCGGCCGTGGAGGCGGGACGGACGGAGCCCGGGGATCCGGTCTTCCGTTTCAAGAATGAACCGAGCATGGGCGAACGCGAGCTCCGTCGTCTCGCCCTGGACCTGGGGGCCGACATCGTCATCAACCATCATCCCCACGTGCTGCAGGGCTTCGAGTCCCACGGGGGCAAGCTCATCGCCCACAGCCTCGGCAACTTCGTCATGGACCTCTCCTACCCGGAGACCTTCCCGACCGTTGTGCTCACCCTCGAGATCGACGCCGCCGGGATCTGCGGGTACTCGCTGGTGCCGGCCTGGATCGACGACTTCATCCCCAAGCCTGCCACGGGCCGTCTGGGCCGGGAGATCCTGGACCGCATGGCCGACTACTCCAGACCCATGGGGGCGCTC
>Ga0180438_10009118_pt1 | contig 12444 bp, 9 predicted proteins | sample SS_ome_12_FD_132455 | JGI IMG/M metagenome (GOLD analysis project Ga0180438, IMG submission 132455) | Hypersaline lake sediment archaeal communities from the Salton Sea, California, USA - SS_3_D_2 metaG | ecosystem: Environmental > Aquatic > Non-marine Saline and Alkaline > Hypersaline >...
AGGCCATGTTCCGGCTCAGTCCTGCCCGGCGAGCCGTGATTGATCCGCTGCTGGAGCGGGAGGGGCTGGAGGGAGACGACGCCGACGCCCTGCTCCTGGGGCGCGAGGTGCGGCGTAGCGGACGCAGTGTCTCCCGCGTCAACGGGCGGGCCGTCACGCTGGCGCTCTTGCGCGAGGTGGCCGAGGGACTGGTGGATATCCACGGCCAGAGCGAGCATCTCTCGCTCCTGCGGGTGCGTGAACACGTCAACTTGCTGGATCGGTACGCAGAACTGTGGCCGTTGCGGACGCAGGTCGCCGATCTGGTGGGGCAGGTATATGCGGTGCGGCGGGAACTGGAGGAACTGGTGCTCCGCGAGCAGGAATTGGCGCACCGGGCCGACTTGCTGCAATTCCAGATCGGCGAGATTGAGGCGGCGGCCCTTCAACCTGGCGAGGAGGAGGGATTGCTCGAGGAGCGCTTGCGGCTGACCAACGCCGAGCAACTGGCCGAGTTGGCTGGCGAGGCGCTCGGTGCGCTCGAGGAGGGTGAAGGGGATATGCCCGCGGCTCTGGACCTGCTGGGCGCGGCGCTGCGTGCCCTGGAGGGATTGGCCCGGGTTGACCCTGCGCTGGAACCTCAGGTGCGGGCCGCCGAGGACGTCAACTACCGGGTCGAGGAACTGATCAGAGGCCTGCGTGACTATCAGGAGCAAATAGAGCACAATCCACGGCGGCTACAGGAGGTTGAGGAACGGCTATCGCTGATCCGCCGCCTGGAGCGCAAGTATGGTCAGACGATCCCCGATGTGTTGGCCTATGCCGAGAAGGCCGCGCGGGAGCTGGACAAAATCACGCATAGCGAGGAACGCATCGCTGAGTTGCAGGTAGAGGAAGAGCGGCTGCTGGCGGTGCTGAGCGTCCAGGCGGTGGCCCTCTCCGAACGGCGGCGCGAGGCGGCTCAACGGTTGGCGGCGGGCATCGAGGACGAATTGCGTGATCTGCGGATGGAGGGGGCGCAGTTCGGGGTGGACTTCCAGTGGAAGGAGAGTCCGAAAGGCGTGCCGTTGCCTCAGTCGGTTTCCGGTCTCAAGTTTCAGGTCTCCGGTTTGGGCGTCGAACAGCCTGAAACTGCAGACCTGCAATTTGAATCCCCTGCCTGCGTGGCCTTTGACTCCTCCGGTATCGACCACGTCGAGTTTCTGATTTCCCCCAATCCCGGCGAGCCGTTGAAACCGATGGTGAAGATCGCGTCCGGGGGTGAGACCTCCAGGTTGATGCTGGCGCTCAAGACAGTGCTCTCTCGCGCCGATGAGACGCCGACGCTGATCTTCGACGAGATTGATCAGGGCATCGGTGGGCGCATAGGATTGACCGTCGGCGAGAAACTGTGGAACCTGACGGCGGGAGTGGGGCCGGACAACCTGCAGCACCAGGTATTGTGCGTCACCCACCTGCCGCAGCTAGCCGGTTTCGGAGACGTGCATTTCCACGTGGCGAAACACGTGGAACGGGCCGGGGTGAGCGAGCGCACCGTGACGCGGGTCACGCAGTTGCAGGGTGGGGCGCGGGTCGAGGAGCTGTCCCAGATGCTCGGCGGCAGCGGCGAGGCGGCCTATCGGAGTGCGGAGGAAATACTGGCGCAGGTCGTGAGAAACAAGGGGCGGGGTGAACCATAGGCTGTGATTCCTCAAGCGCTTTCCCTCTCCAACTTTATGTGCTATCGCCAGGCGACGCTGGATTTTACCGGTATCCACGTCGCCTGTTTAGCTGGCGAGAACGGCGCGGGCAAGTCGGCGTTGCTCGACGCGATCACCTGGGCGGTATGGGGTAAGTCGCGGGCCAGGCGGGACGACGAGCTGATATACCTGGGCGAGGACGAGATGTCGGTCGAGTTCACGTTCGGGTTGGGCGATCAGTTTTACCGCCTGCTGCGCCAGCGCAGGGCTGGCAAGCGCGGCAGTACCCTGCTTGACCTTCAGGTGCAGGAACCCCCCTCTGTGGCAGGAGAGGGGGGCCGTTGGCGTTCTATCGCCGAGAGCGGCGTCCGGGCGACGCAAGAGAAGATCGAGCGTGTCCTACGGCTTGACTACGAGACGTTCATTAACTCGGCTTTCCTCCGCCAGGGCCGGGCGGACGAGTTCACCGTCAAGACCGCTGCCGAGCGCAAGCGTGTGCTGGGGGATATCCTGGGACTCGATCGCTGGGCGGTTTTCGAGGAGCGAGCCAAGGGGCGATTGCGATCTATCCAGAGCGAGATGGGCGTGATCGAACTACGACTGCGGGAGATTGAGGCCGAACTGGCCCGGCGACCCCAGTACGAGGCGGAACTCCAGTCAGCCCAGGCGACCGTGGGAGAACTGGACGTGGTGCTCCAGGAGGCCCGGGCGGCCTATCAATTGGTTGAGGCGACCCGGACGGAGCTCCAGCACACCCAAGCGCAGGTCGCCGAAGTGGCCGAACGGCTCGCCCAGGTGGCGCAGGAGTTGGTAGTGCTCTCTGAGGAGCGAATCGTGCGGGAGGAGCGGCTGGGCAGGTACGAAGACCTCCTGAATCAGGCCGAGGCGATCGAGGCCGGTTACGCGGCCTATCAGCAGGCGGTCGAGCAGGAGCGCACATTGGGTGCCAAGTTGCGCCAATCGGTGGAACTCAACGAGCGCCGCATAGCTTTGGAAGCACAACTGTCCGAGGCCCGACACCGGCTTGATGCGGAGCGAGAGGTCGTCGCACGGCGCGTCACCGAACTGGAGGACCGTTTGCCTGACGAAGCGCTTGTGGCTGAGCATGACGATGTTCAGGCGCAGCTTGCCCATCGGGCACAGTTGTCGGAGAGCCGGGAGGCGGCACGGGAAGATCTGGGGCGCATTGCCGAGGAGCAGGCGGCGCTACGGACACGCAACGAGGCGCTGCGAGTCGAGATGGATGCACTCAAGGAGAAAATCACGCTGTTGGAGCGAGCGGGGGCCGAATGTCCCCTGTGTGAGCAGGCGCTCACTGACGATCATCGTCTCAGATTACTGGACCAGTTCCAGAGCGAGGGGGCCTCCTTGGGAGATGCGTATCGCGCAAACGTCGCGGCGACGAAGGCCTTGGCCGAGCGATCGCGGGCGTTGGATGAGCAGATTGTCGAGAGTGATGGGCTGCTGCGTGACGTGCCGGCGTTGCAGCGGCGGGGAGCAGCCCTGGCCGAGCGTCTCAACCAGGGACAGCAGGCAGCCGAGGAGTTGGAAAAGGCCCGAGAGGAGCTGGCCCGGCTAAAGCAGCAACTGGCTGCGGAGGACTACGCTCCCCAGGTGCGGGCTAAGTTGGGGCAAGTGTTGGCACAGGCGGAGGAGTTGGGCTACGACGCAGCAGCCCACGAGGTGGCGCGACAGGCGGTGGCTGAGGGGCAGGTCTTCGTTGAGCGGAGGGCGCAGTTGGGCGCTGCGGAGATAGGGATGGCGGAGGAGCGATCAGCCCTCCAGCGACTGGAGAAGGCCGAACAACGGTGGCAGAAGCAGATCGAGGCCGAGCAGGCGCGTCGCGCGGCTTTGGAGCGCGAAGCCGACACGTTGCAGGAGCGCTTAAAGGATGCCGCGACGGTCGAGGCGGAGTTGCAGCGGGTGCGTGGACAGGAGGCGAATGCACGCCAGCGGCTCGGCGCGGCGCAACAGCGGTTGGAGGCGTGCAATGCCCTTGAGCGACAGCGGGCGGACAAACGCGGGCGACAGGATGCGTTGGGCGTTGAGCAGTCCGTCTACGAGGAGTTGCGGACGGCGTTCAGCGTCAGGGGTGTGCCAGCGATGATCATCGAAGCTGCAGTGCCGGAGATAGAGGCCGAGGCCAACCGGCTCCTGGCGCGGATGACGGGTGGCCGCATGCACGTGCGCTTCGACACGCAGCGGGAAACGCTGGCGGGCGAGGTGCGCGAGGCGCTGGAGATCAAGATCGCCGACGAACTGGGAACGCGGGAGTATTCCCTTTACTCTGGCGGCGAGGCATTTCGGGTCAACTTCGCCATCCGCGTCGCGCTCTCCAAGCTTTTGGCGCGGCGGGCCGGGGCGCAACTGCAGACGTTGGTGGTTGACGAGGGGTTTGGCACGCAGGATGCCCAGGGTCGGGAGCGGCTGGTCGAGGCGATCAACGCTATTCAGGATGACTTTGCGCGCGTGCTCGTGATCACGCACATCGAAGAGCTGAAGGAGGTTTTCCCTGCGCGCATCGAAGTGACCAAGACGCCGCAGGGTTCGGTGATCGAAGTGGTGTAGGTGGGCCAGGCGGGATGAGCAGGCGGGTTCGCCGTGGTGTCCTGGGCGTGCCGGGTGCGCGCACCACGCTCGCTACGCCGGGTGACTCTTACGCCGCGTCGAGCGGCGCATCGCCCAGTCGGCGCGCGACGTGTCGAGTTGGCGGGAGAATGCCATCCAGTCCTCGACCAGGAAGACGAAGCCAGTGGCGTCGGTTGCCAGGAGGTAGGGGCTGAACCATAGGCGCAGCCACATCTTGCTGAAGGGATACTTTGAGAGTTCCACCACCAGGGCAGTCTTGCCCCAATAGGGTTCCAGCCATCGCCGACGGGCTGCTTTCTGTTCGTTTGGGCTGTAAATCTTGTAGAAGGTGTTGGGCCGCACGCCCTTGATCCGGCCATAGGAAATGACGAGCGGGTAGATCGGGGTCTGTATACGCAGGTGGTCTGGCTGGCATTGCACCCAGGCCATTCTTCGGGCCAGGTAAGCATAGGCCAGTATAACGAGGGAAACGAGAGCTGGCACGAGGGTCAGGATTTGGAGTGGCGCGTAGATGATTGGGATCACAGGGGCAAACCACCACAGTGCGACGGAAGCTGGTACGATCAGGATGCAGGGCCAGGCCCAGCGCTGCCACATGCGTTCGTAGACTAACAGGCGAAAGCGGGATATGCGTTTTCTAGCCATAGTCTATCTCCACTCTAGTCTGCCGACGTTTACTTCCCGGAGATTGTCCACACGCATTGGCGAGGGCTGGTGTGCAATCTGGTCGATAGTATACCATCTGCCCGGGAGATGGGCAAGTAAAATTGACGCGTCTTTTCCGCTTTTTTTGGTGAAGACGAGTGGTTGACTTGCACGCCAATAGCAGGTATAATCGGTTCCTGGGAAGGGTATTGCGGGACTGAAGCGGGCGACCATCTTCTCGCATAGGGTACACAAAAGGGCACAGGGTATGTTCTGCGACTTGCTTGGTCGCAGCGGAGGTAGGTATGGCGCTGAAAGGAAATCTACGGGATTTCAGCACAACGCAGTTGCTTAATCTGATCAATCTGGCGCGCAAGACAGGTACGCTGACGATTGATGCGGGCGAATCCCAGGCGCGGCTGTGTTTCAAAGAGGGCAAGCTCATCTATGCGACGATGGATGGACGGAATGATCATCTGGCTGCGGTGCTCCGGCGAGCTGGCAAGCTCACCGATGAGCAGGCCAATGCGATTCAAGCCCGAGGAGATATCAAGAACGACAAGCAGCTCGGTGTGTTGCTGATCAATGCTGGCTACGTGAGTCAAGAGGATCTTGTGCGGAGTGTGCGCACTTCTATCCTGGGCAACGTCTACCCACTCTTCACGTGGCCAGAGGGGAATTTCCAGTTCGAATCGAACGTGCTGCCGTTCAAAGATCGGATTACCATTCCCATTGACCTGAGCAGTGTGATCATGGAGGGCAGTCGCCGTCTGAAAGAATGGGAGCAACTGCAAGAAGAACTGCCCGACCTTGATGTGGCACTTAAGTTTGCGGATCGTCCCGATGCGCGTCTGCGTGACATCAGTCTCAGTGTTGAGGAATGGCGCGTGGTGTCGTTCATTAATCCGCGCAACACGGTCCGCCAAATTGCCCAGTATAACAATCTCAGCGATTTTCAGATTCGTAAGATTGTATACGGTTTATTACAGGCAGGATTGGTGGAGTTAGTCCGGCCAGAGGGAGCGGCTGCGCCCGCACCGTCTGGCGCGCCTGGTCAGACCCCAATGACTATGCGCCGCCCAGCCGTTAAACGTGGTGTGGTCGAGCGGCTGATCAACTTCTTCCAGAGATAGCGGCAATGCAGACAGTCAAGATAGTAGTGACGGGCCCCTTTTCGGCGGGTAAGACGCAGTTCATCCAGACCATCAGTGAGATCGATGTCGTCTCGACAGAGAGGAGCATCTCCAGTCCCGAAGAGCGCATCAAGTCACAGACCACGGTAGCGATGGACTTCGGGCGCATTACCGTGGATGATGACTTGGTACTCTACCTGTTCGGCACCCCTGGCCAACGTCGCTTCGACTTCATGTGGGAGATTCTCGCAGAGGGCATGCTTGGCTTCGTGGTCCTGCTCGACAGTGTGCGGCCGGAGACGTTCCGTGAGGCCAAGAGCATCCTTGATACGTTCCGCTCCTATGCTCCAGTCCCCTACGTCGTTGCCACAAACAAACAGGACATAGAAGACGCATGGTTGCCTGAAGACCTGCGCATCGCACTTCGCATCCCTCCGGAGGTCAAAGTGTTGCCTTGTGTGGCGACCGATCGGGATAGTGTCCAGCAAGTGTTGCTGGAGCTCCTATACTCGGTCCTTGAGCTATTGGAGGAGGAATAGTAAGCGCACTGCTGGGGGGGGATGAGCCCGCCGTCCCGTAGTCGGGGCTTGCGTCGAGTGGCGGTGATGCAAACTCTGACCCTGCATCCTTGAGTCACATTTTCCCGGCGGTCGAACCCGTGCAGGGCGGCGGGTTCGACCGTTGTACATCATCGGCAACTGTAACCTCATTTTAACGCAACCGCAATGATTTCTCAATGTTCCTCTCACGTTTTCATGATATATTAAGTACAGTGACAACTTTGCAGGTTCTGTTTGGGGAGATATAGTCATCTCTGGGGGCCCAAGGCTAGCCTGGGCACTGAGAGTGATATTTGTATGAGTTCTATTGTGACCGACCGAGGATTGGTCCATTATGAGACCTATGGCCGCGGACGCCCCGTGGTGCTTCTGCACGGCTGGCTGGAATCATGGGTTCCCTGGATGGGGACTATGGAGGCGCTGGGCCGCAGGCACAAGACCTATGCGCTTGACTTCTGGGGCTTTGGTGAGTCTGGGAAGGAAGAGGGAAGCTTCACGGTCGTGGACTACATTGAGATGGTGGATCAGTTTATGGAGCGCCTGGGAATTGGGGAGGCCCTCCTCATCGGCCATTCGATGGGTGGAACTGTCTCGCTCGGTGTGGCGCTGGAGCATCCTGAGCGGGTTCAAAAGGTAGCGGTGGTGGGCTCTCCTATCGTGGGTGATGGACTGGCGATCTTCCTGCGATTGGCAGCCCGGCGTTTCCTGGCCCGTATGGCCTACCGGACGCCTGCTGTGCTTCGACTAGGCGTCCGAGTCTTCTCTCCCTTCCTGGCGCGGGATTGGAAGACTTGGTACGAGATGTTTGAAGTCGATCTCTCGCGCACGACGTTGGAATCATTTCACTATAGCATCGCTTCGTTACGCGACACGGACCTGCGCCCACGACTGGGGGAGATTCGGGTTCCAGTGCTGGGTGTCTTTGGACGGGTGGATCGCATTGTGGATCCCGGGCAGGGCGAGGTGTTGGCGCAGGGTATACCGATGGCTGAGGTGCGCTACTTCGAGCGTTCGGGTCACTTTCCGATGCTGGATGAGCCCGAGCAGTTTTATCAGACCTTGTGCGAGTTTCTGGACAACCAGTCTGGTCCGTGACGACGCAACCATAGATCCAGTAAGGATGCAATCGAATGTTAGGTCTGACTGAACGCGTGTTCGTCAGGTGAGCGGGGAAGCATTCGCATGACAGATGGACCTGTATCGGCGGTTCAGAAATCGTCACAATACTTTCTCCCGAACAAGATGGGCCGGATCGTGCTCTTGGCGATGGAGGAGGTGATGGGCCGAAACGGGGTCAACGCGGTCCTGAATCTGGCCCGGCTTCAGCATCGAATCGGGAACTATCCGCCCAACAACTTCGCCAAGGATTTTGCCTTCGATGAGCTGGGGCAATTGCTGCAGGCGCTGGACGAGATGTATGGGCCGCGCGGCGGGCGTGGGCTGGCGCGGCGGGCGGGTCATTCCTGCTTCAAGTTCGGGATCAAAGACTTCGGTCCAATGCTGGGTATCGCGGACCTGACCTTTCGTGTCCTCCCTTTGGGGATGAAGCTTCGGGTAGGTTTCGAGGTCCTGGCTCAAACGTTCAACAAGTTCACCGATCACCTGGTACGGCTGGGGGAGGATGAGCAGTACTTTCATTGGATCATCGAGCGCTGTGGTGCATGTTGGGGGCGCACGTCCAGCTCGCCCTGCTGCTATCTGGCCGTGGGCATCTTGGAGGAAGGTCTCTATTGGGTAAGTGGCGGCAAGAACTTCTACGTTGAGGAGGTTTCTTGCATTGCCACTGGCGACAAAACCTGTACCATTCTGATTGGCAAGCGGCCTCTGGACTGAGCGAGGAAATGCGTAAGTTTATTTTGAAGGATAAGCGTGAGATATTTCCGTTCCATGAGCCAGCGCGTAGACTGCGCGTGCTCAACAAGCCGCTGTGGCTTCACCAGCGCGACTTGTTGGCCTCGTACGTCACTGAGGAGCGCGAGATAGACTCGTTCAACGAAATCGATTTCCAGCGAGTGGAAACCCTGGTCTATCGGGACAACCTGTTCTTTGACCAGTTCTTCCTGGAGGATTTTATTCAGCGAGCGCGGGCATCGCACAAAGCTTGCAGGGTTGCTTTCGCGCTGGATGATCGTGCGATCGCTTCCCACGCCATCCATTTGCAGCAGGGTATCCATCATGATCCTGAATGGGATGTGTACGTGGCCGACATGTGGTATTATCCATATGGCATTGAGCGCAACGTGCGCCCGCTGGTGGTAGACACCGAAGCGCGCGAGATGGGCTACTATCACGTACCAACTCATATGTCTAACGCGATGGGTGACCTGGTGTACCAGGTGCCCGCCAAGGCGTTTTGCTCGATCGAGCATTGGGTTCACACCATCACCGCCAACGTCATCTTCGGGGTATATGCCAACGGGGCCCGGTTGGATCGCGAGATAGAGCTCAGCCTGGCGAAGAATCTCAGAGTGCTGTGGCGCGCGATGCTGGAGCGGAAACAGGTACTTTCTTCGTCCGAGGTGGTGCACATAGGCCGCAATTGCAGCATTGATCCCTCCGTGATCATCCGGGGGCCGACTTACATCGGCGATAACGTCAGCATTGGTCCGGGGGCTGTCATCGATGTGTGTGTCATCGGCAATGACGTGAGCATTGGGACGGGCAGTCAGGTCCATCTCAGCGTGGTGTCCGACCGCTGCTTCCTGCCCTTTCGAGCGGCGCTCTTCATGACCTTGATGATGGAAGATTCGATGGTGGCTCAGAATACCTGTCTGCAGTTCTGCAGCATCGGGCGCGGTACGTTTATCGGCGCGGGTAACACCTTCACTGACTTCAACCTGGTACCCAAGCCCATCCGCGCAGTGAACGGGGGAGGGCTGGGAGAGACAGGCATGCCGGTTCTGGGTGGCTGCGTGGGCCATCACTGTTTCATTGGCTCTGGCATGGTCGTGCTTCCCGCGCGGGCCATCGAATCGGACGTGGTTCTGTTTGCGTCGCCTGAGAGACGCGTGATTGATCGCACGATCTATTATGAGGACAGCGACCATTTCGCCATTGAGGGGGCAGAAGATCTGCACAGCAGGATGTATGGTCTGCCGCCTGACGAGCGTTGAGGACGGGAACAGGGATGGACAATTTCGCTTTCGTCATTCATCCACTCAATCCCAAGCGCGACGTAGCGCGCAAGTACCCGTTGCTGGCGAAAGTGTTGCCCAGGTCCTGGATTCATTTTCTGTCTCGTTTCTGGCCCCCGGTCTATCTCTCGCACGTCACGGGCGTGCGCTCGGAGGCCACGGGGGCGGACGGCGGACATTCAAAAGAGATTGAGGGGTGGCTGGTGGCCTGCCCATTCACTACCCGGCAGATATTGCGACTGCCACCTCGAACGGTTTACAATAAGATCGTTGAGACAGGCCGTCTGGCGCAGAAGCTGGGGGCCCGCATTCTCGGGTTGGGGGCCTTTACGTCCGCGGTGGGCGATGGTGGTGTGACCATTGCCCGGCGTCTCGGCATGCCCGTTACCACGGGCCACAGTCTCACCGTGGCTGTCGTCCTCGAGGCGCTGGAGAGGGCTGCGCGTTCCAGGAATGTTCAACTGGAGTCGTCCGGCGTGGCCGTGGTTGGGGCGACGGGCAGCATCGGCTCAGCGTGTGCCGAGTTACTTGCACCCAGGGCGGCTGAGTTGACATTAGTGGGCCGGCATGAGTCCCGCCTGGCAGAGGTAGAAGCGCGGGTCAGAGAAGCCGGAGCGCGCCGGGTGCGTCTATCGACGCGCGTTGGGGATATCCACCAGGTCCCCCTGGTGCTGAGTGCCACTAATGCTGCCAGGCCGATCATTCAACCGGAGGACCTGGGACGCGGCGCGATCGTGTGCGACGTGGCTCTCCCACCGGATGTGTCGCCTCGGGTCGTCCAGGAGCGAGCCGACGTGTTGGTCGTCGACGGAGGGATGATGGACGTGCCTGGTGAGGTGGACTTTGGCTTCGATTTTGGCCTTCCGCCCGGAAACGCCTATGCCTGCTTGGCAGAGCCTATGGTGCTGGCGCTGGAGGGGCGGTATGAGAGTTATTCGTTAGGCAAGCGGATTCAGATCGATCAGGTGCGCACGATCGCTCAACTGGCCCGCAAGCATGGGTTCAAGTTATCGGTTAGCGGTCAATTGTAAGGAGGGAATATGTCCCAAGGTAGATTGATGATAGTGGAAGATGATCCTGACATCTCCAACATGCTGCGTATCTACTTTCAGACGCAGGGCTACGAGGTGGCGGTGGCCCAGCGTGGTGAGGATGCACTGGAGATGTGCCGGCAAAAGTTACCTCATATCATTGTCCTCGACATCATGTTGCCGGACATGGATGGCTATGACGTATGCCGCAACCTACGGGGCAGCCTTCGTACCAGCCACATTCCAATCGTCTTTCTGACACAGAAAGATGAGCGTTCTGACAAGATCCACGGCCTTGAGTTGGGCGCGGATGATTATATCACCAAGCCCTTTGATTTGGAGGAACTCAAGCTGCGGGTCAAGAACGCGATGGGCCGTGCGCAATATGAAAGCCTGACCAACCCTACCACAGGTCTGCCCAGCGGCCGGTTGATTGAGGACCAGTTGCGGGGGTTGATGAAGCGGGGTGAGTGGGGCATCATCTACGTGGGCATCCGGGGTTTTGGCACGTTCAGCGAAATGTACGGCTTTGTAGCTGGTGAAGAGGTGTTGCGTTTCGTCGCTATGGTTTTGGCGAACACGGTGGACACTGTGGGAACGGCTAATGACTTCATCGGTCATATCGGGGCGGACGATTTCATCGTCATCGTTGGCAAGGAGTTGATCGACCTAATGATCGAAGACCTCCGGCAGCGCTTCGACGCGGAGATCGGGACGCACTACGATTGGCAGGCCCGTCAGCAGGGATACCTGGTCGTACATGACGAAGAGGGCGGCGAAAAGAAGGTCGAGCTGATGTCGCTCTCGATCGGCGTGGTGACCGCCGAAGATGGCCCCTTCTATGACATTCGGGAGATCACTGAGGCTGCCGCCAGTGCACGGCGGGGAGGACAGGCAGTCTAGGCCGTCCTGGACCATTCTAGACATCGAGGGGTGAGAACGTATGCGTGGACAGGCAGGGGTACAGAGGAGCATGGATGCCACGATCAGCGACAGTCCTGATCTGAAGGCTACCCTAGACGCCATTCTGTCGAGCACGCGCAGGCTCATTCCCTACGACGTTGCCGAGATCACGCTCTGGGACCAGGAGCACAGGCGCTGCGTTACCCAGGGCTGGGGAGGGGATCAGGCCTACGCCAGGGAGGTGGGGGGAGTCTACCACATCGACGAGGGGTATACGGGGTGGATCATCCGTCACCGGCACCCTTTGCTCATCCTGGACGTTCAGGCCCGCACCGACGTGCGTCCCAAGTTGGACACGCCTGACTACCCGTTTCGATCCTACGTAGGTATTCCGCTGGTGATTCGGGGTCCTTTCGTTGGCACCCTTGAGTTGGCCAGTTACGAGAAGGGCGTTTACTCTGAACATGAACTCGAGGTGCTCCAGGCTGTCGCCGGCCAGGCGGCGATCGCCATTGAGAACGCCCATCTCTACGTGGAAACCCGGCGGCGTGCGGAACAGCAGGCAGGACTTGCGCGTATCGCCGCGTTTGCCGGTTCGACACTGGACCTGGATGAATTGTTGGACCGGGTGATGGGTGAGACGCTCCGGCTGTTGGAATCAGAGCAGGGTGTGCTCCTGCTATATGATGAGGAACAGGATGCACTGGTAGCGCGTTACCTGGCGTCGGCGGGTGCGGACCGCGAAGCGGTGGAGCAGTTCAAAATCCCCATTGACGCGGATGGGATTGAGC
>Ga0180438_10009119_pt1 | contig 12444 bp, 9 predicted proteins | sample SS_ome_12_FD_132455 | JGI IMG/M metagenome (GOLD analysis project Ga0180438, IMG submission 132455) | Hypersaline lake sediment archaeal communities from the Salton Sea, California, USA - SS_3_D_2 metaG | ecosystem: Environmental > Aquatic > Non-marine Saline and Alkaline > Hypersaline >...
CATAATAGAGGCCGCTCAGCCTACGACCCAACCCCGGCGCTTCCGGCCCCCGCAAAAGCCATGTAAGGTCGCCCTGTTGGGCCGACTGTATGCGGCAGAAATCTCTGTGTAGGTCGCGAGGCCAGCCTGCGAGATTTGGCCCCGAAAGCGACAGGTAGCCGGCGAACATTATCACTCCGAGGCTGACGAGCACCACAATGCGAGAGACGTGTTCCCTCTTGCGGTCGCCCTCGCTAAGTTGGCCTCGCGGCCCATCGTCCCGCCGGCACACGTCGCGGTCACAACGGAGACGGGGCAGCCTGCATTCTGAAGGTCCATCGGATGCAGGCACCCTGGCATCAGCCTCGATCACTTGCGCGTGTCTCTCTTGGCAAACATGTTATTCGCTTTAGGCTCCACTTCTATGGCCGACCATCCTAACAAAGCCCAGGCAACGTCCCACTTCCGAGCGTAGCATCTCGAGTTCTGGGCCAGGCTCATCCATGCTCAAGGCTTCGTCCCAACGGTTCCACAGCTCCCATCCATTGGGCAACGCCTCTGCCAGTTCCACATCGAGCTGCGGGCAACGATTCCAGTGCTTCGACCACCACTCAACGCAATTCGCTCGGTATACCCAATCCTCCGTTAGGTTCTTCGGCAGGGGATGAGGCATCTCCTTCACAACCGCGGGTGACACAATTCCGATTTGACATTCTTTCTTAACGAGTCTGAGCAGGTAACCATCGAGGTACTCGACATCCGTTCCGAAATAGTGGTAACTGTCAAGACTAACAACGGCATCGAAGAAATCGCTCGCGAACGGAAGCGCGCGGGCATCAGCATATATCGGGAATACAGTCTCCTCAACACCCGCTTCTCGAATGCGCTGCAAATTGTCGCTCGGATTAACCCATAGGTCCGTCGCCCAAACTTGAAGACCGAACTCCTTCGCGAGGAAGATGGAGCTTAGCGCAGCACCGCAGCCCAAATCTAGAACCCGCATGCCTGGTGCCAGTTTCATGACTTCGCACAGAGCCTCGGTGAGCCATAGAACATTTGGTCCCATCGAGTGGTTGGCTACTCGTATGGGGTCATATTTAGACGAACGAGGAAAATCGTCCCATTTGAGCATTCTCCTCACTTTCTCCTCTGATATCCGCATCCCTTCCATTTGCAGTCCTCCGTATTCCAATAAATGTAGAGAAAGTACGTGAATCGCCTCTCGTTGTGCTGCTCGAGCACCGTTTCCATCTCGCATATAGGAAAGACCTGCCTGCCGGCTTCTTCAAGACCGGCATCTTTCGAGCAAGACCATACTGCAAAAGCGCCGCCGCGCGCTAAGATCGCCTTCACGCGCGTGAAGAAGCCGGGTGAGTAGACGCGCTGGTTCTCCTCGCGCACGAGCAGCGCCGGGCCGTTGTCGATGTCCATAGCAATAACATCGTAGGTCTCGCCCGTTCTCGACACGAAGCTGTAGAGGTCCTCGACAATGACGTTCACGCGTTTGTCCGCCAGGCAGCGGCCGTTGTGCTCGACGAGCGTGCCTCGATTCCATGCGACGATCACCGGCGAGATCTCGACGATGTCTACGCGAGCGACGTTGGCGTCGCGGCACGCTTCGCGCGCGGAAAACCCCATACCCAATCCGCCGATCAGAACGGACACGTTCCGCTTGCCGTTCAGGCGCTCGAGCAGCGTCCGAACAAGCTCTTCCGACGAATTGCGGTTGTATGACGCCATGAGGAACACGCCGTTCATCACGAGCTCGTGTTCGCGCTGCCCGTCAATGACGTGCTCCCACAACTGCAACTCAGCGGTTTCGCACGTCGCCTCGTCTACGAGCCTTCGACTCCGCCCGTTTATCCATGGCTCATTCTCAACGCTGGCGCGCCTCACGGCTCAGTCCCCCGGCCGCTTGTGAAGTATTCGACTATTGCCGCCGTCAGGCCCGGAATGGTCGACTCCGACGCGACAACCACCTCTCGTACGCCGGCGTCCCGCAAGGTGGCAGAGGTTACGGGGCCGATGCTTGCGGCGACCACGTGGCCGAGCAGCCGTTCCCGGCGTTCCGGCGGCAGCGCATCGACGAAGTTCCTGACCGTCGAGGAACTGGTAAACGCCACGAGATCGATTTCCCCACGGTCAAGCCGATCGGCCAAGTCAGCCGGGAGTGCGTCGCCCTGAACTGTCCTGTACGCCGTAATCTCATGCACATCGCCCCCCCGCGCGCGCAGGGCGTCCGCAAGGTCCGAACGAGCAATATCGGCGCGAGGCAGCAGAAAGCTTCGACCGTTAATGCCGCCATGCGCATCAAGGGCATCCGCCAATGCGTCGGTGACGTACTCATCGGGGACGAGATCGGCGCGAAGACCATGCTCGCGAAGGCGTGCGGCGGTCGCGGGCCCCACTGCCGCGATGCGGGCCGCCCCAACGGCTCGGCCGTCTAAATCCTCGAGTGCCAATGCCGCCATAAACGCATCGACACCATTAACACTTGTGAAGATAACCCAATCTGATTTCCCGGCATCGCGTACTGCAGCCCGCATCTCGGGGGTTTCTGCGAGACTCTCGACGCGTATGACCGGCGCTTGGATCACGTCGGCGCCAAGCTCTTCGAGCGCAGCGGCAAATTCCGAAGCCTGCGTCCTCGCGCGCGTGACCACGATGCTTCGTCCAAACAACGTCTTGTTTTCGAACCAAGCGAGCTGCTCAGCCAGCGCCGCGACTTCTCCCACAACCAGCACAGCCGGCGGCGCGATGCCTTCTTCCTGCGCCCGCTGCGCGATAGTCTCCAACGTCGAAACAAGCGTGCGTTGCGTATGCAAGGTGCCGTTGGCGACCAGCGCGGCAGGCGTCTCCGCCGGCGTGCCGCCCGCGATGAGTTTCTCGCTGATTGCCGGTAGGTTCCGGACGCCCATGAGAAACACGAGCGTGCCGCGGGTCGCGGCAATCTCGTGCCAGTCCAAATCGCTTTCAGGTTTCGTCGGATCCTCGTGACCCGTAATGATGCGAACAGAGGTGGACAGTCCGCGGTGCGTTACGGGTATTCCCGCGTAGGCCGGCGCCGCAACGGCCGACGTGACGCCGGGCACGACTTCGAAAGGGATACCCTTGGCACGCAGTTCGAGGGCTTCTTCGCCTCCTCGGCCGAATACGAATGGATCGCCGCCTTTGAGCCGGCATACCCGCTTCCCCTCGAGAGCCTTGCTGCAGATGAGGCCGTTAATCTCGTCCTGCGGCATCGCATGATGGCCTGCCCGCTTGCCCACATAGATCTGCTCCGCGTCGGGGCGGGCGTTGTCAAGCAGCGCGGGATTGCAGAGATAGTCGTACACGATAACGTCGGCTTCGGCGATACACCGCAGCCCCTTGACGGTGATGAGGCCCGGGTCGCCGGGCCCAGCGCCGACGAGCCACACTCTCCCACCGGCTTCCCCAACGCTACCTTCTTTTTCTGCTGCGGCCATTACTACTCCAAATCAATGTCTAACATGCCGAGTCAAGCGCTGCCAAGACTTCCTTGCCGCCGGTGGCTAGAAGTTCCTCAGCCAGTCTTGCCCCAAGAGCGCCGGCGGCTGACGTTTCTCCGCGCGCTTGCGAGCGGACAACGCGCACACCGTCCGGATCCGCGACAAACCCGTGCAGCGCCAAAGCGTCTCCATCCGCGTATGCGTACGCGCCGATCGGCACGTGGCATCCGCCGCCGAGCCGGGCCAACATAACCCGTTCGGCCGTAATCGCGGAACGCGTCGCGCTGTGTTCGAGCCGGGCGGCGATAGCCGCGACGGCACCGTCGCCCTCGCGCGCCATCACCGCCAGAGCACCCTGGCCCGGGGCAGGAAGCCACTTCGGTGTATCGAGAATCTCGGTCACATGCACCCCGAGGCCTAACCTGCGAATGCCGGCCAGAGCCAGCACTATTCCTTGTAACGTTTTTGATTCATTTAACTTGCGAAGGCGCGTATCAATATTGCCCCGCAGGTCCGCGACCATCAAATCCGGACGCAGGGCCAAGAGTTGGGCGCGCCTGCGGAGACTGCCTGTACCGACCGCTGCGTTTCGCGGCAAATCAACCAGGCGCTTCGCGCCCTTGCCGATGAATGCGTCGCGGGGGTCTTCCCGCTCAGGAACGGCAGCCAGCGCAATACCCTTGACCGCCGCCGCCGGTACATCTTTGAGGCTGTGAACGGCAAGGTCAATGTCGCCGTCCAGCAGCGCGCGATCCAGTTCCCTGGTGAATGACCCTATAGCGCCGACCTCGGCAAGGGGCCGATCCTGCACCTTGTCGCCCAACGTCCGGACGACCTTGATTTCAACTCGGGTGTCCGAAGAATGCTCTCTGAGCCTGTCAGCGACCCACCGAGCCTGCCAGAGGGCCAGCTTGCTGCCGCGCGTACCTACCCGAAGGACCTCTATCAAATCGCGGTTTCTCCTTCTATGGCCTGCGCGAGATATTCCTTGACTAGCTTCTCGGCGTCGCCTTCTCTGCCTTCCCTCAAGAAGCTGAGCGCCTCGGAGGAAAGGAAGGCATTCATCGCCCGGCCACGCTGTTCGGGGCTCGAAACGCGGGACTTCAGCTCGTCTCTGAGCCGCGCGATCAGGGCCAGGTACGCATCATACTCCGGGCCGTACCGGCCCTCTAGTTCCTCGCGCAGCCGCCGGGCAAGTGCCGGGCCGGCGCCGCCCGTGCTGACCGTAATCAGAAGTTCGCCCCGGGTGAACGAAGCCGGCACATAGTAGTCGCATAACTCCGGGACATCGACCACGTTCACCAACACCCGGCGCGCTAAGGCGGCGGCCGCCACCGCTTCGTTCACCGATCGGTCGTCGGTGGCCGCGATGGCCAGAAATGCGCCGTCGAGGTCGGTGGGCTCGAACTGGCGAGGGAACGCCGTGACCTCGCCGGCCGCTGCCCGCGCCTCGAGTTCCGGTGTAAGGTCAGGGCTCACGACCGTCACGTTTGCCCCGCATGCCAAAAGCGAGTCGACCTTTCGTTCGGCAACGCGCCCGCCCCCTACAACCACGCACAGGCGCTCAGCGACTTTCAGCCCCATTGGATATACACGCATTCCCTAACCTCTCTGACGCCGCGAGCTTCCCAATTCTGCCACACGAAATGCCTCTGGCCCTCTCGTGCCAACGAAATGACGCGCCCTTTCTGGACCTCAGGCAACCGGCAAAGGACATATTAGGAGAATTGCCCTGGCACAAGCAACACGGACGGCACACGCAGGCACGGGCTCCGATCCGAGACGACTCACGGGCGTCGTTCCGCGTCTTTGAGCGGCAGACTGGCGCAAAGGCCCTAAAGCTTTACTATCAAACGTTTATTTGTAATAATTAGCTAAAGGGCAGGAAGTTAAGCGGTTTGGATTCCTGGGAGTTCGGTCGGAAACCCCTTCCTGAGATCGGCATGGAAGAACGCCCATCGGAGGGTGAAATGATGGGCGTGGTGGAGGAATGCACCACGTGTGTCGATAAGCTGGAGAAGTCCAGCCCGGAAAACCTCTTACAGTGAACCCACGCCAACTATGGCGAGCCTGCGGCCCTCGTCACGAGTTTTCAGAATACCGGGTGCGTCATGATGGACAGGCGCCAGTCACCTATCGCGGACCTGCTGCCTCAAGCAAAAACCCACTCGAAATAGGATTGACCACACGAACGGACTGCGCTATGCTCATAGTGGCAACGGAGATTGACGCAGCTATCGGAGCAGGAAGATCTCGCCTGGCGCAGTCCGTGCCGGCGACGGCCTATTGAATATGAGTATCCGCAGGACTTTTCCAGTGTGGGGGCGAAAGTGAACGCAACGCACAACGTGGAAGAGCGGGTTTCGTAGTAGGTCCCTGAGACTGCCTGTCCCTGAAACTGCCGAAACTGCCCTGAAAACTGCCCCAAAGTTGGGGAGAAAGGGTCTGACTGGATACCCCCACGAATTCCTGTGCCCAAGCTTGTGGCGGGGTTCATTACGTGGATAACTGGCGCAGGCAAATAGGCGTGAAGGAGGCTAAACGCGAATGGCGCTTTTTCGGAGAACAGCCTGTGAGCGGCGGAATAAGCGAAGGCGGCGGCTAAAGGCATTGGCGCTTGCAATCGAGCGCTGCCAAAGGATGTCTTACGAGGAAGCGGCGGCTTTTCCGAACGGGGACATCGATATACGAGTAGAGGGAGAACTCATCCATGTCGAACTCAGCCATCTTGAGACGACAGAAGGTTACGCACATGTGATATTAATGGTGGACCGGGGCTCGTTGTTGTCGGAGATGTTTTATCCTTACAATCAAAGCGTTATCGTTCGGAAAAGGTGAAAGAATAGTCGAGAACACTGAGCAGTCCTGAACTGTCCCTTGTCAAAACTTGTACCTCTTCGCGGAGGTTTTGGGGGAAATCTAGCGGGGAAATCTAGTGACAGACCCGTCTGCGCTCGAAGACTCGCTGCGCTTGTGTCAGTCCCTTTTTTGCTCGGGGGTTTGGGGGAAACTTCTTACAAGAAGTCTCCCCCAAGTGAGTAGACAGTCAGCGGGATAGGGTCTTGGCTTTGCGGACGAGTTCGATGAACTCGGCGCGGTAGCCGTGCTTGTCTTGGCCGCGGCCCTCTTCGGCGAGTTCAACGGCGCTGTCGAACGTCGCGTTGCCTTTGTACTTCGAATCGCGAAGCACCATGCCGAAACTCGCTACCGAGGCCGCAAACTTGAAGTCGTTCGAGGCCATCGCATAGCTGCGGCCTTCGTCAACGATCGGGAACTCGAGCTTTTTGCTTTTGTCCCCGTCCGGCTGTTTGTAGCGGAGTTTGAGCGTCAACAACTCATTACTTCCGACGGCCGCTGCCGGCGCGGCTTTCTGCCGGTACTTGAGCGGGTCGACGCTCGGCAGATCGATGTCTTGCCCGGCAGGCACCAACTCGTATAGTGCCGTAACCGTATGCCCCGCGCCGATTTCGCCGGCGTCTTTTGTGTCGTCGTTGAAATCCTCCGCCGCCAGGATCCGGTTTTCGTAACCGATCAGGCGATACGCGCGTACCTGGGCAGGGTTAAACTCGATCTGGATCTTGACATCCTTAGCGATAGTCACGAGCGTGCCGCCGATCTGTTCGACGAGCACCTTGCGCGCCTCGTTCAACGTGTCGATATACGCGTAGTTGCCGTTGCCCTTGTCCGCGAGCTTCTCGAGCGTCGAGTCTTTGATGTTGCCCATGCCGAACCCGAGCACCGTCAGAAACACGCCGGATTTGGCCCGCTGCTCGATGAGGCGGATCAGGTCGCCCTGGTTGGTCGTGCCGACGTTGAAGTCGCCGTCCGTCGCCAGGATGACGCGGTTGATGCCGCCCTGGATGAAGCTGCCGACGGCGGTGTCGTAGGCCAACTGGATGCCCGCGCCGCCGTTGGTCGACCCGCCGGACTTGAGGCGGTCGAGCGCATCGAGGATGGCCTCCCGGTTCTCGCCGCTGGTGGGCGGCAGCACCAACCCCGACGCGCCCGCATACACCACCATCGAGACCGTGTCGGCTTCGCCGAGTTGGTCTACGAGGAGCTTGATGCCTTGCTTGAGCAACGGCAGCTTGTTCTCGGGGCTCATCGACCCGGACACGTCGATCAGGAACACCAGGTTCGTCGCGGGCCGTTCGTCCCACGGCATCTCGCGGCCCTTCAGCGCGATCCGCGCCAGACGATGATCCGGGTTCCACGGACACCCGGCGACTTCCATGTTCGCCGAGAACGGGTCCTCGCCGTCCGGGTCCGGCGGCACGTAGTCATACGAGAAGTAGTTGACCATCTCCTCGATCCGCACCGCGTCCGGCGGCGGTATGGTGTTCTGCGTCAGGAACCGGCGCACGTTGGCATACGATGCCGTGTCCACGTCAATCGAGAACGTCGACAACGGATTCTGCCCCACGTCCAAAAAGTCGTTCTCGACAATCCGGTCATACGCCTCGGTGTTGTGGTTAGGCCAATACACCTTGTTCGGGTCTTCGATGAAGCCCGGCTGCGTTCCCGGCACGGGCTCGCGCGGCGGCTCCGTGGTGAAGGCAACGACTGCCCGACTGGGCCGCGAGGCTCGTGGCTTCGCCAACTCGCCTTCAACCCGGTCCTCCATAGGCCTGCCCGAGACCACGATGCCCCGCCGCGCATTCGAACTAATCAGTACTTCCTTTCGTTTCTCAGGAGGCAGCTTGGATATCATTCGACGAGCAGCCAATTCTTCTTGTGACGGAAGCTGCATCGATGCGTCCCCTACGAATTTCGACGATGTGCGCGACCGAAGCAAGCTCGGGGTTGCAAGCATCGCCAAACCTGCAACGATCGCAACCGTCGCCGCGAACGCCGCCCCGCGATACAGCCAACGCCGTGGAGTGCGTGGTTTGCGCAGGCGCAGCTCCATCACTTCGGCGCGCTGCGCACCTGCCGCGGCCTTGTCGCGCACGGCGTTGCGCTGCTCGTCGGTCAGCGCGGCCGGGACTTCGGCCTTGAGGGCCTCTGTTGCGAACTTGGCGGTGGCGCGGAGTTCAGTCACGATTTGTAGGGCCTGCTGGTCCGTTTCGAGGGCCTTCTCGACGGCTTGGCGCTCCTTTTCGTCGAGTTCGCCGAGCACGTAGGCGGTCAGTTTTTCGTTATCGAGTTTCATGGTCATGGCGCTACACCTCCTGGGCCAGGTCGATGCCGGCCCGCAACCGCGCGCGTATGGTTTCGAGCGCGGTGGTGATGAGTTGGCTTACCTTGCCGAGCGATACCCCCATGATCTGGCTGATTTCGCGGTAGGTGAGTTCGTCTTGGAACTTGAGGCGAAACGCCTCTTGTTGATTGGCGGGCAGCGTGCCGAGCACATCGAGCACCATGCCGCAAGCCTCGTGGCGGGCGGCCACATCGCTCGGGGACGGGTCGGTGCCGCGGTAAGCGTCTGCCGCGCCAGGGTTTAGCGCGTCCATTCGTCCCTCCTTTTTCCGGACGTCGAGCGCGCGGTTCCGGCACACGGTGTAGAGCCATCCGGCCAGATGCCCCTCGAGGTTGCGCCGATCCGCGGTGCATAACCGCAGGAACGTGTCCTGCACGACGTCCCGTGCGAGGTCCGGGTCGCCGGTATAGCGCGTCGCGTACCGTATGAGCGGCTGCTCGTACCGGCTCAGCGCCAACCCGACCCATTCGCTGTCGTTAAATTTGCTCTCAGTCATGTCCGCGCTCCCGGGTTCGCGCTTCCTTGACCACTTTCCAACGCACTTGCACCCCTTACAACGATTTCGAGACGAATCTGTTCACGCTGGATAAGGCAACGAAACGCGGCGAATAGCGCCAACCTATTGCGCCACAGACACTTGCTTGCGGAAGAAACCGAAGTATAACGCGGCCAACGCGCTCAGCGCCGTCGACACAATCGAGATCCAAAGGCCGACGCGGTAGCTCGCAGGATCGTACGTGAATTCCACTTGGTGTTGCCCGGCAGGCATAACGACCCCTCGAAATGCATAGTAGGCGGGAAAGATCTCGGCGGGCGCGCCATCAATTTCGGCACGCCATCCTGGGTAGTAGCCGTCCGCCAATACAAGCACACAGTCCCGCAAGGCGTCAACGCCAACCGTTACATGCGTCGTTGAGCGTTGCGTTACGGTAGCGTTTCCTAATCCGCCTGTAACGCTCGGCGTAGCGGTCCGTTCGGGCGCCTCTGAGGCCAGGACGAGCGCTTCCGCTTTCGGCTCGAATCCCGGGCTTGCCATGGCGTCAAACATTTCCTCGGCATCCCGTACGGTGCGGATTCCGCCGACCAGAAACGCGCGCGGCAGTGCCTCGACGTCCTCGTACACGTCCAATCCATCAAGGTGGGTGACGTGCTTGAACCGTCCCGGCGCGTCCAGCGGGAAATCCGCTTCATATCGGGGGTCGTAAAGATAGTATTGCGTGGCACATAGCGGCTTGGCGGCGTTCCAGATATCGGGTCCCAGGCGCGTCTGGAAGGTTATGATGCGTTCGGGATACAGCCCGTCGTATCCCAGCCACTCTTCAATGCCGTACGGCGCCATCAATCCCGAGGCGATCCCGGCTGTGCCCGCGTCGATGCGACAAGGTTGCTCGAGACCTTCGAGGAAACGCGTCAGTTCCGTCTCTGGAAACAACTGTTCGGCAGCGATCGTCGGCGCGCAGGTGCGACCCGAGTACAGTAGGTCGCACGCCAACACGAGCGTGAGCCCCCCGGCCACCCATCGTGGACGCCGCGTAATGCATTGGATGGCAAGGACTACCATGCCGAGCGCCGCGAAAAGGGCGGCAATCGCGACCTGCCGGTGAACGTAATCCGTAACGCCCAACGCACGCATGTAGCCGCCGTTGAACTTGAGTACCGCGAGAATCTGCGTTCCGGCCAGCAGAACGACCGGCGCGAGCCATGCGAGTTGTCGGAGCTTCCTACGGCGCGAAACCCACCGATCGAGCCCGATCGCCCCGAGAAGCGGCAGCGCGAACAGCACAAACCCAATGTAGTAGCACTCGACGTTAGAACTGAAAACCGGCAACCGGTTGATCCAGTCGAATGGCGGCGCGTCAAACGCGAGCGGAACGCACAAGAGCGACGCAATGAACAGGCAAAGCACCCGAGTACGCGCTCCCCGCCGCCACTGCGACTTCGCGAGACACAACGCCGCACCCAGCCACGCCGCTATCCCCGAGTACACCATCGGTATGTACAACACCAGGTGTTTCTCGCCCCAGTAGTTGTTGTCCGACGACGAACCGAAAAACCACGGCGCCCAAAACGCCGCACATACGCTCGCCGGCAGCCACCGCACGTTGGATTCCGCCGGCCGGTCAAAGAACGTCGCGCTGTTGGCAAGGTACTCGATGAAGGGCAGCAACTGCACCGCACACACAAGCAGCGCCACGGCCCACGCCCCGAGCGACGCCGCCGCGGGCAGCCAGAGCCCCCGGCCGCGCCGGCGCTCGAGGCCCAGCCGCAACAGAACGTACAGGCCGAGTCCGAGGGACATCGTAAACGCCGTCTCCGGGTGGCCCGCCAGGAGCATCAGGGTCGCGCCAAGCGTCGTGACGAAGAACCCCTGGCGGTAGCGGCCGTCGAGCGTCCGCTCGACGCCCAAAAACAATACCGGCAACCACGCGCTTACGTCCGTCAACGACCAACTGGACCAAATCACGTTGTAGGTCGCCAACATCCACGCAACCGAGACGAAACGCGCCGAATAGCTTCTGAGCCCGAGGCCCCGGGCGCACGCGTACGCCGTCATGCCGCACAGCCACAGCTTCAAAAGAATGAACAGCGTCGTGGCCAACGGCACGTCCAGAAAAACGTGCAACAGGCGCGGCGGGTAGAACACCGCCGTCTGGTAATTGGCCAGCAGCGGCAACCCCGCGAGTTCGAATGGATTCCACAGCGGCAATTCGCCTTGCTCGAACGCCGCTCTTGTCACCGCATAGTACGGATGGAACGCCGTCAGCACGTCGGATAAAGCTCGGTTCTCCGGCCGCTCCCATCCCTCCGGCGCGTACCGACTCCACGGCAGGGACTGGAAAAGGATATCGCCCGGCGCAATCATCTCACCGCGGAAAAACGTCCCAGGGAACGTAGCCGCCAGCAAGACTAGCAGCACAACGGATTGCACGATAAGCTCGCGCCAACGGTATGGTTGCGTTGAATCCTGCATCGAGCCGTAGTCTATCGGGGCCGAAAACCACGTGTCAATTATCGGAGCAAACAGCGTGCTCGGCTAGGCGACGGCCAACCGCGCCCGGCTTGGCGCAGTCTTGTTTCACTTTCATTTGTCACGCCTGATGGCAAGCGGACGACTGCCCGCAATCCGACCCGGCACTGGAAACGCACGCAGTTCTCCGCTGGTGCTTTTGCCTCTTTGCAGCGGCCATAGAACCTGAGACGCCGGATTGCCGTTCGTACGCGACCCCGGGGAAACGAAAACGAGGTCGCGTATCCAACAGCCGCAACCAACACGAGGAGAAGACAAAACGTTATCCGGAAAAAGAAAAAGAGTAAGAGGTTTTAGAAGGTAAGAAAACCTATCCTCGCCCCTACCCCGAACCCGCAGCAACCGGGACACCCCAGTCCGGGTTGCCACAATCCCGGTTGCCGTAGGCCTGTGGCCATCATAGCCGGATTGCGAACACGAGAGTCTTGCCACTTGACAAAGCGGCGCCTACTGGATGTTCCTATTTACCAATGAATGACCCTAGATCTCCGTGGATCCCCGCAATCCGCCACGCCGCTCTTGCCAGGGATTCAATATAAAAGTGTCCCTGTTTACCCCCCGCTTAATTAGTGGTCCCTATGTTTTCCAAGAAGGAAGAAGGTCCATTACCTAAGAAGGCAAAACCCGGGGTCTGTCCCTTGGTTTTCCCCCGTTGTAATAGTCGTAATAGTACCGTTGGTACGTCGACGCGTCCAGATAATAACCCAGATACTGCTGCCGGCTCGAGTCATTCGTCACCGGCGTATACACCCATTTCCCGAGCAACG
>Ga0180438_10009123_pt1 | contig 12440 bp, 15 predicted proteins | sample SS_ome_12_FD_132455 | JGI IMG/M metagenome (GOLD analysis project Ga0180438, IMG submission 132455) | Hypersaline lake sediment archaeal communities from the Salton Sea, California, USA - SS_3_D_2 metaG | ecosystem: Environmental > Aquatic > Non-marine Saline and Alkaline > Hypersaline >...
GCCTGCGTCGTCCCGTACACGCGTCATTGCGCTCTCACCAGGGGTGAAGTACCATGAGCCTGTACAGGCTGTCTGAGGGTGGTCAAGATGCCAGTACCTAGCTCCAGCCGTCAGCGGTACGGTGGTGATCCCGAGACGATCTACCTTACTATGAGGGGGGACCTGCAGAAGGTGCTGATGCTTCCTCTAGAGGGGGAGAGAGCGCTTTTCAGGGACTTCCTGGTGGGTTACTTGATGGTTGAGCACAACTACTCGGAGGCGAGGGCGGTGAGTCTGGTGGCGGGCAATGAGGTCGCGATTCTGCTTATGCTGACAGAGGAGGAGGGGGGAGGGCTGTACTGAGTATCTGCATGGCGAGAGCAAACACGCTCCTCTCGCAAGGGTTATCTGATCGGTGACGGAATCCCTTAGTCATGAGTCGCAACCATGGCTCAAGTGTCTCTGGTGCGGCGAGATCCAGTGTCATGACCAGCAACCGCTTGCCGCAGAGTCTGCTCGTGGAGTATACTGGTTGAAGAGCTGTGGGGGCCACGGCTCAGATCGCGAGCTGGCCAGGTTGGGAGCCCCCGCTCGGTGGCAACCGTGCCGCGAGGCCGGTGATCGGTTCTTCGGAGGCTGTGGTGTCCACATGGACCTAGTCGATAGGAGGAAGAATGGCTTCTGGTGGTCCGTTTTTCAAAGGTGAGCAGATAGATCAGGTGGAGATGGCACCTGGGGTCCGGCGACGGACCCTGGGTCACGGCACGCACATGCTGCTGGCAGAGTTCACCCTCGGAGCAGAATCCGAGGTAGCCATGCATACCCATCCTCACGATCAGGTGGGATACGTGGTCAGCGGGAGTCTACGGCTGACCGTGGGGGATGACACTCTCGCATGTGAGGCTGGAGACTCGTACTACATCCCGGGGGGTGTGCCGCACCAGGGGGTGGCGCCGGAGGATGCAGTAGTGGTTGACGTGTTCTGTCCTCCGCGAGAGGACTATTTGGATAGCTAGGACTAGAGGTGACTGCTGGAAATGACGGCGTGCTATGTCTGACCCCAGATACGGGCATCCCCGTGTCCGAGTTGAGCTTTCGCTTTTCGCGTAGCAGCGGACCAGGTGGCCAGCACGTCAATCGGACCGAGACTCGCGTGGAGCTGTTGTTCGATCTGGCGAGCTCGCCGAGTTTGCGCGAAAACCAGAGAACCAGAGCGCTCCAGAATCTGGCCCCCTATCTAGACAAGCGCGGCGTCTTGCATCTCGTCAGCCAGTCCAGCCGCAGCCAGTTGCGGAACCGAGAGGAAGTCGTGGAGCACTTCCGTACCCTGATGCGAGATGCGCTGAAGACGCCCAAGAAGCGTCGGGCCACACAGCCCAGCAAGGCGGCGCGGGAGAGACGGTTGCAGAACAAGAAGCAACGCGCCGAGACGAAGAGACTGCGCCGTGAGGTCCGCCCTGACAGGGAATAGCGAATGTGGGACCGGCGCCTGCCGCAATCCCCTCAGTACACGGTGTCAGCTGGCACGAGGAGCGCGGGGTGAGGAGATCAAGCAGCAGTTGGCTGGTTATGACCATAGTCCTGGCAGGGCTTCTCACGGCGGTCCTGCTCTTGGGATCGAACGTAGCCGCTCAGCCTCTGGAACAGATCGCGTACCTTGGTGAGGGTGGAAGTGTGTGGCTGACCGACGTGGAGAGCGGGGAGACGGTGCAACTGGCGGGTGCACAGAAGTTTGTGGAGTTAGCGTGGGCGCCTGATGGCCAGAGGCTGGCGCTGGTCAAGGGAGGACGGACCGGCGCGGAGAATCAGGAGACATACATCGTCGATGTTGACCCTGGTGATCCAATCAAAGTCGCTGATGGGTATGCACCCATCTGGTCATCGGACGGTGAGCGGGTTCTGTACGTCGGCAACTTCATCGCCAGGGAAGAAGGCGCGGAGCAGAGCCTTAGACTGCTCAATCTGACGGATGGTGCTGACACTACTCTTGTAGAACAGCGCTGGGTGAGCGGCCTGTGGCCGATTGAGGACGTGTGGTTCTCCTACGACGAGACGCTGATCGCCGTTTACGTCCCTGGCCTGGAGTTGGAGGGCCACATCGTGATCGTTGACAACGAAGGCAGAGTCGTCTGGCAGATACCCGACTTCGTGTACACAGCAGATGGCTTCGACTGGTCTCCAGATGGTGGTCTCCTTCTCTATCGCGACAGCGGTCAACCCTTCATGGGCGGAGAAGACCCAAGTCTGAAGATCGTTCGCGCCGAAACGCAGGAACTGGTTCACAGCCTCGCCGAGGCTGGTTTCTGGCCGCGGTGGTCCCCCGATGGTGGCCGGATCGCCGCCTGCTTGTGGGAGGAGGGCGGGGGGTTCCGCGTGATCATGGCGGATCCTGTCACTGGCGAGGTGGTTCTCCAGTCGGAGCGGGTGTTCGGGGACCTCTGGAACGCCGGGCCCAGCTGGTCGCCCGATGGTTCCTCATTTCTGTTCACTTCGACCGAGAATGGCGTTTCGACCGTTTACGTGGTGGACAAGAGTGGGGCTTTGGCGTCCATCGCGGAGGGGCAACGCCCCGAGGCGAGGTGGTCGCCGGACGGCGCGCACATCGCGCTGACCGTCGGGGAGGACACAGCCAGAGAGATCCTCGTCATGGATGCCGATGGGACGGATGCGCGCAAGGTGGCCGATGGCTGGATGCCACGCTGGCGACCTGGCGCAACCAGCGAAAGAAGTGCCGAGAGACCTTGTGGTTTGCCCTTTCTCGGCTACTCCGTGACATTGCTGTTGGCTTTCACGGGCGTTCTGAACTTGCGGTTGAGCCGTGCTGGCGAGGCATCGGCGTGAGCGTTTGGTCTATCTGCCACTTCTGGTTTGAATATCGCCGGGCAGATGCTTGGGCCATGTGGGCTGCTCATGGTGGTGGACGATGTTGGCGCACAGGTGCGCGGTAGGGAGGCAGACTGAGGATATGCAGGCGGAGGGTCTCAACAAGAAGATGATCGAAGTTCGCGAGATGGCCGATGCCAAGGGGTTTTCCTCTCAGGAAGAGCGTATCTGGGAGATGCTGGCTTTGATACATACGGAGGTGTCAGAAGCGACGGACGCTTACAAGAAGGGTGCGGAGGTGGACGAGGTGGGTGAGGAATTGATCGATGCCATCATCCGCATCCTTCACCTCCTCTCAGCGCTGGACGTCGACGCTGAGGAACTCTTTCAGAGAAAGATGGAGAAGAACTGGACGCGCCCCTATCGATACAACACAGTACGAGGGGGATAGCGATCTTGTCTCTCAGAGACCGGCTCTACCGCACAGAGGCCATCATACTACGCAGGCAGGACTTCGGAGAAGCGGACAGGCTACTGACGCTCTACACTCCCGGATTCGGCAAGGCGAGGGTGTTGGCCAAGGGGGTCCGCAAACCGACCAGCCGTAAGGCTGGCCACGTTGAGTTGTTGACTCATAACAGACTTCTTGTGGCCAAAGGCAGGAACCTGGACATCGTGACTCAGGCGGAGACGATCAACGCCTTCCTGCCTATCAGGGACGGGTTGAGGAGAACGAGTTGCGCCTACTACATGGCCGAGCTGGTGGATAGATTCACGGCGGAGGGAGAGGAGAACAGGCGCCTCTTCGATCTGCTGCTCAGAGCGTTGTCGTGGTTGGGCGACGCCCAGGATACGAGTCTTGTCCTCCGCTATTTCGAGTTGCACTTGCTGGACTATGTCGGCTATCGGCCTCAGCTCTGTCAGTGCGTGCGCTGTGGACAACCTGTGGGAACGGACGCTGGATTGTTCAGCCCGACGGACGGCGGGGTGCTTTGTCTGCGTTGTGGACAGGGCGAGCGAGGATGCAGTGACGTTTCTCCGCAGGTGCTGGCAAGTCTGCTCTACCTCCAGTCTAGACACTACGACCAATGCTGTCGACTGGGAGTTGACGGGCGGACGCACCTCGAGTTGGAGAGCGTGTTGCGTCGCTACATCACGCACCTACTGGAGCGTGGGCTCAGATCTGCTGAGTTCATGGATCATTTGACAAGGCAAGAGTCTGGGGCGGCTGCTTCACCCCCATCGCCAGAACAGGGTGTCGCTTCAGGCTAGAGGGACAACAAGCAGGGATACAAGAGCGGCGAGTTCGGGCCGTATGGAGAGAGCGAATGGTTGAAGACGAGAAGACTATCGAGATGGACACTATTGTCTCGCTGTGCAAAAGGCGGGGCTTCATCTTCCAGAGTAGTGAGATCTACGGGGGAGTTGGTGGCTCCTGGGACTATGGGCCGTTTGGGGTTGAACTGAAGAGGAACATAAAGAATGTCTGGTGGCGGGACATGGTTCAGCGAAGGGACGACATGGTCGGTCTCGACGCTGGTATCATCATGAATCCCCGCGTGTGGGAAGCCAGTGGTCATGTGGAGAGTTTCACCGATCCTTTGGTCGATTGTGTGAACTGCAAGAAAAGATTCCGGGCTGATCACGTCGAGGATGGGGAGTGTCCCGAGTGTGGTGGGCAGCTGACCGAGCCACGTTTGTTCAATCTGATGCTGAAGACCTTCCTTGGCCCGGTCGAGGACGACGCGGCGCGCACCTACCTCCGGCCCGAGACGGCACAGGGCATGTTCGTCAATTTCGCCAATGTCCTTGATGTCTCTCGAAGGAAGCTGCCCTTCGGCATCGCTCAGATCGGGAAGGCTTTTCGCAATGAGATTACGCCTCGGAACTTCACATTTCGCACGCGAGAGTTCGAGCAGATGGAGGTCGAGTACTTTGTGAAGCCGGGTACCGACGAAGAATGGCACCAGCGCTGGGTAGATGAGCGCTACGGGTGGTATGTGAAGTATGGGATGCGCCCCGAGTATCTCCGCCTCCGGCAACACGAGGGTGACGAGCTTGCTCACTACTCCAAGGCCACCCACGACATAGAGTACCTGTTTCCCTTCGGATGGGCTGAACTGGAGGGGATATCCAACCGGACGGACTTCGACCTGCGACAGCACACGCGCTCCAGCGGCAGGGAGCTGAGCTACTTCGACGAGGAGTCCGAAACCCATATTGTGCCCTACATCATTGAGCCATCTGGTGGTGTCGACCGAGCGGCGCTAGCGTTCTTGGTCGACGCCTATCGCGAAGAGAAGGTGCGGAAGAGAAAGCGCGTGGTGCTACGCTTCCACCCGGAACTCGCGCCCATCAAGGTAGCCGTGTTCCCGCTGCTGCGCAACCGACCGGAATTGGTGGCGCTGGCCAAGCAAATCGCCTCGGAACTGAGGATGTACGTGATGACCGCGTATGACGATACCGCCAGCATAGGGCGTCTCTATCGCAGGCAGGATGAGATAGGCACCCCATTCTGTGTGACGGTGGATGTAGAGAGTCTGGAAGATAACGCCGTCACCATCCGCGACCGTGACAGCATGGAACAGACGCGCGTCCCCATACCCGAAGTGAAAGACACCCTGCTGGATAGATTGGGCGAGGCCTAGTATGGGGAAGGTTGACCTCCACATCCATACTACTGCGTCGGACGGAGTGCTGACCCCTGAAGAAGTGGTTCAAGCCGCGATCGATAAGGGACTCTCGGCTATTGCCATCACGGATCACGATACTGTAGAGGGCATCACGCAGGCGCTAACGGCGGCGCAGCACGCAGACCTTGAGGTCATTCCAGGGGTGGAGCTGAGCGCGGAGCAGGATTCGCGCGAGGTCCATATTCTGGGCTACTACATCGATCGCCAAAGCAGGGCGCTGCAGCGGAAGCTGGAAGTGCTCCGGCAGGCTCGGAAGGAGCGCGCCAGCAAGATGGTCAGGAAGCTTGCGCGAATGGGCCTACCCGTCTCCTGGCAGCGCGTGCAGGAAATCGCCGGAAATAGTTCAGCCTTTGGCCGTCCTCACATCGCTCGCGCTCTGCACGAGCGTGGGTATGTGGCCAGCGTCAATGATGCTTTCCGGAGGTACATTGGCCTTGACGGGCCGGCCTACGTGGCTCGTTACAAGCTCAGTCCGAAGCAGGCCGTGGAGATGATCAGGGCAGCGGGAGGGCTTCCCGTGCTGGCGCATCCTTGGCGCCAGAGAGAGATGGTTGCCGGACTTGCAGGCCTCGGGCTGGTCGGCCTGGAAGCCTACTGCCCAGGATATTCCGCGGAAGAGAGTGGGGAACTGGTCCGGTTGGGGGAGAAGTACAATCTGATCGCCACGGGGGGAACGGATTTCCATGGCTACGGAGAGAACGGCGTGCGCCCTCTGGGCGACGCGCCGGTCCCTATGCAGGCATTGTTGCGTCTTCGAGCCCTTGCGGGCCGTAGAATGGACGGGTAGCAGTCTCCATGGGGGAGGCCCCCGCTAGGAACGCTTGCGTTTGGCCTTCTTGCCCGTCCTCTCCAGAATCTCGTCCGCTGTGACCTCGACGGTCATCTCGTTCTTCAGTTCGACGGTCACAGTCTGTTTCAAGGCGTTGATGGCCCTTACCTCGCCCGTGCCGTGAGTGGTCTTGACGATCTCGCGTACTTGGGGAAGCTTGGCTTTCACTTGCTGGTAGTACCCATCTTCGTAGCCCAGGCAGCACAAGAGCCGTCCGCAAATGCCTGAGATCTCGGAGGGATTCAGCGAGATATTCTGTCGCTTGGCCATCTTGATCGATACCGGGCTGAATTCCTGCATGAAGCTCTCACAGCAGAGCACCCTGCCGCAGCGCCCGACGCCTCCCATCAGTTTGGCCTCATCGCGGACTCCGACCTGGCGTAGCTCCACCTTGGTCTTGAGGGACTTTCTGAGGTCCTGCACGAACCTTCGGAAATCCACTCGCTTCTCGGACACGAAGTATACCAGGAGGTGGCTACCGTCGAAGTTGTACTCAGCCTTGAGCAGCTTGATGGGCAGACGATGCTCTTCTAGCCTCTCCTGGCAGCGCGCGAGCGCCTCCTTCTCGCGGAGGCGATGACGCTCCATCTGCACCAGGTCCAGGGGCTCAGCTCGCCGCTGGACCGGCTTCAGGCTTTCCTTCGTCAGGTTCTGCGGGGTTTCTTCCAGGATGGTGGAAACGCGCGCTACCTCCTTGCCTCTCGTTGTATCCACGATGACCAATTCGCCTTCTTGGAGATCGTCTACGTGCGAGGCGTCGAAGTAGTACACCTTTCCCGTATTCCTGAAACGGACACCTGCGATTCTGGGCACGTTTATCCTCTCAATTGCTGCGTGGGGGAAGGTCCAACAGAAGCACCTCTAGCGCGAGGCGGGCGTCAGTGTTCAATCCGATCTGATGCTGCGTGCTGCGTATGGCCTTTAGAAACCTGGCGATCTCCCATAGATCATAGCGGTGGGCTTCCTGCTCCAGGGTGGCTGAGACGTCCACGTTGCCTATGGTCTCCATGCTGCCGCCCCTGATCAAGAGCAGGTCTCTCCACCAACTCAACCAAAGATCCAGTGTATCCTGCGTTCCATCGGGGTGATGCGACAAGCGCTGAGCGTAGTCTAGACGGTCAAGCCGGCTCCTCCTGGGCAGGGCCTCCAGCTCCTGCAGGGTGTTTGCTCTCTCTTCCAGCACAGAGTCGTCTTGCGCGGCGCGGATGGCCCAGCCGATTCTTCCGCCGCTGAGCCCAGCGAGCAACCTAGCTCGCTTCGACTCCACTCCATGCCGCTGGCGCAATTCCTCTTCGATAAGAGTGAGCGGTACGAAACGAAGGCTGAGTACCTGGCAGCGCGAGACAATGGTGGGCAACAGGAGGTGCGGATCCGTGGCCGTAAGCACGAGTACGACGTGGGGTGGAGGTTCTTCGAGAGTCTTGAGCAGCGAATTTGCCGCGTGGTGGTTCATGTGGTCCGCGTCGGGAATGAGGAGAACCTTCCTCTTGCCCTCGAAAGGCTTCAGCCCAGCTTCGTGCGTGACGCTCCTGATGGTGTCCACGCGCAGTTCCTTCTGCTTCACCAGGCTCTCCTCACGAAGCAGTGCCTGGTAGTGCAGATCGACTACGCGGACGTCTGGGTGGTTGCCGGCGATGATCTTACGGCAGGCTCCGCAATCGCCGCAGGGCTTGTCTTGCCCTTGGCAGAGCAGTGCCTGAGCCAAGTTCTTGGCCAGCGTGCTCTTACCCACGCCCTGTGGACCGGCGAGGAGATAGGCGTGCGATACCCTCCCTGTGGCTATGCTGCTGTCCAGCACCCGTACGACCCAGTCATGTCCGGCTATCTGCCACATCATGTCTAACTCTCCATCTATACATTATACATTCCGGGGACCGTCTGCGCAAAAGATGGTCTGCAGAAGCCGTGCGAGCGATGGTACTGGAACCTCCCCGCACCTCGCATCCTGAAGCCGGTGCGTGCCGGCCTCAGCTGCTGATTCGCATTCGGACCAAGTCGCTCCTTTTTGAGCAACCCCCAGGTGGTAACGGGCTGCTGGTTGGGAGGGTATCCAATCTTTAAGAAACGACCTTCGATTCTTTAAGGTTTTTGTGGGGTGATTCCCTGGACCAACACCTATCGCTTGGGGTAGAATAGTCATGGTCTCAATCCAGGCGAAAGCGGCCCTGCTGATTGGCCTATTGGTCCCTCACCCGATGATCTGTCTCCGGAGATGCCTGTGGTCGTTGACGACAACGTTCTAGCTGAAGAGTTCGTTTCCTTCTGCCTCGACAGGCGCGGGCACGAGTGGCCACAGCTATATGACGAGATGTGTAGGGTGGCGAGTTGTAGGTTGTTCAGGGGCATGGGCTATCGCGAGCTACAGGATCATGGGGTATCTCTGGGCCTGACCAACATGGAGCGTCTGGCGGCGTTGGCACACGCGCTTTCCTCATCCCGCACATCCTGTGGGACACCCTAGTCTCGCTTCGTCATCCGGGTTGCCGAGCTCCTCCTCTAGTAAGCCGGGAATCCAGGCGGCAGTGCACATAGCTTCCCCCCTGACAGCTCTTCGTCCTTCGGGCCCCGTTCTGCGCCGTATTCGCAACCACGAACCTCGACGGCAAAGCATCCCCCAGGCTTCCCGATGACGTTGCACTGCGTGGTCTAGGCTACGCCGAGGGGACTCCATGTACGTTCCGGTGTGAGAGCGAACCACTGGTTCTACGTTCTTCGCTAGTTTTGCCAGAGTCCTGAGGGGATGCTATAATCCGCTGACAAATGGACCATTGGATGTACGGAGGTAGAGACTTTGGAGGCAATTGAGCATCAGGTGGTGCTGTTCCTTCAGAACCTGATCCAGAGCGTGGGCTGGGCCGGCATCGTGCTAGCTATGGCCATTGAGAGTGCATGCATACCCCTCCCGAGTGAAGTGACCATGCCTCTCGCCGGCTGGATGCTGATCCAGGCCAAGGGCTTGTCTGTGGTGCACACTTTCTGGGCTGGATGGTGGGGCGCCGTGGGGTGTACCTTAGGCTCGGTGATCACCTATTGGATTGGCGCCAAGGGCGGGCGGCCCCTTCTGGAGAGGTATGGTAAGTACGTTCTGATCCGGACTCACGAGATAGAGGTCGCCGACAGGTGGTTCGAGAAGTATGGCGAGCATACCGCCTTCTTCTCACGCTTGCTGCCTGTCGTGAGGACGTTCATCTCCCTGCCGGCCGGCGTGGCTCGCATGAACTTCCCCAAGTTCACCCTGTGGAGCTTCGCTGGCTCCTTCATTTGGTGCTGGGCTCTGGGGTGGGCCGGGTACGTCTTTGGCGAGCATTGGGAGAGGGTGCGCGAGGTCATGCGCCCCTTTGACATACCTATCTTGATCGTTGTCTGTGCACTTGGTGCTTGGTTTGTGTTCCGCCGCCTGAAGAGTAGAAGGGCGGAATCGGCGGGCGCGACAGAGGAAGCCTCAGAGTAGGAGGGTCTCGATAACGTTGATCAAGGTATCGTCTGGGACCCTGGATGTCCTGGGGCTGGCGAATTCTCGCCTCGATGCCCCCCCGACCACTGCGTACCTGATGGTGGGGGGGCGTTGTGGTCGTGACTGTGGCTTCTGCGCGCAGGCGCGAAGCAGCAGGGCCCCGGCCACAGCGCTGTCTCGAGTGACCTGGCCGGAGTGGAGCGAAGACGAGGTGTTTGCTGCGCTGGAGCGCGCCCACGCGGACGGGAGGATTCACCGCTGCTGCTTGCAGGTCACCGTGGGACCGGGTTCGCTCGATCAGGTCAAGGTGCTGGTCGCCCGTCTCCGGGATGTGATCCCGTTGAGTGTTTCACTCGTGGCAAACGTCAGTCAGGTGGGTGAGTTGCTGGACCTAGGAGCAGAGCGTGTGGGCTTGAGCCTCGATGCTGTGACTGAGGATATCTATCGCCAGGTCAAGGGGGGCGAGCTACGCATTTCACTGGCCATCATCGAGGAAGCAGCCTCCCGGTTTCCGGGTCATATCACTACCCACCTTATGGCCGGTCTGGGAGAAACAGAGGAGGAGATGGTCCATATGATCGGATTCCTCCATAACATCGGTGTGACCGTGGGACTATTTGCTTTCACGCCCGTCCGCGGGACTTGCATGGAGGATAACTCTCCGCCGGCGCTGTCCAGCTATAGGCGCGTGCAGGTGGCCAGGCATCTTCTTTTTCAGGGGCTGACGGGTTTGGATGACCTCTACTTCTCTGACCAGGGACAGGTTGTCTCGTTCGGAGTTTCGCATTCCGAGCTCGAGGGCGTGTTGAGCGATGGCGAGGCCTTCCAGACCTCCGGGTGTCCCGGCTGCAATCGACCCTACTACAACGAGCCTCCCAGAGGGCCACTGTTCAATTACCCCCGGCCGCTCACCAGCGATGAGGTGAGCCGCGCACTGGGGGATGCGCTGTCGTAGCCAGTACTGTGCTCACCCCGTACCTCGGGCGCGCTATCTTGACTAGGTGCGCGAAACTGAATATGATAACGATACGTGGGGGTGGTAGAGACCCGGTGGCCTCCGCGGTCTTCAAAACCGTTGATGGGTAGCGACGAGCTAGCCATGGTGGGTTCGACTCCCATCCACTCCCGCCTCTTCCCCACGTAGTATCCCCTCCTGTGCTCTTCTTCTTGGGCGTGAGAAGCCAATCCGCGGGTGCTTGCGTGACCTGATTGTTGTCCCCGATGTGGTCCGTCGGGATCACGTCGGCGGCTGGATCAACTGCCCCTTTGCTCTCTGTCCTACTGGATGGGCCCGAGCCGGGATCTCCGAGGACCGGCGGGATTGCGCAAGAGGGGTAGCGTACGCCGACTGTGGCGGTGAGTCTGTTTTCTCACCGGCGGGGGATGCACTATAATGGGCTACAGATTCTGGCTTCGCGAACTAGTCCCCTTTCGAAGAGGAGGGACGTTCAGTGGGACCAAGGTTCCCCGTGGGAAAGTTGCCAACTCAACTCTTGGCGCGCTTGCTTGATCAGTACCGGTTGGAAGACGAGCGTGTGGTACTGGGTGCGCGCGTTGGAGAGGACGCCGCCGTGCTGGACATGGGCGACAGGTATCTGGTGGCCAAGACCGACCCCATAACATTCGCGACGGATGAGATAGGTTGGTACGCGGTGCACGTGAACGCCAACGATCTGGTCACCACGGGGGCCGTACCTCTCTGGTTTCTGGCGACAGTCCTCTTGCCCGAAGAGGGCAGTGACGAGGAGTTGGTGGAGGAGATTCTGCGCCAGATGCATGGCGCGTGCAGCGTATTGGGCGTCTCATTGGTTGGCGGGCATACAGAGATCACTTACGGCCTGGAACGGCCCATGGTCATCGGACAGATGCTGGGCGAGGTGGAGAAGGAGAAGTTGGTCACTTCCGGCGGAGCTGTGGTAGGAGATGCGCTGGTCCTGACCAAAGGCATAGCGGTGGAGGGCACCGCCATTATCGCGCGAGAAAGGGAGGCCGAGCTCCGAGAGCGTGGCTACGAGGAAGACTGCATCGCTCGCGCCCAGGCCTATCTCCGGGAACCGGGCATCAGTGTCTATCGTGAGGCCAGGTTGGCCAGCCGAGAATTCGAAGTACATGCCATGCACGACCCCACCGAAGGGGGGCTGGCCACAGGGCTGAGCGAACTGGCCCAGGTCGCCCAGGTGGGGTTGATGGTGGAAGAGGAACAGATAGAGATCCTTCCCGAGTGCCGAGTGCTCTGTGAGGAGTTTGGTCTGGATCCTCTGGGGACCATTGCCTCCGGTGCTCTCCTACTAGCTCTGGCTCCACAGATGGCTGATGGGCTGATCAGGGCGCTGGATGCCGAGTCCATCCCGGCGGCGATCATTGGGCGTGTGGTGGATGCGGAGGAGGGTATCCGAATCAGGGGTCCGCAAGGTATGCGGGAGCTTCCAGGGTTCCCGCGCGATGAGATAGCGAAGCTGTTTGCCTGATGGATGCCTCGTGGTGAGAAGCAGATGAAAGAGGGCAAGGATTTCGAGGACCTTGACGAGCGAGAGCTGAACGATCTCGGCAACGCATACAGCGCCCACGGCATGTGGGAGGAGGCGATTGATGCCTATCTCCGCAGCCTGGCGAAACGAAAGTCAGGGGGCGACACGCGAGGTCAGGGGATCGTCCTCAACAA
>Ga0180438_10009124_pt1 | contig 12439 bp, 11 predicted proteins | sample SS_ome_12_FD_132455 | JGI IMG/M metagenome (GOLD analysis project Ga0180438, IMG submission 132455) | Hypersaline lake sediment archaeal communities from the Salton Sea, California, USA - SS_3_D_2 metaG | ecosystem: Environmental > Aquatic > Non-marine Saline and Alkaline > Hypersaline >...
AAGACCAACATTTACTGATCTTGAAATGGCAGTTGAAAAATTTCAGGATAGGATGAAGCCTAGCACTGCTACTCTTATAAAATGGGCAAAAGAAGATGATTGGGAAGAAAGAGCAAATTCCCTTGATGTTGAAGTAGCAAACAAGATTCAAGAACAGCTTATTTCTGAAAAGGCTAAAGTTCTAGCCAGACATGCGGGGGTTGGTAGAAAACTGGTTTCCCTTGGCATTGAATATCTAGAAAATAATCCAATAACTTCTCAAGGTGCGGCACTTAGGGCAATTCAACTTGGTGTTGAGATTGAAGGTGAGGCTACACAGGTAGAAAAACTGTTTACGGCTGTTGCTAAAATGGATGATACTAAGGTTACTACAAAGCTACGAAAACTTCTAGATAAAACAAAATTTCAGAAGGATGAAGAAGAGGAATCAACTACTGAATGATTGGAACATCTGCACAGCAACTGCGGTATGATAACTTAGATGTTTCTGCGCTTACGGAAGAAGAGAAGAGGGAGTTACAGGTTCTACTTGCCGAAGCAGATAACAGAAATTTAGAAATACCTGTTGAAGTTGTAAATAAATCCTTATATAGATTTCCGAGAGATTCAAGTGGATATTTTATCAAGTCTGATGGTGGCAAATATAGGGCTACCGAAGCACATGCTGGATTTTTGGCAAGCAATGCCAGATTTGTTTTATTTTATGGTTCTCGTGGTGCTGGTAAGTCTGCGGCAGGGGCGCAAAAGGCACTAGATAAAATTTCACAGGGATTTGACGGAACAATAATTAACCCCACGTTTGAAGACCTGAAAACATCTACATGGGAAGAGTTTAGAAAGTGGATTCCCCCAGAGGCAGTTATTCCTAAACACAGGTACAGGCTTAGTCCAGAGTGGGAAGCAATGCGTCCGTTTACCCTTACGTTTATGAATGGTGCAAAGGTTTACATCAAGGGTTTGAAAGACCCTGATTCTGCTCGTGGTGCTAACGTAAACTGGTTGTGGTATGACGAAGGTGGTTCTGATCTTGATGGTCGTGGATGGAGAATAGCAATTGCGGCTGTTCGTGTTGGTAAAGACCCGCAGGCTTGGGTAACGTCTACTCCTAACGGTATCCTTCACTGGATGTATGATTTCTTTCTTGATGAGGAAAAAATTAAACAATTCTCAGAAATGGAAGAGTTCAAAAACAGTGATAGAAAGTTTGTTGAATCTTTTCATGGAACAATGGATCAGAATAAACAAAACCTTGATCCTACATTCTACGCCGCAATGAGTATATCCTATGACGGATGGGAAAGAACACAGGAAATTGATGGTGAGTTTGTAAGTCAGGGTGGTACTCTTGGTGATGCTAGGTGGTTCGACAAGAAAATTTTTGGTGATTTTCCCACAGACATCTCTATTCAAAATAGGGTTCGTTATTGGGACTTAGCCGCATCTGAGAAGAAAGTTGGAACTGATCCTGATGAAACTGTTGGAACTTTGTTTTCTTGGGCAAAGTATGAATACAATCAAGAAGTTTTTGAATCAGGGCATTTTGGTGAAACTCCGATAGGGGAAGACTTATACTTTGTTGAAAATCAAGTTGGTGGTTTCTGGAAGTGGGATGATATCAAAGAAAACATCTGGAAAACCGCCCTTGAAGACGGATATTTTGTGAAAATATACATTGAGCAAGAACCGGGTTCTGGTGGAAAGAACCAGATTGCGGAACTACAGTCATTTATCTCGACAAGGTGTATTGAGGCAGGTCTTCCACCATTTGTTGTGAAGGGACACCCCCCAGAGGGTGATAAGGTTATGAGGGCGAACATCTGGTTTGCCGAGTCTAGAAAGGGACAAGTGTATATCAAAAACGGTCTTTGGAATAAATTACTTTTAAAACAGGTTGATGGTTTCCCAATTCTTACCCACGATGACCGTGTTGATAGTATATCAGGCGCACGAATGGTCTGCGCTCCAATACGAACATGGAAAAAAATTGCTTTCTTAAAAGTTTGAGGATAGAATAAACTTATTATGTTTAATGTGCCAAAACCCCAACAAACAGGTGGTGGCAGGGGAAAGGTTCTCCCTTGGCTACCCAGATACGCAGAATCAATAATCTATTCTCTAAACTGGACAGATCAGAATGTTTGGAGAACGGTGGTTGCTTCACAACCCGTTGCGCTTTTGTGTAGGGACAAAATTGTTGACACTCTTGCGTCAATGGAGTGGAGAATTGAACCAAAAGACCCTGCAAAGAGGCAAGAACTTAGACTGAAAATAAAGCATTACACTGATCTATTTTCCCAGAACAAGGAACAGGGAGTTGATTTTATTGATCTTGTAACTCATGTTATGGAAGACGCTCTTGATCTTCCTTTTGGGGCAGGTATCGAACTTATTCGAGAGGGGGATAAGCCTTCTGGAAAACTAAGGGACTTTGTTCTTCTTGATGGTGCTACCCTGTTCCCCACAAACAATAGAGACTTTCCTGTTGTTCAAAGAGTTGATGGAGACACTAATTATATTGTGTTTCCAAAACATGCAATTAATCGGGTAAATTATTCCCTTAGAAGAGAGATAAATTGGAATGGTTGGGCGTTTCCACCCCCTCAGAAGATTTGGGTAGCTATTCAGATGCTTTCAAAGGGTGACAAGTATTACTGGAAACTGTTGATTGATACACCAGAGGCAGGTATTCTCGATCTTTTGGATATGGAGAAAGACAGTGCTGAGGCATGGCTTGAATCTTTTAGAGAACTTTTGACTGGAATTGATCCATTCAAAGTTCCTGTTCTTTATGAGCATACAAAAGAGGCCAAATATATCCCATTCAGTCGTCCACCAACAGAAATTATGTATGACAAGGCCATATCTAGGTATGATGCGCTTACAGCAGGTGGTTATGGATTGTCCCTTTCTTCAATTGGACTTTCCTCTGCGTCAAATGGCGGGGAAACCCTTGCGGGAGCTATCAGGCAAGAGAGAAATGATAGATCAAGGGGGATTGGGCTTGCCAAGGTAAAATTCAAGTCTTTTATGGATCGGTGTCTTCCTGACGATCTTGAATTCAAGTGGGTAGACCCTGATGATGAACAACAGGTGGCTAGGGGTAGGGCAAAACTTTCACTTTCAACTGCCTATTCCTCTCTCATAAATGATCGTGTTCTTTCTCACAAGGAAGCACGAGCAGACCTGATTAATTCTGGACTACTAACCGCCACAATCCCAGAAGAAATTCCAGAAGAGGACGTGAAGGCTCTTGACGAAATGAAAATGAATCAGGGTTTTCAAAATGGAAATCTTCCATTTGGTAAACCACCAAAACGTCAGAACATGCTTACAGCAACACAGCCACCCTCAGCAGGTGGGCAGGGGGAGATTCGAAAGTCTATTTCAGCAGAGGACATGTTTTCAACAGCAGTTGAAAAGTTTCTTTCTGATGAAAACGTTGGTGTTTTTGACTTAGATTTGACAAAGTTTTTGAATGTGGTTTATGATCTTGTTGATGAGATTTATGAAGAAAATCAGAGAAATCTGCCTTTTTATTCTCTTTCAAAATATAAATCTCTTTCATCTGACACAAGGTTTAGCATCTGGGAAGATGTGAGAAAATACCTTGTTGGGTTGCGGGACAATTTTGAATCAAAATGTCTTGCAGTCCTAGAGAACCGGGAAGATTTTCCCGAAAATGTCGTTGAATTTTTGACAGGTGAAATTGTCAAAGAATTCGCTGGTGTACTTACAAAATCAATTAATATTAGATTGGAGATAAATAACTAATGGCAAAGCAAGAAGAATATCCAGATTTTCGTATTTCAATTCTGCGGATCAGCAAATCACGAGCAGAAGTAGACGTAGCTGAACACAACAAGAACATGGGTGAGCTTCTACGGGCAGGAAACTATGAGATTAAGTCCTCAAGTGTTAGCGATAGTCCTGCTGAAATTCAGATCATTCTGGTTCTACAGAAAAGACAGTAAGTGCTAATAAAGTTTCTTCTTTTGGGGGCAATTGGGAAAATCTTCATTTATGTTTTGCAGATTTTCCCATTATCAATAAAAATAAAAAGTATAAATAAATTTTTATTTGATCTTTTCGAATGTGATTTTTGTTTAGGGTGTTGGGTGTATTTTATACTAAACATCCTATTTTTTGATGTATGGCTTGAGGGGATTGTTTATATATCAGTTCTTTCACCGTTCATCATGGGAGTTTTCACATCGTTTATTGTCCACTTAGTTTCTCTTGGGTGGAGAGCAAAGTTTGAGGTAATAGTTCTTGAGTGAAAGTGTAGTTCAACTCACAATGTATGTTTCAAAGGCATTCAGAGACCCAACATCTAACGAGATGAGATGGGCATGTACGTCTTCTGACACAGACCCTGATCTTTACGATGATGAGATGACCCTTGATCTATATAAATCATTTTTATCTAGAATTGACAAGGGTGTAAAAGTTCCTGTAGAATATCGTTCAGAGTTCTGGGAAGGTGGAATGCCATACATTTCACTGGCTCACTATTCTGATGGTAATGGGAAAAACGTCTTTGGGGAAATAACATCTATTTATTTGGACGGAAATACTCTTAAGGCTAAAGGTGTCTTTTATGACACTCCCCTTGGAAACGCCTGTTTCAAATCCCTTGAGGAATCGTTTGTTAGCAAGTCGGATGAAAATAAAATAAGAATATCTATTGGGTTTTTGGACTACAGACATGTTCATAAATCCAGTGGGACTGAATTTATTAGAAAAAGTGTTAAAGACTTCTGTCCAGAGTGTAGCAAACAATATTCAGAACATGGAAAACTTTCTGGACGCAGATTTGTTGATGGGCAGTTGATCCACTTGGCACTAACACGAGTTCCAGTAAATCCAAGAACTCTAATGGAGATTGATAGGTCTATGACAACGAAAAAAGAGGATGCGGCTTCAATTGTTGGTGAGGAACTGGCAGAGGAAGTAGCAGTAAATGACGAAGTAAATCCTTTGAAGTCTCTCGTTACAAAGTCCAAAGATGAGGACTATGAGGAAGAAGACGAAGAGATGGAAGAAAAGGATAAGAAAAAGAAAGCTGATGAGGAAAAGTCCCTGACTGATCTTCTTGGAAGTATTAATAGCAGGCTTGAGGCGATTGAGGCAAAGAGCTTGACAGGAACACAACATGTTCTTGATCCAATACTAAATATTTTCAAATCAGCCTATGACACTGTAGATAAATCACGTCCTGAGAACATGAAAGAGCTTGAATCCGTTTGGAATCAACTTGCTGATGTTGTTAGGTCGGGGTTTGCCGGGGAAGACGTTGCGCCAGCAGTCAAGGATTCCCCCGAAGTGGTTGCTGAACTGGTTAAGTCTCAAGTTGAGGCGGCAGTTCGACCGCTTATGGAACAAATTCAGATGTTGTCTCAGCAGACACAGAAACCTGTTGAACATGCACCTGAAACCGTTCAGCGTGGACTAACCCACGTTCCTAATCTGGTAGTTAATGAACCTGCTGTCGCCAGAAGTCAGGAACAGAAGCCTGCCAGCGCAACGCCTTCACTTCGAGACTACGTTCGAAAAAGTGTTGGACTAAGAAACTAATTTTTGGAGAAAAACAATGATTGGCGAACAAATTAACGATCTTGCTGATGGTGGGGCATTTGTCGGAAGGGCAACTGATCCTAACATCACGCCACAGCCTTACGCCTCTCCTGCTGACTTTGCCGCACAGTACCCTACTCCACTTGACACCACAGAAATTGTGGCAATGTGTGAGGAAATTACTATGCTTCAAACCCTGCCAACACGTCCAACGGCTCTAAAGCAGGCTATTTGGAGAGAGCTAAATACACTTGCCTTTACATCGGGAAGTGCTTATGTTTCCTTTGCTGATGGAGAATGTCCAGAGGAATATACACATGACGGAAGCAACATGACTGTAACCCTAAAGAATATGGGTGCTAAAAAGTCATTGTCACTTTCAGACATTCTTCACTCACAGGCAGTTGCTGGTGCTAACTGGAATGGTATCAACCGTCTTCTTGGGGCAGTTCCATCTAACGAAGGTCTTCCCGGAGTTGGTGGACAGGCATCAATGGCACTGGAAGTTGTAGCTGATGTAAAGCAGAAAGAAATTGAACTTGCTGGTGCATTGGTTCTGAACCAGATGAACCGTCTTCTGATTGAGGGCGATTCAAATGGAAACTCACTTGAGTTTGATGGTTTTGAGAATTGGCAGGCTAACCAGAGTGTTTCATTCCACACGAATGATAACTCATCTTCTGGTACGTTTTCTGCTGAGAGCTTTGACCGTTTCTTGAGTGAGGGATGTGTGAAGCCTTCACACGTTTTCGGACACCCACAGGCAATTCAGGAAATGATGAGTGCCTACTTCCAGCTAGGTTTTCAGGGTTCACAGGTAGTAAACCACAGTGACGGTAACAGAATTGTTCCCGGCTTCAACTTCGCAAGTGTTGTAAACACTGGTGTTGGTGCAGTTACTGTTGTTTCAGACAACAACTTTGAACGGCTGAATGCTGGTGGTGGAAAGTTCCAAGCATCTCTTTGGGCAATGAGAATGAGTCACAACGGTGTTCCTTTGGTTTACCGAGAGATTCAGATTCCTCTGTCTCTCAAAGACCTTGCTCCCGGATGTACAGCGATTTCCTTCCAGTTGTGGGAGAAGTCTGCTCTTGTAATCAAACATGCTTGCGCTCATGGGCAGTATACCTCACAGTTCACAGGAAGAATCACTTCAACCTGCAATACGATTTACTAAATCGTAAAAACCTTACAACAAAAGGGCTGGTTGAAAAACCAGCCCTTTTTCGTACCTTGACAAACAGATAGTTTTGTTTTACACTCTGGTAGTGTCTCCTTGTAGGGGGAAAAGTGTGTGTGTTTCGGTTCACCATTGCCAGAATTGTTTAACATTCTGGCAATGTGTGTTAAAAATAGATAGCATAAACGTTAATATTCCTCTAATAAAAAGGGGTTTACAAATCAAAAAAATGTGCTATTATAAAGACATAGGCAGTTCCCGGTAGATTGAAAGACTAATCCGCATATGGGCGGTCAACGAATCTACTACATTAAAAAAATAATATAATAGTTCCATTGTGGAAAAAGTCTCAAGCGACGACGAACTTGGCGGTTACGAAAATCTTTTGAAACTAATGCCGGGAACTGCCTGCACCTTAACAACTGAATGCCATAAAAAACAAACAAAACAACTCGATGATACAATATCAGGTTTTTGTATCATCGTTCTCTGTCGAGTCATCTAATGGTAAGATAGCGGACTGTTAATCCGTCCATGCTGGTTCGAATCCAGCCTTGACAGCCTAATTCGTGCATGTTTTATTATTTACCAATGTCTGAGCAATAGCATGTTACATGCACGAACACTTGTATCCTTAGCTCAAATGGTAGAGCATTCGGTTGAAGCCCGAAGTGAGTTGGATCGTTACCAACAGGATACACAGGTTGATGTCAGCAGTCACACCTATCCAGTTTTTCAAGATTTCTGGGTAACAAAAAATCTTGGGTCTGGGCGGTTAGTGCTAATTGGGAACACTCTACTCCTGCAAAGTAGAATTATGGGTTCGAACCCCATACTGTCCACATGTCGAACTTGGTAATTGAAAGACAGTAAAAATAAGAAATTACCGTAGAACATAATGCCAGTTTTCGCAGGTTTACTGGCTTACAAACAAACCTGCTCATGTTCCTTTCGTATAGTTGGTGAGTACGCTTCTCTTACAAAGAAGAGGCCACTGGTTCGAGTCCAGTAAGGAACACAATGTCAAGACTCAGCGACATGGCTAGCGGATTCGGGTGAAAAACAAGAGACTAAAAGCATATAAACCATAGCCACCAGTTATAGGGTTCTGTATAAAAACCCTCTTTTCTAGCGAGTGGCGGGTAAGGCATCCTCCGAGAATCATAATCTCCACAAATCCAGTTCGATTCTGGAACTCGCTACAGTAGTTCAAAATATGAAAATAGGAGACATGTATGTGAAAAAGGGAAAATGGTTACAGTACATTGGAATTGCCTTTGTATCCATCTGGGTACTGAGGTTTCCAGCAACAAGGGCAGTGATAGTTTGGCTACTCCCCTTGGGTAGTGGATGGGATGATCTGGTTCAGATGATCCTTCTAGCAGTTATCGTTTTCTTGTTTGTAACCAAGAACGTATTCTTTGGAAAGAAAATCAAAGATCGTTTTTCTTGGTTCAAGAATATCTTCAAAGATGAGGAATAAAATGAAAAAGTTGTTTTTGGTTCTTGTTTTGGTGGTTGCGCTTTCTGGGTGTTACTTCTGGAAAGAAGTTGAAAGCAATGAGGTTGGTGTGGTTCTCAATAATGGTGTAACAATCAGTGATGTTGTTGGCTCTGGTCGTTACAACAATAGTGGGTGGTATGCTGGACTGGTCGTGATTGACGTTTCAAACATCACAATTGACTGGTCAGACATTTCTCTTGTCACTAAAGACAAACAGCCTATCAGCCTTGATTTGAAACTCACCTTTTCCAGAAGTAGAGAAGATGCTTGTGTTCGAAAGATGTATAATGATTTTCGAAAGGAAAGCAGAAACGCAGAAGATTTGATCGTTCTTGTACAAAGTCGAATTCCCTCTCCTGCAAAGGCAATGACTACCAAGTATACCCTTGACGACATGTTGGGGATTGGTGAAAACTCTGAAACAAACCGATTGGTTGTTGAACAATTCTTGGCAGACGCACTATCAAAAGAATTTGCAGAAATCTGTGTTGTTCTACAGAATGTGTCTATTGCGGATATTGGGGTAGATCAGGCATATCTGGATGCTCTTTCAGCAAAAGCACAGGCTCAAATCGCTGTAGAACTGGCAAAGGCAAAAACTGGTCAGCTTGAAGAACAGTTGAAACAGGAAAAGGCACAGACTGAAATTGATCTTGAAATTGCCCGTAGGCAGAATGAAGTCAATGAAACTCTTGCTCAAGCATTTGAACAATCACCTGAATTCTTTGAGCTTGAGAAACTAAAGGTTCTGGCAAATCTTCTTGATGAAAACGATCTGGTGATCTACGTCCCAGAAGGGTCTGACATCGCTACAGTTCTTGGTACTACCGGGGTAGTACCCGTAGATAAATAAAAGTTTTTTGAAAGACCGTCACAGCAAAACAAATTGACCTAATACGTCACCTGCGTGGGAACGCTCCATAACTCCAAAACAAAACGGTCTTGAAGATAGGAATTATAAATAAAGGCACTAACAGCAACTCAATCCTTACATGCTACCACTTACGCAAAGTAAAAGATAATGTGCCTTGAAATATGGAGAATATAGCTCAATTGGTAGAGCGGTACACTGTGAATGTACTGGCATGGGTTCGATCCCCATTTTTCTCCCAAGGACAGAAGGTTCGAAACGGATGTCCTGAAAATCATCCTCTAACCATCGGGGATGTTGGGAATGACTGTACTCCCACCCTACTGGAAGTGATATCGCTGAAACTAGGGGAAACAGTCCTGACAGAGCGTAGCTTAGTCCGGTAAAGCACCTGCTTTGGGCGCAGGGGAGCGCAGGTTCAAATCCTGCCGTTCTGACTATACACCTACCCAACCTTGGTTAGATAGGTACAAACAAAAGTGATACACAAAGGTGTCCCAAGAACATAGAACCGGGTGAGTGTATCGTGTGGTGTAGAAAGTTTATGGTGATCTTGCGGAATTAGAATAGCTACTATACTCTGCGAAAACCATCTCCCCATGTTGTGGCACAAGCTATAGGGTATTAGATACCTTCTGTCTTCTATGGAGAGAACTAATGAGAGATCGTCTAATAGGCAAGACGCATGACTCTGACTCATGGAATTGAGGTTCGATCCCTTATCTCTCAGCTAGGAATGTAAAAGGGTACATCAGGCACGTTAGCACAAGCCACAGTCCCGCTAACAACATTCCTTAAATGGGCGAATGGTACAGACGTGTATCGACTTGGATGGTTGGCATAGGAGCAAACAGGAAAAGATAGCCCTCAGTCCCTGTAGAGAATAAACTGTGGCCTGAAAAACTCGAAACCACACAGGGACTTATGGAAACGTGGCAGAGCGGTAATGCGTTGTCCTGCTAAGACACAGCCTGCCTTGACTGGTAGCGAAGGTTCGATCCCTTCCGTTTCCGCAAATAAATAACATTCATACATGGAGAATAAAATGAAACGGTTTGATGTTGTAGTGCCAAAAAGTGTTGATTACGTTGATCCAGAAACCAAGAAGGTAATCCGGGGATATCTACCGGAGGGTCTTGTCCGGGACGAAAAACACCGGGTAACGAAGGTCAAGAGAAATGGTTGGGGTACTCTTATTCAAACGGACAGACTTCCAGAATGGATGAATGCAGATTGGTTTTCTCGCCCTTAAAGCATTAGTGGTGATGCGCCTGTCTTGTAAACAGGGGAATCGGGTTCGAGTCCTGATAGGGGCTTATGGCGTGGTTACAAGAGGATTGTGATCTGTCTGCAAAACAGATGTAGCGGGTTCGATTCCCGCCTACGCCTCAAGCGAGTATGGTGGAACTGGCATACACAAGTGACTTAAAACCATGATGGTGCAGGTTCGAGTCCTGCTACTCGCACAATGCTTGCGTGATGGAACTGGCATACATACTTGTCTTAGAAACAAGGTTTTAGAGGTTCGAATCCTCTCGTAAGCACAAATGCTTTCATAGCTTAGTTGGTAGAGCAGGGGACTCTTAATCCCAAGGTCGCAGGTTCGATCCCTGCTGGAAGCACAGCATGTAAGGATTTTTGTCAGCGTGATGGAACAGGCATACATGTCTAGCTCAAAACTAGAATTCTGGTGGTTCGAATCCACCCGTTGACACTAGGGAAGGGTATACACTTAATGGTAGAGTGATCAAGGTCATGGCTGTGGTGGTTCAATTCCACCTGCCCTTCCCATTTTGGACGCATAGTTCAACGGCAGAACACCATGCTCATAACGTGAAAGTTGTAGGTTCAACTCCTACTGCGTCCACATGGAAAGTTGGCAGAGCGGTAATGCTGTAGTCTTGAAAACTACTGACCTCGACAACGGGGCGGGGGTTCGATCCCCTCACTTTCCTCTAAAGGCACATACAGCAATCTAAAAATCAAAGGTTCGATCCCTTTAGAGCAAACATCTTGCTTTGTGAATGGTCACAAAAAACAGTGCCTTGTTTCATGCTCATATCTTCTAAAGGTTAGGATACTAGACTTTCAATCTGGTGGTTGGGGTTCGATCCCCCATATGAGTGCTATGGGATTATGGTGTAGCGATAAGCATCTGAAATTCTCAATTTCAGGACAGGGGTTTGAATCCCCTTAATCCCACAAACTTGCTTCCTTGGTGTTAATGGTAACATGAGTGCCTTCCAAGCATGGGTTGCGGGTTCGAGTCCCGCAGGAAGCTCTGTAATGAGAAACTATTTCTAATGGTTTTCTAACATATAAAATTATAAAAATGTGGTAATATGAGTACAAATGGAACTTAAAAAATACAAAACTCTTAATCCCGACAAATGGGTATTCACTTTTGGAAAGCATAAGGGGAAGGTGCTTCGTGATGTTCTAAATGAAGAGCCATCGTATGTTTGGTGGTGTATTAGAAAATTTGAATGGTTTGTTGTTTCAGACCAACTTTTCCAAATTGCCAAAAATCTTGGTTGTTATCAACCAAATCCCCCTAAAAGAAAAGAGTATTTTGCTAACCCGTTTGAAGAAATGGGTCATGATGCAGATCATCAGTGGGAATATATTGGAGGATAGGAAAGCTCTGTAGTGAGATGTCGTCTAATCGGCAGGACAGGAGACTTTGAATCTCTCGGTGGTGGTTCGAGTCCATCCGTCTCAGCTAAATAGGTGGTTAGTTTCAACGGCAAAACAGCGGTCTCCAAAACCGTATTTGAAGGTTCGAATCCTTCACCGCCTGCCTATGGAAGTGTAGCCCGATTTGGCAAGGGGTCTGGCTGTAACCCAGATTAAACATCAAGTGAGTTCGAATCTCACCGCTTCCACTAAATGCTCCGATAGTATAAGGGAACAGTACAACGGTCTTCGAAATCGTTGGTGAGGGTTCGAATCCTTCTCGGAGTGCTGTGTGGGTTGTTAGTTCAAGGGAAAGAACAGATGTTTCCTAAACTTCAAATACAGGTTCGAATCCTGTACAGCCCTTGTATGCCTCTATAGATCAATGGTTAGATCAGCGGACTTTTAATCCGTCAGATGTGGGTTCAAATCCTACTAGGGGTACTATATGGAGATGTGGTATAATGGTATTACGGAGTTCTGATAAAGCTCATACGGTGGTTCAATTCCACCCTTCTCCACCTGTGATCTGTTGGTATATGGGTTATTATCTTTCCCTGTCAAGGAAAAGAAACGGGTTCGAGTCCCGTACAGGTCGCCATTGTTCTTGACTTGTGATACAATATAAACTATA
>Ga0180438_10009125_pt1 | contig 12439 bp, 14 predicted proteins | sample SS_ome_12_FD_132455 | JGI IMG/M metagenome (GOLD analysis project Ga0180438, IMG submission 132455) | Hypersaline lake sediment archaeal communities from the Salton Sea, California, USA - SS_3_D_2 metaG | ecosystem: Environmental > Aquatic > Non-marine Saline and Alkaline > Hypersaline >...
AGAATAACCCTGGAAACCAATATTTTAGGAACTTTAAACATTCTTGAGGCGGCAAAAAAGTTAAAAAAGCCGCCGAAGATTTTTCTTGCTTGCTCAAGCGCTGAGTATGGTGGTGATAGCAAAACGCCGACCAAGGAAGACCACTCTCTCCAGCCAATAAGCCCTTATGGGGTCAGCAAGTTAGCGACAGAAGCTTTAGGCCGCCAGTACTGCATTAATTACGACTTGCCTATTTTTTTAGGCCGTTTTTTTATTCAAGTTGGCACCGGACAGCATGAGAAAACCTCGATTCAAACCTTTTGCCAGCAAATGGCTAAAATTGAAAAAGGAAGAAAAAAACCAATCATTTTCACTGGAAATCTTAAGCCAAGGAGGGATTTTTTAGACGTTCGCGATGGCGTCAAGGCCGCCTGGTTAATAGTTGAAAAAGCAAAACCAGGAGTTGCCTATAATATTTGTTCAGGCAAGGCGCCAACAATGAGGCAAGTTTTAAATATGGTGATAAAAAAGGGTAAAAAGAAAGTGGCAACAAAAGTTGATCCCCAAAGGCTCCGGCCAGCCGATGAATTAATAATTAAGGGCGATAACCAGCGTTTAAGCAAGCAAACCGGCTGGAGGCCGGAGATACCTCTTGATAAAACCATTGGCTGGGTGCTTGACTATTGGAGAGCTAAGGTATGAAAACCTTCGTCATGATTCCCACTTATAATGAAAAAGCTAATATTGGACGGTTGATTCCCGCTATTTTAAAAAAAACTCCTGGGGTTAAGATTTTAGTGGTTGATGACAATTCTCCGGATGGAACTGCCGGGCAAGTTTTGAGGTTAAAGAAAAAATATCCGCGAAAAGTTTTTTTGTTAAGGCGGACAGCGGGAAGAGGCCGGGGGACAGCGGGAATTGCCGGATTAAAATATGCTTTGGACAAAAAGGCCGATGTTATCGTCGAGATGGATGCCGACTTTTCCCACCACCCAAAATACCTGCTGCTGATGCTAAAGGAGATTAAAAAACATGATATTGTTTTGGGCTCCCGTTTTGTTAAAAATGGCGAAGACAGAAGAGGGCTTAGCCGTCACTTAATAACTGTTTTGGGAAACCTTTATATTAGGTCAGTTCTTAAGTTATCGATTAAAGATTGTACCTCAGGCTACAGAGCTTTTAAAAAAAAAGCCCTAAAAGCAATAAATCTTGATAGTCTTATATCTTCAGGGCCGTCTATTGTCCAGGAAATACTTTATAAAGCTGATCTTTTAGGCTTTGATATTAAAGAAATCCCCATAGTTTTTATTGATAGAAGACAAGGCAAGTCCAAGTTTAACTTTAAAATAATGCTTCAAGGGATATTAATGGTTTTAGTTTTGCGTTTATTTTTTACCAATATCTGGAAGGAAAGCAGTTCTAAAAAATGAAAGTCGCTTTTTTGCAAAATTTCTGGTATGAATATCTGGGAGTGATGTCCATAAGCGCCGTCGTTAAAAAAGGGGGCCACAAGACCCGCGTTTTTATTAATCAGGCGGAAAAAAATCTTCTTCAGGCAGTTTTATTATACGATCCGGATGTTATTTGTTTTCCAACCTATAGCGGTTCTCAAGGATGGGTTTTAAAAAAAGCCTTAAAGTTTAAGAAAAAGACAGGCAAGTTAATTGTTCTTGGCGGGCCGCATGCGACTTTTTTCCCAGAGATAGTCAAAGAAAAAGGAGTAGATATTGTTTGCCGGGGAGAAGGGGAATACCCAGTAGTTGAGCTGCTTGATGCTCTTAAAAAATGGCAGAGATTTGATAAGATTAAAAACTTATGGGTTAAAAAAGGTGGAAGGGTAATTAAAAACCCGCTTCGCCGTTTAATCGACCCCCTTGATAAACTGCCGCTTTTGGATCGGGAGGTTTATTATCGCTACCGATCATTGGCTCACAATCGGGTTAAAAATTTCAATATTGGCCGCGGCTGTCCTTTTCGCTGTGCTTACTGCCATAATGCGGGACTGGCAAAAATCTATAAAGGCAAAGGCCGGTATCTTCGCTATCACAGTCAGGAAAGAGTTTTGCAGGAAATAGAAATGGTAAGAAAAAAATATCCTTTAAAAGTAGTTTATTTTATTGATGATACCTTTACTGCCAATAAAAAATGGTTAAAGAGGTTTCTCTTATTATATAAAAAGAAAATCGATTTACCATTTGTCTGCAATATTAGGGCGGATTTATTAGATAAAGAATTAGCCAGAGGTCTTAGCCGGGCCGGCTGTATCAGCGTTTTTATGGGCGTAGAAACAGGGAATGAAAAAATGAGGATTAAACTATTAAACAAACAAATTACCAACAAACAGTTTAAAAAAACAGCTCAACTTCTTCATCAATATAAGATTTATTTAGCAGCTAACAATATGATTGGCTTGCCGGGCGAATCCTTAGAAGAAGCATTGGAAACTTTAAGATTTAATACAGAGATTAAGGTTGATTTGCCGTGGTGCGCTATTTTCCAGCCTTATCCGGGAACAGAACTGACTAATTATTGTCTTAAAAAAGGCTATGTTAGCAAAAAAGATATTGACCAAATTGGCCTTAGTTTTTTAAAAAGAAGTGTTTTAAAAAATAAGAATAACCGAGAGCTGGTTAATCTGCAAAAGCTTTTCCATCTAGGAGTAAAATTTCCTTGGCTGGTTCCAGTAATTAAAAAACTGATTAAGCTGCCATTGACTTTTATTTATGACTTTATTTTCCTGATCAATCAGGGCTTAAGTTATAAAAGGTTTTTCCGATTCAGCATGGCTGATTTTTTACCCCACGCTTGGTATTTTGGCTGGTTTTACTTAAAGTCAAAGAAGAAAAATTGATTCTTGAGATGAGGCGGTAGTAGCCTGCTAGGCTTGGGCGATGAGCTCTTTTTCAGTATCAGGAGTTTGGTAGTTGACGTCCACAAAGCGAAAACAGTAAGAAGGGGCTAGTTTTTTAAGAAGCGGGGGAATCTCAAAAAAATCCTGACCCTTATGGTAAAGAGAGATGATTAAAGTTGGCTTATAAGCCTTGATAGTTTTAACAGCTCCCTTAACAGCGGCCAGCTCACTGCCTTCAATGTCCATTTTGATAAGTTTTATTTTCTTAAGGTTTAATTTTTTAACCAGCTGGTCAATAGTAGCGGTGGGCACTTTTGCAGCGCTTGGCGATTTTTCCCCTAAATAGGCCATTGAGGTGCCTTTTCTAAAAAGATATGAAGCGCTTTGCCGGTTGCTGACTGCTGTCTTTAGGGGGATGGCGTTTTTTAAGCGGTTTTTTTTAAGGTTTTTTAAAAGATTTTGGAAGTTGGCAGGGTCAGGCTCGATACTGATAATCTTTGCTGGTTTTAAGTTTTGATTTAAAGCCAGGGTAGTAGCGCCGGTAAAAGCGCCGCAGTCAATGACGGTTTTGTTTTTATATTTTCTTTTGTCTTTAAGATATTTGATGGCCAGCCTGGTTTTGGGCTGTTTTTTGTAAGTTTTAGCCTGCCAATTAATAGAATCAAAGAAGGCAATTAAAAATTTATTTCTTAAAAATTTGATGATTTTTGGATGATCTTTTTTGGGAAAGAGGCTTAAGGGCAGTTGGGGATTTTTCCTGATTGCGTAGTCAACAAAGTCGAGGGCAAACATTTTATGTGTTTGGCTGATTTTGTAGTGGTGGTAGCGGTCTTTTAAAAAAAGGAGGTTTTCAAAAAATGGTTTAAGTTTAAGTTTAGCGACTAGCTGGCGGGCCCTTGCTCTAAGGGGTTTGTGATAGGTCTTGGGTTTGTTTTGTTCTTTGGCTTGACTGATTGTTAAAAGCAGTAAGTTTTTGGCAGAAATCGGTTTTGCCGGCAGGTTTTTGTTTATCATTGATAGTTTACTATAGCAATCCTAAAGTATAAATTTGATTACTTTTTGTTTTCATGAAATTTTTTTAAAATCCTGTCTTGCTTTTTGGAGCCTTTCTGGTGTTCCTATATCTTTAGAATAGGCATTGCTGTAATAAGCATAGAGGTTTTTGCCTTTCTTAAGCAAGTCGGGAATTAGGTCTTTTTCCAGAGAATATTTTTTATTTTCAGGGATAAATTTTAAAACTTCAGGCTCAAAAATATGAGTGCCGGACTTGGAAATGGGCTCAAAATGATTTCCCTTTTTTGGCCGGAAAAATCGTTTGATTTTAAAATTTTCGTCAAACTCAACTAAATCAGAGTCATATGGGTGGTCGGTAGTGTGTACTAAAAATGTTCCGAAGGCCCTCTTTTTCTTATGAAATTTGGACATTTTTGTTAAGTCAACATTGGTTATTGCATCGCCGCTTAAAACAAAGAAAGCAGAACCTAGCTTTTTTTTAAGCAAAGAAAGCGGGCCGATGCTTCCCAGCGGTTTTTTTTCTATGGAAATTTTTATATCAAGGCCCCACTTTTTGCCATCGCCAAAATAGTTAATGATAACTTCTGGTAAATAAAAAACTGCTAAATAAATTTGTTCAATATAGTGTTTTTTGCATAAAAAGACAAGGTGCTCCAAAAGAGGCTTTTTACCAATTTTAATCATTGGCTTGGGGATTTTATAAGTGACTGGCCGCAAGCGCGTGCCCAAGCCCCCGCATATGATAACTGCCTTTTTCATAATATGTATTTTACTGCTTCCAGGGCATTCCTTTTAACAATTGTTGGTTTTGCTTTATAAAGGCTGTCTTTGCCAGCATGGCCGGTTTTTATTAAGATATCTCTCATGCCGGCTTTTTGGTAAGCTAAAATATCGCGGGCCTTATCACCAATGCCCCAAGATTTTTTTAAATCAAAGCCCATTTTCCTGGCGGCAAAAACAAACATCCCCGGATTTGGCTTGCGCCATTGACAATCAGCCTTGTATTTTTTTATATCAGCATAGGGGCTGTGAAGGCAATAAAAAATCCCGTCAAGATGGGCGCCTTGGTTTCTTAAATCTTTCTGAATTAATCGGTGAGTTTTATCGATGAATGTTTTTTTAACTAAACCGCGGGCAGCGACTGTTTGGTTGGTAGCCAAAATTACGGGAATTTTTTTGTCATTTAATAATTTGATTGCCTTTACGGTCTTGGGGAAAATCTTGTAGTCTTTTAAGTCATGAAGCAAGTGAACTTCTTTTATAACCGCTCCGTCGCGGTCTAGAAAAACAGCCCAATCAAACTGAGGCTTATAGTCTGAATTTATCCAATAATAATCACCAATTCTTACGGATTTTCTAAATAAAATAGAAATTAGTTAAAAGTCAAAAATTAAAAGTTAAAAGTTGCAGTTAAAAGTTTTACAGTATTTTTTCTAATACTTCCTACTTAATACTTTAACTTTGGACTTTTGACTTTGGACTTTGGATTTGTTTACGCTTTTACTCCAACCTCAAGACCGCTAAAATCAAAATCAAAATCAACTATTTGTAGGTTTTGTTTAAGCATTGCTCGTTTGAGGTTTTTTTGCTTTCGCGGCGGACAAAAGAAAAGCAAATGGCCGGCACCGCCAGCCCCCGATACTTTGCCGCCAATCGCCCCTTTTTTTATACCCAAATCATAAAGGCGATCAATTTGTTTATTAGCAACTGTCGGATTGCTTTTCTTCTTTTCACTCCATGATTGGCCAATCATTTTTCCTAATCCATTAAAATCGCCAGCCTTTATCAACTTGACCGCTTTTGGCACCATGTCGCGCAATTTATGCAAAGCTTTTAAACTTTCTTTCTTTTTCATGCCCTTTATCAAATTTTCTTGCAAGCTTGCTGAATTGCGCCAGCCGTCGATATAAACCAGTGTTATCCACTGGCGCATTTTTTTCAAAATTTTTTTGGGAACACTAATTGGTTTTACTTTAAAACCGCCAGCCTCAAACTGAACCAAATTAAGACCGCCAAAAGCAGCCGCTATCTGGTCCTGCTTGCCTGTTTTCCAGCCTAAGATATCATTTTCAATATAAAAAGCAAGCTCGGCAATATCTTTGGGATCCATGATTTTGCGTGTCCATTTTAAAAAAGCGCCGATTATAGCAACAGCAGCACTGCCGGAAGTGCCCAGTCCCGAGCTTGTTGAACCGCCATAGTTAACAGTTAAATCAAAGCCGGAAGGCAGGTCCTTTTGAAAATGATTGTAAACTGCTTTGACCAAGTCAATTTTATCGCTGTGGAAATGTACTAACTTGTCTTTTAGCCTAAACTTTATGTGTTTGTTTAGAGCATAGATATTTATTTCATCAGAATCTTTGGGAATAAGCTGGGCACTGTGCTTTAAATTGGTAGCAATGTTTAAAACCTGGCCATTGTGTTTGCCGGCATAAGGCTCAACATCAGTCCCTCCGCCCATAAGACCGATTCTGGTTGGGGCAGTGCTTACAATTTGTTTACCCAAGGCGTCTTCAAAACTTTCACCGAATAAAATCTGTTCTACAATATCGCAGATGATATGAAAGCAGGTCTGGTGGGCTTCTTGTATTAAAACAACGTCATTGCTGGGGACTTTAATAACAATGTCGGCAATTTCTGCTATTTTGCCTCCCTTTTTGCCGGTGAAGGCAATCGTGCGGATGCCGCGGTTTTTGGCTAATTTTAAAGCCCTGGCAACATTAGAAGACTGCCCGCTGGTAGAAAAGCCGATTACTAAATCTTTTGGGGTGGCTAAGGCCTCAAGCTGCCGAGAAAAAACAAAGTCATAACCGATGTCATTGGCAATTGCTGTTACTGTTGAAGCATCTGTGCTTAAAGCATGAGCCGCTAAAGGAAAGCGTCTTTCAAAACCATGGTGTTTTCTAAGCATGCAGAAAAGCTCGCCAGACAAGTGCTGGGCATCGGCCGCACTGCCGCCATTGCCGCAGGCAAAGACAGTCCCGCCATGGCGAAAGTAGGTTTCTACAATTGCCAGGGCAGCTTTTTTAATTTCCTGCCAGCTGCGGGCGGCCATTTTTTCTTTAACACCAATAGTTTTTTCAAAATGGGATAGGATTTGTTCTTTAATAGGCATTTTTTTGCAAGAATTTACTAAACTGTTTAACGGTTTTTTTGTATAGCTTTTCGTTTCTGATGCTTAGAAATAAACAGTCGGTTTTAAAGGCAACTACCTTTTTGTTGTCGGCTATCAGCGTTGGCAAAAGGTCAGCAGAAATTGAGTACTTGCGGTCTGTCGGGATTTTTTCTAAAACTTGGGCATTAAAAATATAATAGCCGGCATCAACATATTGGCTTTTTATTTCTTTACCATACTCAGTGACTCTTTTGGTTTTTTGAGTAAACTTTGTCTTATAAAGGCTGATTGGTTTTTTAGAAACAGCAATGGTAACAGCCGCTTTCTTTTTTTTGTGGAAATCAAGCATTTTGGCAAAATCAGCATCTAAGAAGTTGTTGCCGTCAAAGACAAAAAAGTTTTTTTGGAAAAATTTTTCTGCATGTTTTACAGAACCGGCCGTACCTAAAGGCAGAAACTCAATTGAGTACTTTAAGTTTAAATCATAATCTGAGCCGTCGCCGAATTTGTCAATAATTTGGTCAGCCAAATAGCCAGCGCCCAAGACAAAAGTGTCAAAACCTTTTCTTTTGAGTAAATGAAGGGAAACTTCCAAAAAAGTCTTTTCCGCAATTGGGGCTAAGGCCTTTGGCTTGCCATAGATAACACTGCTTAAACGGCTGCCAAACCCGCCACTTAAAACAAATGCTTGCATGATAGAGGAGAATGGGCAGGGGCTTAGGGTCGTGCGACCCTTTTCAATTCTAAGACCTAGTATTGCAAAAAAGAAGCTATCTTGTCAAATCCTTTAATCCTCACTCATCAAGCCAAACACCTATTCTTTCCGGGTCTATTACCCATCCCCACTTAGCTTCAGGATTAGCTCTGCGCGCTTCGTTAACCCAGAGTTTATGCCCTCATGTTCTGCCCACATTTTAGCCTGCCATTCTCTAACTTCATTCAAGAGATCCAAATCGGGTAAATTTCCTTCTGGACCAAACCTTTCTTTTTTAAGTATCCAATTGGCGTTCCTCGATATCCATACATTTTATCTTCTGTCCCTGCTTCAGGTATTTCATCAAACTCTGCAAGCAATGCCTCAGGTATTTTTGTCATTTTATTTCCTTTCTAGGACAAGCGGGAATTTTTATATTGAAGATTTTATACTCTTCCTAATTCTACCACAAGCTGCAAGCTGGCCTTGTAGGTATGAACAGTTTATGATAATTTTAAAAGGTGAAGAAAAAAATTAAGTTTTTGCCCTTTTTAACACTTTTGGGTTTGGTTTTAGTATTGGCTTTTCTTTTGCCTAAGAAAAGCCAGCCAGAAGTTGTTCCTGAAATCAGCCCTCAGCCTTTGGCTGAAGAGATTGGCAAGGTGAACCTTGTTTTGAATTTTGGAAAAGGGGAAGTGGCAAGTTTTTCGGGCATTTTTGCAAAAACTGCTTTTGAGGCCCTGGAAAGTGTTAGCCAGAGCGAGGATTGGCCGCTTGAAACCAAGCAGTACGACTTCGGCGTTTTAGTTGAATCAATTGATGGCAAGAAAAATACAGAAGAGAAAACCTGGCTTTATTATGTCAATGGCAAAATGGCCGACAAGGCAGCTGAAAAGTTTGAGGTTTTTGATGGGGACATGATTAAATGGAGCTATGAAGAGCCGCAATTTTAAAAAATTATTATTTGTTTTTTTTGTTGCCTTTCTGGCTGTTTTTGAGCGGCTTTGGTTTGACCTGGGGCCAAATGTCGAGCTTATAACAACAACGGCTATTTTGGGGAGTATTTTTTTGGGCAAAAAACGGGGGATAGCCCTTTCTTTGTTTGTTTTGGGATTGACAGACATGTTTTTGGGCAACAACCAAATAATGGTTTTTACCTGGTCGGCCTTTGCCTTAGAGGCTTTGACGGCTTTTTTAGTTGCTGAAAAATTAGGGTTTTTTAAAAAAAGGTTTTTGAAAAGGCTTTTTATTTCTTCGGGAATGGGAGCCGGTGCCAGCATTTGGTTTTTTTTGTGGACCAATTTTGGCGTTTGGTTTTTGGGCAGTTGGGGGATGTATCCGAAGACTTTTTCCGGTCTTTTATCCTGCTATCTTGCCGGCCTGCCGTTTTTGGAGATAAACCTTTTTACCAATATGCTTTTTTTGCCAATTGGCTTAGCGGCTTTTAGCATTGTTTTTTCCCGACGAAGATCCCTCTTCAGGAACAAAGGGCGGGTGAGGCCGTGGTACAGTTTTTTATAAAATGAGCAAATTGTTACTGCGTCAGAGTCAGCTTATTGCCGAGTATTTTTCCAACATTGCTGTTGCTTGGTTTACGGTTGGAGTGATTGGAGCATTTTTTGGAGGCGGAGAAAATTTTACTGAAAAGGTAATTTCTGTTTTATGGGGTTTGATAATTAGTCTGGTGTTTCTTTTGATAGGGCTTTATGTTATAAAGAGAAGGAAATGACTTTTGATCATTTACTGACTGTTTATACTGTTGCCACTTTTGCCAGCGCAGGATTGATTCTTGCTGTTTATTTTATGGTGAAAGGAAAGGGTATATGAGGGATATTTATCTACTGGCTATTATTTCTCTGATAACTTTTTTTGGTGCTTTTCTTCTTTTACGCAGAGAGCTTCTTAAGTGAAGGCAATAAAAATAGTTAGTAGTTGAGAATAGAAGATGGGATGAGAAGATAAAAAGGCTTGTATTTTTTTTGGGAAAAGTGGTATTATACAAACAGTCAAAAAAGCGTAGGTTTTAATTTAAAAGTTCGTATAACATACAAGTTTTTGTATATTATGCGAAAACATTTCGCATAATAGCTAGTTATAGGAAATAGTGAAAACAAAAAAATTATACAATTATAGTTCTGCCCAAGGATGGAGGTGATGATTGCATGGTAGAAAAGCCGACAGAGTTACCCGTTGTTTACCTTAAAAACAAACGTGGGACAGTTGTAAAAGAAACTGATCCAAACGAAATAGCAAGGTTGCAAAGGGAAACAAGCTACGAAGTTATCCCCCCAGAAGAGGGCCAAGCAGCTTTTGCTGGCAAGCGGAGAGCTTTTGAGAAACTGGACAAAACGTTTGGCGGAGAGCTATCCAAAGCTGCCGAGGCTACGGCCGCGTCTTAATAGGGATTTTTTTGTTTTCACTACTTCTCCGTTCCTCGTCTCGAGGGATTACCCTCGGGTCTGCGGTACTCAACCACGTTGCACTTTCGTCATATTTCAATCTCATTTTTGACTATTTGAAAAGATAATGGACAAAAATATAGAATTGAAATATTCCTCAGGTCCTATAACAGCGTATATCTGGCTCGCTCCTGCCGTCGCTCGACCCATATCCCGCCCTCTTGGCACCTGGGTAACCAACTGGCTCTGGCAAACCTTGACGCATTGAGGTAAAATATATGTAATCTTAAGTTCCGAAAAGGGCTGGACATCGTATATACCGAAACGTTAGGCGAAATCTGCTTTTTGGCTTTTGGATTAAGGAATAAAAGAAATTTTCGGTTAGGAGGTGAAAATGGAAAAAAAGTTATCAAAAAAAGAGGTAGAAAGAGAAACGATCATCAACTGTTATACAAAGGTTTTCAAAGGAGAGGCCGACAGGTACTATTTCGCTCATTTGGATAGAGCAGTGGATGCTCATTTGCAATCCGGTCTTTTTACCCACGAGGAAATGGAAAAAATCCTTCTCAAAGCGCATGAAAAAGCAGGGAATCCATACGGTTAACCGAAAATTTCTTTTATATTATTCAGAAAGAAGGCCAAAAAAGCAAATAGCGCATAACAGCGTATATGGGGGCCACTTCACTAAAGTTTCGCTAGGCCCCAAATTTGCCTTATTTTTCTTCACTTGGTAAAATTTATTCATGACTAAACAAAAAATCATAAACACTATTAAAAAATTCCAACATTTATCTGACCAGGCTCGTCAGCAATTTTTTAGTGCTTTTGAAAAGAAAATGCTTTATCGAACTACTAAAACAGAAAATCCTGAAACCAGCACTCAAATGGTAGAAAAAGTTCTTAGCAAGTATGCTTCTCAAGCATGACTAGACGCAAGGGAGAAACAAGTTATAGACAAACTGCTTTTGGAATTATTCCTCGCTCAAAACTTATTCTTCTTGAGATTGAAGGCATAAAAAGGGCTTGGGATTTTGTATTAAAAGAGCGCAAGAAAACAAAAATTTCTATAACATCTTCCTTTATTAAAAAACTTCACAAAGTTGGTTTTGGTTGGATATTCCCAGAGATGGCTGGTAAGTTCCGAAAGATTGAAGTAACCGTATCTGATCATGCTCCGCCAAAATACCATCTCTTGCCACAGCTTATGGATAATTATTGTAAAGACTTAAAAGAAAGATCAAAGCACTTGCCAACCCTGGAGCAGCCTACTTTTTTAAAAAAATTAGTTTGTTTTCTTGCTTGGGCACATCACAGGTTTCTCTGGATTCATCCGTTCAAAGATTATAATGGCCGTATTGCTCGCTTACTAACCAACGTTATTCTTCTCAATCTTGATTTACCGCCAATCGAGCTTAAAGTTGAAACCAAAATCAGCAGAAAGAAATATATAGAAGCACTAAAAAATGCTGACGACAGCAATTATTCGAAGTTAGAGGAAATAGTTAGAGAAGCTATTGAAGAAACAGGCAGAGAAGTGATAAAATTAAAAGAAAAATAAGGCAAACTTCTCATATACGCAAACGTTAGGCAAAATGCCGCTCGCTCTGCTCGCGGCTTTATCTATAATCTTTAGTGGAATTTTGCCCAATGGAGCGGCGGCTCGCTGTCATTTAGGCTGTTGCTCACTATGCTCGCACCACATCGCCTAACTGCGGTATATCCAACATTCTTTCGAAATTGTGCTACAATTTCTCAAGAACGATTGGATCATACCGCCGCCTATTATACGCCATATTACTCACCGCTTAAATTTTTTGCGTTGTTTACTGAAGTAAGGTGAAGTGGTTTTTAATTCTTCTTAATACTCTTACGCCGTTTCGGCAGCCTGAGCTGTTCTGTCTTCTGTTTCTACGACCTCTGGAAGGGGCCTTCTTAAAATTTCGTTTATTTCTGATATAGTCATCACCCTCAGATGATCACTGCCTTCTACTATCACATCGTAGAGTCCTCGTTTTCCCGAAACTGGTATTCTTTCCACTGTTGGGACTTCTTCGGTTGTCATTTTTTTAATCACCTCCTATCTTGCTCAAAAAGCTTTTATTGATTATTGTATACGTAGTTTATCAATCCCACTTTTGTTTTGTCAAATAAAGCTGGCATGTAATTGCAGCAAACTTAAGCGGTTGCGTCATATAGCGCATAACAGCGTATATCTGGTTCACTTCAGATGTGACAAGGGATTTGTAAATAGGAAAGCGGATTGTCACATCCTCGTTCTCCCATATCCCGTCCTCTTTGCCCTTGGGATAACAAACTAACCCTAGCAAAACCTTGACGCATTGGGGTAGAATATATGTAATCTTAAGTTCCGCAGAGGGCTGGACATC
>Ga0180438_10009126_pt1 | contig 12439 bp, 12 predicted proteins | sample SS_ome_12_FD_132455 | JGI IMG/M metagenome (GOLD analysis project Ga0180438, IMG submission 132455) | Hypersaline lake sediment archaeal communities from the Salton Sea, California, USA - SS_3_D_2 metaG | ecosystem: Environmental > Aquatic > Non-marine Saline and Alkaline > Hypersaline >...
CATTTGTCTAAAAGAGGCATCATTTTTTCTTGCATGAGCCTTTCAAAGTCTTCTTGAGTAACCTTTCTTCTTCCTTCCACATAATTGCCGGGATTGATGCGTACTTTTTCTACAAAATCGGCAGCTAAAATCCCTGCTGGTGGGAAAAAATGAACGTCGGCAACAAGAGGTATGTTGTAACCTTTTTTGAGAAGTATATTCTTTATCGCTTCTAAGCTTTGAGCTTCTTTGATTCCTTGTGTTGTAAGACGAACTATTTCACATCCAGCATCTGCTAGCTGCATGATCTGCAAACTACTTTTTTCAATGTCATTTGTATCGGTGTTTGTCATAGATTGGATACGGATGGGATTGTCTCCTCCGACGGCAACGTCACCCACATGAACAATACGGGTTTTTCTTCTCAAATTATTCTTTATCATTTTTTTCTCAAAAATAGATTAAGGGGTAGCTGAAATGATACTGAGAAACTTAAAAAAAAAGAAAGAAATTATTTATCAAAAAATATGAAAAAATCGCTATTAAAAATAACGGTAATTATGCTTTTCCAATTAGAAAATGACTATATCATTGGAACCCCATGATCAGGACAAGTAGGAGGCCTAAATCGATAATGTGAGGTTATTACCCAACGAGAACAATTTGGTATGGGGCAATGAAAATATTTAGGGAGATCAATAGAGGAATCTAAAACGGGTCTGTAAGTTACATAACAACCTTCTGAATCATGTGAAATAGAGGTAATAGGTAAATATTCTCCTTCGTTAATTTGCAAAAACATTTCATTATCTACAAATTCAATGTAATCTAAATTCACATAAAGTTTATTATTTTTGAATGAAAGGACTGCTGGAGAAGTATCTTCTACTTGAATTTCTCGTTGAAAAAATTGATTTTCTTGTGAGATATATGAACAAATTGATGAAGAAAATAAACAAAAAACTAAGGAAGCAATGTTAAAATATTTTAAAAACATAAGTTACTCCTTTGTAAGAAAAAATTTTCAAAAACTTATAGTTTTTTCTTCAATTTTTATCATTCTTTTTTTTGTTGGATGTTCTCCTAATGGAAAAAAAAGCGAAAAGAGTTCAACTGAAGAAATATTGAAAAGTTTGGATCGAGAAGAAAAAGAACTTTTACGTCATTTTTTTGATGAACTTATGTTAAGAGCTTCTGGAGCATATGTTCTTTGGGGAACAAAACCAATTGCGGATTATACTGCTTGTTTTTTTACTCAAGATGAAATAAGAAAAGCAAATGAAGAATTCGAGAACATTACTTTAGAAGAGAAAGAAGAGTTAAGCAAACGGCAAGTTTCTTTTCCCATAATTACAAAAAAACATTGGCAAGTTTGGGAAAAAATTAAAAATCAATTGCCTATGCATAATTTTATTATTACTACTAAAGTGTGGCGAGAGCCTCATGCACCTGATATCGTCATTATAAATTTAACGAACTTAATTGTAGTGCTAGATGATAATTATGAGTTATTTAGACAAAAGATTGGATATGATTTTAACTCTGCAGAAGTAGCCTTCGAGTTTACTGATGGAAAAGGGAATTTCACAGAATTCTGGGAAAAGGTTTATCAAGATGAAGTTCTAAAAGGGTTAATATTTGGTTATGGAAAACAGAACGCTCTTTTTTATAAACATTGGTGGGAAGATTTCTACTGTAATGGTGAAATTAAAAATCATCCTAAAAAACTAGACTTTTGGAAGAATGTCAAATTTCATTGTGCTCATTCTAAACAAGCAGTTTATAAAGAAAACCTTTCATATAATGAAATTGAATTACCGTTTTTTTCATACCTGCCTCATGATCGTGTTATAGAGCGATATGAACAACAAAGAAAAGAAATTATCAAAATGTATAAAGGAAAAGATTCTCTTAAAGTTACCTTACAAAAACTGTCTGAATAACGAAAACTTTTATCCCTTTACGACAAGCTGAGGCTTTAATCTAGCTACCATTTTAGCGAGTTTTGCTTCATCGACCGCTTTTACTACTTCATCGATATCTTTATAAGCATCGGGCATCTCTTCAGCTATGGTTCTATAAGATGAGGCTAAAACAGTGATGCCTTGTTTTGCCATATATTCTTTGAGATCTCTTCCTTTCCAAGCTTTTGTAGACTGAATACGGCTTCTGGCTCTTCCAGCTCCATGGCATGAGCTTGACCAAGTAAGCTCATTCCCTTGGCCTACTAAAAGATAACTAGCTCTTCCCATATCGCCAGGAACTAATACCGGTTGTCCTGTTTTTTTATATAAGGGAGTTAATTCATCTGCGCCGGGTCCAAAAGCTCTTGTTGCGCCTTTTCTATGAACACATACTGTTGTCATTTTATCGTTTATTTTGTGATCTTCGAATTTAGCAATATTATGACAGACGTCATAAACAGTATGTATTTTTTCGCCTGGGATATTACAAACGCGAGTAAATGCTTCTCGAACATGGTGGAGGATCTGCTGGCGGTTATTAAAAGCAAAATTAGCTGCTGTATTCATAGCAGCTATGTATTGTTTGGCATCATCACTTTGAAGAGGAGCTGCTACTAGCTGTCTGTCAGGTAGATTCTCAGCATATCCTTGTTTTACAAAATGATTGATCGTGTCTTGGCATACTTGATGACCAAAACCTCTGGATCCTGAGTGCACAAAAATATAGATTTGACCTTCTTTCACTCCCCACTGAGATGCTACGTCTTTTTCGAAAATCTTTTCTATTTCTCCTATTTCAATGAAATGGTTGCCAGAACCGACAGAGCCTACTTGCTTTTTTCCTCTTTCTTTAGCATGAGAAGAAACAGCAGAAGCATCAGCTCCTGCAAGACATCCTTTATTTTCACATCTTTCTATATCTTCTTTAAATCCAAATCCCTTTTCTATAGACCAGCTGACTCCTTTTTCAGCAATACTTTGATAATCAGCATCTGAAAGTCCTACCTTTCCCCTATGACCATGACCAACACCCGATGGAACTGTTCTAAAGATAGCTGTAATAAGCTCTTCTTTTGTTTTGTCATCCAAGTTAGAGAGTTTTTCAGGAACTAAAGCTAGTCTTACCCCACAATTAATATCATATCCTACACCACCTGGAGAAATGACTCCTTCTTGCATATCAAATGCAGCAACGCCGCCAATTGGAAAACCATATCCCCAATGTATATCAGGCATAGCTATACTATAACCAATGATTCCTGGTAGAAAAGCTACATTTTTTACCTGCTCGAGAGCTCTTTCCATCTGTTCTTCAGAAATTAGTTTCTCTGTCGCTACGATAAGACCCGGTACTCTCATATTTTCTTGTTTGGGAAGAAGATACATGGCAGGTTTGAATTTTTCTAAATTATACATCAATCACCATCTCCCAGTTGTAGATGTTATTCTTGTCCTTTTCAGCCTTCCCATGAAAACTAACAGCCTTTATTGGAGAGCCAATATCCGTATCCATTTTTGCCACCATGTGATTCAGCTCATTAATGACTTCATCAACGCTACTTTTTTCAGAAGGAGAAGAAAAATATGGGATCATTTTAGGAAATTTAAAAGCGAGTGCTGTTTGAGCATTTAAATGCAGCTTAGAAAAGTTCTCTCCAAAGACATGAAAAGCTACATCTGCTGTATGTGGAATCTCAATAAAAGGAGCTAAAAGCTCTTTTTGCCAAAGAGAGTTATATTTTGAATAACCAAGGCTTTCAAAAAGATGAAGGTTTTGGATGTACATCGGCAGAGGTGCAAAAGTATCTTCCCACTGTTTTAGATTTTTAGGCTTTCTAGCGACGCTCACATGAGCTTTAAAATGGTTCTTTTTTACCGCTATTAAATTTTTTCCTTCCAAATACTTTAAAAGACTCTCTTGATAACTTTCGACGGCTTTATCATCTTCTAGCCAATGAATTTGAAAGGCAGCTACATTGGCCTGTTTGTTAGGAAGAAAAAGACATTTATCAAAAAAACCACATCTTCCTACTTGAAAAGAAGGAAGGGGTAAACTTTTAAGATGTTCTTGCATATTAGGAAAATGAGCATTACCTAAAAAAATAAGAGTTAAATGACGATTCTTCTCTTCAATTAACCTTCCCTCAGGAAAGTTATCTGGCCATGGAGCATGGACATCAAAAGCAAAAAAAATTCTCTTTTCTTCCACTTGGTTTTCCACAGAAAAATTATTTGAATTTACGCTCACTATATCTTACAAATTTTTTGCTAACAAGTTCTTTTATAAGTGGTGATTTTTCATTTTATATGATACTATTTTTTTCCATTACGAACACTTTTATCTGGAGGTGCTTTATGAATGAATTTCTCACAAATACCACAATGATTTATTGGTTAATTCCTTTAGGTTTTTTCTTTTTAATTTTCTTAAACAAAGCTATTTATATCGTTCCGCAAAAACAAGCTTTCATCGTTCAAAGACTCGGAAAGTTTCATCGAACTTTATATGCTGGTTTAAATCTTACCATTCCTATGGTTGATAAGATTGCTTATAGACATTCTCTGAAAGAAAGAGCTATTGATGTTCCTGTTCAGGTCTGTATCACTAACGATAATATTGCAGTTGAAGTAGATGCGATTTTATATCTTCAAGTTATGGATCCAGGAAAAGCATCTTATGGAATTAGTGATTATCTTTTTGCAACAACCCAATTAGCTCAAACAACCATACGTAGTGTTCTTGGTAAGCTAGATCTTGATCAGACTTTTAGAGAAAGAGACAATATCAACAGTCTGATTGTAGAAGCGGTCGACAAAGCTTCAGACCCTTGGGGTATAAAAGTTAATCGTTATGAGATTAAAGATATTAAGCCTCCAAAAAGCATTAATGATGCCATGGAAAAGCAAATGCGAGCAGAAAGAGAAAAACGAGCTACTATTGCAACTTCTGAAGGAGAAAAACAAGCGCGCATAAATAGAGCTTCTGGTGAAAAACAAGAGCTCATACAAAAATCTGAAGGTGAAAAACAAAAAAGAATCAATGAATCAGAAGGTAAAGCTTTAGAAATTCAAAATATTTCAAAAGCTACAGCCAATGGACTTATGCTTATTGCCAAAGCTACACAGCAGAAGGGCGGAAAAGACGCTGTTTCTCTTAGAATAGCTGAGCAATATGTAAAAGAGTTTGGAAGACTAGCAAAAGAAAGTAATACAATGATTATTCCAGCTAATCTTTCTGATCTTTCTGGTATGGTTGCTACTGCTTCAAGACTTTTTAACAATGAAAAGAAAAAGGATCTAGGAGCATATCTAAAAACTAAATAAGCTCATTTTCTTTTATTTAAACAAGCGGTCATTTCTCTTTAAGGGAAATTGCCGCTTTTATTTTGGTTGTTTAGCTAGATCAATTTTAAGTGGTTTTTTTGGATAATTCCCTGAAATTATATCGGGAAGATACTGAGGGAGAACAACAGGATATATTATTTCTTTGCTATGAATAATTTTCTCAAAAGAAAACCAGGCTAACTTTTGCAATGCATCTTTTTCCCATTTGTCTAAATTAATAAATGAAACGTCATTTCTTTTTGTTTTTGCAACAATAAACGTTTGCTTTAGACAAGTGAGGGTGCCATCAAGAATTAGATCAAATTCTCCATACCAAACGACAGGTCCAAGATCAACTTCATCTTTTACTATGCCTGTTTCTTCATATAATTCTCTTAAAGCTGCTTCTTGAATAGATTCTCCTTTTTCGATTCGGCCACCAGGAGTAAACCAAAATTTCCCATGATATTTACCATCAGGAGCCGTTGTTTTAGGGTCATGGGCACACATTAACAACAATTCGTTTTTTTGATTTAAAAGAAGAACTTTTACGCTACTTCTTACGGGTTTAGACATAAGTTTCTCCTATGAAAAATATCATTTTTTTCTATTTAAATAAGCGGTCGTTTCTCCCCAAGGAAAACTGACCGCTATTTCTTTTTCAGTAAGATAATCTTTGGAATATAGATCCAAAGGAAAACTAATTGTAATGATTTTCAGATCTGGATGAGAGCTAAATTTTTGGATTAGTTTTTTGATTTGAGCTTTTTCCATACAGGTTCCATAAAGATAGACAACGGAAGCATCTTTCATATCCATTTTGAACATATCACTTAGAAAGAAATCCACCTTATTTTTTCCAAATAACTTTGCTAAAAAAGAAGCCTTTTTTACAAAAATAGGTATCCATTCTACACCTATAGTTTTGCAGCCTATAAAATGTGAAAGCCAAAATAGAGTTTTACCTCTGCCCGCTCCTAGCTCCATTACAGTATCTTTAGATGTTATAGCAAACGATTTAGCCATTTTATCTAATGTGCTATAGGGAGTTTCTCCGTAAGTGTGGATATTATCTACGCCTTTTTTTTGCAGAAATTTCCTACTCGTTACAAAGGGGTTTCTAAAAAGATATAAAAGGATAAAAAAAAGATCGCAAAACCCAAAAAGAGGTTTGCGATAATATTTGAAGAAAGCTCTTAGCTGTTCTTTCAGTAGGTATAATTTAACTTTTATAAGAAGAGAGACATTCTCAGAAATTGACATAAACTCCCGGCTCCAAGGCTACAAAATCCTTTGGATTAAGATGATTTTCTTTCATTGCCATATAAAGTCCATAAGGCGGCAAATTCATAGGCTCATCGGAAAGACGAAACGTTTTCCAATGCATGCCAACGCTAAAGCGCGATCCCACTTCTTTATGGATAGTCACCGCCTCTTGAGGATTTACGTGAACAGGTCTCATAAAGTCCCTAGGTTCATATGTACCTATAGGGATCATAGAAAGATCCATCTTATTCCATTTTCTTCCAATACGTTTAAAATCGTAAGGATTATAGCCGGTATCACCGGAAAAATAGAATCTTTTTAATAGTTTTTCATTTTTTTTGATTTCTACTACGTAACCTACCCAAAGCGTTTTATTCGCATTAACATATACCCTTCCGGAAAAATGTTGGGCAGGAGTCGCATAAATTTGAATGGAAAGTCCACTAGAAGTATTGTAGCTAACATCTTCGAACCAATCGAGCTCTATCACTCTTTTGATGCTTCTTTTATTCATCCACTTTTTCACGCCTTTCGGAACAATCCAATTAATATGAGGAAATTTTTGATGCAGTTTTATAACTGATTTTTTATCTAAATGATCATAATGATCGTGACTGATAAGGATGTAATCTATCTTAGGTAGATCTTCAATCAAAAGACCTGGACTATGTTGTCTTTTTAAACCAACAAAAGGAATAGGTGAACAACATCCATTCCAAATAGGATCTGTTAGAAAATGAAGCCCTTCTACATGGATTAAAAAAGTGCTATGATTGATCCAAAGAACATAAGGCTCGGAAAGATCTACATCATGGGCATGAGTAGGATATTCAAAGTCTTTTGGGGGTATAAGAAGATCTTTCTTTTCTTTGAAATATCCCATCTTCCACTTAAAAATGTCTTTTATGGTACGCTTTGTATCTTCAACGAAAGGATTGATGTAGCGGCCATTTTTCTTGCGTGAATAATTATAGGAATATTTCATAAAAAAAAACTTCCCCCTAAACCTTCGTATAGAGAAAGAAGTATTAATTATAAACGGAAAAAATTAAGATTTTTTTAGAATAGATTGGGCTTTTTCTGAGGCTTCAGTGTCGCCCATTTCATAAGTCTCGTGTTTTTCTAGCTTTTTCTTAAGCTCGCTATCCTTAGTTTCAACGACATTTTTCATCATTTTCTTTACACGTAGAAGCGCCGCAGAAGCTGCTAATTTACGCCTTGCGTTCTCTTCGTTCTCCTTATATGCCTCAGAATCAGCATCTTGCTGACCTCTTTGACGTCTGTTTTTCTCGTCGTCGTCAAGCACGTTAGGAGTGGGATTTACCCTGTAGATTGAAAAATCTTCGCCTATTCCTGACATAAAACACTATGTATTTATTTCTTTACACTTTAATTATACCATATTGGCCAATAAAAATCAAGTTTGCAGACGTTTTTAAATTATTAATTTACAAGGACTTGAGTGTCAAAATTAAAGGTGGAACGTCTATGAGGGAAGAATCCCCAAAAAACTGTATAGGCCCTGGACAGATGAATAAGTCTTCTATTTGCCATTTTTCTGATGAGGATTTCAGCTCTTGAAAAGCTTTTCCCTTGAGGTCTACTAGGGCCTTTTTAATAACGGGTTTCTTTTTGCCTTTTCTCATTTCCATGTTCATCATCATGGTAATAGGCAACCCCTTAATCTCCCACTCATCTATAGGTTTTGTGAGATTGCTAACGCAGCTCATATAACCTGTAAGACCGTGATAGACTAAAAGAGTAGCAACGAAGCCTAAAGCATAGCAATATTCGGCATCGAAATTAGAAGGAAGCCCTGCCCTACCTTCGTAGCCAAAAAAGTGACATTGCGCGTTGAACTTACCTTTAAAATCTTTTCTGTTTTTGAGCTCTTTTTTGACAGTTTCTAAAAGAAGTTTTTCCGTTTCTATTTTTGAAACCTGGACATTTCCATGAGGATCTCTATCTAGCAGAAGCTGTTCTTGTATCACTTTTGGAAGTGTGGAAAAGGTCGTTTTTGCTTTATTAGATAAAGTGTCGAAGACCCATTTAATTTTATCTTCCGAAGAGTTTAATTTATTAAACGCTTCAAAATGATCGCTAGACTCAGAAAGATGAGAGTTTAGCTCACTAATTAAAAGCTTTATCTCCGGGATGAACTCAATCAGACCTTCTGGTATAAGAATGATCCCATAATTTTTCTTACTTTCAGCTCTTTTGCAAATAAGATCGGCTATTTCTTTTGTGACTTCTTTAAGGGTTTTGTCATTATCAGCTACTTCTTCGGCAATAATGACCATATTGGGTTGTGTCTTCAGTGCGCATTCTAAAGCTATATGAGAAGCAGATCTTCCCATGAGTTTGACAAAGTGGTAATATTTCTTTGCTGATAGGCTATCGCGAGCAATATTCCCAATCATTTCAGCATAGGTTTTGCAAGCTGTATCAAATCCGAATGAGATATCCACGTATTCATTTTGAAGATCCCCATCAATGGTTTTGGGTACCCCAATAACCTTGGTAGAACAGCCATTTTTTAAGAAATATTCAGCTAAAATGGCGGCATTGGTATTGGAATCATCTCCCCCTATAATAACGATGCCATCTAATGAGAGATCTTTAGCTGTTTTTAAAGATGCTTGAAGCTGCTGATCCGTCTCAATTTTAGTCCTACCTGATCCTAAAAGATCAAAACCACCTTGATTGCGGTAACTTGCAAGTAGCTTTTCAGTAATGGGAATGGTTTTATTATCAATAATTCCTGAAGGTCCGTTAGCAAAGCCGATCAGATCAGAGTTGGGATGAAAGGTTTTTAGAGCGTCAAAAAGGCCAGCTATTACGTTATGGCCTCCCGCAGCTTGACCTCCCGAAAAAACAACACCGATCTTTACGGGTTGATATTCCTTCCCTTTGTCTTTCTGAACAAAAGAAACAATAGGTTGAGAGAAGCTCTTTTCAAAGAGTTTCTTTAGCTCATCAATATCTGCATAAGCTTGGGTAGGCTCTCCTTTTTGGATTTCCAAAAGGAGAGGATTGCGCAAAGCTTTGGGCAGACGAGGCTTATATTCTAAGCGAGCCTTTTGAAGCGGACTAAACATAAGAATTTTTGCCTATTTCTCTTTTTTCTAATTATAACAAAAACTATATTGTTAGCCAAGAACTGCATGGTTTTTATAAAATAAACGATTATTAAAATTATATTAAGATAAAAGTATGAGACAAAAAGTAATTGGAATTATACCTGCTCGCTTTGCATCTACTCGCTTACCTGGCAAACTACTTTTACCCATCTGCGGAAAACCTCTAATTGAGCATACCTTTGAAAATGCGAAAAAATGTAAAAGCCTCGATGAACTTTACGTTGCTACAGATAGCGAGAAGATAGCTTCGCATATACATGCATTAGGTGGCAAAACGATAATGACATCTTTGGGATGTAGAAACGGAACAGAAAGACTTATTGAAGCGCTTAAGAAAAACGAAGAACTGCAAGAAAGTGATTTGGTTGTCAATATACAAGGAGATCATCCTTATATATCTCCTTTAACGATTACTTCATGTATAGACCTTTTAATCAATGACAAATCAGCTGTTATGTCCACAGCAGCCAGTCCAATTGAATATGAAAAAGCTCTTTCTTCTCATGTTGTAAAGTGTGTAATCGATAAAAAATCAAATGCTCTTTATTTCAGTCGTAGCGTTATTCCTTTTCAAAAATCGAAACTTGACAAGACCTCATTTTATCATCATATTGGTCTATATGTGTATCGCACATCATTTCTTCTTTATCTGAATGAGCTTGAAAATACCCCTCTTCAAGAAGAAGAAGATTTAGAGCAGTTAAAAATATTAGAACATGGCTACAACATAAAAGTAGCCATAGTAAAAGAAATAGAACTCGGAGTAGATACTCCTGAGGATATAACCAAAGTAGAAAAATATTTATGCCTATCAAATACGTATTTATAACAGGAGGAGTGGTCTCCTCACTTGGGAAAGGTTTAACAGCAGCCTCAATTGCGGAGCTTTTAGAAGGACGAGGCATCAAGGTAGCGATGCTTAAATTAGATCCTTATTTAAATGTGGATCCAGGAACAATGAGTCCTTTTCAGCATGGAGAAGTATACGTTACGGATGATGGGACAGAAACAGACCTTGATTTAGGACATTATTATCGTTATACCAACTCCCCTTTAAGCGTTGCTTCGAATGCAACTTCTGGTCAAATTTATGAGACTGTAATCAAAAAAGAAAGGAAGGGAGACTATCTTGGTAAAACTGTTCAGGTAATTCCTCATATTACAGAAGAAATTAAAAGAAGAATTGTTCGTTGCGCTAAACAAGAAGATGATATTCAGATAGTTTTTGTAGAAATCGGTGGAACCGTTGGTGATATTGAATCCCTTCCCTTTATGGAAGCAATTAGACAATTTAGAAATGAAAGAAAAAATGACTGCATAAATATTCATCTAACGTATGTTCCTTATATACGAGCAGCTGGAGAAGTTAAAACGAAACCCACACAGCATTCTGTGCAAACGCTTAGAGAAATCGGAATTATTCCTGACATCATTATATGCCGCTGCGAAAAGCCCCTGGCAAAAGAGCTGAAAGAAAAGATCTCTTTATTTTGTAACGTAAAAAAAGAAGCTGTTATTGATGAAGAAGATGTGAAAAAAAGCATCTATGAAGTTCCTATCATGCTGCATGAGGGCAAAATTGATACGATGATTTGTAGGCTTTTAAATTTAAGATGCAAAAAAGCGAATCTTAAAAAATGGAAGGATTTAAACAGACGTATAGCTAACCCTAAAGGTGAAATTACAATCGGCATAGTTGGCAAATACCTTGATCATCAAGATGCTTATAAATCGATATTTGAAGCTCTTAATCATGCTGCAATCGATGCGAATCAAACTTTGAGGATCAAAAAATATGAATCCGATAAGATCGTAAAAAATAAATCCTTATCTTCTCAACTCAAAGGATGTGATGGTTACCTTGTTCCAGGAGGATTTGGAGAAAGAGGCTGGTATGGTAAATTACTTGCTGCTGAGTATTGTAGAACTAAAAAGATCCCCTATTTTGGTATTTGTTTAGGTCTTCAAGTAATGATAGTTGAATATGCTAGAAATGTTTTAGGCCTTAAAGATGCCAACTCTTTAGAAATTGATGCTGAAACTTCTCATCCTGTTATTTCACTTATGGAAGAGCAAAAGAAAATCCAAAATCTTGGTGGAACTATGCGTCTCGGTGCTTATCCTTGTGATCTAAAAGAAGGTTCAAAAGCGCATAAGGCTTATAAGAAAAAACATATTTCAGAAAGGCATAGACATCGTTTTGAGTTCAATAACGAATATAAAGAGCAGTTTGAAGAAGAAGGAGTGATATTTACAGGGCTATTTCATAAAGGCAATCTTTGTGAGATAGCTGAAATAAAATCTCATCCTTGGATGCTTGGAGTACAATTTCACCCTGAGTTTAAATCTAAACCTACAAAACCTCACCCTCTTTTTAAATCCTTTATTTCCGCAATTTTAAAACACAAAAAGAAAAAGTAATTATGGGAAAGATAGTAGCCATTGATTATGGCCAAAAAAGAATAGGTCTTGCTTATGCAGATGATATGTTAAAAGTAGCTCTTCCTTTTAAAACTGTAGAAGCTGGAAAAGATATGCCGAAAACGGTAGATCTTATCTTGCAGGCTTTGAATCCAATATCAAAGGAAGTTAAACTTTTTGTCGTCGGCCTTCCTCTTTTAATGTCAGGACAAGAAGGTCCTATGGCTAAAGAGGCAAAAGCATTTGGAAAGCTTCTAGAGCAAAAAAGCGGTATTAACGTTCAGTATTTTGATGAAAGACTCACCTCAGCGGGCATAGAAAGAGAGTTGAAACATGCTAATATTA
>Ga0180438_10009127_pt1 | contig 12436 bp, 7 predicted proteins | sample SS_ome_12_FD_132455 | JGI IMG/M metagenome (GOLD analysis project Ga0180438, IMG submission 132455) | Hypersaline lake sediment archaeal communities from the Salton Sea, California, USA - SS_3_D_2 metaG | ecosystem: Environmental > Aquatic > Non-marine Saline and Alkaline > Hypersaline >...
ACGTGCCGTTGCGCGAGGCACTCGAGCAGGTCGCGGACGCCGCAGGCCTAACCTTGCTCGAGCAACCGGGCCGGTTGCGGCTCGTCCAGGTCAATTCGGAAGGCCGCATCGTCGACAAAACCGATTACCCGTTCGTCGACGACCCGGACGTAATCGGAACGTGGACCAGCGTCGATTTCGTCGACGAGCCCGCCGACTTCACGGCGGGTGAGAAACGTTGGCCCGCCGATTTGTATCTCAAACAACTAGTGATTCTGCCGGGCGGAAGAACCGAGGGGCCGTGGACATGGACAAAAGGGCTCCTGCTGCATCCCGGCAGCCGCCACGCAAGCAGGTACATCATCAAAGAACTCGATGGCGAGAAGTACATGTTCTTCGAGTGGAAAAGCGGCGACTACAGCATCCGACATATGAAGCCGAGTTATTATGTCCTGAAAAAGAACGCGCGGGGTTCGGATACGGCCATCGAAACGCAAAGCGCACCCGGAGCGACGGACGTGACGCCCATATCCACCGGCGGCATGAACGCCAGAATCCAGCAACTGGATATCGACACCGCGACGCTCGAGGACGTGCTGCGCGTACTGGGTGAGCCGATCGAGTACGTCTGGGGAAAGCAGAAATTCACGAAGGGCAACTTACCGTCTACGTATTGTGTCGTGTATCCGCGCCGGTTTCTTGTGGTCATGAATGGCGGGCAGATCGAGGAACTGCGCCACCACGAGCCGGGTTACGTGTTTCGCGGCAAGCTACAGGTCGGCTCGTCACTCGAGGAGGCGCTCGAAGTGATTGGCGAGCCAACGGAGACGGTCGAAGGCCGCAACGAATGGAAAGACGGCGTGCTCTACAAAAACATCGGCGGCGGGAAGGGCAACTGCTATTACCAGCGGAACGACCAGGATGTCCGGCTCTTCTTTTCGGAGTACAAGGTGAGTGCGCTGTACGTGACGCGCAGCGACTATGGTGAGCGTGAACAAGGCGGCGGGTCGTTCAAGACGGTGCGACCGATAGCCGAAGTAAACGAATTCGACGATGTTCGTTGGAAGGACATGACGAAGCTCGATCTGTCCACTAAGTCTACTCTCCCGTCCACCTTGACATTCAACCAAAAAACCGTCTGGCCAGATCGCCTGAGGATGCCCGCCGACGTCAACCCTGAAGAGCTCTTGCTGGACGCGATGAACCCCGGGCTCGGCGTTCGCGAACTGCACCGGCAAGGCATTACCGGCCAGGGCGTTACTGTGGCCATCATCGATCAGCCGATGTACCTCGATCATCCGGAGTTCGCCGGAAAGGTCGTCGAGTATCACGATGTCGGTTGCGGATCGGAATCGAGCATGCACGGCCCGGCGGTGGCGAGCCTCCTCGTCGGCGAACAGTGCGGCACGGCCCCCGGTGCGCGACTTTACCACGTTGCCGCACCCTCCTGGACAAAAGACGCCGCCTATCAGGCCAAGGCCCTCAACTGGCTCATCGACAAGAACGAGACGCTGCCGGATTCCGACAAGATCCGCGTTGTCTCGGTTTCTGCCGCGCCCTCCGGCCCGGGGTCGCCGTTTAATAAGGACAACGCGATGTGGGACGAGGCGTGCGCCCGCGCCGAAGCCGCGGGCATGATGGTCCTCGATTGCACGAGTCACCGCGGCATCATCGGCCCATCTTGGTTAGATGCCGGCGATCCTGAGAACGTGGCCAAATGCACCCCCGGCTTCCCGGGCCGCGGATCCAGCTTCCGGCCGGGCCGCCTGCTTGTTCCCACGTGTCCTCGCACCACCGCGGAGGAATACGACAAGGGCGATTGCAGCTACCAATACTGCGGCCGCGGCGGCTTGAGCTGGGCCATTCCGTATGCAGCGGGCGTGCTCGCCATGGGCTGGCAACTGCGCCCGGAACTCGGCGCGGAGCAAATGCGCGATCTCCTCTTCGAGTCCGCGCACAAGAAGTCCGACGGCGCCCAAATGATCAACCCGAAAGCTTTCATCGAACTCGTCAAAGAAGCAAAGGCACGGCCATAGGCCACATGTGCATAGAAGAAGGAGGAATGCAATGCGTCTATCAGGAGTGATTGTTGCTGTGATGGCAGGTGTTGTGCTTTGTGCATGTCCGGCCCAAAAGAGCGAAAGTCCGGCCAACCGGAATGATGCGCCGGACATAGCTTCCCAGCTCATTGGTCGCTGGTACAGCGTGGATTTCGTCAGAAACATCGAAGACTTTCAACCCGGCGTACAGAGCTGGAGAGGGGATCTGTTTCTCAAGGAGTTTGAGTTTGCGCCAAATGGCAAAACCCACAAGCCATTCTGGACATGGTCGGAAGCGGGCGTCTACCACAGCGGCGACAAAACCACGGCCAAGTTTGTCGTCAAGACCATCGGAAACGAGGAATACTTGTTCCTGGAATGGATAACCGGCGATGTGACCATCCGTGGACAAAAACCCTCGTATTACGTCCTGAAGAAAGAGAGCTAGCCGCCAGCGCGTTGCGATTTTGCGAGGATACCTGCCGCTTCTCGCATGAAGTGCGCCCGGTACCGTTGCCAAGCGACGCCATGAGATTCATGCTCGAGCGCCGCCGCGATGCCCTTATGTGCGTCCAGGGTCATGAACTCGACGCCGTTGAGCCCGCGCCGGTAAACGCGTGCAGCGCCGATCGGACGAGAAGCGGAACGCTTCGGGCGACCCGTTGCCGATCCGTTCTACACACAATCTTGCCCCACTAACCGGCGTTTCTTTCGACGCGGCACATTGCAGTGAAAGGAAGATCCCGGAGACCCATCAATCCGGATTGGGCAGTCCGTTTTCCCTGGATTCAGCCGAACGAGACTATAGTGCGGCGTTCGCCCCTCCAAATTGGCCTCAGCTCATCTCTTGGTAGTATACTGGGCAAAGAGGAACTACGCCATGATTCGGAACAAAGACGCGTGGAAGAAGTGGGAAGACAAGTACACCGCGGATACCCCCGTAGACTTCCGGAGCAACCTGCGGCTCGCCGAGGCGATGTACGATCAAGCGCGGGCCTTTGGCGTTTTTCCACTCGCCGACCCGCTCGATGGCCTCGACGTTTGCATCAAACTGGCGAAGGTGATAAATGTTCCAATCCCTTCTCGAAAACGTCGCGCGGGGCCTTGATCAGCGCGGCATACCCTACATGATTATCGGCGGCCAAGCCGTTTTGCTGTACGGCGAGCCGCGTCAGACCAAAGATATCGATGTAACGCTCGGCGTGGGTCCCGAGAGACTCTCTGATGTGCAGGATTTGGTTGCGACGTCAGGCTGGAAGTTGCTGGTGGAATCACCGGAAGAGTTTGTCGCGGAAACCATGGTGTTACCCTGCGTCGATCCTGCCAGTGGCATACGCTTGGACTTTGTTTTCTCCTTTTCCCCTTACGAGCGCCGGGCAATAGCGCGAGCACGACTGGTTTCCATGGGGAACACGCAAGTCGCATTTGCATCGCTTGAAGATCTGATCATCCACAAGACCATTGCCGGGCGAGCTCACGACCTCGAGGATATCCGCGTGCTACTCCTTAAGCATCCCGAGGCCGACTTGGCTGAGGTCCGGCACTGGATCGAGCAGTTCGAGGATGCGCTTGGGGAACCTTTTCTCAGTCGGTTTGAGACTATCTTAGAATCGCTGAAATAGTACGTGGAAACCTTCAACGCTCAGCGGTCAGTGAAGCCGTAGTGTTTGTTGATTTTCCGGCAGAGGCCACCAAGGCCGTACAGAACCGGGATGTCGACCGCCTCGCCTTGTTACGAAACCACTTCTTCAGCCGTTTGGGTTTCGGGGACGCCCTCTTCGCGGATGAACGGGAATTCTTCCTGTGGTCTGGGAATGGGGGTCTCGCATTTTTCGGCGTCGCAGTAAATGTCTTGCGCCTCGTCGGTGTTGAGATTGCGGAAATCCAGGGGGCGCAGCTTCGACGCGGCGTGGACGTACATCTCTTCCGTGATCTCCTGGTAGGGCGCCTGGGCGTAGTTGTGGTCCTGGAGGGGCAGGAAACTGATGGATTTCAGCCGGGGCTCGTAGAGTTCGAGCAGCCGCGGTATGTCGTCGGCCTCCTCGGGTTTGAACGTGACCGTGGCGCTGACCTGGTTATCGGCCCAGTAATGTTGCATTTGCGCCACGTTCTCGACCTGTTCCCAAATCGAGACCTCGCGTTTAGGCCGCTCGAAAATCTCGGTTTTCACGGGGAAATACACGACCCACGTGTTATCACCATAGACCGATTCCTCGATTCTGTAGCCGGCGCGTCGGATGGGGTCGACCAACGGGCTGGTTTTGTCGATGCGAATCGTTCGGTAGTAAAACTTGGCGTGCGGATAGTGGATGCCGGGCGTCACGCCGGGCAACAACGACACGGTCCCGCTGGGTTTGACGCTGGTCTTCTTGATGCTCTCGGGGATGCACAGCCACTGCGAATAGATCTTGTCCAGTTCGTTGATGTAGGCGTAGCCGCGGTCGCACCAGTCGAAATGGGTTCGTCGGCCATGTTTCTGAAACGACTCGACGATGCCGGACTGGGACAGCCCGATGCGGCGGTTCCGGAGCATGATGGCGTTGGTACGCTCGTTGTGCGTCGGCACGAGCGTCACCGTCTTGGCGTACAGATAGGCGTACTTAAGCGTCAGCCGGTAGTCCTCGAACGTCTCGTGACGGGAAGGAAACGTCTCGACAAGGTTGCATATCTCGTAGGATTCGAGGCTTTGTTCGGCGCATGGGTTTGTGCCCGCAACCTTCGTGTCGATCCAGTTGATGCCGTCCTTGAGCCGGCCGTAGGCGCGGGCGTTTTCGCGCCAGAAATACCCCGGCTCGCCGTTCTTGGCCGTCTGCTGGCCGAGTAGGTCGTAGTCCATGCCGACATCCGCCGCGACGCTGTTGTTCGATGCCCAACGCCAGGCAAGCAGTTCGTCGCTGTGGAGGTCCGGGTCTTTGAGTTTGAGGTAATCGACGTCGCCGGGTTCGCCTAAGGCCAGTTCCGCCGTTCGGCGCACGCCGCCCGATACCACGCATTTCCCGATAACATTCATCAGATCGGTGATATCGGTCGAGCGAATCCGTTGACCGCACCGCGGCCTGAGCACGCGGTCGATGTTTTGGATGCACTCGATCAGCGGCGCGGACCCCGGGGCAATGCCGCCGAAGGTCCGGATGGGCGCGCCTTTGGGCCGGATCCGCGAATAGTCTATCCGCTCGGGCCGCCGGCATTTCCCGATATAGGATTCAAGGACGACGCGCACGACGTCGCACCAGCCCTCTTTCGAGTCGTGGACCTCGTACGTTTCGTCGGACAGTCTGGGTTCGCCTATCTCGACCTTGCCGGCGCCCTGCGTGTCGAACGCGACCCCTACGCCGAGCATGGACATGTCCATGAGAAAGCAGAACGGTTCCGAGAAACTTACCTCGAGCTCTTCCGTGGACACGAATGCACAGTTGTTCAGCGCCGCGGACCCGCGCTGCCAGATGTAATCGGTTCCCATCATCCATAGGCCGCGGCCCGGCGGCAGAAACTTAAAATCCCACATAAGCCGATACATCTGTTGGGCCGATTTTTGGGCCTTATACGGGTTCCAGGGGAGTTTCAGGCTCTTGCAGTGGTTCAACTGAATGGTGTAGCAGCCCTCGACTACACGTTTGACCGTTTCCCAGTATTCCTCGGTGCGCTCATGGTCTCCCGGGAGCACGCGGGCATAGGTCCGCTTGAACGTCACGTACCCCAGCGGCCCCCAATCGGGTTGCCGACTGTCAAACTCCGCCAGAAACTTATCCGACAGCTTGAACTTCTCGCGAACCTCGAACATCGCCCGCCTCCACGGCTCGAGACGGTTTTGCGACAAAACCATCCTTCTTCCATTGTACACTCTCGGCGAGGCGCGCGGTCAAGGCAACGTTCGAGCGGCGGCCCCTGCGGCGGCACGCTCGGGTGCAAGAGGCGCGGCTTCCGCCGAGTTACCCAGATTTGACAGGACCTCCAGGGAAACCGTGTGGCTTGTTCCGGCAATATTGCGGTTCAGCGTCGCCATCTGGGTGCAGAATGAATAGGCTTCCCTTCATTTCAGGATGATTTAACGATGTCTGGTTCTGACACAGTGCTCCTGCGGCGGTGGGCGGCGACGCGCGACGCCGACGCGTTCGCGGAGATCGTATCGCGGCATTCTGGCATGGTCTACGGCACGTGCAAGCGGATGCTGGGCAACGCCAGCGAGGCGGAAGACGTTGCACAGGAGTGCTTTATAGAACTGGTCCAAGCGCCCGCCGCCGTCAAGCGCTCACTCCCCGGCTGGTTGCACGCCACCGCCATCCATCGGTCTCTTGACCGCGTCAAGTGCGAGAAGCGGCGACGCGGACGCGAGGCCCGATTTGCAGCGAACATGGCCGCAAAGACGGAGCTGGTCTGGAATGACGTTCGGGAACACGTGGATGACGCCATAGCCCACTTACCGGAGAAGCTTCGGGCGCCCATCATATTGCGGTTCCTCGAGGGCCAAACCCACGAGACTATTGCCCGGCATCTCGCCGTACCACGGACAACCGTTCAATACCGTCTCGACAAAGGCATTGATGAGATCCGGAGTTTCCTGAAACGCCGCGGCGTGTCGCTCGCGGCAGCCGCCCTGGCGTCGATGATGGGGGCCAACCTTGCGGAGGCCGCGCCCGCGGCGCTCACGGCCGAACTGGGCCGAGTCGCCCTGGCAGGGGCCAGGGGCGTTTCGTCCGCTGCCGCGAGCAGCACACTGACACAGGCCGCCGTTTTGGGAGGAATCTTGGCCATGAAAAAGGTCTTTTTCGGTATTGCTGTAGCGCTCGCCGCCATCTTGAGCCTCTGGGCAATCACGCGCAACGACCAGCCCGACCCCGCGCAGCGGCCCCACCTGCCGGAATTGGCTGAGTCGCTTGTCGAGACTCGCTCACTAGATTCGATAAAGCGTGAGACTCCCGTGGGTGAACGCGAATCCGCGGTTGCGCATGAGCCCGCGCCTGCCGCTGCGCCGCAGGGAAGTGTAATAACAGGCCGCGTTTATGATGCGGACACCGGCGAGGGGATTGCCGGGGTAGCAGTTACAGCCAAATCGTCCAAGATGGACGGCAACACGGGAACGGGCGCGCCCACGGATGCGTCGGGGGCCTATCGGATCGCGGGCCTGAGAGGAACGCAGTATCGGCTTTCCCGCACCACCCCCGAAGGCTATCGTCGCCCCCATTTCGGGGATGGGCCGGAAATCGTATCGCTGGAGCCGGGCGATGTCGTCGAGAATGTCGATTTCGCGCTGCGTAGAGAAGTGCCGTTGGCGGGGATCGTCGTTGACCAGCGACAACAGCCGGTTCAGGGCGCGCTCGTGATCTTGTACGGCGGGCTGGTCGGAGGAGGCACGACACAGTCGGGGGGCGACGGGTCGTTGAGCTTCCATGGTCTTCACCCGTCGGACGGTTTTTACCTCGAAGCAAGAAAAGACGACAGCTTCGTTTCGGAGGCCCAGGCTTTTGCGCTTCCTGAAGAGGGAATCACCGACATTATCCTTGTTCTCGGGGCCGCCTGCAGTGTATCTGGCACAGTGCTGGACATCGAAGGCAGACCGGTGAAGGATATTGAGGTGCGCTCAAAGCCTGTGCGTGACGGTGTTGTCGGAGTCGGGGGTCCGCGCGCGGTTTCCGACGCCCGAGGGCGCTATACCCTCGATGGCCTTGGGCCGGGCCGCTATGACCTGAACTTGCCGGAATGGGGAAGCCCGGCTGAATCAGAAGGCCGGCAGGCTATGGCGAGCGTCGAACTCGAGTCGGGCGATGTGATTACAGATCTAGCGCTTCTCTATAAGGAGGAAGAACTCGCCATCTCAGGTCGCGTTGTCGATTCTGACGGACAACCCGTACAAGGCGCTATCGTCCAGGCGGGAAGAACGGAAGCCAAGACGGATGAGGACGGGGCGTACGAGATCACGGGGTTAGCGGAAGGCAATTATTATATGTTTGTGAGGCCGGGAAAGCTTCCTGTGATCGGTACCCGAAACGGTTTGGCACTATTCCAAACCAGCTTCTTCCTAACGCGGGAAAACGTGGCCACAGGGAGATCCGACGTCGGCTTTGTTGTGCAGAAACCTTTTGCCGTAACGGGCGAAGTCGTCAACGCGCTTACAGGCAAGCCCATAGCCGAATTCGAAATCGCTTGCGACCAGACTCTGGGTAGCCAACTGACGTCCTCCGTGGCAGCACGTTTCGACAGAGTGAAAGACTCACAAGGCCGGTTCCGTATCGAGCAGATACAGGACGGCCCTTATTTGGTTGCTGTCCGGGCGCCCGGCTACGCCACGGCCCTACACTCGCTCTATCTCGGCGGAGAACAGCGTGAGCACCACGTTGTCATACGGCTTGAGCAAGGTGGCGACCTTCGAGGCACTGTCGTTAATGCGACGGGGGAGCCTATTCAAGGCGCGGAGGTATTTCTCGGACCCGTCATGGGGGCGGCCGCACGTACCCCCAGTTACTTCACCACCATGAGCGGCGCAGACGGAACGTTCATGCTCGAGTCCTTCCCAAAGGAGGCCCAACTCATCTCGGCAAGCCATCCCGCCTACGCGATCGGATGTGTGGAATTGCCGGCGAAGGCCGACCTCTCGAGGCCTGTTACGATCACACTCGCCAAAGGGGGAAGCGTCGAGGGGAATGTCACGTTTCTGGATGGAAGCAATGCAACGGAGCCCCGCGTCCGGATCCAGTACCCTCATTGGCACAACCACGAGCGGCTTCGGAGCGACATAGCGCCTGACGGTACGTATCGGCTTACGGGGCTGATGCCGGGTGAGGCCAGACTCGAGCTGAACGTGAGCTATCCGGGCCGCCAGTGGCGGTCGATAAAGGTGCCTGTCGTTATCCAAGACGGCGAAGTCACGGTGGCGAATGTTGAGGTGTCTGAGGCAAGCGCCGTCATAGAGGGTACGGTGCTGCTGGGACAACATCGTGAATTCCAGAGCCTCAGAGTACTAGTTGAGCTCATCACCCCGACCGGCGAAGAGACAAGCAGTGCTCAGGGAATGTCCGGCGGGCAGTATCGGGTCGAGCATGTCCCAGCGGGATACGGCACGTTGGTGATCGGGGGAATGCTCGTGTCCGGCGAACGGGTGGAAGCATTCCTTCCGATTGAAATCACGGGCGGATTGGCACTCCACCAAAACATCGATTTGTCGGATTGAGATCGCGTCAGTGGCAATGTTCTTCGACGATGAAGGCGGCGACATCGTCGGCAGTGAGGGTTTGGAGCAGCCGTTGCCTGCCCAGTCCGATCTTAAGAGCGGCCCACACGCGGAGGATCGTGAACGCGCCTGAAAAGGCGCGCTCGATGCCGAACTTTGACCGTCCGTAGCGGCGCGGGTGGTGATCGACAGAGATCTCGGCAACCCGATAGCCTTTGTGGGCGGCCAGGACCGGGAACAGGCGGTATAGGCCGTCTCGGGTCGGGATATCTTCAATCACTTCCCTTCGAAAGAGTTTGTAACCCGAGTTGACGTCGTGCAGGGGCAGGTGGAACATGCGTGCCACGAGACGGTTAAAAATGCGCGACGCCAGCGCCTTGTGCCAGGCCTCGCACCGTGCGCGCTTCCAACCGATTACGAGGTCGTAACCTTCCTGGATCTTGTCCAGGAATCTGGGGATTTCTTTTGGATCGTCTTGCAGGTCGGCGTCCATGGTAAAGAGGAGTTCGCCGCGGCTTCTTGCGAACCCGGCCGCCAGGGCGGCCGCTTTCCCCAAGTGCCGCTTCAGACGCACGACGTCTACCGTGGAGAATCGTTCATGAAGGCCGCACATTACTTCGTACGACCCGTCCGTGCTGCCGTCGTCCACGAACACGATGTGGTGTTCACCTAGTCCAACATTCGCTACGATGCCTTCTGCGAGGGGTGTAAGCGTATCGCGCTCGTCGAACACGGGGACAACAAAAGAGAGGGTCGTTTGTGGCGTTTTCACTTTTGCTCCGGCGTTCCCTCGGCTTGGGCGTGCAACACCCGAAGCACGTCGGCGAACCGGTCGGCGTTTCGGGGGTCCGCCTCGACGAGGGCCTCGTGGGCCTGAAGCAGGAGGCGGCCCATCTGGGCCCTGATGGGGGCCGTCGCCTCGATGGGTTGCATCGATGGGGGCAGCGGCAGCGGTGCAGGGCGGAAATGGAGCAGCACCACGCTGAGCCCGAGTTCGCTCATCTCCTTTAGGAGTTCGTGCGGCACGTGTTGGATTTCGAGTCGGCACCCGGCGACTCGATCGAACTCGGTCGCAAGCTCGTGGAGTACGCCCAGAAACGTGCTGTCAAGATGGGTGCAATGGGCGAAATCCAGCACAACCGATCGCTCGCCTGCTCGGCGTGCTTGATTGCACAATTCGAGCACTTTCTGGCTTTCCTGCCACGAAGCGCTTCCCCATACGGTGATGAATAACCGGTTGTCGTGCGACGCAGCCGTCACTTGTGGCGTGATCTCGGGCGCCTGCACGGGTTTGACGACGTCCGCCTCGGGCGCGCGCAACGCCTTCCGTTGCGGCTCGATCCCGAGTACCAGCAACGTGACGTCATCCTCGTAGGGTCGGCCCACCGAAAACCGAAGCAGATCGTCATCCAGATCCTCGGCGAGCAGGTCCGAATGGCTGCGGCCAGACGCGATCGCCTTCTGCAAACGTTCCTCGCCGTAGAAATCGCCTGCCGGATCGCGCGCGTCCGTCAGCCCGTCCGTGAACAGGATGAGCATATCCCCGGAATCGAGACGGAACGAGGCGTCCGTAAACGTCACATCGGCGTTGATGCCCAACGCTGGACTTGGATGCCGCAACCGTTCGACCGCCCCGGCGCGGCGCTTGACGTACATGGGCCGGTGCCCGGCGGATGAATACTGTGCCTCGAAGGTGTCTGCGTCGAGCACCAGATAGGTCATCGAAACAAAGATGTCCGGGCCGAACGAGCTACTGACGAGCGTCTTGTTTAGATTCCGCAAGACCTGTGACGGACTCAACACGGCCGACTGCCCGTGAATCTCAGGCGACCGTTGAACGGCACATTTCACAAACACCGTCAGCATTGCGGAACTGACGCCGTGGCCGGATGTGTCCGCCATATAGAGCCCCATGCGATGTTCGTCCAGGGCGAACACGTCGTAGAGATCGCCGCCGACTTTCCCGGCAGGACGGTAAACGGCAGCAAGCGAAACGCGGTCCGAAAACGGCGTTTCCCGAGGCAAGAGACCGTGCTGAATGCGCTTGGCCCGGTTCAGATCGACCTGGAGCGCAACGGCCTGCGACTGAAGCATGCTGTGGGCGATCTCGAGTTGGCCGACGCGGTTTTCCAACTCGACGTTTTTCTCCTGGACTTGCTCGAGCAGCTTGGCGTTGCTCTCTTCAAGGCGCTTGTGTTCGACGGCGCGCGAAACGTGCCGACAGAAATCGTCAATATCGCGTATCGGTTTGGCGACAAAATCAAATGCACCCAGTTGCACCGAATCGACGGCCTTTTGCGCCGAGCTGGTGCCCGACAGCACGACCGGAACCACCTTCGGAACGTGTTTGCGCATCCACTCGAGCAGCTCCAGCCCACTCACCTCGGGCATGATCAGGTCCACCACGGCGACGTCGTACTCGTTCTCCTGAAAAAGGTTCTCCGCTTCCAACGCACTTGCCGCGACGTCCACGTGGAACCCCATCGAGCCCAGCATCCCCTTGACCGTGTTCAGGATCTGTGCATCATCATCGATGACAAGAACTTTAGCGTCCATAGGCCTTATCTTACTACAGGCCACTGCGCGACTTCCATAAGTGCCGAGCCCATGCATAGTTCTGCCTTGGACTGCGAGGCCGACAGGAGATGAGTTCGGCCGCTAGTCAAAGCGCGGATGCGTTTCATAGTGGGCCAGAAATTCAAGGAATGCGCGGGCTGTGGCAAGGGGGTCTCCCGCGGCGTCGAGGGCGAAGGCGATGCTGGGGCCGTTCTCCCACGAGAACGCCGCGCGGTCGCCGAATTGCTGGATCAACGCGTTGCGGAGTCTCCGGGTGAGCAGTCGCGGCGAGTCAAACGTTACGGAAACGGCGGTTTTGGTCAACGCAATGCTCTTCGCACCGACCTCGGCGCCCAGTGCGCGCAATTGCATCACGCCGAGCAACCGTTGCACCGGCCCCGGCGGCGTGCCGAATCGGTCGGCCAGTTCTTCGTGCAATTCGTGCACTTCCTCGACGGAACGCGCGCCGGAGATTCGTTTGTACAGGGTGATCTTCTGCGCCTCGGACGGCACGTATTGTTCGGGAATGAACGCGTCAACGGCGGCCTCGACCGGCGGCAGCGCGCGTCGGAGAACCGGCTGCCCTTTGAGTTCGGCCACGGCTTCCTGAATAAGCAGCGTATAGGTGTCGTAACCCACGGCGGCGATGTTGCCGTGCTGTGCCGCGCCAAGGATATTGCCGCAGCCGCGGATCTCG
>Ga0180438_10009130_pt1 | contig 12433 bp, 11 predicted proteins | sample SS_ome_12_FD_132455 | JGI IMG/M metagenome (GOLD analysis project Ga0180438, IMG submission 132455) | Hypersaline lake sediment archaeal communities from the Salton Sea, California, USA - SS_3_D_2 metaG | ecosystem: Environmental > Aquatic > Non-marine Saline and Alkaline > Hypersaline >...
TAACGGGATGTGGCGCAGTTCGGCTAGCGCGCACGGTTCGGGTCCGTGAGGTCGCCGGTTCAAATCCGGCCATCCCGACTGATCGGGGTGTGGCGCAGTTCGGTTAGCGCGCTTGAATGGGGTTCAAGAGGTCCCCGGTTCAAATCCGGGCACCCCGACCAGGATCGGAGAGCACAAAATCGGCCAGGTGGCCGATTTTGTGCTTTTTTGCATGCAGCGTCTTCCGGCAATTTGTGAACCCAGAAACTCGGTTGGAAGAGAACACAGCTTCTTTGTCTTTTCGGTACGGAAAGGGGAATGGGCCGACCTATAGGTCGGCCCATTGTCGGAAGAGCGGCAGGGAAAGGGAATTTACAGCAGGAACCTGTGCCTTTTACCGTCTACAGTATACTACTCGCTGGTTAACGGGATTTTAAGAGTTTGTTAACATCAGGTAAATATTGGGTTAAATCCATCGTTTATACATCCATCCCATGCAGAAAGCCCACAGGGTTGAGTAATCCTGTAGGCTTGTTTGTGTTGATCTTTCATGGGTTACACTGCTTTGCCCAATTTCAGAGCGGGATATGTACAATCACTCACCCACATCCAGATAGTCGTTGGCAGATTCAAGCTGCTGCTGATGCTGATACCAGGTCTCGAGCAGCTTGATCAGAAAATGGGCCAGACGGGCCTGGCTGACGTCCACAAGAGACTGAGCCACGGCGGCTCTGGGCTCCGAGCTGCGCTTTATCTCCCAATATAAGTCGACGAAGTTGCAGGCCTTGATGTCCTGCGTCATTCGGGTTGCTTCAGGATGATTGTTAATCATGGTGAGCCTGCCCAAATCTTAGTATCTGCATTAATTATATCATAATACATTGCTGGTTTGTGGTTACAGATTGGTTACAGTTTTGGGAAGGACTGTCGTGGATGCCGTTTTATGCGTTACTCATAGGCCAACACCTCGCGCACACTGAGGCGAGAGGCGTTCCAGGCAGGGAGAATGCTGGCCAGGGCGGCCAGGACCAGAACGATGGCCAGCCAGAGGAGCGTGCCCTTGGCAGAAAAGGTGTAGTTGAGGGGCGACTCCAGGAAGGCCACGCCAACGGCATCGCTGAGGAGTTTGCCTATGGGCAGGGCCACAATGACCCCGACCATCCAACTTAGCACGCCCATGAAAATGCCCTCGACGATAAATACCTTGATCACGGAACCATCGGAAGCGCCAACGGCTCGCATAACACCAATCTCGCGGGTACGTTCGAGCACGTTGATGCTCATGGTGCCCATCAGTCCCAGGCCGCCAACGACGGCGATCAGGACGGCCATGATCGAAAGAAAGATGACAATGATGCCGAACTGATATTGAATGTTCTCACGAATCGAGGCGGTTGTTTCGAAGGAGCGGACTTGCATACCACGGCTGTCGAAATGGGCCTTGATCCGCCTGGCCAATTCTGACTGGAAGTCAGAGTCATGTTTGGAAGCTCCATTGTTTGAGGCATCACCTGGCGGCTCAGCAACGATTTGAACCCCGCCAGAGCGACCCACGTAGCGGATGACACGGGCGAAGTAGGGCTGATTGGCATAGGCGATGCGTCCGGTCATGATACCCTGGACGACACCGACCACGCGCCAAGACTGCTCCCGGCCCTCAATGGTGAGAAGGATGTCATCGCCGACCTTGACGTCAGGTTCCTCTTTCATCACCTCGGTGTTGAGAACGATCGCGTTGTTGTCGTCAGGAAGCAGCCAGCGCCCCTCGATAAGGTTAGGTTGGATCAAGTTGGTGTCGGCGGGAGCACCAAGGACATAGATGTTGGGACCCTCGTGACCATCAGGCCGCATGCGACGAGCCGTGTTACCTGTCCAAGATTCGGCGTCAGCCACCCCCGGTATACTCATGGCTTCGCGTTCGATGGCCGTAATCCGCTGTGAGTGGGCAAAATCAATCTCAATTTCGTAATTCCAATAGGTCAACGCATCCTCAAGCGTGGTTAGGAGGGAGGCATGGACGCTGAGGACGGCGACAAAAATGGCGCCGCCCAGGGTCAGCGTGGATAGAGTCAACAGCAGCCGGCCCTTGCGGCGAAAGGTGTTGCGCAGGGAGATACGGATGGGGCGAGACATGGCCCGGATGGCGGTCGTCACTTCCTCAACCAGCCGATCTATCAAGCTCCGGCCAAAGAGCCCCTTACCCAGTCCGTAGGTGCTGAGTGCATCGTGCACAGTGATGCGCGCCCCGGAGAGGATGGGGTACAGCGCGGCCAGGAGGGGCACGAAAAGACCTACAGCCACCTCGATGGCAATCGCCTGAGGCGGGATACGGAAGCCGGTCAGGTCAAAGTTAATCAGATAGGCCAGATACTTGGACATGGCATAGGCGGCCAGCGCCCCTAACGGAACCGCGACAACCAGCGAGAGCAGGCCGAAAATAAGGACCGCGCTCAAATACATGCCCATGATCTGGGAGGTACGAGCGCCAACGGCCTTCATAATGCCAATCTGACGTATTTGCTGGGTCATCAGGGCGGCGATGGTGTTGATCACCAGGAAGCCACTCAACAACAGGGACAGTACGCCGAGGACGCCCAAGATGATCAACAGCGGTTGAACCGCCTCGTTGGCAGGATGTTCGCCAGGCTCAGGTATCCAGGTCCAATAAACAGTTCGACCGCTTTTTTCGATTTTCTCTTCTACCTGATCCGCGATGGCCTGAATATGCTCTTTGTCGGTTTCATTTTCGGCGACCAGGATCTGCAATTCATCGTAGTAGCGCGAGTAGCCAAGCCACTCCAGGGTGTCGAAGGTGATATAGCCAAAAGGATGCCCAACAAAGGGAGCCGGCGGATTCTCCATATCGTGTGCTAACCCAGCGATGCGCAACTGGCGTATCTTGCCCTCCGGCGTTTCAACTTCCAGCATATCCCCAACATCAGCGTTGGTCCAGGGGAGCGATTGGCGCTCGATAAGAATCGCTTTCTTGGGGGGTGGCCAAGCGCCACTCACCGGCCTGACCTTGCTGAGCCGAATATCGTCATAGTCACCGATCACGTCAATTACGAGGTTGCGCCATTCGTCGGGTCCGACTTTGACACGCACCGTCAGCCAGTCAAGCCGCCCCTCTGCATCGCGAACACCGTCCATATGACGTACCGTCTCCACCAACTCGTCATCAAAGGGTTCAGGGTACAGAAAAGCGCTGGCCGGGTTGGTTTCACGGTAACTAGAGTCCATATCCTGGTTGAGCACGATCTGAGTGGTGACAATCATGCCAACGGCGAAGACGCCAACCGCGATGGAAAGCACGACAATCACGGTGCGTATCTTATTGTGCCACAGGTCGCGGAGTATCTTGCGCCACCGTGGACTAAGCATAGGCGGTCTCCTGTGCCGTCGATGGCGCTGAGGTCCGCTTCCGTTCTCGCACCAATTCGTCCACAATCTCACCATCGGCGAGGGTGACGGTACGTGTTACGCGCCTGACGAGGTCGCGATCGTGGGTCACCATGAGAATCGTTTTACCTTCATCCACCAATCTTCCGAAGAGCTGAAAGACTGCCTCTGCCGTCTTTGAGTCAAGGTTTCCGGTGGGCTCATCTGCGGCAATGATGGGCGGATCATTGGCCAGCGCGCGGGCGATAGCGGCGCGCTGTTGCTCACCGCCCGAAACAGCAGAGGGCAATTTGTGGGCGTGGTCGGCTATGTCGACTTGCTCCAGCAGACACATAGCTCGCTCCGGGCGCTCTCGCATAGGGTACATGTTACAAAAATCCATAGGCAACATCACGTTCTCAATCACCGTCAGGGTAGGCAGCAATTGGAAGAACTGGAAGACAACGCCGATGTGGCGGCCACACCACACCGCCGTCTGGCCCTCGCTAAGGGTGTGCACGGCGGTGTCGCCCACCAGCACCTCACCTGAGGTAGGCTTGTCAATACCAGTAATCATGTTGATCAGCGTCGATTTGCCACTGCCCGATTTACCGACCACAGCCACAAACTCACTGGTATCCACCTGCAGATCGACACCCTTGAGCGCAAAAAAGGCCCCAGCTTCGGTTTGGTAAGATTTCACTACCCCCAGTAGATCAATCAAGCAAGGTGACTTCTGTCCACCGGCAGTATGCAGGTATCTAAGGCCCTCATTGCCCGAGAAACGACCATTCGAGGCATCACCCGTGTTTCGATTTCGTCTTAACCGGCCCCCAAGCATAATCCCTCCCATAACCTGACTGACTGTAGATTGGGGATCAAGTGAAAAAACTATGGAATGAAGCAACTACACAATATATATACGGTGTGAGGGCGAAAAAGTTTTATGCTGCGATGCAGGTCTGGGGACATGGCTAACAGCCCAGCCAAACAGCAGCTATGACACTTTTGCACGATAAGACACCCCGGAGTATACTTAAAACTACAATCTGCGAAGATCCTATTCGAACAGCGCCGTAGATGACGCGTCATCGGATAGCCAGGGTAACCAGCCTGCTGGTTTTTGGATAGGCTCTGAAAGCAAACAGGTAACCAAAATGACCCAAGACTGGAAGGACGAAGCATACTACCACGACGAGTATGGGGATGGAGACTCCGGGCGGATTTGGTCAACCACGGCCCTCGTCTTGAGCGGGTTGGCTGGCCTCTTAGTAGGATTCGCCTGCGCCGCCTGTCTAGGTGCCATAGGGCTCGGTTTGCTCCTACTACCTACATCCACAGCCAGCGCAACACCTGCCCCGGTCATCGTCCCCACACCAATGCCCCCGCCACAGCCAGTAAACCCGCCTCCGGAGGCCCAGCCATTTGTCTCAGGGGGACTCGGTCTGTCGCAGCAGGAATGGGAGCAGCGATACGGACCAGGCACTCAAAGCGAAACACCAGGTTATCTTTGGTACCAGGGAACGTACCTCGTCGGGTTCCAGGAGGGTAACGTCTCGTACATCGAACAACGGTGGAGTCCCGAAAACCCCGTCACGATCGATGATGCGCGAGCTCAGAGCAGTGGTCTGATACCGTCCGACAGCCAATACAGCCAAACCTACAGCCCTGAGGGCCGCCCGGACCTGGTTGCGGACCTTTATTTCAGCCAGTCGTTTATTAGCAGATTCGGCGGCAACGTATGGGTAGGCGGCCAGCCGGGAAATTTCGTCGTCACCTATACTATGTTCGAATTCGGGATCACCAGAATGGTCATCACCGTGGGCAACAATCCTATCTAAATCATAAGCTGAAAGGAGACAAACATGAGTGACAACGTGTACAAGAAGATCGAGATCGTCGGCACTTCCGGGACCAGCCTGGAGGACGCTATCCAGAGCGCGGTCACCAAGGCGGCACAGACGGTACGGCGCATGGCATGGTTCGAGGTGGAGGAGATTCGCGGCGCCATCAAAGAAGGTCAGGTGAGTCAATGGCAAGTAGCAGTTAAGATCGGATTTACGCTGGAAGACTGACATTGGCCAGGAAAAGCAAGTATCCGCTCCCCAGCACGCAGAGTTGGGGAGCGGCTTTCTTGTTTCTCGATGTTTGACAACAAATTTGAGGATTTATCGAACATCCAACCGAAACAACGAGGCCACTTGTTAACTTGGAGAGAGAGCCAACGGCTATGGCAATTGAATATCTAACAAAAGAACAGATTGAATCTGGACTTTCCACGGTATTGGCATCTCCGCAGGATTGTGGCAAGTTGGAGGCAATCGTGGTCCGGCCGGAACCGAATCAGCGAGAGTATCACAGGGCTGTGAATCTATCGCCAGAAGGTGGGGTGGAGGGAGACCGGTGGGTAACTTCAGAGGCGGATCCCCGCGCGCAGGTATCGATTATGAACGCTCGTCTCTTGAGACTCATCGCCAGGGACGAGGAACGGATATCCCTGGCTGGTGATAACCTGATCGTCGATCTGGATATAAGCGAGACCAACATCCACGCTGGTCAGAAACTGATGGTTGGAGAGGCGTTGCTGGAAGTCACAGATCTGGCGCATACTGGCTGTGACAAGTTTGCCGAGCGCTACGGCCTGGACGCAGTGCGCTATATCAATGCAGCGGAGCGCAAATCGCTTCATCTGCGAGGCGTGTATGCTCGCGTTCTGAAGGCGGGAACAGTCCGGGTCGGAGACATTGTTCAGAAGGCAGAATGAGCTGGTATATGAAGCACTTTCTCATACGAGTTGCCGGTCTCGCCTTGATCATCGGTGGTGTGGCCGGTCTCATCCTCAGCGTCATCGCACTCTTCATCCTGGTACGAATCGAACCTTATGTCGAGTCGGCTGCTATGGAGCAGATTGATCGTATCGACCAGGCGCTGTCAGCCACTGCTGAGGGTCTGGTCTTGGCCGAGAGCTCAATTGGGCAAGCCAGCGGTGTGCTGGAGACTGTAGCAGACACGGCCGCTGGGACAGGCCAGGCCATCGATAACGCCATTCCGACGACCGATGCCATATCGGAACTGCTGGCTGAGCAACTACCTGCCACTATCGAGTCGACCCAGGAAACACTGACGTCAGCAGCAACCAGCGCTAAGCTAGTGGACGATATCCTGGGCGCGCTGACTACCATACCACTGCTGGGAATTGACCAATACAATCCCGATGTTCCGCTGCACCAGAGCCTGGAGGATGTGGCTGCTTCCCTGGATGAGATCCCCAGCGCGCTCAGCACAGCGGAGGAAGGCCTGTCCTCGACGAGCCAAGATCTACAGGGACTGGGAGAGAATGTCACCACGATGGCGGATGACATCGGCCAGATCTCGGCCAACTTGGAGAACGCGGGAGCGGTACTGGTTCAGTATCAGGAGATTCTGGCTGACTTACAAGAATTGGTCGCCTCGGTGCGGGAGGGATTGCCCAACTGGCTGCGAATTCTTCAGATATGTCTTGGGTTGATCCTGATCTGGCTGGGCATCGTCCAGATCGCGTTGATAACCCAGGGCTGGGATCTGATCGAGCGCAGCCGCTCCAAAAGTAAAGATAGATCAGTTACGGCGCTATAAGGGGCGAACGATTTTAGTCCACCAGACAGCCGTGGGGCGCCCTCGTTTCGCCTAATAGTACCATCCATGCTATACTTTCCCCCATAATCCACTGGCCGCTTCGGGCATCACCCACCAACTGAAGAGGAGGTAGCCCCGTGCCATCGATCGCGCTCATCACCGATACCGACGCCAGTCTGCCAGCCGATGTTGCCGACCGCTACGGCATCCGACAGGTGCCCATCACCATCCACTTCGGGGAAGAGGTCTTTGAAACGGGCGTAGACATCGACGACGCCCGTTTGTTCACGCGCGTGGACCACGAGGGCCAGCTTCCGACAACCTCGGCCCCCGCACCCGGCAAGTTCGCCGAGGCTTACCAAGCCGCCTTTGACAAGGGTGCAGATGCGATCATCTGCTTGTGCGTCAGCAGCGAGGTAAGTGCGACCTACAACGCCGCGTTGACTGCCTGCGAAATGCATCCCGAGCGTGACATCACGGTGATTGACACGCGCAGCCTATCTATGGGCCAGGGGTTTGTGGCGCTGGCGGCAGCCGAGGCAGCGCGGGCCGGTGCGAGTAAGGAGGAGATCATTGCGCACGCCGAGGAGGTGGGTGAACGCACCTACCTATATGCGGCGCTGTCCACGCTTAAATATCTGGCCATGAGCGGGCGGGTAGGACACCTGGCAGCGGGCATGGCCAGTTTGCTCAACGTCAGGCCGATCCTCACACTGCGGGACGGCAAGCTAGACCTGCTGGAACGGATTCGGACTCAGAAAAAGGCCTGGGCGCGTGTGATAGAATTGACGACGGAAGCCCTGGCCGGTCGCCCGGTCGAGCGAATGGCGGTTATCCACGTCGATGCTGCCGCCGAGGCACGTCTATTTGAAGAACAACTGCGCGCCAGTCTGCCTTGCCCTGAGGAGATACTCATGGCGGAACTGACGCCGGGGCTGTCGGTTCACTCCGGGGCGGGTTTGATCGGGGTTACATTCGTGGCCGAAGATTGAGGCTCATCTTCAGAACTGATGCAAACGTGTCTTTTTCGCTCAAGGCGGATAAGTCATTCCAGTGAGGGCTATCACCAGTTCTGAATATGAGCTATGATAAATGGCGGCCGGAAGGTAACGCCACGAAACAAGAAGGGACAAATCGCGTTCATCATCTAACCGAGGAGGGATCGACGTGGTAAAGAAGACACTCGGCTACGTGGAACTGGAATGGACGTGCCCACGCTGTGGGTCCAAGAATCCCGGTCCACAGAAAAGCTGCAGCGGCTGTGGCGCGCCGCAGCCGGATGACGTGGAATTTGAGCAGGCGGCCGAAGAGGAGTTGATCACCGAGGAGACGGAAGTCGAGCGGGCCAAGGCCGGCCCCGACGTGCATTGCGCTTACTGTGGCGCGCGCAACCCGGCGGGAGCAAAGACTTGCACTCAGTGCAGCGCCGATTTAACTGAGGCCACGGCCCGCGTCACTGGTCAGGTGGTGGGCGCGCATCGCCGCGAGGCAGCGCCAGATGTGGCGTGCCCCTCGTGCGGCGCAATGAACCCGGCAACCGCCCACAAATGCTCCCAGTGCGGGGCCAGCATGGCGCGCCCTGAGCCAAAACCAGAACCTCGTAGACCCGCAGCCCGCCCGCAACGGGGTAGTTGTGGTCCGGTGATTCTGATTGCCGGCGCGGTTCTCATCGCGTTGGTGGTTCTAGGTATCTTTCTCACCCGCCCCAGCGGCGACAGGGCCGCCACCGTCGAGGACGTTTCGTGGACACGTACCATCCCCTTAATGGGGCTGGTGCCGGTCACCCACGAAGGTTGGTGGGATCAAATCCCATCAGACGCCGTAATGGGGGCCTGTCACCCAGAGCCTCACCACGTTCAGGATAGCCCGGCTCCAAACTCCAAGGAGGTTTGCGGCACACCCTACACAGTTGACACAGGCACTGGTCACGGGGAAGTGGTGCAAGAATGCCGATACGAGGTATACGAGGACTGGTGCCAATACACGACGGAGGAATGGCAGGTAGTTGATCAGGTGGTCCAGAGCGGCAACGACCTGAACCCACGCTGGCCCGTCACGCGATTAGGCGTCGGCCAACAGGAGGGACAAGGGCAGGAGAGTTACGAAGTCATATTCGACACCGACGGGGGGAGATATACTTACATAACCAATGATCCTGCGGAGTTCGCCCAATTCCAAGATGGAAGCCAATGGCTATTGAAGGTGAACAAGTTGGGCGCGGTGGTCTCGGTACAGCCCCGCTGAGTGAGGCTGGGAGGGAAGGAAATCTCTCACTCAGACTCGACTAGCGTCAGAACCCATTGCGAGCGCTCCTACAGAGCATCCGATTCTATTGAAACCGATGCTCTGCGGCAAAAGGAGCGCTTGTTGTCTTATTCAATCGTCCCACGGAGGAAGTAAGTATGAGCCAAGGAGAATCCACTGTTTACCCCTATATCCCCAATTCCGTGCCTGAGATAAAGAGGCAGATGCTGGAGGCAACAGGAGCGGAGAGCACGGATGAATTCTTCGAGGATGTACCGGAGACCCTCAGGTTCAGGCACCCCATGAACCTGCCTGAGCCGCTACACTCCGAATACGCTTTGAAACGGCATGTGGACGGGTTACTCAGCAAGAACACGACGGCGGGGGAGTTTTTGAGCTTCCTGGGAGCGGGCTGCTACCAGCACCACGTGCCAGCCATATGCGACGAAGTGAACGGGCGTGGCGAGTTCTTGACAGCTTACGCGGGCGAGCCTTACGACGACCACGGCAGATTTCAGGCGCTGTTTGAGTATGCCAGCATGATGGGCGAACTGCTGAATATGGACGTGGTCAATGTGCCCACCTACGATGGCTTCCAGGCGGCAGCCACGTCGCTCCGTATGGCAACACGGATCACAGGCCGGCGTCAGATACTGATCGCAAGAACACTCAGCGTCGATAAGCTATCCAAGATCAGAGACTATTGCAAGCCCGATATCGAAATCGAGCTAGTGGATTACGATAAGGAGACGGGTCAAATGGATCTGGGCGCCCTCAAGACGCAGATATCAGAGGCGACAGCGGCTGTCTACTTCGAGAATCCATCCTTCCTGGGCTTCATCGAGACGCGTGGGGACGAGATAGCGGTCGTCGCCCACGACCAAGATGCAATCTGTGTTGTGGACGCAGACCCTATCTCTCTGGGGGTGATGACACCGCCGGTCGACTATGGGGCGGACATCGTGTGCGGCGACATCCAACCATTGGGAATGCATATGCAGTACGGCGGCGGCCACGCAGGGTACATCGCCACCCGAGATGAGGAGAAATACGTGATGGAATACCCTTCGCGGCTGTTCGGGATCGCTCCGACCTCGATCCTGGGCGAATATGGGTTTGGTGATGTGGCCTATGAGCGAACCTCCTTCGCCGTGCGCGAGGAGGGCGTGGAATGGGTTGGCACAGCAGCCGCGTTGTGGGGCATCACGGCTGGAGTTTACCTGGCGCTTATGGGACCACATGGGATGCAAGACATAGGCGAAGGAATTATGGCCAGATCGCGCTACGCAATGATGGAAATCAATAAGATACGGGGTGTCAAGGCTCCGCTATTCCAAGCGCCCCATTTCAAGGAATTCGTGGTCAACTTCGACGGCACGGGTAAAACGGTGGCTGAAATCAACCAGGCGTTACTGGCGCGCGAGATCTTTGGCGGGGTGGATCTGAGCAGAGAGCGTCCCGAGCTGGGGGGGAGCGCACTTTACTGTGTGACCGAAGTTCACACCAAGGACGACATAAACCGGCTGGTCAAAGCACTGACGGAGGTGGTAAGTTAACGTGGCGGAACAAGACATCACCCAGCACCGGTATACGGATGGCAGACCTAACCTGAGACGCTTTCATCAGGCCAAGTGGGATGAACCAATTATCTTTGAACTGGGCCGAGAAGGACAACGGGGCCTCCTGGTCCCCGAGGTGGAAGAGGAAATCAGAGATCAAGTCGGAGATGTGCTGGCGACCCTGCCAGAGACCATGCGCAGGAAGAAATCGCCCAATCTACCCGAACTCTCGCAACCCCAGGTGCTGCGGCACTACCTGCGGCTTTCGCAAGAGAACCTGGGAGCCGATTTGAACATTGAGATTGGGCAGGGAACGTGCACGATGAAGTATAGCCCCAAGATCAACGACCAACTGGCGGGCCAGCCCAAACTGGCGGAGCTGCATCCGTTGCAGGATGAGGCCACAGCCCAGGGCATCCTGGAAATTATGTACCGTTTCGAGGGGATGCTCAAAGAAATCTCGGGGATGGACCGCTTCTCGCTGCAGCCAGCGGCCGGGTCGGCAGCGATCTACACCAACCTCTCAATCATACGCGCTTACCACGAGTCACGCGGGGAGGCAGATCAGCGGGATGAGATCATCACGACCATTTTCTCGCACCCGTCCAACGCGGCCTGCGCGCGGACGGCTGGCTTCAAGGTCATCACGCTCTACCCCGACCAGGATGGTTATCCTGATTTGGAGGCGTTGAAAGCGGCCGTTTCGGAACGAACCGCGGGACTGATGATCACCAACCCCGAGGATACGGGCATTTTCAACCCCAGGATCGCAGAGTTTGTGGAGGTCGTCCACGAAGCAGGCGGTCTGTGTGCCTACGACCAGGCCAACGCCAACGGCATCCTGGGGATCACGCGGGCCAGGGACGCCGATTTTGACCTGTGCCACTTCAATTTACACAAGACCTTCTCCTCGCCTCACGGGTGCGGGGGGCCCGGCGGGAGTGCTTGTGGTGCGAGCAAAGAACTGGCCAGATTCCTGCCGATTCCCCTGGTTGCGTACGATGGCGAGAGGTATTTTCTGGACTACGACCGGCCTCTCAGCATCGGCAAGATGAGGCCCTTTTACGGTTATGCCCCGGTTGTGTTGAGAGCGTATGCGTGGGTGATGAGTTTGGGTGCGGAAGGGCTGCGGGAGGTAGCCGAGATTGCGGTCCTCAACAACAACTATTTGCTCAACAAAATGCTGGAGATTCCGGGAGTGAGCGCGCCGTACGCCAAGAGTAAACGCCGCATTGAGCAGGTGCGGTATAGTTGGGAGGAATTAACGGAGGAGACAGGTGTCCACTCCGAGGAACTTGGCATCCGGGCGGCCGACTTCGGGGTACATTACTGGACCAGCCACCATCCGTTCGTCGTCCCGGAACCGTGCACGCTGGAGCCCACGGAATCTGTCTCCAAAGATGAACTTGACGAATACGTGGCCATCATATCTCACGTGGCTGACGAGGCGCACACGGACCCGGTGCTGGTCAAGAGCGCGCCACACAATAGCACCATCCACAGCATTGACCACACGCCATTGGATGATCCGTCGCGGTGGGCGATGACGTGGCGGGCGTATCGGAGGAAGGTGGGGACTCGTAAAACGTAAGGACGTACTGCGTAAAGAGTGATGCGTGAGGCGTGAGGTCAAGGGAGCACGGAATACGCAGTACGCA
>Ga0180438_10009131_pt1 | contig 12432 bp, 11 predicted proteins | sample SS_ome_12_FD_132455 | JGI IMG/M metagenome (GOLD analysis project Ga0180438, IMG submission 132455) | Hypersaline lake sediment archaeal communities from the Salton Sea, California, USA - SS_3_D_2 metaG | ecosystem: Environmental > Aquatic > Non-marine Saline and Alkaline > Hypersaline >...
CGGCTGCCGGGTGGAGCGGAGGGACCGCCCACACAGATGCCGCTTTTTGCCGCCAGCACCTCACAAGGCGAGACCACCGGGAATGCTGGCTACCAGCTGATTAGCACCGTGGACGGCCTGCGCAATGTGGTAGCCAAGATCCGCAAGGCAGGTCGTTGTGCCCTCGATACCGAGACCACCTCGCTGCGACCGGTACAGGCTGGCCTAGTCGGGATCTCGCTCGCGTGGCAGGAAGGGCAGGCCTGCTATGTCCCGGTCGGACACATCCCATCAGCCGCATCGCAGCCACAACTGTCGCTCGATGTGCTGCGCGAGGTTCTGGGCCCCGTTCTGACTGCCCCCGAGATCGTCAAGATCGCCCACAACGCCAACTATGACGTTATCGTGCTTTGCCAGCACAACCTGCCCGTGCGCGGCCTGCACTTTGATACGATGATCGCAGCGTACCTGTTGGATCCAACGGGTCGCAACCTGGGTCTAAAGGGACTGGCCTTGCAGGAGCTGGGCGTCGAGATGATGCCCATCGAGGAGCTGATCGGCTCGGGGCGGGACCAGCTGACAATGGATCAGGTATCGGTGAAGCGCGTTCTGCCTTATGCTGCTGCCGATGCGGATATGACGCTGCGCCTAGTGGCACGCCAAGAGCCGAAGCTGAAGGACAAAGGCCTGTGGGAGCTATTCAGCGACGTGGAGATGCCGCTGGTGCCAGTCCTGGTCGACATGGAGCGCAGCGGCGTGGCGCTGGATGTCGACTATCTGGAGCAGTTGAACCACGAGCTCCAGAAGCGGCTGGGCGAACTGGAGAAGCAGATATGCCACGAGGTGGGCTACCCATTCAATCTCAACTCGTCGCAGCAACTGAGCGAGGCGCTATTCGTCAAGCTGGCCCTGCCCACCGACGGCGTGTCACGCGGCAAGTCTGGACAGTACTCGACCGCAGCCAGCGTGCTGGAGAAGCTAAAGGGCGTGCACTCAGTCGTGGACATGATCCTGGAGCACCGCCAGCTGGCGAAGATCAAGTCAACCTATGTGGATGCGCTGCCAACACTGGTCAACCCCGACACCGGGCGGCTGCACACTTCTTGGAACCAGACCGGCACGGTGACGGGGCGCATCTCGTCCAGCGATCCAAACTTGCAGAACATCCCCATCCGCACTGAGGAGGGCCGCCGCGTACGGCGAGCCTTTATGGCCCGCCTGGGGTGGATGCTGCTGGGCGCTGACTATTCCCAAGTCGAGCTGCGCATCCTGGCGCATCTGTCGGGCGACCAGAACCTGCTAGCCGCCTTTCGCCGCGGCGAGGACATCCACGCACACACTGCATCTACCATCCTCGGCGTGCCACTGAGCGACGTGACGTCCGACATGCGGCGCGTGGCCAAGACGATCAACTTTGGCCTCATCTATGGCATGAGTGACTGGGGGCTAGCGGAGCGCACCGGCCTTTCGCGAGAGGATGCGAACGATTTCATCACCAAGTACTTTGCACAGTTCCCCAGCGTGCGCGCGTACTTGGCGCGCATCAAACAGCAGGCACAAGAACAGGGCTATGTGGAGACACTGCTGGGGCGCAAGCGTTTCTTCCCCGAGCTACAGTCGGAGAGCCGGGCGCATGCCGGATTGAAGGCGGCGGCACTACGCATGGCGATCAACCACCCCATCCAAGGCACTGCCGCGGACATCATCAAAATCGCCATGATCCGCCTGCACGAGCAACTGGACCAGCAACGCCTGCGCAGCAAGATGATCTTGCAGGTACACGACGAGCTGGTTTTCGAGGTGCCAGACGACGAACTAGAAGCCCTTTGCAGACTGGTGTGCGCCGAGATGGAGAACGCCTATCCGCTGTACGCCGCGCTAAAGGTCGACCTGAAAATGGGCCGCAACTGGAAAGAAATGGAGTAGACCATGCTGGGGGAACGTATAGCGCAACTGTTGCGCACCGCAATTGAGGCAGCGCAAGCAGAGGGCGCCTTGCCCGAATTCGCGGTGCCGGACATCCCAGTCGAACGGCCAAAGCAGGAGATGCACGGCGACCTGGCGACGCCGATTTGCCTGCAACTGGCAGGACTGGCGCACATGGCCCCGATGAAGATTGCGCAGATAGTGATCGACAGGCTAGGTGACGCGGACTACCTTGGCAGCGTGGAGGTAGCCAAGCCGGGCTACATCAACTTTGCCCTAGCGGATCGATGGCTGACACAGCAGGTGGAAACCGTCCTTCAAGCCGGCGCGGAGTTTGGTTCTGTCAACATCGGCCAAGGGCGTGCCCTGCAGGTCGAGTACGTGAGTGCCAACCCGACAGGGCCTTTGCATGTTGGCAGCGCCCGCAACGCGGCAATCGGCGATGCGCTGGCCAGCGTGATGCGGGCGGCCGGCTACCAGGTACAGCGTGAGTACTATGTGAACGATGCTGGCACGCAGATGGGGTTGTTCGCGGAGACACTCTACGCCCGCTACGCGCAGGCGCTAGGCAAGGACGAGCCGCTGCCAGAGGGGGCCTACCAGGGTGGCTATATGGTCGAAATGGGCCAGCGTGCAGCGCAGGAGCACGGCGACGCTTTCCTGAATCTGGAGCGGAACGCGGCATTGCAGGCGTTGAAAGAGGTGGGCCTGCAGTACTCACTCGAATCGATCCGCGATGATCTGGCGCTGATGGGCGTACACTATGACCGCTGGTTCTCTGAGCAGTCACTGTATGACGACGGTACCTTCGATCTGGTGTTGGGAATGCTGCGCCAGCGCGGCTACGTTCAGGAGCGCGACGGGGCGGTGTGGTTTACCGCCACGGAGTTGGGCGATGACAAGGACGAGGTGATCATCCGCAGCAACGGCGAGCCTGGCTACTTTGCGTCGGACATCGCCTACCACTATGACAAGTTCGTGCGGCGTGGCTTTGATCGGGTGATCGATGTATGGGGTGCAGACCATCAAGGTCACGTGCCGCGCATGTTCACAATGATGCGAGGCCTGGGCCTCGAACCGGAGTGCTTGTCCATCGTTATTTACCAGTTGGTGACCTTGAGGCGCAGCGGTGAGGTTGTGCGTCTCTCGCGGCGTACGGGAGACATCATCACGCTGCGCGAAGTGCTGGAGGATGTTGGGCCCGACGCGGTACGTTTCTTCCTGCTCTCGCGCAGCGCCGAAAGCCAGATGGATTTCGACCTAGATCTGGCCAAAGAGCAATCCAACGAAAACCCTGTGTACTACATCCAGTATGCACACGCCCGAATCAGCAGCATCCTGCGCCTAGCGCAGGAGCGCGCTCTGCCACTAAATGGCGGCGATGTCGGGCTGTTGGGCCATCCTTCCGAACTGGCTCTCATCCGTAGCATGCTGCGGATGCCAGAGGTTGTCGAGCTGGCCGCCCAGACTCTGGCACCGCATCACCTGGCGCACTATGCCCAAGAGCTGGCGGCTCAGTTCCACGCTTTCTACCGTGACTGTAGAGTGGTGTCTTCGGATCCAGCTGATCTACAGCTCACGCTGGCCAGGCTGAAGCTCGTTCAGGCAGCCCAGATCGTGCTGGCGAGGGTGCTGCATTTGATGGGCATGACGGCGCCAGAGCAGATGTAGCAAGCTATTCCACGGCGCCGGTTTGGGTGAGCATCCGGCGAGCACGGAAATGCTGCTTCGAGAGCAGATAGTTTGACAAAAGCTTCTTTGCTAACCTATAATATCGCGGCGCGGGCGAATAGCTCAGCTGGGAGAGCGTCTGACTTACATTCAGAAGGCCACAGGTTCGAGTCCTGTTTCGCCCACCTGCCGAGGCGTCGGTTGCGCTAGCCCGTCTTCTGCATCGGAGTCATGTGGCGCAACGCGGGCCTTTTTCATGTGTAGGCGAGGTCGATGCTCCCTAGTTTCGACGAAGCAGTGCCTGTCGATCGCATAGCGGATGAATATGTGCACATTGGCGCGCACCCCTGCCCCGTCTGTGGCGGGCGATGGAAGGTGCGCATGCAAGCCTTGATGAAGGACGCACAGGGACACCACTATGATCGCGTTGACGTAGCGTGTGCCGAGTGCGGCGAACGCAAGGCTTTTCTGTTTGACGTGACTTGTATCTTCGATAGCTATTCGGTCGACGGGTGAGGCCGTTGCTGCTGTTTGGAACAGCAGGGATCCCGCGTAGCGCAGCGCACCGCACCAGTGTGGCAGGCATTGCCCGCATCCGCGCCCTGGGGCTCCAGGCCATGGAACTGGAATTCGTGCAACGCGTGAGCATGGGCGAGGCGACCGCTCAGCGAGTCCGCGCGGCCGCAGAGGAACACGGCGTGCGGCTGAGCGCGCACGCACCGTACTACATCAATTTCAACTCAAGGGATCTTGAGAAGGTCAAGGCTAGCCGCATCCGTTTGCTGGACGCGGCGCGCGTCGCAAGCTGGTGCGGCGCGCAGGACGTCATCTTCCACGCTGGCTATTACCATGATGATCCGCCAGCGGTGGTGTACGAGCGGGTCAAGGCGCAACTGACATCGCTGGTCGCGCAGCTGCACGACGAGGGCTTGAGCGTGTGCTTGCGCCCAGAGACAATGGGCAAAGGCAGTCAGTTCGGCGACCTGCGTGAGGTGCTGCAGCTTGCCGCCGATATTGAAGGAGTCCGCCCATGCATCGATTTTGGGCACCTGTATGCGCGGGCTACAGGCAGGCTGAACCGCTACGACGAGTTTGTGGCTCTCTTGGACGAGGTCAAGTGCGAGCTGGGTGAGGGCGGTCTGCAGGATATGCACATGCACGTCCAAGGCATGGCCTACACGCAGGCTGGTGAGCGCAGGCATCTCAACTTTGTCGAATCGGACCTGCGCTACGAGGAACTGGTTCAAGCTGTTGCCGATTGTGGGGTCAGCGGGACGATGATATGTGAAAGTCCCAATCTGGAGAAGGACGCCCTGTTGCTGCAGCGGGCATATTCACGTTCGCGCCAAGCAGGGCCAACCCTGAACTGCAATCATAGATTGCCTAATCTTCAACTGGATCGTATGGAGGACGAGTGACTGTTGCACTGAAGCGGCGAACCCAGACAGCGGACTACTGGCTGCAGGAGTTCACCCTCAACAGAGAAGACGCGCTGTATCTCTACGAATGGTTGCTGGAGCAGAACGAGCCACGGACCATCACCGAACTGAGCCTCAAGGTCATTGAGCGGCGTTGTCTCAGAGAAGAAGAGGCTTTGCTCAAGCGAGGTGAGAGCGGGGCCATCTATCAGCCTCAGGATGAGTACAAGGTAGGCCAACGGCTTGTGTTCCCCGCTTTCGACTATGCCGCGGCAGAGGTGCTTGCCGTACGCGACGGGAACAATCCGCGCCACGGCCCCTTCAAGGTCATCCAGGTGCAGCTGGAGCACGAGAGCGCCCCCCGCGAGTTTGCTGCCGGCCTCACAACAGAGCATGCGCTGACAGGCAGCGCAGCCTTGCTGGAGGATTCCGACTCGCTTCTGGCAGCGCAGCAGTTGTACGAGCTATACGGTGCCAGGGTCCGCGGCCTGCTGCAACAGGCCCTGGAGGAGAACGAGGATTTCGTCAGCTTCGGCGATAGCTGGTATCTGCGCGGGCTGGTGCCAGAGGTTACGCCTTTCCACCTCAATATTGCCGAGGCGATGATATATGAGCGTGCACAGCCGCTGACCATCGCGGAGTTGCTGCAGGAGGTTGACTTTCCGCCCGAGATCAAGCCAGCAGTGCAGATCTATGCCCTCAGCCGTGCACTGAGCCAGGACTCGCGCTTTACTGAGATAAGCACAGACGACGAGTCAGCGTGGTACCTCAAGGCGCTGGTCCCGGAGGAAGTCCGCGAGATGCCAGTGCACCTTGCGATCGCGCATGCGACACGGGGTGGCGAGTGGCTGAACCGCGAGCTGCGAGACTTCGCGCTGGAGCTGGGCGACGAGGCTGACGCACTCGGGAAGGTATCTACTATTCCATCCACCGCCCCCGTGGAGCTGTTTCTCATCTACCCCCACCGCCGAGAGGGTACGCTGCCACTCAACGCCAGCGCAATGGCACTGGTATCGGAGCGACCTTCCGAGCGCTTCATGGTCACCTTCATCGACCGGCGGCATAACGAGGAGATGGAAGGCTGGATGATGCCTTCCGCTGGCTATGCCTGGGGTCTGGGAGAATGGTACGTACGGCACAACCTTCCGATCGGGGCGGTGATCCTGCTGGCGAACAGCGACGACCCCCTTACCTTTGTCGTCGACTTTGAAGAAGGTCGCGCGAAAACCGACTGGATCAGACAGGCTCGCATATCAGACAACACGGTCACCTTCAGCATGCAGCGCAAGTCGTACACATGCGCTTACGATAAACACCTGTTGATTGATGAGGGATCGGTTAGCGCCCTCGACTCGCTGTGGACACCCGCGGAAGAGGCGAAGTCTTTGTTCGGACAACTGATCGAGCTGTTCCCAGAACTGGCGAAACTGAGCGGCCTGGGCCAGGTTCATGCCAAGACCCTCTACTCAGCTGTCAATCTGACGCGCCGTTGCGGTGCCGTTCCCATCTTTGCTGAGCTGACGCGGCAAGCCTGTTTTGACCCGGTTGGTGATGGAAACTGGGTCTACGATGAATCCTTGCGCGGCGTGATGTACAACACTCCGGAGGACATGAGCAGACGTCCGAGCTCCCAGCGTGCTGAGCGGATTGTCGACCGCGTCCACCAATACGGCAGAAACAACGAGGTCTAGCTTCGTGAGAGCACTGAGGCCAACTGTTGACACCGAGTTCCATATCGACTTGTCCTGGTGGGAAAGGCAAAACAAAGACATCCGCATCTTCATGCAGGATATCTTGTGTCAAGAGTGCCGCCAGGACCTGAGCGATCCGTCCGAGGCAAAGATTGTCGACATGGTCGATCCTGAGACAGCCGAGGTCCAGCAAGTGGATGCCATGTGGGAGGCCATCCGCGCCTGTTGCAGTCTGAAGCCTGGCTACATTACGATGGACACACCGTTGCTGGAGAGCATCTTCCGTGTCTTTCTGGCCAACGGCAACAAGCCCCTGTCCGTGCGCGAGTTGCACGAACGCCTGGACAAGAAGCCGGCAGAGACTATCCTTCGCCTGCTGACCAAGGGCCGCGTGTACCTTGGCATCCGGCCATTGTGATTCACACACATGAGCTGCACAACGGGGTGACTTGAGGGTCACCCCGTTTTTGTTGGACAGGCATAACCGCCAAGGCTAGAGTCGGCAGGGAGCGCTCTCCAACATCAGCACAGGCGCATTCGGATAGCGCACCAGCACGCCGATTCGCAAGGATAATGCATGGGTAAACGCGACAGGCCGCTGAGCGAGCGGCTCGCATATTACCTTCTGAAGGCGGTCAACAAGGCCGTCCGTGACTATGAGATGATCGTGGACGGCGACCGCATCGGCGTAGCTGTGTCGGGAGGAAAGGACAGCCTGACGCTGCTGCACTTGCTGAACCTCAGGACAGGAGTCGTGCCGGAGCGGTGCGAGCTGGTGGCTATTCACGTCATAATGTACAGGCCAAACGGCTCAGCCTGTGCAGGCCCACAAGCTCACGAGGTGCTGGAGCGCCACTTTCAGGCCCAAGGGCAAGCCTATGCGATTGAACACGCGGAGGTCGACGTCGAGCCCACCTGCTTCCGCTGCGCGCACGTGAGACGAAGGGCCATTTTCTGCGCAGCGCAGCGCTTGGGGTGCAGCAAAGTGGCCTTTGGCCACCATGCCGATGACGCGGCTCAGACCACATTGCTCAACCTGTTCTTCCATGGCAGGGTTGAGACACTTAGCCCCGTGCGCGCCATGTGGAACGGGGCGCTGCACATCATTCGCCCGCTGATCTACCTACCTGAGAAGAGGATAGCTCGCTTTGCACAAGCGGCCGCCCTTCCCGTCGTGGACACGACCTGCCCCCAAAGCGCCACATCGAGGCGCACGCTGGTAAAGGACATCATCTGCGACTTGGAGCAGGAGTATCCCAAGGTCAAGATCAATCTGTTCCGCGCCGGCCTGCGCGGCACCGACAAGCCGCCTTAGAACCCACCCGGAGATGCTGGCACCATCTCTCGGCGGAGACGGAGGACATCATGGACGACAAGATCGCGACTTGCATCTACTTCCGCGAACCAGGCAAGAGGAACACACAGCGCGTCCTTGAGATTGCCAAAGCGCGTGCCGAGGAACTGGGCATCGACTCGGTGGTCGTTGCCACAACCACAGGTTACACTGGCGCACTGGCAGCCCAAGTCTTTGAGGGCCATAACCTGGTTGCTGTCACCCATTCGACCGGTTTCAAGGAACCAAACTACCAGGAACTCACCGAGGAAAACCGGGCAGCTATCCAGGCCCGTGGTGGAAAGGTTCTCACCACACAGCACGGTTTCGGCGGTGTGGGTCGCGCAGTGCGTAAGAAGCTGGGCACGTACGAACTGGAAGAGATCGTTGCCTATACCCTGCGCACGTTTGGCGAGGGCATGAAGGTGGTGTGTGAGATCTCGATAATGGCGGCCGATGCGGGACTAATCCGCAGCGGAGAACTCGTGATTGCGATCGCCGGAACGGGTCGTGGCGCCGACACGGCCGTTGTGTTACGGGCGGCAAACGCACAATCTTTCTTCGACATGCGCGTTGTGGAAGTATTGTGCAAGCCCGGATTCTACAGCACAGACCAGTGAACCGATCCTAACGCAGCCTGGCAGAGAGAGCAACTGCTGGGAGCACCTGCGTGTCGTGCACCACGACGTCAGGACGCTCCAGTCCATGCAGCACGGTGTCATCGTGAGCGGGCACGATCAGCGCCTGCGGAGCGCCTTTTGACAACGCGCGCAGGCCGATGAGGCTCCGCCAAGCGAGATCGACACAGCGAGGGTGTGGCTGTGCGGCCGGCCTGATGTACCCCTCGCTGCTATACACGGCATCTCCGGCAAGCAGCGCCACGCCGTGGGGCAGAAACGCCAGCAGGGATTGGTGCCCCGGCGTGTGGCCAAAGGTGGGCACCACCACCAGGGTACCATCGGCCATCAGATCGTGACCATAGAGAGACTGCGCGATGTCGCTCAGAGATGGCGAAACATCGGTCGCGAAATCCAGTGGAACCAACTCAGCTCGCGCAAACTCACGTGGCAGGTAGCCTCGCAACGGGCTTGACGGTGCCCGAGCTGCCTCACACTCCTGGCGCGTAGTCAACACAGGTGCATGGGGGAAGGCGGACAGGTCCCCGGTGTGATCATAGTGCAGATGAGACAGAACGACATGGCTCACATCCTGCGGGGCAAGGCCGCAGTCCTTCATTTGTTGTGAGAGGTGCATGCCAGGGGAAGAACGAAAGCGGACCATGCGCTCGTTGTGCCAGCCCGCGTAGCGCTGCGGATGGGTGGCAAAAGCGGCGTTCAGGCCGGCATCGAAGACCACCAGCCCCCGGGGATGCTCAACAACAAACGACAAAACTGGCAGGGTGCGCACCCCTCTCCCGCCGCCCACGTATAGCTGTCTCTCCGGCACCGAAACCCAGCCGGTGTTGAAAACGTGCAGCACAGAGATGGTCATTCTTGCTCGACTCTCGGGCAGACTGGCAATGCCAGGCATTATAGCGGCATATAAGGCTCACGCCAATCTTGTCAGCCTGTGCGGCGACAGCTATACTAGCTTGATCCAGCTTTGGGATGCTGCCGACTAGAGGTTGAAAGGAAACAAGCCACGATGGAAGAGCAGAGGAGAGATCGCGCACTGACCAGTCTACTGTGGGGCGCCGTTGCCGCGATGGGTCAATTCACGATGCTCTTCCTGACCATCATACGCCGCATTCATGTGCGCTTTGAGAACGAGGCACCGGTCTTCTTTGTAGACCCGAGCGGGCCTCTCACCCTGACGAAGAACAGCGCTCTGGCAATCGTGTGGATCGGGACGGTGCTCTACGGGGTGCTGGTGGTCTTGCTGCTGTACCTCAAGCCACGTATGACCGGAGTTGCACGAATCGCTATGGCAGCCGTGGCATTGGGTCTCGTGCTGGTGGCAGCCCTGGCAGAACCACTGTGGGGCCTGATCGTGGCGTTGGACTGGGCTCTGCTCTTCGCTCTTGTCTCACAACGCTGAAAGCACCCCAGAAGCACGCCCACTGCCGACTAGCACATCAGGTTCGCCATGACCGGGGGCACCAGACAAAAAAGCGGCCACTCACGAGATGTGAGTGGCCGCTTTTGAGCCTAGCACATCAGCGCTGCTTGGAGCGAGCACACTTGATGCACAGCGTAGCCAAAGGCAGCACTTCCAGCCGTTCAGGATCGATTGGCTGCCCGCAGGATTCGCAGACACCGTAACGCCCTTCTTCCACGTTCTGCAAGGCCTGCCGGATCGTCTGCACCTTGGCCATGGCCTGCTCACGCAAGGCGAGGGTCAGCTCCCAGTCATAGATCGCGGGATCACCCTTACCCGGTCCGTATTCAGCTTTGTGCTGTAGCCGCTCGTCCAGATGCTGGAGCTCTTTCAGCGACTCTTCCAGCTGGACTTGAAGCCGTTCCTTGACATTGGACATTGCGTGTCAGGCTCTTCCAACCGTGCTTCAAGTAAGGGGCGGCAGGCCGCCGCTGCACCACAGATCCCGGCAACCGGGCCGCCGGTCTTAGTCGACAGCTTCTTCCTCAGGTGGAGGAACCTCTACCGGGATTTCATCAGGGGGTTCCGGGGGGGCTGTCTCCAACATCGGCGGTGGCTCGTGCATTTCCTCGGGTGGAGGTTCGTCGAGCAGCACCTCATCAGGCGGCTCTAACGAGCTCGACAGTACAGCCTCTGTGAGCTCCTCCGGCTCGGCGGCAGGCTCCAGCACAGCACCCTCAGGCTCTTCGGCAGGCTCTGGCTGCAGCTCTGCCTCAGGCGCCGCTTCCTCAAGAGCCTCGGCCTCCTCAGCGGCAGCGGCTTCGGGGATCCCTTCCTCCTCCGGTTCCCCCTCCGCTTCTGCCTCCTCGGGCGCAGTTTGTGCGCGACGCTCTTCCTCCCACTCAAACCACTCTTCTTCGGAAACGCGTTTCAAACTCAAGCCCATGCGCCGACGTCGCGAGTCGATCTTAACCACAATCAAGGGCAGGGTCGCACCAGCAGTCACCGTTTCGCTGGGATGTCTGGGCGGCACTTCGGCAAGCTCAGAAATGTGAATCAGACCCTCAATCCCATCGTCCAGGGCGGCAAATGCCCCAAAGTCCGTCAGTTTTGTGACCAAGCCGGTTACCAACTGACCGACACTGTACTTCTCATCGACAGACTCCCAGGGATCGGGCTCCATCAGCCGGAGGCTTAGTCCGATGCGCTTGCGCTCTCTGTCCACACGCAGCACATAGGCGTCCACTTCGTCACCCACACTCACGACCTCACCCGGGTGACTGGTACGACGCCACGAGAGCTCCGAAATGTGCACCAGACCGTCAGTGCCACCGATGTCCACGAAGGCACCGAAATCGCAGATGTTGCTCACAACACCGTGCACATGATCGCCTTCCTGCAGTTCGGCCAACAGCTTCTCACGCTGCAGCGCGCGCCACTGCCGGCGCGCAGTACGCTCAGAGAAGATCAGGCGACGCTTCGGGCGATTCACTTCCAACACCTTCAGCGGCAGGGTCTCACCCACCATCTCGGCCAGACGCGCCTGTAGCCCGGCCTGCCCCATGCGACGTCGTATACCGGTGACATGAGAAGCCGGCACAAAACCGCGGATCTTGCCAAAGGGCACAATCAGACCGCCGCGGTTGTAGCCACGCACCTCCCCTTCCCAGACTTCGCCGGTCTCCTGGAGCTTCTGGGCATCAACCCAATCTTGCTCCTGGCGGGCACGATACCAGGATACGATGACATGACCTTCCTGGTCATGCTCTGGCCGCACGACATAGACGGGAATCTCATCCCCCTCCGACACGTTGTCCACGGCGTCGGATCCGACACGCTGCAAGTCGTACCCTGGAATCAGCCCCTCGCGCTTGAGCCCCAGGTCGATCAGAATGCCATCGCCCGAGACTTCAATTACTGTGCCTGTGCGGATCTCTCCCCTCTTGGGCCGTGAGTAGGTGAACTCATCGGAGAAGACATCCTGCATCTCGGCCTCTTGCGAAGTAGGCTTACCCTCGTCCAGAGCCGCCTCGGCCGCTTCCTCTTCGGCTGGCTCTTCCGGCTCAACAGCTTCCGACGTCTCAGTCTCGGAAGTCACCTCGCCGAGTTCCTGCGCTTCCACCACCTGCTCTTCCTCAACAACCTGAAGCTCGGCAGCCTCAGCTTCAGGCATGGCTTGGGGATTCTCGCCCGCAATTGACTCAGGTACTGGGGTGCTTACCTCGTTCTCCTCCCGAGATGTCAGGTCAGTCTCGAGGGGAACCAAGTTGTCACTCATGAACCATCCTCCATAATGCCATATTAATAGAACACAAAAGCACTCGGTGTCCAGCCCCATAGAGTCGGAAGCCGAGTGCCAGAGGAATCTGAAGCGAAG
>Ga0180438_10009133_pt1 | contig 12430 bp, 7 predicted proteins | sample SS_ome_12_FD_132455 | JGI IMG/M metagenome (GOLD analysis project Ga0180438, IMG submission 132455) | Hypersaline lake sediment archaeal communities from the Salton Sea, California, USA - SS_3_D_2 metaG | ecosystem: Environmental > Aquatic > Non-marine Saline and Alkaline > Hypersaline >...
ACCCAAGGCCCAACAGCCGCAGATCTTTCCAGTATATTTGCCTGGGAGGCATGCGGGTAGCATCGACCACCACTTCGGCCCTGCCCGACGGCCCGGGACCGTCGAAATACCCTAACACTTGGGCCCGGTACACGTCGCCGCCGGCGGTCAGGAAGGGCATGAAGATCTTCATCCGCTCGAGGTCGACCACGCCCTCGGTCACCAGCCAGGTGGGGTGCCGCCGAGCGTCGTCCTGAGAATTGCCGCCCGACTCCCGAGCGGCGACGATCTGCTCGATGAGCACGTCGTCCATTCCCGGCACGCTTGCCAGCACCGGCCGGGGGGCCAGGTTGACGTTGATTCTGCCTCGAAGGATCGGCTCGTCATCGATCGCGGTCCAGTCGAGCAGGATCGGCAGATACTGGCGCATCAAAGTGGCGTCTTCTTGGAAGGGGCTCTCGACGAAGACCCGATGTTTGCTGCCCTGCTCCTCGATTGCCACCCAAACCCCGATGAGATCGAGCACCGACTCGATTTCGAAGCGGGCCGCGTGGGAGAAATCGATTTGGATCTCGGCCGCCGTTGCGATCGTGTCCTCCGCATCGTCCTCTTCGTTGTCATTTTTTTCGTAAGCTTCCTCCGGCACTTCATCTTCGTAAGGCCCGAACTGCCGATAAGCAACGATGAAGTTCACCCACTCCGGGTCGAGCACTTCGCTGAGCTTCTGCTGGAGCATGGCCGGGTCGGGGAGGTTGAGGCTTGTTCGCGGCTCGCCGTCGGGATTGAGATTCCGCTCGGCACTGAAGAGCGTCAAGAGCGAGGCCCAGGGCAAACCCGCCCCCGCGGCGCCGCGGACCGTCGTGCCGGATCTTTGCCGGCTCTCGTGTGGATCGAGCCGGTAGTTGAAGTTTTCGTCCACGCCGAAGAGCAGTTCGCGGGTGACGTCTCGCACAAGGAGCAGCTCTTCGAGCGAGGTGGGCACCGTGTTGCGAGGCCCGTAAGGAACCCCCAAGGCCGCGTAATATTCCGCCTCCGCGCCGAACGGCCGCCGTGCGCCGTCGGCGTCGATCCAGTCGAGGATGGCGTCGGCGATCGATTCGCTCATGCCGGGCAGCGCTAGGAGCGCCTGGCGTCCGCTGCCGGGATAATCCTGTTCCCACTCCGGCAGCACCGCGAGGTTGAGCCGTGCCGATTCATTCTGGATGCCGAAGCGGATGCCGGTAATCTCGTTGTTCTCGATCCGAGGCGAGATCACGCTGAAACGGCCTCCGCGTCCGTCGAGCGACACGTCGAGGACGGCGACGCTGTGGAACAAGGCGGCGTTGTCGTCGCCGCCGCCGAACGACTCGCGCTCCTCGGGCGTCAGCTCGCAGAAGCCCTTGACGGCCTCCGCCCCGGAACAGACGAGGCATTCGATCTGAAGCTCGTCGCCGTGCAGCCGCACGGCCTGGTTCTCGGTATGGAGCATCGTCACGTAGCTGAGCCCCGCGAGGCTGAGCATCGCCACCACGACCACCACGACGTAGAGGACCATGCCTTGGCGGCTTGACGGTCGCAGAACAACGCTGTGCAATACAGGATTTCCGGCAGCACGCGGCAAGAAGCTACACATGGACCAAAACCCAACTTCTCATCGGTCGATTCTGAACTGGATTTCCGGAGGCTCCATCTGCCTGGGACGGGCGCGAGGTCGAGGCGCGGTGACCCTCGGCCGGTAGCGGGTCGCCGCTCGCTCTCTCAGTTGCGCCACCGCGCGGTCGCTGACTTTCCGCGGCTCGCTGTGCATCGGCGCGCCGGGGATGTCGATCACCAGCCGGTAAGTGAGGTAGGCCGTCGGGCTCGGCGGCGGCGGAGGCAGGGAAGGCCCTGCCGCCTCATCGACACCCGGCACGTTGGGCAGTTGCCGCTCGATCTCTCTTTGGCGATCTTCCAGCGTGCTCACCTCGAGGGTCACTTCAACCGCCACCGGCAGCGACTTGCGGCTGAGGCTGTTCCACTGGCTGCTCCACGAGCTGCCGTCGAAGTAGCGGAAGCGGCAGTCGACGACCTCCGGCGCGAGCATCACCGAGTCGTCGTTGGGGTCGACGACCATCAGCTCTGGTTCCTCTCCGCCCGCGGACCGCGTGCTCGAAAGCGGCCCGTCGGCGGGGCTCAGACCGCCCATTTCCGCCTCGTCGGCCAAATACGGCGTTTCAAAATCGAGCTCGCGGCGGCTCAGCCCGGGGGTTGCCGATGGAAGGCTGGTCCCCGCCGGCTGCTCTGCGGCAGTCGCGGCCCGCTCGAAGCGGTAGTAGACCGTACGGAGCTCCGGGGCGCGGAGCGGTTCTTTCGGCGCGGCGGGATCCGCAAATCCGCCTCGAAGGCCGGAGAACCCGGCTGCGTCCGCCGTCGGCGTCAGGCTTCCTCCGAAGGGCGTGATTTGCAGCACGTCGAAGCGCAATTCCGACTCCGTCCCAAAGAGCACGAACCTCCGCACCGCCACCGGGCCACGCGGCTGCTGCGGCTGCCCCGGCGTCGGGTCCTGCATCGCCGCGTGCAGGTCGTCGCTCAATTGTTTCAAGAGCGCGCGGACGAGTTGGGCCTGCTCCGCCGTGCTCTCGCCTTTCTCGAACAGCCGCGTATACATGCTGAACAGGCTCCAGATGCCCATCAGCAGCAGGGCCGCCATCACGGCAGCCAAAAGCAACTCCAGAAGCGTGAAGCCGCCGACCTTCAAGTTCTTCACCGAGCGGTGCTGTCCCGGTCGCATCCTCATGGCCCCATCCCTCCGCCGATCTGGTCCATGAGCGAAAACGGGCTCCCTCCGCCGTTACCCTCGCCGCCCGGCAAGGGGCTGTACGGGTCGCGAATCCAGCGGACCAGCGAGAAGACGTGCTTGCGGACGGCCGCCTGCTCGCTGACGGTCTGCTGGGGGGACTCGTACCAGGCCATCACCCGCAGCGACGCCACACGCTGGCGGTCGGTGGACGTGACCTCGGCCGAGACCGTCCAGCCGGGGTGTTCCGGGACGGCCCGCCGTTCGAACGACTCGACGGCCGCTGCGCCGGAGAGCATCTCGTTCAACGTGCTCTGGCAGATCACTTCGGCCAACGAGAGCCCCGCGATGTCGTCGACGTGCTGGTTGCCGATGCCGGCCAGCTCCCCGAGCACGATCACACAGCCGAGCAGCACGGCGGTGGCGAGCATCATCTCCAGGAGCGAGAAACCGCCGCGGCCGGATCGAAGCCGGCAGCGGCGGGCAGCGGTCTTCATGGCTTCTGCCATCCGCAGTTCGGTGGTGACATGCACTGCCGACCGCTCAGTACCCGCAACTCACGGCTCATTGCTCAGTACTTGCTAGTCGGCATTCAGTACTCGACACTCGGTACTCGGGTACTCAGTACGCGGTACTTTGCAACGAGTATTCCTCCCTCTCTTTCGGCCAAAGCTGCACGGGGCTTGTGCTCGCTGCGCCGGTCAGGCCGCGAAGCGTGACCTCGACGTAGTAGTCGCGGCCGTCGGTCACGAGAAAATGGGCATTGAGCGTGCGGCCATTCGGGTAAAAGACGATCGGCGCCGACCAGTTTTCTTGACCGAGCAGGCCGGCCGCCGCGGCGTCGGCAGTGAGCGGCTCGCCCAGCTCGCCCACCCAGAAGTAGACGCCCTCGTCTAGTTCGGCGACGGTGATTTCCCCGTCGGAAGTCCCGGCGGTGGGCGGCTGCCGGGGCTCGGATGCGTCGACGGCGCCAAACTGGCCGAACAGCTCGAGGTCGCCGCCGATCCTGGCCGAACGCCGGGCGATCTCGAACCTCCGGCCGCCGGGCTGGAAACGGAATTGCCGCGGCGTGCCCAACTCGATCGCTTCCAACCGCGCGCGGCCCAATTCGGCCCGAACCACGGCGGCAGCATCGGCCACGCGACTGCGGCGCGAAAGCCGCTGCATCGCCGGCCAACTGAACGCGGCGACAATCGCCAGCACCGCCACGACGATCAGCATCTCGAACACGGTAAAGCCGTGGCGAGCGGCAACCCGCCCGGAAGGTGCACCGTCTTCCGCATCGAGCCCCGGAGCTGCGACTCCCGGGCTTCGAATCGGACGGAGAGCATTTCCCGTGCAGCAGGCAAACATTGCAGCGCGGATCACATGGGCTCGGGTGGGACGTCCTGGTACTGGTCGTACTCGCTGAATTCTCCCTCGACGCCGCCTTCGCCGCTCTCGCGGGTCCAACTGCAAACGTCGTCCTCGGTATTGTCTTGGCCGTCGGGGCCCATGGACCAGATGTCGGGGAAGTCACCCTTGCTGTGGGTGGGGGGGTAGGCATATTGGTAGGGATTGCCCCAGGGATCGCTGGGCAACTCGCCCGACTCGGTGTACGGCCCGCCCCAGTTCGGCGCGGCGACCGTCTCGGCGCCTTCCGCACCACCCGTAATGGGCGCGATCAGCGCGTTCAACCCCTCCTCGGTTGTGGGGAATCGCTTCATGTCCAGGTGGAAGCTTTGCAGGCAACCTTTGACCATGCCGATTTGCGCCTTGGCGCTGTTGACGTCGGCCTTCTTCTGGGTCCCCAACAGGCGGGGCACGACCAGGGCGGCCAGCCCCACGAGGATCGCCAGCACGATCAGCATTTCGACCAAGGTAAAAGCGTTGCGGGCTGTACGGTTGGAGCGTTTCATTTCAGGTCCCTCTCTACATGCACGACGGTTGGTTGGGCGCAAGGTCACCCTCTCGCTGATTTCCTTTTCTTTCCCAAGCTCCCGCCTGGGAAACAGCGATCGAGCGACCCGGTAACGCACGAGTCTTCGGTTTCTGTTCTACCCCATCGTGGCGCTCATGTCGAACACCGGCAACAAAAGGGCCACGAGCACGAACATGATCACGCTCCCCATCACCAAGAGCATCGCCGGTTCGACCAGTCGCACCATGATGTCCAGTTGCCGGGCGGTTTTGCGGTCGATGCCGTCGGCGATGTTGACCAGCACCTCGTCGAGGTTGTTGGACTGCTCGGCGACGCTGATCATGGCCATCACCGGTTTGGGAATCAAGCCGCACTCGGCCAGCGGCCGGGAAAGCGTCTGGCCGGCGGAAATGTTTTCAGCCGATTCGCGGATCGCCCTGGCCAGCACGAGGTTTCCCGCCGAGTCGCTGCTGATCTCCAAGGCCCGCAACAGCGGCACGCCGTTTTTCAGCAAGGTTCCCAGCACGCGGCAAAAGCGGGAGACGGCCGAGCCGAGGAAGATTTTGCCGGCCACGGGGATCGTCAGTTTCCAGCGATCGAGGAAAAGGCGGCCCCGCTCGGTATCGAGCCATTGCTTGACCCAGATCAGCACGCCGGCCGCAAGGGCCAGGAGGAAGACGCCGAAACGGCTGAGCACGTCGCTCATCGTCAGCAGAATCACGGTGGCCGGCGGCAAGCCGCCCCCTTGCCGCTGAAGCCGCTCGAAGAGGCCCTCGAACTTGGGCACGAAGAAGACGATCAGCACGACGGTGACGATGAACCCGGCCGCGGCCAGGAACGCCGGGTAGGCCATCGCGCCCACGATCCGCCCTTTGAGCTCCTCCTGCAACTCGAGGAAATCGGCCGTTCGTTTCAAGGCGTCTTCCAAAAAAGCCCCTTCCGAGCCGGCACGGACCATGCTCACCGTGAGGTCGTTGAAAACTTCCGGATGCACGGCAAATGCCTCGTCGAGCGATGAGCCTTCGGCCACGCGGTCGCGGATGTCGCCGAGCACTTCCTTCAGACGGCTGTTGGTGCACTGGTCGGCCAAGATCCCCAGCGACGCCATCAACGGCACGCCGTTTTGCAGGAGGTCGGCCAACTGGTTCAAGTTGGTGGCCACCAGCGAGGGCTTCACGCGGGCGTTAAGAACCCACCGCCGCCGTCGCGGTTCGGCGCTTTCCACCCGCACCGGAAAGAGCGACTGCTCCGCCAAGGCCATCAGCGTTTCCCGCTTGCTGCCGGCGGTGATTTTTCCGACGACGTCCTCGCCGGAGATGGTGCGGGCCGTGTAAGAAAACTCTGGCATGGCATCGAGCGGGGAAGGCAAAAGAGGGTTCAGGGTGCTGCATAACAAGCACGAACCCTGCCGAACGCATCCCTTCTCCCCTTTCCGCGTTCCTCACCTTTCGTCTCTGGCCCCGCGTGGTTCCCGCTTGTACGTCAGTCGGCCTTGGTTACGCGGAGCACTTCATCGACCGTGGTCTGTCCACGGCGGACCTTGAGCCAACCATCCTGCCGGAGGGTTCTCAGGCCGGCCTCCATGGCCGCCCGCTTGATCACGTTCGACGGCGTGCGTTCACTGGCCAGCCGGCGGATCTCGTCGTTGGCGGTCAAGAGCTCGAACAGGCCGATTCGCCCGCTGTAGCCCGTGCCTCGGCAAGCACGGCAACCGCCGGTCCGGTAGAGCACTCTTTCCCTTCCAAGGCATTCGTCGAGCGGGAAATCGGCGGGGACGTCCTTCTCGCTGGGCACGTGGGGCTCGCGGCACTCGCGGCAGAGGGTCCGTACCAGCCGCTGAGCCATCACGCCTTCGACCGTGCTGGAAACCAAGAACGGCTCGACGCCCATGTCGATCATCCGCATGAACGCGCCGGCCGCATCGTTGGTGTGCAGGGTGCTGAAGACCAGATGCCCGGTGAGCGAGGCCTGGACCGCGTTCTCGGCCGTCTCCAAATCGCGGATCTCGCCAACCAGAACGACGTCGGGGTCGTGGCGGAGGATGCTCCGCAGGCTGGCAGCGAACGTCAGCCCAACCTTCGTATGTACCTGGATCTGGTTGATTCCCTCAAGCTGGTATTCGATCGGATCTTCGGTGGTGATGATCTTGGTGGCCTCATCCTTGATCTCGCTGAGCGCGCTGTAAAGCGTCGTGGTCTTTCCCGAGCCGGTGGGACCGGTGACCAGGATGATGCCGTGTGGCAGCTTGATCAACTGGTTGAACTGGGCATAGGCATCCTCCTCCATGCCCACGCCGCGGAGTGAAAACCTCATGCGATTCTTGTCCAACACCCGCATCACGATCCCCTCGCCATGCAGCATGGGGATCATCGAGACGCGGATGTCGACCTCGCGGCCCGAGATCTTCAGCTTAATGCGGCCGTCCTGGGGCACACGCTTCTCGGCAATATTCAACCGTGCCATGATTTTCAGACGGCTGATGATCGCCGCCCGAAAACGGTTGATCTCCGGCGGCATCGGCTGCGCCTGCAAAACGCCGTCGATGCGATAGCGGATCTTCATGCCGGCGGCCTGGGCTTCGAGATGGATGTCGCTGGCGCGGGCCTCCACCGCCTCCCCGAGGATCTCGTTCACCAGCCGCACGACCGACGGCTCCTGGGCGGCTTCGGATGCCTCGGACTGGTCCCACTCGACTTCGTCGAGCACCTCGACCCTGCCCTCGCGATCGTCAGTCTGGGCCAACAGCCCGTCGATCGTCTCGGCGCCGACGCCCAAGTGAGTCTTCACCAGCTTGCTCAACTCGGACGGCACGGCCAACACAGGCAGCACGCTCAGCCCGGTCGCCGCGCTGACCGCGTCCAAGGCGTGCAGGTCGAACGGATCGGCCGTGGCGATCACCAACGACCCGTCCTCGTAGCGGAGCGGGAAAATGCCGTAACGGTGGATCAGCTTAATCGGGAAGTCTTCCAGAATGGCCAGATCCATCTCGGCCGCCGAAAGGTCGACCAGCTCGAAACCGAGCGTTTCCCCCACCGCGCGGAGCGCGTCCTCTTCGGTGCCGAACCCCAGCTCGGCGGCAACCTTCTCCAGAGATCCATCCGCAGCCTGCGCCTCTCGGGCGCGCAAGAGCTGCCGTGCGTCGAGCGTCTCGCTCGGGGCTAACGATCGGGCAATGATCATGTTGCTTCCGGGGGCTCGGGCTGTCGGTAACTCTTCCTTCGGGCGGAGATTCGACTCCCCATCGAATCTCCGCCGCCGAGCTTACCTGCTTCTCCGTCCGCGCTGACACCGGCTGAGACCAAAGCTGCGCTGCGGGGCAGCTAACCCGATGGTCTCCTCTGAAGCAAACCTGCAAACGAGAGACCTTCCCTGGCTCTCCGTTGGTCCCGACGACGTCTTCCTAACGATTCCTGCAGTTACTTGCTGGGTGGGTATTCTGTGGTGGGGCGGCCTTGTGGTAGGTGGGGCATTAGCAGGCCGCAACGCATACTCTTCCCTCGTACATCATTATTCTACTGACACCCATTGGCCGGTCAAGAGAGCTCTGGCTCTCTTCATCCACGGCCTTCTCCCGGCGCCGTCACGAACAATGAGTCATAAGGATTTCTCTGCGCCATCCGCTGCCTCCCCTTTCCGCCGGCGAAACGCATTGCGACGTCTCGCCCTCTTTGCGGAAACCTGGAGGCAAACTCGCCGTCGGGCCACGTGTTCCTTCCCTGGCCCGACGGCTTCATGTTAAAATTGAGTCGTGTCGGTGTCAACGAAAAAGGCGGTCCCACTCCCCTCCCCTCCCCTCCCACGCCGGTGGCAGCATGCGACACCCATTTCACGCGCTCCCTCTAACGAGCCGGATCATGCCAGCCTGTGTCGCCAGGGCAGTGCTCGTGACCGCTTTCCTGGCCCCCCCCACCGTCAGCCCGGCGCAATCGACCTTCGTGGTAGATACTCCCATCCCAGCCAAGGTTTACCGCTACGCCGAACGCCTCGTCAGCCGAAATGACCGCGATGGGGATCAAAGCTTGGACCGCCAAGAGTGGGGGTTGCAGTGGGGCTTCGTGACCAGCGATGCCGACCTCGACGGCCGGGTGAGCCTCGAAGAACTCGTTCGCCGGATCGCCCGCTACGGTCAGCATCGCCGAATCCGCTTGATGCCCCCCCCGATGGAGGGCAAGGGTGACGTCACCTCGCTGCTTACCCCCGCGAGAAATGAAGAATCGGCCGCCATCGCGGCTGATGCCCCGGAGGCAAGCTCCATACCAGTCGCGTCCCAAGACGTCGACGCGGCCGAAGGCCCCGGGCGACCGCACGATACGAGATTCGTGGCCAGCCCCCATCGCCAGCCGCAAGGGCTTCCCTCCTGGTTCCCCGCCCGCGACACCGATGGCGACGGGCAGTTGAGCATGGCGGAGTTTGCTCCCAAGCCGACCAGCACCACGCTGGCCGAGTTCGCTCGCTATGACCGCGACGGTGACGGCGTGATCACGCCGGACGAGTACCTCCGCGCCGTCAAGTCGTCCGCGGACAACGAACCCCGCTAGCCCGGGGGCAGCCCTCACCGCGAACGGTACGACGAGCTGCGGGAGCTGCTCGACGAGGTGCGGCTGCCTTTGATGATCGTCTCGAGCGCCCCCCGCACGTGCTCCGCGCTGGTCTTTTGGAGCGGGATGATCTTCAACCCTCTGGCCCGCTGCTCGCCGGCCGCCTCGTCAAGCGTTTGGGCCAGCTCGACGATTTCATCGATCAGCGGGCTGGGGGCCTTGATCACCAGCGAGTTGGTCAGCCTGTCGACTGACAGTTGCGGCGTGAGATTCATGGGCGTGCCCGTGCTCGACCGCGAGCTCGAAGACCGCGACGCGCTGCTGCTGGTATAGCTGTAGCCGCTCAACTGCGCGCGGAACACGTCGCGGATCACCGCCTCAACCTCCGCGGCGTCGGTGTTCCTGATCGGCACGATCCGCGGTTTGTTGGCGGCGCTTACCTCCGGCGACTGCTGGGCATCGAGCACCTCGAGGAGCGCCGCGACCCTCTCGCGGTCGAGCCGGCTCCCCTGCACCATGATCGTATTCAGCCGCTCGTCCGGCACGACGGTCACCGCGCTGTAGCTGCTTAACCAGCCGTAAGGGCTGCTGCGGAGGACTTCCTCGATCTTCTCCGCCACCAGTGTTGCGCTGGTGTGCTTCACCTGAAACACGTCGAAGTTGCGGTCCCCGCCGACCGAAGGCTGCGCAAGCGTCCGCAGGAGATTTTCGAACTGCGCAAGCGCGTCGGGATCGTCGCAGTAGACGGTTACACTTCCCTTGCCGGGCACAACAATCACCGGCGGACCGCCTGCGGTCTCGTCTTCCGGCGTGCTCTCCCCGGCCGGATCGTACGCCCGATCCGCCTCCGTGCTCGCCGCCGCTTCGCCGCCGTCCGGCTCGGCTGCCGCCACGACCCAATCGCCGATCCGCAACTCCGCCTCGATCGCCCAGCAGGCGTTCTGCCTGGGCTTGCCTCTGGCCGCGCGGCCGTTGGAATCTGTGGTTTCCGACCCGACAGGATTCGGGGATGAGGGAATGGGGGGCTTCGGCGTTGTGGGGCTTTCCGGCTCGCTAGACTCACTTGGCGAATTCTGACCAGCGGCCCCAGCTTCCTCTTCCGCCTTCTTGTCTTCGGCTGTGGGGCTCGCCGCTTTTTGGACGGCCTCGAGCTCTTCCGGCGTCATCACCTGGATCTGGTTTGCTCGCAGTTGCGGCCACACCCGCCGGATCTCCTCCAGCGCCTGGTTGACGTCGCCATCAAAGCGGATCACGCGCATCCGATCGCCGTCGCCGGGCCGCACCGCCAACTGCGTCTCGCCCATTTTGACCAGGAGGTTGCGGATGTCCTCGTGCTGTTCGGCCGTGCCGCGGACGAACATTTGCTGGCTCATCGGATCGCCATCCACCTCGGGGCGGCTTGCATCGCCATAGCCGTACAGCCGGCCGATGGCGAGCTCGGCCGCGTAGGTGTCGACGTACTCCAACTGATAGATCTCCATCGTCGTCTCTTCGCCTTGCAGTTGCTCGATCACCGTGCCGATCAGCGAGTGCTCGTCGGGCCGCGCCAGCACGACCAGTTGATTCGTCTGCGGCTCGACCGACATGTCGACCTTGGCTCCCTGCTTTCCCAGCATGTTCTGGAGCACTTCGATGGCCGTGTCGGCGTCGAGGTCTTTCAATGAGTAGACCGCGAGCGTCGCCATCCCGTCGAGTTTGGCCCCCTCCTCCACCTGCGTGATCAGCTCCGCGATCTTCTGATGTTCCAACGGCGAGGCGTAGGCGATCAGCGCGTTGGTGTTGGTATCCAGCGACACACTCACCTCCGGATTGCGGCGAAAGATGGATTGAATCGCCAGCAGCAGGCTTGTCGGGTCGGCGGAAGTCAAGGGATGCACTTTGAGCACCGGTGCCTGGCTTCCCTCTTCGCGATCCATTTCGGCGATGGTCGCCTTGATCTTGGCGTGGTCTTCAGCCAGTGCACTGACGACCAGGCTGCCGTTGGTCGTGTCCAAGGCCATCTCGGCCGAGGGGACCAAGGTCCGCAGTACGGTGAACGCCGCCCTCGGGTCGGCCCTCTCAAACCGGTACACGGCCGCGCTGACCTGCTCGGCCCCGGCCAGGCCCTGGGCGAACTGTTGCACGGCCGCCTCGATCGCGTCGTGATACTTCTTCTCCGCCCACACGATGAGGCTGTTGCGCTCTTGGTCGACCGAGAACTGCGCATTCTCTTTAAGTTTCGCGTCGAGCACGTCCAGGAGCGATTCGGCGCTGCCGTTCTTGACCGGATAGACCGCCATCATCCGCGCGCCCTCCGCCCAACTGTCGGCCTCCAATTGCTCGACCGCCTGGCGGATCAGCTCGTGGTCCTTCGGCCGCGCCCAGGCGAGCAGCTTCCTGGGGCTGTCGCCGACGCCGAGTTGCGCCTCGGGCACCGCCGCCTGAAGCACTTGGATCGCGATCTTCGCCCCGGTCATCTCCACATCGTAAACGGCCATCCGCGGCGCCGTCGCCGGGTCTTCTTCCATGCCCAATTGCTCCACGGAAGTCCGGATCACCTCGTGATCGGCCGGTGTCGCCCAGGCGATCAGCCGCCGCGGATCGTCGCCCACGGCAAACTTTGCCTCCGGCACCGCCTGTGCGAGGAAAACGATGGCCGCGGCGGCGTCCGTCGCTTCCAGCGTGTAGACTGCCACCACCGGCGCCAGCTCCAACGGCGCTTTCTCCCCCATCTTGGCCACCACCTCCTCGATCACCGCGTGGTCCGCCGGCCGCGCCCACGCCACCAGCTGGTGCGGATCGGATCCCACAGATAGTTGTGCCCTCGGCACCACCGTCTGCAACACCCGAATCGCTGCCGTCGCGCTGGCGGACTGGAGCGGATAGGTCCGCGCCGTCGGCGCCGTCTCCGGCGACTCCGGCAGCGTCAATTGCTCGACGAGCTGGGCGATCTTCTCATGGTCCTTCGGCGTCGCCCAAGCCACCAACTGACTCGGATCCACCCCCGGTACGAAAATCGCCTTGGGAAACGCCTCAGACAGCGACCGGTACAAGTAGGGCAACGTCCGTGGATCGGTCAACTCAACCGTGTAAACCCCCGCCTTGGCCACTTTGTCCTCCGGGCCTTCCACGTCGATCGTCTCGATCGTCCGCCGCACCAACGCCTGATCCTCCGCCTTCGCCCAGACGATCAACTGCTGCTCGTCGGCAGTCTCCGTGATCTGGGCCTGCGGCACCGCCTTGGCCAATACCTCCGTCGCCACCGCCGCCGTCGTCTCC
>Ga0180438_10009134_pt1 | contig 12429 bp, 13 predicted proteins | sample SS_ome_12_FD_132455 | JGI IMG/M metagenome (GOLD analysis project Ga0180438, IMG submission 132455) | Hypersaline lake sediment archaeal communities from the Salton Sea, California, USA - SS_3_D_2 metaG | ecosystem: Environmental > Aquatic > Non-marine Saline and Alkaline > Hypersaline >...
CCCCACCCCAGGTGTGCAAATCCTCCCAGGTGTGCCGGCTGAAGAGAACGGTCACGCCGTACATTGGGTTGCGCCCTCCCTGATAACCACCGGAGGGTATGAAGAGAAAATAGATGCCCGACAGCGCGGCCACGAGGCCACTCAGGAAGATAGTGGCGTCAAGTAGCCATTTTTTTCGAATCTGTGTAACTTTTGACATTTTTATACTCCTTTAGGCTATGTTACCCTGAGCCAGAGTCCTGCTCTTGCTCTCTATCGTTCTGCTTGCAGTATAACACAGAATCATGGAGATTTTATGGAGGCGAGATGGGAAGTTTGTAAAATTGTAAAAGTACTTGACACAGAAGGAAAAGAGTACTATAATCTCAGATAGGATAGGAGTACTATATAGATCAATCTTTCGGAAGGGGGACAAGCCCGTTCCTCCCCCGACATCGTGTCAGAGGGTCTCCACAAGCTGGGTTTTCGATGGCGAAAGGGGGTGATCAGACACTCATTTTGGGCGGCGTGTTCTATCGTTAACCAAGGCCAACGTTTTAACTTGGTCGCCAGACTCACAATCACAGGAGGAGAGTAAAATGAAAAAGCTCTTTGTCTTCACAATCCTGACCCTGGTTGTTTTGACGTCGTTGGTGGCTTGTGGTCCCCAAAAAGCCGAGCGGCCCATCAAAGTGGGGATCATAGACACCTACAGTGGGCCACCGGCAGTTTACGCCGAGGATGCCCTCAACGGTTTCAAATTGGCCCTGGATGAGATCAATAAGGAAGGCGTTTTGGGGACGACGATCGAGTACACCACCCGGGATGAACAGTTCAAGCCGGATGTTGCGCTCAGCATGGCCAAAGAGCTGGTATTGAATGAGGAGGTGGACCTCCTCGTTGGCACCATCAACAGCGCGGCCGCCCTGGCCATATCCGAGTATGCTAAAGAGGAAAAGGTGCCCTTTATCGTTTGGATTTCCAAGAGCGAGAAAATAACCGGCGAGCAAGGGCACCGTTACGTTTTCTCCACCGGTGAAAATACGGCCATGGCCGGCAAAGCCGGTGCATCTGCTTTAGCCCAGAAACCGTACACCAAATACTGGATTGCCGGGGATGATTACGAGTATGGCCATGCCATAGGTGACTCTGTTCAGCGCAATTTGAAGGCACTCAAGCCCGATGTAGAGGTGATAGGCGAATCGTGGTGGAAGACCGGTGAACCCGACCTGATACCCTATCTGACCGCTATTACGGCAGCCAAACCCGACGCGGTCATTTTCTGCGCCGGTGGGGCCAGCATGACCAACGTCCTGAAAGCACTCAAGGCCACCGGCATGTCTGAGCAGGTTCCGATCTGGATTCACACCGCCACAGATCATGCCGTTCTCAAGCCGCTGGGTGCGGAAGCTCCCGAGGGTGTGATGGGCACTATGGACTACCACTTCTACTATCCCGACACCCCAGAAAATCAGGCCTTTGTCAAAGCCTTTGAAGAGGCTTATGGGAGTTCCCCTGGTTTTCCCGCGTTTCATGGTTACATTACTGCCCGTTTCATAGCTGAGGCCTTCAAGAAGGCAGGTGCCCTGGACAAGGAGAAGTTCATTGATGCCCTGGAGGGACTCAAGATAGCTAGCCCTGCCGGCGGCGAGCTAGAGATGCGAGCCTGTGACCATCAAGCCGTGCTGCCGATGTACCTGGGTGTAACCAAAAAAGTGCCAGAATACGACTTTCTCATCTCCAGCGATATCGTGACCGTATCCGGTGACGGCGTCATGCCCACGTGCGATGAGATCAAGGCAGTGCGCGGGGAGTAATCTCCAAGCGGCACTCGGTGATAAACCATGCCCCAAATAGTAGCTGGGGGCTAGCGGCCCCCAGCTACTAATGTATGTTACATAGAAGGAAAGCCGCACTATGCTCGGACAAAGCTTTAGCTTCGCCGCCTTAGCTAGTCAGTTTTTGGTCGGGCTTAGCCGGGCGATGATCTTGTTCGTCGTTTGCGCCGGGCTAAGCTTTGTTCTCGGGGTGCTCAGGGTCCCCAACGTCGCTCACGGGGCCCTGTACATGATAGGGGCATTTTCAGCCTATAGTATCTCCACTTTGTTGGGCAGCAGTCCTGCTGGTTTTTGGCTGACTTTGATACTAGCCCCGTTGGTGGTAGCCCTGGTCAGCCTGATAGCGGAGAGAGCGCTGTTCTGCCATCTCTACCAGAGAGAGCACCTGATGCTGCTCTTATTCACCTTTGCCTTGTCGCTTATCCTCGGCGATTTGGTCAAGCTGGTTTGGGGTGCAACCTATCGGTCGGTCCTGGCACCTGCTTTCCTCAGAGGCTCATTCCCCATATTTGGCTCAGCGTTCCCCCGCTACAATCTGTTTCTCCTCGTTATCGGCCCCCTGGTGGCCATTGGCCTGTGGCTCTTTGTGAACAAGACCAAGATGGGCAAGATTTCCCGGGCCGCCGCCGTTGACAGGGAGATGGTGGGGGCGCTGGGCATCAACGTCAGTTGGGTATTCGCCGCCGCATTCGTGATCGGCTGTTACCTGGCCGGGCTGGGCGGGGCCCTGGTCGCCCCGACGATAAGCATCACCCTGGGGATGGATCACAACATCATCATCGAAGCCTTCCTCATCGTGACCATCGGCGGATTGGGCAACATCTGGGGTGCCCTCGTGGGCTCCCTCATCTTTGGCGTGACCCAGTCCCTTGGCGTCTTGTTCTGGCCACAATTCGCCATCGTGTTTCCCTACACTGCGGTGGTCGTTGTGTTGCTCCTGCGGCCTACAGGGCTGCTCAGGTCGGTTTGGTAACGGGGAGGTGATATGTTCAAAGGAGTAGGGAACCCTTCGACTACGCTCAGGACAAGACTTGTTTCGCACAGATGGCTATGGCCTGCTGTCGGTGTTTTCATCATCCTGCTCATTTTGCCCCCACTCGCTCCCAGATTTTACGTTTACATATTTGCTCTGATCTTTGTCACCGCCTTGCTGGCCATGAGCCTCAATCTGACCGTCGGCTACGGGGGACTGTTTCAATTTCACCATAGCGTTTTCTACGGGGTAGGAGCCTATACCCTTGCCCTGATGCTGACCAAGACCTCCCTGCCCATGTGGGTTGGCTTTATTGCCGGTCCCATCATGGCGGCGGTGGTAGGTCTGTTCATCGGCTGGTTTTGTGTCCGGCTGAGCCAGCTATACTTTGGCATGCTCCAGATTTCCCTGGGTTCGCTGATTTGGGCCATCGTTTTCAGATGGTACACGTTTACTGGCGGTGATGATGGCATACACGGCATCCCCAGGCCGCCCATCCTGTCCTCCTCGAACCGTGCGTATTATTTCATATTGTTCGCCCTTGTCATTTGCCTGGTGGCTATGTACATCATTGTGAAATCCCCCTTTGGAGCCACGCTTCAAGCTGTCCGGGACAATCCGCAGCGCTGCGAAGCGGTCGGCATCAACGTCAGGCGCCATCAGCTCATGGCTATCGTGATTGCCACCTTCTTCGCCGGGGTCGCTGGCGTCCTTTTTGTGGTCCTGGAGCGCTCTGTTTTTCCCAGCTTGTTGTTCTGGACTTTGTCCCTCGAGATCTTTATCATGTGCCTTCTGGGGGGATGGTTCACCTTTGCCGGCCCCATGTTGGGGGCAGCCATCATCGTGGCGCTGCGAACTTTTGTCGGCAAATATACCGAGTACTGGACCTTGGTTCTAGGCGTCATCCTGATCCTGCTGATTTTCTTCCTGCCAGAAGGGGTCATGGGCTATTTCTTGCGAATCGGCGGATCAGCGAATCGGCGAATTGGCGAATCAGGGAAAGGAGCCGGGTAGATGTTGCAAGTGGAGGCCGTGCACAAGTCATTCGGCGACTTTGCAGCGGTGTACGGAGCGAGCCTCACCGTCGAAAAAGGCGAGTTGGTGGCAGTCATTGGACCCAACGGCGCTGGCAAGACCACCTTGTTTAACCTCATCACCGGTCAGTTAAAGCCGGACAAGGGGAAGATCGTCTTTAAGGGAGAAGAGATCAGTGGGTTGCCTGCTTACCAAATCTGCAAGATGGGAATTGGCCGTTCGTTTCAAATCGTCAACATCTTCCCCCGGCTGACTGTTTTCGAGAACGTGCAGGTAGCTGTGCTGTCCCATCAGAGGCAAAGTTCCAACCTTTTCTCCCCCGCTCAGAGTCTGGCCGTGGAAGAAACCCACCGCATTTTGGAAAGCGTGGGCCTTTCAGGCCAAGCTGGAAACATAGCTGGCTCCCTCTCCCACGGTGATCAGAAAATCTTGGAAATAGCTATCGCCTTGGGCAACGAACCAGAGTTGCTGATCCTGGATGAGCCTACAGCGGGCATGTCTCCCGAAGAAACAGCGGCCACGATCCAGTTGATCAAACAACTGGCTGGTCCTGAGCAAAGTCGAGGGGCCGGTGCGCAGGGCTTGACCATCTTGTTTTGTGAGCACGACATGGACGTGGTGTTCGACATCGCCCAGAGCATCATGGTGATGCACCATGGGCAAACCCTTATCCAGGGCAAGCCAGAAGAGGTAAGGATGAACACACAGGTACAGGAAGCCTACCTGGGCTTTGACGCAGCTCAGCCGAGCGGAGGTGAGCCCGATGCTTGAGGTAGAGAGAATCCATACCTTTTACGGTTTGAGCCACATCCTCTTTGGGGTCTCCTTCAGGGTTGAGCCAGGGGAGATCGTCTGTCTCTTGGGCCGAAACGGGGCGGGCAAGACCACCACCATGAAGAGCATTATGGGCCTGACACCGCCGAGGCAGGGGAGCATCCAGCTCAAAGGGGAAGAGATAACCGGCCAGGAACCTTATCTGCTGGCCCGCAAAGGCATCGGTTACGTCCCCGACGATAGGAGGATCTTTGCTGACCTCACGGTGGGGGAGAACCTGGAGATAGCGGCCAGGAGTAGCGAACCCTTCGACCAGGTCCTTCGACTGCGCTCAGGACAGGCTCAGGACAAGACTGGTTTCGCGCAGTGGGACAAGGAAAGGGTCTACAAACTTTTTCCCGCCCTGAAGGCAATAGAATCCCGCAAGGGAGGCTGCCTCAGCGGAGGTGAGCAGAAGATGCTGGCCATTGCCAGGGCACTGATGGGCAACCCGGAGCTCTTGCTCCTAGACGAGCCCACCGAAGGGCTGGCCCCTATGTTGGTCCGTGCCCTGGAGGAGCAGATCAAAAAATTGCGGGAGACCGGTCTGACCGTCCTGTTGGCTGAACAGAATGTGAGGTCTGCCCTGAGGCTGGGGGACCGGGGCTACATCATTGATAACGGGCAGATCCGCTACCAAGGGAGCATTGAGGAACTGAGAGAGAACGAAGAGGTGAGGAAGAGGTACTTATTGGTATAGAAGACTCGCATTGTCATTTGACTCGCTTTGTGGTATAATCATCTTGTGGGCATTGACCAATACTCCACCATCGTTGCCCACATCGTAGCCGATAGCCCAGTGGGAGGTGAGGTGTTGAGACACGGAAGGCCAACTTTTAGTCAAAGTTGGTTTTTATTTCATCTTGCCAAACTTCAATTCAAGAGGCGTCATACGCCTCATTGGTTGGTAGGGGGGATGCTCAAGTATGGGCGTTAGCTGATAGATATGTAAAAGGGAGGTAGAACAATGCAAGTCATTTTGGACCAAATCACACGATTGGTTGGGGGTTACATCCCCAACCTCGTCGGGGCTCTGGCTGTCCTGATTATCGGCTGGCTGGTGGCCCTGATCCTGTCCGCCATCGTGCGCGGGGTGCTCCGTCGCACGACCCTGGACAACCGGCTGGCTCGCTGGATCATGGGAGAAGGGGCCGAAGCTGTCAAGGTGGAGCAGCAGATCTCACGAGGGGTGTACTACCTGATCATGATCTTTGTGCTGATCGCCTTCTTCCAGACCCTGCGCCTCACGGTCATCACCGAACCGCTCAATCAACTGCTGATCCAGGTGTTCCAGTACGCCCCACGGCTGCTGGGGGCGGGGCTCTTGCTGCTAATCGCCTGGATCGTGGCCAGTGCGTTGAGACTGGTTATCTCGCGGGTGCTGAGCGCGGCCAAGATTGACGAGCGCCTCGGTAGCTCGGCTGGTCTCGAAGAAGAGCGCGTTCCCCTGGCTCAGACCCTCGGTAACGCCATGTACTGGCTGGTCTTCCTGCTCTTCCTGCCGGCCGTGCTGAATGCTCTGGAGTTGGAAGGGCTCCTGCAACCGGTGCAAGGGATGATCAACCAGATCCTTGGCTTCCTGCCCAACATCTTTGCTGCCGGTCTGATCCTGGCCATTGGCTGGTTCGTGGCCCGCATCGTGCAGCAGATTGTGAGCAACCTGCTGGCCGCCATCGGCACTGACCGGCTGAGCGATAGGGTGGGACTGGCTGCGGTGCTGGGGAAGCAGCGGCTGTCCGGGTTGCTGGGCCTGGTGATCTATGTCTTGATCCTCATCCCGGTGCTGATTGCGGCCCTGAACGCCCTGGCATTGGAAGCGATCACCCGGCCGGCCAGCAACATGCTGAACGCCATTCTGGAGGCGATTCCAGCTATCTTTGCCGCCATCCTGGTGGTAGTGATTGCCTACGTGGTAGGGCGCGTGGTGGCCGGGTTGATCACCAATCTGCTGACGGGTGTCGGCTTCAACGCCGTTCTGGCCCGGCTGGGCCTGGGCAAGGAGCCCGCTGAAGGGGAGCGGACGCCCTCAGAGATCGTGAGCTACCTGGTTCTGGTGGTGATCATGCTCTTTGCCGCCATTGAGGCCTCTCGTCTCCTGGGCTTTGTGTTGTTGGCCGATCTGGTGGCCCAGTTCACCGCCTTTGCCGGTCAGGTGATCCTGGGGCTGATCATCTTTGCCATCGGCCTCTACCTGGCCAATCTGGCTGCCAGGACGGTGCAGGCCAGCGGGGCGGCGCAAGCCGGTTGGCTGGCCATGGCGGCGCGGGTATCCATCCTGGTGCTGGCCGGTGCCATGTCCTTGCGGCAGATGGGCCTGGCCAACGAGATCATCAGCCTGGCCTTTGGCCTGTTGCTGGGAGCCATCGCCGTGGCAGCGGCCCTGGCCTTCGGCCTGGGAGGGCGAGACCTGGCCGCTCGTGAACTGGATGAATGGTTGCAGTCCGTCAAGTCCGAGAAATCCTGAAGGTGAGTGTCTCGAGCATCCCCTCCTTTCCTCAGACGGTGTAACCGTCCTCTTCTCTTGCTGAAAAGCACGCGCCTCAGCTCCGGGCTTCTGGCCTCGCTCCATCGGAGCTAATTGCACAACGCCCGCCTATCGGCCGGATCGGGTTCCCGATGCAGTACCCCCCTTCTTGCAATCGCTGCACTCCTACACTGACGGTGGGCGGTGCATCCCCCAGACCATTAGCCAACTCGTTGAAGGAAAAATGTGATAATTGTCTCTTGACAAATTTCAATTCTTGGGTTATAATATTTCTAAACCAGGAGTTGTTCTATGTCAAGACTTGAAAAACTCGTTCAGAAATTCAAACAACGTGGCTACAAGATGACCCCCCAAAGGCGGGCCATCCTTGAGATCCTGACAGAGGACACCCCTCACCCTACCGCTGAGCAAATCCATGGGCGGGTGAAAGAGCGCATGCCTGACATTTCCCTGGCCACCGTCTACAACACCCTGCACGAGCTGACCGAGATGGAGGAGTTGTACGAGCTCGATTTGGGTCACGGAGTGCGACATTACGAAATCTCGCGGAAAGATCATGCTCACTGGGTCTGCTTGAGGTGCGGACGGATTGCAGATGTCCCCGGTGACTTTGAGAAAGTCAAAGCACTGTTTGAATGCGGGGATGGTTTTCCTATTGTGCGGTGCGTCGTGACGATCTATGGCTACTGCGCCGATTATGTCTCATCCCTGGAGGCTGAGGACTAGAGCAGCGAATTCGTTGTTGCAGTCGGTGCCAAAAACATTTTCAGGTGTCATTATTGAGGAGGGATTAAATGAGTACAGGGGACAATGCAGCCTTGGCTGCACTGAATCGAGCCATTGAGCTTGAAGTTGAGGGCCAACGTTTCTATCTGGAAGCGGCAGAGTGCACCACCAATCCCAAAGGGGCAGAGATGTTTCATTCTCTGGCGGATGACGAAGTGATCCACGAGCGCATCCTCCGCCACCAGCTCGATGCGCTTACCCGGGGGGAAGGCTGGGTATTGCCTGAAGGCGTTGCCGAGGTCTCGACCGATCTGGCAGCCCTCATATTCCCAGAGAGTGAGAAAGTGTGCGAGGGAGCCGTGCGGCCTGATGAAAGTGATCTGGATGCCTTGCTGTTCGCCCTCCAGATCGAAAACAAAAGCTTCGATCTCTACCGCGATCTGGCCCAAACCACCGATGACCCCAATGGCAGACGCATGTACGAATACCTAGCCGAGGTCGAACGGGGTCACTTTGAGCGGTTGATGCTCAATTATGAGCATCTGTCCACGGTGGGTAATTGGGCGGAGTAATGGAGACATGAACTGTCCAAAAAACTCTAAGAAAGGAGCTGGCAATGCCAAAGGATAACATGACAGTAGAAGAGATCATACTACGAGCCATCGAGTTCGAGGAGGACGCTTATAGCTTTTACACCGGAGCCAGCAAGATGGTAAAGCTTTCACACGTCCAGGACATAATGAATGAGCTGGCTGGCGAGGAGGTCAAGCACAAGGAAAAGCTGGAAGAGTTGCTGGCCGGCGACATCGGGCAGATTGTTGCTGCCAGACAGGAGCACAAGGTCCAAGACTTAAAGTTGGCCGACTATCTGGTGCCACAGCCCCTCGATGAGGATGCTACCCTCCAAGAGGTGCTGATCATTGCCATGCAACGCGAAAAGAATTCCTATGACTTTTACAACCTCATGACTGGACTTGCGAGTGAGGTCACCAAGGGGCTGTTCGAGTTCCTGGCTCAGGAAGAAATGGGGCACAAGAACAAGATAGAAGTCCTCTACGACGATATCATCTACAAGGAATTCTAATTCCCTCTCCTGATCCCTTTCACTCATCACAACTGGCCCCTTTCGGAAAATACGGGGCTTTTTCACATGAATTACGTACGTTTACGGATAGACAGGCCCAGCAAAAGTGTGTAGTATAATAGAGATGTTCGGAGTGCTCTCTGCGACTGGCCATAGGCCACGGGGCCGAGGGAGTTCTAGCCAACTGGAGGTAAAAACAACCAAGAGGAGGATGGGAAATGAAGCTTAGTGCTCCCAAGCAAATCACCTGGTGGATTGCCCTGGTCGTTGGGGTGGTCGGCATTCTGGCCCACCTGGTGACAATACCTGTGCTATCTGGATTTGCCTTCTGGCTGGTGGTAGTGGCGTTTGTGCTGCTTATCTTGGCCACCTTTCTCGAGGGCTTGTAGTCGGTAGTCCGGGGCGCGGGCTATATCTTGATGGTCGGCCCCGCACAATATGTGGCCCGCTCTCCTATGCAGAAATCGGTTCTGTAAGGTTCACCTACTGTAATATTAGACTCAGCGGGTCAATCAGAAATGATCCAGAGAGAGGAGTAACTGATGAGCCAATCTACATATGATCTCAACGATCTATTTGGTGCCGCATTGGAGGCTATGACAGCCCAGCGCCAGGAAATCAACGCCTTGGACGGATACAACGGCAACCATGGCGACAACATGGTTGAAAACCTACGCCTGATCACAGACGCGCTCCAGGAAAAGAGCTCGCAGACGCCTGCTGAGGCCCTCGGATATGCCAGCCAACGGCTGCAGTCGCATGGGCACGGCGGCACCAGCCAGTACTACGCCAGTGGCCTGAGCCAGGCTGCCCAGCAGTTCCAGGACCGCCCCAGCCTAGATAACAACGACGTTATGTCCTTGCTTCAGTCACTATTGGGCGCAATCCCGTCCGAGGGACATCAGCCGCAACCCCAACCCGGCGGCAGCGTATTCGATCAAGTCCTGGGAATGACCGGTGGACAGCCGCCCCAGGCCATGCCACAGGACAGCGATTCAGACCTGGGTGACGTGTTGAATACTTTGCTGCCTGCCGGTCTGGCCTTCTTGCAGGCCAAACAATCCGGTGCAGACACGGCCGAGGCCGTGGGGCAAGCCTTGGTGAACGTTCTGATGGGGGGGCAGATGAATCCGCTCCAGGCCGGCACGCCCCGCGCCGCTGCGGGGGGCCTGATTGCACAGAGTATACTCCAGACGCTAGCCACCCAGAGATAGGTCTCGTTCCGGCTGGACATTCATCATACTTGGCTGAGCTACTATAACTGGGCTACGAATCACCCATGAAAGCACGCTATGGGACTTTCTGAAAGTTGTAATATAACAAAAAAGGAGGCAAGAACATGGACAAGTGGGAGTGTATGGCCTGCGGGTACATCTACGATCCGGCAGTGGGCGACCCCGATAGCGGTATTGCCCCCGGCACGCCGTTCGAGGATCTACCTGACGACTGGGTCTGCCCCGAGTGCGGCGTGAGCAAAGACATGTTCGAGAAAGTAGAATAATTGGCGAGGTAGGAAGGGATGAATACAGAACAGCAGTGCGATAACTGCGGTGAGGAGTTGGGATCCAATCCAGTGCGACGTGGCGAGAAGGTCTACTGCTGTGAAGCCTGCGCCTTTGAAGCCCAACGAAGTGCAGATTGTGGAGGGCGTTCCGATTCCACCACAGCTCCCTCAATCGTCGAGCAACCCCAAAAGTGAGTATTGGATTCAGTACTGGCCACTTCCATTTGCCTGTGCATGACGCTCGTGCTCAAAGTGGCCGGTACAAAATATTGGAGTGAGTCATTCTATGAGAAAAGTCTATTTCGATCACGCTGCGACCACCCCTGTCCATCCCAAGGTGGTAGAAGCGATGCTGCCTTATCTGCAAGAGCAGTTTGGCAACCCTCTGAGCCTGCATAGCTTTGGTGAGGACCCTCGCGAAGCAGTGGAGGAAGCCCGGGCCCAAGTCGCCGATCTGATTGGCGCCAGACCTGAGGAAATCTACTTCACCGCCAGCGGCAGTGAGGCCAACAACATGGCCGTCAAGGGCATCGCCCTGATGAACCGCGAGAAGGGTCAGCACTTGGTCGTCTCGGCTATCGAGCATCAGTCGGTGCTCAACGCCACCCAAACTCTGGAAAAGCTGGGTTTTGAGGTCACACAGGTGCCTGTGGATCAGCACGGCCTGGTGGACCCCGAAGACGTGGGGGCTGCCATCCGCGACGATACCACCCTGGTCTCGGTGATGCACGCCAACAACGAAATCGGTACCATCGAGCCCGTGGCCGAGATCGCCCGGGCTGTCAAGGAGAAGAGGAAAGGGATTATCTTCCACACTGATGCCGTGGCGACGGTGGGCACCCTCCCCGTGGACGTGAAAGAAATGGGGGTAGATCTGTTGAGTCTGGCAGGGAACCAGTTCTATGGCCCCAAGGGAGCGGGAGCCCTGTTCATCAGAAAGGGCACTCGTCTCATGCCCCTCATTGATGGTGGCATCCAGGAGCGTGGCCGCCGTGCCGGGACGGAGAATGTGCCAGCGCTCGTGGGTTTGGGTGTGGCTGCCGATTTAGCCAAGGAGAGCATGGCCGAGCGGGCCGAGAGGCTGGTCCCTTTACGCGATCGTTTGATAGAGCGCCTGACCTCGGAGATGGACCGGGTTTATCTGACGGGCCCTTCGACCCTTCGACAGGGCTCAGGACAGGCTTCGCTCAGGACGGGGCATCCCAACCAGCGCCTGCCTGGCCACGTGAGCGTCTGTGTGGAGTTCATCGAGGGTGAGGCCATGCTGCTCATGCTCAACATGCAGGGCATTGCCGCCTCCAGTGGCTCCACCTGTACCTCGCGCGCCCTCAAGGCTTCCCACGTGCTGATGGCCATTGGCGTGGAGACGGCCCTGGCCCAGGGATCGCTGGTCTTTACCCTGGGCGAGAGCAGTACCGTCAAAGATGTGGATTACGTGGCAGAGGTTCTGCCGCCCATTGTCGAGAGACTGCGGCAGATGTCGCCTCTGTATGATGAAGGGAAGTGACAGTAGAACGGCTTTCCATAGCCGCCAGTATTCTATCTTGCCGCCCATCGTCGAGAGGCTGCAGCAAACTCTGTATGAAGGGAAGTGACGGTAGGGCGGCTTTCCATAGCCACCCGTATTTTGTAATTCGAGATTCGAGACAGGAGGAATTCAATGCCGACCTATAGTGAAAAAGTGATGGACCATTTCATGAACCCGCGTAACGTGGGGGAGATACCCGATGCCGACGGTGTGGGCACGGTCGGTAACCCTGTGTGCGGTGACATGATGGCCTTTTACATCAAGGTAGACGACGAGGAGCATCTGGCTGATGTCAAATTCAAGACCTTTGGCTGTGGCGCAGCCATTGCCGTCTCCAGCATGGTCAGCGAGATGGCCAAGGGGATGACCCTGGAGGAAGCCAAAAAGCTGACCAACAGGGACGTAGCCAACGAGTTAGACGGCCTGCCCCCCAACAAGATGCATTGCTCTAATTTGGGGGCCGA
>Ga0180438_10009135_pt1 | contig 12428 bp, 11 predicted proteins | sample SS_ome_12_FD_132455 | JGI IMG/M metagenome (GOLD analysis project Ga0180438, IMG submission 132455) | Hypersaline lake sediment archaeal communities from the Salton Sea, California, USA - SS_3_D_2 metaG | ecosystem: Environmental > Aquatic > Non-marine Saline and Alkaline > Hypersaline >...
GGAACTAGCACCAGCACCAGCGCCCACTGTGGCGCCACGCCACTGGTGGCGATGTCGTTGCACCCCACGTGCATGGCCAGCCAGCCCACGTCTTTGATCGCGCCCACGATCGGATCGACGTGCGAGGCCAGGATGGCATCCCCCACGCGCGTCAGAGCGGCATCCTCGCCAAAGCGGGTGCCCAGGATAACGTCATCCCGTGTGGCCCCGGCAAAGGGGTAAACGCGGCTCTGTAGCACATCCAGTGAGAACTTGGACATGGTTGCCTTTCCGGTCCGTCTTGGCCGCGGACGCAGTGGGCATGATAAGGACGGCGCGGTGGCCGTCCGTGGCTCAGTATAGCATCGCTGGGCACAAAAAGCCAAGCGAGCAGGCGCTTTGCTGGCCCCCAGTAAGCAAGGCAGGCAGCGCATTCGTCGCGCTGCCTGCCTTGCCATTCTGTGGACCGTTACTCGTCTTCGGTTGTGGCCTGCGCTCCGAGCGCAGCGATGCGCTCGTTGATGGCATCAAGCTCCGCCTTCAGGCCTTGCGCCTGCTGCTTGAGCATGTCCATCTCCTGCTGCGCGGTCGGTCCCGCGTAGGCGGGCGCGGGGCCCCACATCGGCATGCCGCCAAATCGCACCCAGCCGGGTAGACCCGTGGCGCGATACCAGTGGCGCCAGCCCCAGCCACCTCCCCAGCCCCCACCGCGGCCATAGCCGCGGCCTGGAACCGCGTTCGCGTAGCCGGGCACATCGTAGCCAGCGCAGTAGCCAGCACCTCGACCGGTCCTGGGACCCATTCCTGCGGGTCCAGTTCGATCTCCTCTAGGCATGGTTTCACCTCCTTTCGGCGTTACATCTTCGTATGACGCTTTGGATTGCGTCCGTCCCGCACCCCTCTGCGGGATGCGAGCTGATTGTCTCTGTGCATGTCCTATCAGACGCGACAGCACCATTTGCAGCCATGTCTTGGGTCCGTCCAGGCGCACGGGACGGCCGGCCATGCCGGCAAAACCCTCTGCAGGCTGCGTAGAAGCGGGGTTGGGCAGTCTTATGGCACAATACCCTTCGCCACGGCCGGAGAAAGGACCTTGACCACGTGGGCCTGTGCCATCATAGCCTGGCAAGTCCCTCACCTCCTTGATTTGCACATCACTTGAACAGCGTCAGCAGCCGCTTGCCGCCGATCTGGCGGAAAGTGGCACCCTCGCTCACCGAGCGCAGCGCCGCCGCAGCGTCCACCACGCACGTCCCGGCCACCGCATCCACGCCCAGATCGAAGAACAGCGGCGAGAGCGGTGTGCTGCCGCCCATGACCATGACAAAGGCAGCCGCCTGGCACAGAGCGATCACCTGATCGAAGGTGTGGTTGACCAGCGTGCTGCCAGTGATGCCCACCACATCCGCTTGCGGGAGCACTTCTGCTGCCTGCTCGGCCGGCAGGTCTCCCTCTCGCGGGCGCAGCTCCAGCACCCACAGCTGGCGCGCAGCCTTGCGCACCTGTGGGATAAAGGGAAAGTGGCCCACGATGGCCACCCGCTTGCCCGCACCCCTTTCCGCGAGCACGTCACCGGCGTTGACCTCCACGCAAGCCGGCACGTCGACGCGCAGCAGGGCGTTCAACGTGGACAGTCCCACGCTCGCTTCGGCGGCGCTTTCGGAGCGCAGCATCTCTGCCAGGTCAGACGCGCTGCGCTCCAACAGCCTTCCCGCGTCGCGGACTGGCGGGCGGTGGTGGGGGTGTTCCTCCGGCCCGCTCAGCGCCGAGGCCAGACCGGCTTGGATCCCCTGGGCGTGCCGCACCGCCACGGCAGTCCAATAGCGGCCGATGCGCACCTCGTGCGGCGTGGCTTCATAGTCGGCGTGCTCGAGCAACAGGTCGACAATCATGATTGCTGGCCTCCGCTCTCTGAGGCGTCATAGGTGTCGAAAAAGCGGTGCAGGAAGCGGTCGGTGTCACCGAGGTCGTCCACCCATGTCGACAGCCGTCGCTGGCCCTGCTCGGTGAGGCGGTAGACGCGTCGCGGCGCGCCTGCACTGCTTTCGACATCCCAGGCTGACACTACCAGTCCGGAGTCTTCCATCTGTCGCAGCATGCGGTAGACCAGGCTGGGATCGACCTCGCCCAGGCCAAAGGGCGAGATGTCCTGCGCCAGCTCATAGCCGTGGCTCTTGCCGCTGCGCAGCAGCAGCAGCAGACAGGGCTCCAGAAAGCGCCGGATATGCCCGCGCCGTCTGCGCCCCCCGCCTGCTCTACCTCCGCCACGGTTTCTGTGTCGCATGGTGACCTTCCCCCAAAAAAGTACTATCTGTATATATAGACAATTAGTCTGTATAGACACTATATCATATCTTGCCTTGTTTGTCAAGGTGCTGTTTTCACTTGGCGGCTGCCCTCGACGGGGTCGGGCACGTTGAGGCCGTTGAAGCATGGCTTGACAAGGTCTGCCGCGTTTGATATATTTAGCATCACTAAACATCGGCTTGGCATCGCGATGGCGCGTGAGGAGATATGCCTGACACCCCAGAACTGGCAGACCAGATTGCGGACATGGAGCGGCTGCTGCTGCGCGTGAGCTGGACGGAGCAGCGTCGCTTTGCACAGCAGCTCGGCGAGTTTGGGCTGACCGTTCCACAGTTCTTTCTCCTTCGTTCCATCCGCCGCATGGAGCAGAACCCTACTATGAGCACGCTGGCCGACGAGACGCTGCAGCGCTGCGCTACGGTCACCGGCATCGTGGGCCGCCTGCAGAAGATGGGCCTGGTCACACGACAGCGCGACGAGCGCGACCGGCGCCGTGTCTTGGTGGAGCTGACGGCCCATGGCCGCGAACTGGTCGACGAGGTGCGCCGCTTCCGCGTGCGGCGCCTCAGCGAGGCCCTGTCGCAGCTGCCGCCTGAGGACGCGCGTGAGCTCCTGCGCCTGCTCAGGCTCTATCTGCGAGCCATCCCGGATGTGGGCGGCACAGACGAAGCAGCGGAGCCCGAGATCTAGCGGTACCGGTTTCCCTAGCCACCATCAAAGCGAGTGACGATGAAGACGACAACGAAAACGCCATCCAAGGCGCTGCAGGTGCACCGTCGCCTGATCGATGCCCTGGGCGAGCCCGACAGGAAGGCCAAGCTGGACGCCATCTCTCAGCTGGTCTCCACCATCATCAGCCAGAACACCAACGACGCCCTGCGCGACCAGGCCTATGACACTCTGAGACAGCGCTTTCCCACCTGGGAGCAGGTGAGGGATGCACCGCCGGAAGAGGTCATCGAGGCTATCAAGATCGCGGGCCTGAGCCAGCAAAAAGGCCCCCGCATCCAGGAGGCGCTGCAGCGCATCACGGAGGAGCGAGGCGAGCTCACCCTGCAGTTCCTGCGCCAGTTGAGCGTCGAAGAAGCCAAGGCATGGCTGACCGCGAGCAAGGGCATCGGGCCCAAGACGGCGGCCATCATCCTGCTCTTTGCGCTGGACATGCCGGCCTTCCCCGTTGATACCCATGTCCACCGCGTCAGCAAAAGGCTGGGACTGATTCCCGCCAACACGACGCGGGAGAAAGCGCACGACGTGCTTGAAGCGCAGATGCCCCCACAGACCTACTATGCCTTCCACCTCAACCTCATCCGCCACGGCCGCGAGGTGTGCCAGGCACGCAACCCACGCTGCGAACAGTGCGTGTTGCGCGATCTATGCGACTATTACCAGCAGGTGGTGCAGCCTGCTGCCGCCGGGCCGGTAGAGGGGCGGCCCGAGTGACCGAGCTCCTGTTGGTGCGGCATGGAGAGTCCACGTACAATGCGGAGCGGCGCTGGGCGGGTTGGGAGAACTTGACACCGCTGACAGCGCTGGGCGAGGCCGAAGCACAGTCGGTGGCCGATCGCCTGCTTGCAGAGGATGGCATTGCCGCGCTGTATGCCAGCCCGCTGTTGCGTGCCTGGCAGACGGCGCAGATCATCTCCAAGACGCTGGGGCTCGACCCTGTGCGGCGTGACGCCCTGCGAGAGGTAAACGTCGGCCGGATCGGCGGTCTGACCATGGACGAGTTTGCCGCCCAGTTTCCCGACGACTATCAGCGCTGGCAGGAGCGCAGCAATTCTGGATTCACCTGGCCCGGTGGGGAGAAACGCCGCGAGTTCTTCCTGCGCGCCGGGCGAGCCGTCGAGCAGATCGCGGTGGAGCACCCCGACGAGAAGGTGGTCGTTGTGTGCCATGGGGGCGTGATCCGCGCCACCTTGGTCTACTTCCTGCCCGAACAGTGCAGCGAGTGGTGGACCTACCGGGTGCACACCGGTTCGCTGACCCGTCTGCAGGTCACTTCCAACGGCAACCAGCTGCTGGCCCTCAACGAGTATGATCCACCCCAGCCCTGAGACCGCGCTGTCCGCTCATCCGCGGAGCGGCGAGAGCGGGCCTGCCTTCTGCAGCAGCACGCTCATGGCATGGCCCTGGCGCTGCAGGCGTCCTTGGGCCCACAGCAACGCTGCGTTGCGCAGTGTGCCCCGGTACTGCTCATAGATGTGGGGCCGCACGATGAGGTTGATCAGCCCGTCCTCATCCTCAAGAGTAATAAAGACGTGGCCCTTGGCTGTGGGCGGTCGCTGGCGGACGACCACCCATCCAGCGACGCGCACCATCTCGCCATCCGCTCTTTCCTCCAGCTCCGCCTTGCTAAGCACGCCCTGCTTGCGCAGCCCCTCCCTGTAGAGCTGCATGACATGCTCACCCGGCGCTGCACCCATCAGCTCGTACTCCCAGCCGAGGCGCTCTTTGCGGCGCAGCGTGGGCAGCACCACGCTGTCCAGGGGCACCTCAATGTCCAGGCCTTTTTCGTGGTACGCCAGCCCGCCAAGGGCCCACAACAGGTCACGCCGCTTCTGTCCCAGGCTGTCCAGTGCCCCGGCGCGGATCAGGTTCTCCACTAGTGGCCGCGGCAGGCACGTGCGCTGGCAAAAGTCGCGCAGGTCGCGGTAGGGGCGCTCTCCTCGGCGTGCGGTGATCCGCTCCAGAAAGGCCTCACCCAGCCCATGCACGTAGCGCAGGCCCAAGCGAATGGACAGCGACGCCGGTGCGGTGTCACCGCTGCGGTGTGAGGCTTCTAGGGTGCAGGCGTCCTGGCTGCGATTCACGTCCGGGCGCAAGACCGGCACGCCATGCCGCTGCGCGTCTCCCATCACCACCTCCGGGATGTAAAAGCCCAGCGGCTGGTGGTTGAGCAGTGCACAGTAGAACTCGGCCGGGAAGTACACCTTGAGATACAGGGTCTGGTAAGCGACCAGCGCGAATGCAGCGGCGTGAGACTTGCAGAAACCGAACTCGGCAAAGGCGGCCAGCTGCCGGAAGACCTCCGCGGCGGTGTGTGCGGCCACACCGTTGGCGCGCGCCCCAGCCATGAAAGACTCGTACAGCGCAGCCATCGCTTCTTCGGAGCGGCTGCGGCTCATGGCGCGGCGCAATCGGTCGGCTTCTGCGGGGTGAAAACCGGCGATGGCCACGGCCACGCGGATGACCTGCTCCTGGAAGATGATCACCCCCAGCGTCTCTGCCAGCGCGCTCTCCAGCGCCGGGTGAGCGTAGCTCACCGGCTCCAATCCCTGGCGCCGGCGCAGATAGGGATGCACCATGTTGCCCTGGATGGGCCCAGGGCGCACCAGGGCCACTTCGATGATGATATCTTCGAAGCACTGCGGCCGCAGCCGGGGCAGCATCTGCGATTGGGCGCGGCTCTCGACCTGGAAGCAGCCGATGGTGTCGGCCCGTTGCAGCATGTCGTAGACGGCGGGGTCGTCCAAAGGCAGGTGCTCCAGGTCAAGGTCGATGCCGCGGCCATCCCGGATGTAGCCCCGCGCTTCTTCCACGGCATCCAGCGTGCGCAGGGACAGCAGGTCGATCTTGATCAGGCCAGCGTCCTCAACGCTGTCCTTGTCCCATTGCACCACCACGCGACCGGGCATGGTGGCCCACTCCACCGGGACCACTTCTACCAGCGGCGACGCGGTGATGAGCATGCCCCCCACATGGATGGACAGGTGGCGGGGCACATTCTCCATGTCGTGCAATAGCGCCGCCAGCGTTTGCCAGGGGAAGGACGGCGCCTCCGCTATCTCGGTATCAAGCAGTTGATCCCGCACCTGCAGGATCTGCTCTGCTGCCACAACTGTGGAGCGCGTATCGAGCGCTTTAGCGGCACGATCGATGACATCCGCTGGAAAGGCCAGCGCCTTGGCAACGTCCCGCAGCGCGGAGCGGGCCCGGTAAGTGACCACGTTGCAGACCATGGCCACATGCTCCTGGCCATAGCGTTGGTACACGTACTGGATGACCTCTTCCCTGCGATCTGCGCCAAAGTCGACATCAATGTCCGGCATGGTGTGCGTGCCTTGACTCAGAAAGCGCTCAAAGAGCAGATCGTGGCGTAGAGGGTCCACCGGCGTGATGCCCAGGAGATAAGCCACCAGCGAGTTGGCCGCCGAACCTCGCCCCTGGCAGCGGATTCCCTGACTGTGGGCAAAACGCACGATATCCCAGACCACCAGAAAGTAGCCCGCCAACCCGGTGTGTTCAATGACCGACAACTCGTGAGCCATCTGGGCCCGCGCCCGTGCTGTGATAGGGTCAAACTTGCGCAGCAGCCCCTCCTCGCAGAGCGCCTGCAGGTAGCTCAGAGGGGTGTGCGCCGCGGGTACGGGGAAGGATGGCAGCTGCTGCCTGGAAAAGTCCAGGTCAACCTGGCAGCGCTCGGCGATGGAGAGCGTGTTGCGCAGCGCTTGCGGCAGGTCTGCAAAGAGGGCGGCCATCTCCTCCGCGGTCTTGAGAAAGAGCTCCGAGTTGGGATGCAGCAGTCCGCCAGCCAGGGCCTCGGGGAGCGTGGTGTGGTGCCGCACGCAGGTCATGATGTCGTGCAGCCGCTGGCCCGAGCGAGCGGCATAGTGAACGTTGTTCGTGGCCACGCAGGGAATGTCCAGTTGCTGCGCCAGCGCGACCAGTTCGGGGATCAGCTCGGCATCCCTCGGTAGGTAGTGGCGGTGCAGTTCGATCCACAAGCGATCATCAAAGACCGCCTGCAGGCGCTGCGCGGCGGTGCGCGCTGCGGCCGTGTCCTTGGCCAGCAGCGCTGAGGCCACGGCCCCTTTGCGACAGCCGGAGAGACAGAGCAGACCGTGGCGGTGCTGAGCCAGGGTATCCCAGGTCAGCTCGGGCTGGCCCTTTTGCCCCGCCAGCTGTGCGGCGCTGATCAGGCGGCTGAGGTTGGCGTAGCCGCTTTGGGTCTCGGCCAGTACGGTCAGGTGGTGTCCATCGCTCAGCGTCAGCTCAGCGCCAACGATCGGCCTGATGTCCCGCTGCGCGGCGGCCTGCCAGAAGCGGACGACACCGTACAGGCCGTTGTGGTCTGTGAGCGCCAGCGCCGGGTAGCCCAGTGCTGCAGCGCGTTCGACCAGGGCCTCGGGTGATGAAGCGCCGTTGAGGAAGGAGAAGTAGCTGTGGCAATGCAGCTCAACGTACTGAGGTGCCTTGCCCGGCCGGCGCCCTGGCGTGCCCATGCACTACTTGACGGGGTTCCGGAAAGGCGATAACATCGCTACGATTTGCTCCTCATCTTCGCTCGGAGAGCCGTTCACCGTGAGGTTCCTTCCCTGGCCCGTAGCGCCCGACGATGCGACACCCGTACAGCGCCAGAACTTTGCCAATGTACAGCTGGACGCCATCGGCGCAGGACTGGCCACCACAGCCTACTCTTTCGTGCCTGTCTTCCTGGCGCGTTTCGGCGCGACAAGCTTCCAGATCGGTTTGTTCACCGCCCTACCCTCTATCACCGGTTTCTTCCTCTCTGTGGTTGCGGGGCGTTTCTTGCAGGGCAGCCGCGACATCCTCAAATGGTGGAATGGTGCGCGCTTGATCGCTTTCTCAGCCTATGGCCTGATGGGCCTGCTCTCCGTTGTCGTGCCGCAAGAGCACGTGGTGGTGGCCGAGTTGGCCTTTTGGGCGTTATTGACTGTCCCACGCACCATGGTGCTGGTGGGCTTTACTGTCGTGATGAGCTTGATTGCCGGGCCTCGAGGCCGCTACGAGTTGATGAGCCGCCGCTGGTCGATCGTGGGATTCGTGGCCTCGGTCTCTGGCGCTCTCGTCGGTCTCGTTCTGGACCGCATCCCCTTCCCGCTCAACTACCAGTTGGTGTTGGTCGCGCTCTCGTTCAGCGGCTTGATCAGCTACCATTACGGCAATCGCATCCGCCTGCCGGATGTGGAGCCAGCGGCAGTGAGTGGCAGCCCGCCACCCGCGCGGCGTATCAGGGAACTGGTGCAGCTGGTGCGAGAGGAGCGTGCTTTTGTCTTCTTCTCCGCCAAGCGCTTTATCTATACCGTAGGCTTGGTGCTGGCCACGCCGATTTTGCCGCTTTACTACGTGCGTGTGGTGCACGCAACAGACGCATGGATCGGCATCATCAGCACCGCCCAGACGGCGATCCTGCTGCTGGGCTACCACTTTTGGGCGCGGCAGTCGAGGATGCGCGGGGCGCGCTTTGTGCTGTTGTGCGCCACGCTGGGCCTGGCTTTCTACCCTGCACTGGTTTCGCTCACCCAGCGGGTTGTTTGGATGGCCGTTTTCGCCCTGCTGGGCGGCGCTTTTCAGGCCGGGCTGGACCTGGTCTTTTTCGACGAGCTGATGAAGACCGTCCCGCCTGAGCACAGCGCAACCTTTATCTCGGTGGCGACCAGCCTGCAGCATTTTGCGTTGGCAATGGCCCCTTTGCTGGGCACATGGTTGGCCGACTGGGTAGGCCTGGGCGGCGCTCTGGTGGCCAGTGCCGTTCTGCGCCTGGTGGGCTTTGTGCTCTTTGCGCGGCCTGCCCCCAAGACCTCCTAGCGCCGTTGTGTCTGTGGTCCGCGTGACCACTCAATCGTAGACACGGGCCAGGAGCCAGGTGTTTGACACCTGATCCTGGCAGATGAGGCACAACAACCCCTTATCGGTGACCACTTTCCAGTACTCGCGCCAGATGGCGTGCTCTGCCTCCCACCAACGGGTGTGAATCCGCCAATGGTTGCAGACGTCCAAGATATGGTGGCTTTCCCCCTGCCAAGCAAAGTGCGTGGGCATCCCCTCCCGGCTCCAGAGCTGCAGCGGCTCTCCTTCGGGCCACAAACGGGTCACAACTCTTCTCCTGATAGCCAGCCTACCCGCCATTCTGGCAGAGGCGCGCCGGGCTGCGACAGCACAGCGCGTCGCAGCCGGTTGGCGCCAAAGCGAGCCGCTAGATAGCGCTGCACCTCGCGCAGCTTTCGTTCGCGCTCTGTTTCGCCTGGGATGAGGGCCAATTGCTCCACCGTGGCATCCTCAATGCTCGACAGCGTCACCTCTAGCCCTGTGGCGCTATGGCGCCAGTTCATCTTGGCCAGCAACTGCTCCAGGATCAGCATGACCCGCCGGTCCTGGGCGGTGGGAAAGGTCAGCGTTCGCTCCCCTTCTTGCATGCCGTGGTCAAAGTGCACCGTCAACCTGATCTGTCCACAAGCTTGCAGGTTCCCGCGCAGTCCAGCCAGCAGCGGCCCAACCAGGTGCTTCAGCACCGCCAGTAGTTGTGTCTGATCCACAATGGGATCGTCGAGGTGGCGCTGCACTGCCAGCTGTCGCTCCTGGGTGCGTGGTATGACAGGGCGGCGATCCTCACCCCGGGCGCAGCTTTGGGCCAGGCGCCCCGCTCGACCGAATTGCTGCCACACGGCGCCTGGTGGCAGCGCAGCGTACTGGCCGAGCGTGCGCAAGCCGAGGAACCCGAGGCGCTGCAGCACATCTGCACTCAGCGGCAACAGTGCCACGGACAGCGGCTGCAAAAAGACGCGTTCGCGAGCTGAGATCACCACCCGCAGGTGCCCTGGCTGGGTGTAGCGGTTGGCGGCCTGGGCCGTGAACTTGGTCCTGTTCCAGCCCAAGGCCGGCTGAAGCGTCTCGCCGATCTCGCGCCGCACGGCTTGTCCAACCTCTTTGCACAGCACCGCGGCGTCTTTGTGATTGCGGGCCAGATCGCCCAGATCGACATAGGCCGCTCCCCAGCCGTGCGGCTCTACACAGGGGCTGCTGCGCTCGAGAATTTGCAGCAGGGTTTCGAATTCCATGCGGCAGCGGGCCACGTCTGCCTCCAGCAGCTGTGCTTCGGGGCAGCGAACCTCTGCGGCTCGCGCCGTCTGCCCGGCGACAACCCCGCAGGCGGCCGCTGTGGCTGATGCGGCAAAGACCCGTTTGTCGGGGCCGATCAGGACGAGAGGCTGGAGGCCGAGTTGAGGCGTGTCCCGCCTTGCCAGTGCGACAGCGAAATCCGGGATGCGGCAGTAGAGAATGGACATGCTCGTTCATTGTCTGTCACAGGCCATCGCCACGGACTGTGCCATTGAATTTGATGGCGATAGTGACTGCACGCCCGGCCCGGCCCAGCTTGTTTTTCTGCACCTCGACCCGCGCTTCATAGCCGCGCACGTCTTGGTGGCTGCGCAGCCAGCGCTCGCGGGCAACGTGCAGGCGCACTGTGGCATGATGCGCCAGGGCCGAAAGGGCTTGGGACTCGGACGTGTGCAGAAAGAGGATGGCCATGTCCGAACGGGACAGCAAAGCGACCAGTCGGTCGAGGCAGGCAGCGATCAAAAGCGCGGCCTGCTTATCGCTCCACAGCACATCGAGCGCGTCAAACACCAGAGCGGAGAGGCCACCGCTCTCCGCCAGCGCTTCGGTCATGGCCAGGGCCTCTTCCAGATCGTAGGGAGAGATGATCAACAGGCGGGAGAGGTCAAGGCCGCAGCGATGGGCATAGTCGGGGTCAAAAAAACGGGCATGGTCCACATAGCCCACCGCGCCACCGCCGGCCTGGGCCTGGACCAGGAACTTGAGCGCCAACGTTGTTTTACCCGAAGTGGCGGGGCCCACCACTTCGCTGATCCTGCCCTTGGCCAGGCCTCCGATACCCAACGCCTGATCCAAATCGGGGAAACCAGTGGGGATATGGGGTACAGCAGCGGTTGCAGAGGAGCGATCCAACTTGCGCAGTGCTTGCCACCCCCAGCGCTGCTGGATGGAGGCGACGGTCATCTCCAGGCGCTTTTTCTTGTCGGAACCCATGGCTTTCTCCCCCAAGCGCGAGCAAAAAAGCACCCACAGGATAGAACATATGTTCTATGGCATTATAGAGCCAAATCCGACGGGCTGTCAAATCGCGTGTCCTAAAGCTCAGAAATCAGTTCGCGGAGCGTGCTGAACGAGGCGGAGGAAACGCTTCAGCACCCTCTTGACGATCCATCGGATCGGCCATCTGGCCATCAAGCAGCCTTCTGACGCCTTCAAATGCCCGGCAGTGATTCAGGTTGTGCAGGCGATCGGTCATTGCTCCCAGAGTCCTTGGCCTGGCTTGTTGTGCGTGCCTTTGCCTCGTGATATAATCTGCCACGCTTGGCGACAAAGCGCCACCATGCCAGGCGCACCCTGGATAGGCTACAAGCGAGCCAGACGTCCCTCAGCCCGTGTGCTTGGGGATGCCTCTTGAAGCTGATATGGAGAAGACCGTTATGCCCAATGGCTACTGGGGAAAAGCGCTTCTGGTTGACCTGAACACGGGGGAGACGGCGGTGCGCGCGCTGCCGGACATAGCATACCGCCGCTATCTGGGTGGCTATGGACTGGGTGTGCGCCTGCTCTATGAGCATGTGCCACCCGGTGCTGATCCTCTGGGGCCCGACAATGCTATTGCCTTCCTGCCGGGCCTGCTCACTGGCAGCGGTGCCCCCTTTAGCGGGCGTTTTATGGTGGCGGCCAAGTCACCACTCACGGGTAGCTGGGGCGACGCCAACTGCGGCGGCAACTTTGGCCCGGCGCTGCGCGGTGCTGGATACGACGTCCTGGTTGTGCGCGGTGCCGCTCCACAGCCGGTGTACCTATACGTGGACGCCGAGCGGGCCGAAGTGCGTGATGCGCGCGATCTGTGGGGCCTGGATGCCGCCGCAGCCGAGCAAGCTATCGGCCAGCTTGCCGGTTCAGGTGTCGGTGTGGCGTGCATTGGTCCGGCAGGCGAAAAGCGCTCCTTGATCTCTGGCATCGTCAACGATGTCGCGCGCATCGCGGCGCGTGGTGGTCTCGGTGCGGTGATGGGCGCCAAGCGGCTGAAGGCGGTCGCCTGTGCGGGCAAGCAGTCGCCCCCCGTGGCAGATGCGACGGCGTTCCGCGCCAGCACCAGAGCCTACCGGCAGCTCTTCCGGCGGCGCCCAGCCTCCTGGATGCCGCTCGTGCACAAGTTCTTGCACTTGGCTGCTCCCCTCATGGGGCGCCTGGGCGTGTCGCCCAGCGGTGGTCCTATGCAGATGGTGATCGACAACTACCGTCTGTACGGCACCGCTGCGGGAACGGCGCTGCTGGTGGCATTGGATGATGCGCCGGTGCGCAACTGGGCGGGCACCAGTTCACATGACTTTCCC
>Ga0180438_10009136_pt1 | contig 12427 bp, 14 predicted proteins | sample SS_ome_12_FD_132455 | JGI IMG/M metagenome (GOLD analysis project Ga0180438, IMG submission 132455) | Hypersaline lake sediment archaeal communities from the Salton Sea, California, USA - SS_3_D_2 metaG | ecosystem: Environmental > Aquatic > Non-marine Saline and Alkaline > Hypersaline >...
AAGGGCGGGCTCTGGTTTCTCGAAACACCGATCACCGCTTGTATCGGCTGGTTCTTCCTTGCCTATTCCTGCGTTCTGGTCGCCGGCAAGGTCTTCCCCAAGATGGCTCTTCTGGGCAGGGCGACCGTGGGCGGTCTGATTGCCATGGGGATCGACCTGTGGATGGACCCGATCGCCACCTCTGCTCAGGTGATGAACTGGGTTTGGTCGAAAGGGGATGTTCTCCTTGTCCTTGGTATTCCCCACACGAACTTCATCGGCTGGTTTCTGTTGATCTTCCTCTTCGCCATCTTCTGGGAAAACCTGCCTCGCTTCGAAGAGAGATGGGGACGGGCCAAGGCGACGCTGATCTTCTATGCGATCATCTTCGGGACAGAGATCGCCATCCTCGTCTTCTTCATGATCTGGATTGCGATCCTGGGCAACCTCTTTGCCTCGATGGGGATTGAACATGCGGTAACCATACCCAAAGGCTGGTAGGAAAGGAGTCACCTCATGTGGAAGAAGATCTGGGAGAACCGACTCGAGTTCTATCCCTACCTCTCCATCTACCTATTCTGGTTCCTTGGATCCTTCCTAAGTTCCTTTCAGGTGCAGAACCGGCCCGGGATCGTGGCCCTGGGCGTTGTGAGCATCCCTTCCGTTGTGTTGATCACGATCGCGACCGTCCGCACCTACAAAGAACTGCCCTAGTGTGTCGCATCCAGGAAATATCACTATGTCTCAGGTGAGTCTTGCCGTTCGGTGCTGTCCAGGATCCCGTCTCCGATTTGTTTCGGCTCCGTCTCCCCCTCCCCCTGCAAAGTCGCCCTGCACAAATCTCCGCCGGAACCCTGGACAGCACCGAAATCTCGAGTTACGCCTGGGCAGCATGGCAACAGAAGTCACCCGTCGCACCACCAGGCCCAAGTGAAGGAAGAAGAAATGATCCGACACCGCCGTTCCACGAATCCAGCGCTCTCGGTGCCCTCTTATGACAAGCGATTCGGAATCGTTGCGTACGGACTCCTCTTCCTGATCATTGTCGTCTCGACCTACCTACACCACCTTCAGCCCCAGGTCCTGCGCGTCCCGGACAATCGGGATCCGACTCATTGGAACAACCCGACCTTGGACCAGACCGTTCTAGCAGACGGTTTGACGGCAGACGAGAGAGCACGCTTCTTGGACGAGGGGGTTCCTCTGGGTGACGACCTTCCCGCACAGTTCGGCGCTGACCTCTTCACGATCCTGCTCGCCTGGATCTGTTTCATCCATGCCCGGAGGCACTTCGGCTTCTGGATGGCCTCCTGTTTCCTGATCGGGTCCTTCGTGTTCACCGGCCTGGAAGAGACCCTGTGGATCCTGTCCGGACGTTTCTTAGGCGGGCTCGTGGACAATCCTCTGGGTGAGACGGCATGGGGAACATACTGGTTCACCCGGGGAGGATTCTGGTTCGTGGAAACCCCGATCGTGGCTTGCCTCGGCTGGTTCTTCATCGCCTACACTTGCGTGCTGACCGCGGGGAAGGTGTTCCCAAGAACGGGGCTTTGGAGACGGGCCGCGATCGGAGGCCTGATCGCCGTGGGAATCGACATGTGGATGGACCCGATCCAGACCTCACCCGAGGTGATGGCCTGGGTCTGGGGCAAGGCGGATTTCCTCCTCCTCTTCGGGATTCCTCATTACAATTTCCTGGGCTGGTTTCTCCTGATCTTTCTGTTCGCCGTCATCTGGGAAAAACTCCCGGAGATGGAGGAGAGGTGGGGGAGACCGCCAGCCACGACCCGTTTCGTGGGGATCATCATGACCGTCCCCTTCGGGATCCTCTTGTTCATCTGGGCCTGGCTGTTCGTACTCGGGAGCCTGTTGTCTTCACTGGGGGTCGAACAGACCCTGCACATCCCGGGGGACTGGTAGAAGGGGTGGGCCGCGCGTCAGTCCTCGCTCATTCGCTCGAACTGCTTTCCTATCCTCTTGGTGACGCCACGATAAAGGAACGGCGCAAATCGCTTGAAGCTGTATACGACCTTCATCTCCGGGCCCGGGATGATCAAGAACTTGTTCTTCTCTACTGCCCTGAGGATATTCTTCGCGCACGCCTCTTTGGAGATGCCGAGCCAGGAGGGGAGATCATCTCCCCCCGGGGCGTCCTTCATGCCCCTCAACTCGGTGGTGTCGAAGATATTCGTCCGGACGAAACCCGGGCACACCACGGTCACACCGATCCCGAATCGGGCAAGTTCGTTCCGCAGGACCTCCGAAAGCCCGACGAGCCCGAATTTCGTCGTCGTGTAGGCTGACATACAGGAACTGGCGATGAGCCCGGCAGAGGAGGCCACGTTGACGATATGGCCGCTTTTCTGTTTCACCAAGTGCGGCAGGGAAAAATGAATCCCGTAAATCGGCCCCCAGAGGTTGATGCCCATGATCCATTCCCAATCTTGCAGACTCAAGTGCCGCATCTCGCCGCTCAGGCCGACACCCGCATTGTTCATCAAGACGTCGATCCTGCCGAAGGTGTCGATGGCCTTGTTGATCATTCCCTCGACTTGTTCCGGCTTGGAGACGTCCACGCCGAGGGCCACGGCTCTCCTGCCCTTTGCTTCGATGGCCGAGACCGTCTCGGCCAGCCCTGACTCGTTCACGTCCGAGACGACAACATCCGCCCCTTTGGCAGCGAATTCCACCGCCGTTGCCTGACCGATGCCACTGGCAGCTCCAGTGACCACGGCGATCTTGTCTTTGAGCTCTTTCATCCCAGGAAGACTCCCGTGTGATGGTTGAACTGTCCCCCCAGAAGGCAGACGCAATTCTTTCTAAATCCCATAACGAAAGGGGGGATCCGGTCGAGGACACGCAAAGTATAGGGAAGGAAAGAAGCACGGTCAAATACGCTGGAAACATGCGCGCGCGTGCGCTAGAATGTCCAAGACACCTAACGAAAGGGTTAGCCCATGATGCTCTACACCCCGGAAGAACTCGCATCCGAAACCCGCCCATTGTCCGAAATGGCCCTCGAGGCGCTTGATCGAGGGAACCTGGATGAGGTTCGCTTCCTGCTGGGCCGGATGTCGGTGGGCCACTTCGAGCTTTACTTTGGATACCTCGACTGGGTCACCCGCCTGGCCGGTAAGATCCTGAGGGACTTCGGCGAGGACTACTTCGAGAACGCATCCGGCAAGATCGCCCGGTTCCTGATGGCCCCTTATGGAAAGGATCTAAAAGAGGGGAAAGAAAAAGGGACGATCGCAGACGTCATGGCCCTGTGGTGCCATCAGTCGGGTCGGATCGATCCACTCGGCGAGACGCAAAACGAAGTGGCTTTCTCCCTTTCCCCTTGTGGGTCAGGAGGAAGGTTGGTGCTGGGAGCCGTGTACGAGACCTCACCCGAGAGGTATCCGCGCCTGAGGGACGGAAAACCGCTCTTCTGCCGTATCTGTCAACACCTGCAGGGAGCGCTCAACGAGGCATCGGGCAAATCCTTTTGGAGCGCCGTGCCGGATCGAACACACTCGGGTTACTGTCGGGTCCGATTTTCGAAGCATGAAACGAAGGGGGCATGGCTCTTCAATGCAGAGGAGACCTCCCAGCTGCTCACGTCTCGCTGCCGCCAGGCCCTTAAGAGGCTGGACAGCAACCGTCTCGACATCCAGGAACTGTTGCGAGACCAGCACACCGAGTGGCGCCCCTTGCACGACCTGCTCAATCTCTGGGTAACCGCCCTGTTTTCCATGATCTATGAAGAACAAGGGATCCAGTACTTATCCGAACTCGTCTGGGAAACCTATGTGACGGCCTTCGAAGCCACCTACCGCATGTACAGCGTCATGGACATGAAGAGCCTCCTCCGCAACCTGGCCCGGATATGGTACTACCACCAGGCGACCTTCCGTGTAACCGAGGAAGAAGACCGCTTTGCCTTCCATCTCGACCCGTGCGGCAGCGGAGGCCGACTGTATCGTGGAGAGGTGTTGAGGCCCGGCGTCTTCCGGTACGGGACCGGGATGCTCCGTGAGACCCAGGAGGCGGACGACATCACCTTCGGGCGCGCCCCCTTTCCGATCTATTGCATCCACTGCGCTGGGACGAATAGGGACCAGTTCGAGGGAAAACCCTGGTCCTTCGTCATAGACGGCGAGGCCATGTCCGAACCCTCAACCCCCTGTGTACAATACCTCTACAAGAAAGATGCGCCTCGAGAAGCTCCACCACAACTTCTGAAACAAGTGGGACTCAGCGAGGCAAAACCCTTGGATAAGGAATACGTCCTATGAGCCTTCTCTGCCAACTGATCGGAACCTTTCTGATGTTTCTCGGCTTCATCGCGGTGCTGGCCGGGGCCTTCCTCCACCGAATGAAACAGGAGGATCTCGGGAAGATGTACATGTCCGCCACCATGATGGGTGGAGGGGAGATGTCCGACGCCCCGATGGTCCGGTTTCTGACGCGCGTCCGGGGAAACGACCCTTTGAAGAAACGGTGGGCGCTCCGTCTCTTACTGGGTGGACTCCTCGTGGCGGTGGTCGGCGCCTGGCTGGCCTGAGATCCGGAACGGAGAAGAGAAATGAATCCCAAAGGCCCCGGCACTTCCCCTCAACCCACGAAGACGAACCTTGTCTGCCCCCAGTGCGGGGGACCGGTCGTAGCAGACATAGCGTTCGGCAGCAACTTCTGCGGCGTTCGCACCGTAGCCGCGTGCAAGAACGCCTGCACGTGGACCCCCCAGGAACAACAGAAGATGAACTTGGAAGCGAGCGACGAGATGTTTGGCTAGGAGGCCGGGCATGAAACTCGATTCCTGGGTCCTAAATGTGATCCTCTATGTATTCTTCTTCCTCATGTTGCGAGAAGGACGACTGGCCCTGGGACGAGAGCGAACCAGCATCTTCCTGTGGGGTTCGATTCTCTGGACCGGTATCATCGAAAACGCGATGGTGATGCTGGGCGGGTATGACTACTTCGCCTACGCCGACTATTACCGTTTCGGTGGAAAGTTGATCGACGGGTACGCGGGCTGGTTCTGCTGGGTCCTGTTCGTACCCCTGGCGATCTGTCTGGGCTGGTTCCTCTTGAGTTTGCCGGCTCTGCTCATCTCCATTCGCCTCCTCGGGGAGAAGCGGAGCATCTGGATCAAGGCAACCTGTGCCGGCGTCATGCTCGTCAGCTTCGACATGCTCCTTGACCCCATATCGGTCGTGAATGAGTGGTGGCGGTGGACATCGCCCGGCTTCTACCTCCGTGGAGTGACCCTGGGGAACTACATCGGCTGGTTCTTTCTCTTGTTCTTCTTTGGTGCCCTCTTCGAACGCACCGTCATCCAGAAGGGGGGCTTTGCCTGGCTCTCGGGGATCGAAAGGTGGGTCTTTCGGGAGGACACGATGGATTTGTCCGCCATGGTGACAGGGCGGGTCGGAAGGATATTCTACTTTCGCCTGGCCGTCTTCCTGCCGATCTTCTTCATCTGCTGCACGGTGGTCGCTACAGCAGTGACGTTTACTGTCGCCAACAACTGGGGACCCTTTGACAGCGTTTTTCCGAACGAGTTCTTTGACGTGCTTCGCTGACCTCGTATTGTTCACCACCGTGGAAGGGCCGAGACCATAGGAGGGTTCCGATGAATCCGACAAAGCATGCCGATCAACAAAGCCTCGAGGCAGCACTCCGCGCAAAGCTGCGGATGGCCTATTTCCTGCTGCTGCTCTTCGTCATTCACATCGTGGAGGCCTACATCACGTTTCCCTTCGTGGACCACACGAGTGCCGCCCAGAACGTGTTTTACGGCTTCATCGTGGCCGCACCCTTCTACACAATCAACATCATCTTCATCATCGTAACGTACAGGGATCTGGCCGCAAGCAGGCAAGGCAAGGGGTAAGCACAGTGGGCTAAATGTCCTGCAGGTATTTCTTGGAGAAACGCGGCATCTGCCTTATCCATAGTTCAAACAGACCGGGAGAATATCGCTTGAACATATACGAATACTTTGTCATGCCGTCGGTAATCACGAATCCCTTGTTCTTCTTTACGGCCTTGACGACGATTTGGGCGAATTTCTCAGGGGGCATCCCCTTGAACATGTTCAAAGCATCCCTTGCCTTGTCGTCAAAACCTTTCAATTCCGCATTCTTGAAGATATCGGTCTGAACAACCCCACCACACAATGTAGTAACACCCACGTTATGTTGTGCTACTTCGGCTCGTAGACATTCGGTCATGCCGACCAGGGCAAACTTGGAGGTACTGTATATGGTGTTATACGGCGCACCGGTCAAACCAAAACCTGAGGAATTGACAACGAGGTGCCCTTCCCGCCGCTCCACCATGGGCCGCACAAAATACCGGACCACGTGAACAGCGCCGTAGAAATTCACGTTCATGACCTTTTCCCAATCCGCTTTCTCCAGCAAATGCGTTTGGGCATTCAGGGCAATTCCGGCGTTACTAAAGGCGATATCAACCTTGCCGAACTCTGCAAACGCCTTCTCCGCCAAGGCCTTGACATCCTCCTCCTTGCCCACATCCGTTGGAACGGCCAGCGCCTGGCGCCCCTTGGCCCTTATTTGATCGGCCACCTGCTCCAGCTCAGCCTCCCGCCGGGCACAAATCACCACATCACAACCTTCATCGGCAAAAGCCAAAGCCGTTGCTCTGCCAATACCACCGCTTGCACCCGTAACCATGGCTACCCTGCCCTTCAAGTCCTTCATCTCTCGATAACTCCTCTTTTTGAATGTTCAAAGATTCCGAAACAGCAATTCTACCTCGTTGTTACGTGATCAAGGCCTTCATTCTTTGAGAGGGAGGCAGTATACTGAAGAAAGCTGTCGTGCGTCAATTCGATTGATCCGGGAGTGCAGATGATCCGCATCGTAGAAGTTGGGCCTCGGGACGGGCTGCAGAATGAGAAAACGATCGTGCCTGCGGAGGCGAAGGTCGCCTTCGTGGACGCCCTGTCCGGCACCGGCGTGACCGAAATCGAGGTCAGCGCCTTTGTGTCCCCCCGCTGGGTACCGCAACTCGGCGACGCGGAGGAGGTCTTCAAGCGCATCTCCCGCGGTCAAGGCGTGGTCTACTCGGCCCTCGTACCGAACGAACGGGGACTGGACCGCGCCCTCGAGGCAAGGGTCGACAAATGCTCTGTCTTCACCTCGGCGAGCGAAACCTTCAACCGGAAGAACATCAACACATCCATCGAGGGTTCGATCGAGCGATTTCTTCCGGTGGTGGAGAGGGCCCGAAGCGCGGGGCTCCCGGTGCGTGGGTATGTCTCCACAGCATTCTGGTGCGCCTTTGAGGGCAAGATCGCACCGGAGGCTCCCCTGAGCGTCGTGGACAGGCTCGTCGATATCGGCGTGAATGAAGTCTCGATTTCGGACACCATCGGCAAAGCCTCGCAGGACGAGGTCAGGAGGCTTCTGGATCTCCTGCTGCCCAGGCTTTCTTCGGAGCGGATCGCGATGCACTTCCACGACACATACGGACGGGGGGTGGAGAACGTCCTGGCATCTTGGTCCCAGGGCATCCGCATCTTTGATGCGAGTGTTGGAGGTCTGGGCGGATGCCCCTACGCGCCGGGGGCCACCGGCAATGTGGCAACGGAAGCCGTCATAAAAGCCCTGCGCGGAGTCGGGGAAACGGTGGATGTGGACCTGCCGGGGTTGAGCCGGGCCCGGCAACTTCTGGATTTGTTCCTGGTCGACGAGCGCCGCGCACTGCCGAAGAACGGTTCACCCGCTTGTATGGATTGCGAGTACCATGCCGGGGAGGTCTGCTGCGGATTGAGATGATCCTGGAGGGTGGACCCCCCGAGCGCCCCGGACTCAGAAGAACAGGTCGAGGGAATCCGTTACGGCCATCATGGCCTTGAATCGTTTCCTTTGCTCCTTGAGGTTCCTTCGCGTCATTTCCGTCGTATCCCGACGCAGCCGCCTTAGGATCTCCTCTTCTCGCTCACGGACGAAACCCGGGTCCTGAACCACGATCAGGTTTTCGCTCTCGATGAAACAGCTTCTCATGGACAGGTTGAAGGAACCGAGATGCCATCCCTGGCTTGCTGGGAGCCAACCCCTTGTGGTGCATGAAAAGAGACAGCCACGATCGCGAGAGCCATCAAGACTATACAGGTTTTTCCTCTCATTCTCTTCATTTCCCCTTTCTCCTCCCTCGTTGGGGTTGCGGCTCGATTCTCCTGGGTCAGGAAATCGATGTTTCTATGTAGGAGTAGGATTCAAAAAAGCAGGTAGTTGTGACGATGTCACGCGATACTCTGGCCGGTCTCAGTGGTCCACCATCGTGTACCCGCGTTTCTCCATGCAGCTACTCAGGGCCTCGTTGTATTTCGCCTGTCCCTTTCTCCATTCCACCGACTGTTCCGCTTTGAATGCTGCCTTCTCCTCGCGACTCAATCCCGGCGGGGTATCTGCCGGAGGAGCTACGCCAGGGTCGAATTCCGTTCTCTGAATCGCAAGCCTGTGACAATCGTAGCGGTCTTTGCTCTGCTGCTCTTCAGTCGCTCCTTCCTTCTGAAAAACAGACAAGTCCAATTGAGCGAAGGCAACCGTAGCCCACGAGCCAGCAACGATCAGAGCGGACGCGAGCAGGACGATCCCTCCAATCACCGGCCCCGTTGCAGCCTGTTTCGTTCGTCTCAACATGGTCTCTCCTTCTCATCCGTGATCTGTCCTCTTCAGGACGACCCTCGGTTCAGCCTTTGGAACATACCCCTGTTGTTCTTGTAGATCTGGAGGAAACACCCGAACAGTTCATCGTACACTTGACGGTTCGCCGAGTTCGGGGAAAAAACCTTCTCATATGCAATCAGGTCCGGAATATCATCAAAGGCGATGTAGCCAAGTCCCACCGATGCGATGAACGCCGCCCCGCGAGCATTCGCCTGCAGGGGATCCTGCACCTGTCGTATCTCCCGGTCGAGCACGTCGGCAAAGATTTGGCACCACACGTCTGACCGCGCACTACCGCCCACTATGTTCAGTGGGTTCAACCGCCTTTTCACGAACCCCTCCACATATTTGAGGCTCCACCGCGTGTTGTAGGCAACACCTTCCAGGAAAGCTCTCACGATGTGGTCGAGATTGGTCGTCTTCGAAAGGTTGTACAGCCCAGCCCTGAGGGTGGTGCTGTCCACAGGAGTCCTTTCGCCGTTCAGCCATGGCGTGAAAATGAGCTTGTGACTGCCCGGTTCGACTCGACCGGCAACTCCGTCCATGACCTCATACGGATTCTCAGGGGGATTACCTGCAACGAGGTCGTTCTTGTGGAAGAGGATGTTGTCCGCCAGGAACCCCAGGCATCCACCCGCGATGTCCTGCTCGTTGACGCTCTGATACTTGCCCGGTATCGCTGTAGGAAGGGATGCAATCGAGTGGAACAGGTCCGATTTCTTGAACGGCACGATGCACTGGATCCACGACGAAGTCCCGATGTAGATGTGCCCCTCGTATTCCCTCACCGCCCCTGATCCCACCAGGGCGCACTGGTGATCCGGTGAACCCATCACCACCTTTGTATCCCTGCTGATGCCGATTTCGTCGGCTACTTCAGGCAACAAGGTGCCGAGGGTATCCGTTGACCTTCTGAGGGGAGGCAGTTTCTCCTTGTCTATCCCCGCAAGGCGGATCAACCTGTCATCGTAGTGAATGTTGTTGACGGCCCTCGTGTCTGTAACCCAGAAGAGCTGCATCGAGTCGAAGGAGCCTGCAAACTCGCCCGTCAGTTTGAGGTTGAGGTAGTCCTTGCTCGGGAGGAACATATAGGCTCTATCATATACATCAGGAAATTCGTTCTTCCAGAGAAGGACGTGGGCGATGTCATCCTTGCCCGAGAGAGAGGGGGCACCTGCCGTCTTCTTCACCCAGCCAAACATCTTACGCACCCCGTACCCCATCATGCTCGGGAACCCTTTCATCACATCTTTGACGTAAGGGGCCCCGCGGGAGTCCATCCACGTGAGCGAATTCATCAGGTGGTTGCCATCTTCACCCACGGCCACTGTACTCGAGAAGGTGCTCGAGACGCAGACCGACACGATTTCCCCGACAGGCACGACGCCCTTGCCCACGAGCCTCCTTGATGTTGCAAGGACCGCATCCCACCAATCCTGAGGGTCCTGTTCGGCACCGCCACCTGGCAGGAAGTGGATAGGCGTCTTCTCAAAATCAGAGGCCACCACCTGTCCATTTACCGATATGATGGATGCCTTCACACCGGATGTGCCGTGATCGATGGCAAGGATGTAGTGATCCTTTTTCATGGCTCGACCCTAGAGATCGATCCTCTTCGCCTTCCCACGGGCATCGATCCGTTCTGCATAGAGGACCTCAACAGCCTTCTTTCGCCCCTTCTTCTTCACCGGCTTCATCGTGCTTCGCAGGCGGATGATATCGTTTGGATCCACACATCCCTCGGGCGGGAACACACCCTTCGCCGTAATCCTTCCCTGATCCATCAGGATCACACCCATGGCAGCGGGGACCCCCGTACCTTCGCCCAAGGCTGCACCCTCAGAGGCCATGTGAACCCTGTATTCCTCGCGTCTTCCGCTTTTCTTGCCTTTGACAACGACGGCCATTGCCCCTCGTTGGGTTCCAAATTTCGTCCTCTTCAGGATCCTGTTTCGCTCCCTGATGATGTAAGCAATGGCAAAATCATACGGGACAACCGACTTGCCCCTTACGTCGAGGGGTTCCTTGCTCGCCAGGCCGAGTTTACAGATGTTCCCCGTGAGTTCGTAGTACTCAATCGGAAGCACCGACCCTTTGTTCGTGACCTGTTTGACCTTGATATACTTGGGGAGGGTTACCTGCTCCGGATGGGGGTATGGATAGAGGGGGATGTTCTTGCCCACAATCGGGAAGTCAAAGGTCTGCCGGAGGGCCATTCCATCCTCCCCGAAATACTTGACGTACTTCAACCTCCCGTCCAGAAACATCGGTATGTCGATCGTCATGCAGTGAAACCGGTGGCCGATCACGCCCTCGCCCTCGATCGGTTCGCCTCCGTGGGTATGGAAGATATCCACAGATTCCGTCTCGTCCAGCAGCGTGTCGGCAACCAGTTTTGCGAACAGGTTCGTGATGCCCGGAGAGGCGCCCATGCCGATGAGTGCGGTAATCCCGGCCTTCTTTGCGGCCTTGTCCATCTTCAGGATGTCCAGGGTCACGTCCACATCATCGCATATGTCCACGTAGTTGATCCGTTCATCGATCACGACACGCAGGATGGCTTTCACGCTCTTGTAAAAGGGACCGACGCAGTTGAGCACGATGTCACTGCCCTTGATCGCTTTCTTCACGCTCACCGGGTCCTCTGCGTTCACCCTGACTGCCGAGATCTTCTTGGATCCGATCTCGTCGGTGATCGCCCTGGCCTTGGCCATGTTCACATCGCCGATACGAATCCTGGAGAACATATTCTGTGCGGCCAGGGTCTTGACCGCAACGCTTCCGACTGCACCACAGCCGCCGAGAACGGTGACCTTTGCCATCTTTTCCTCCCCTCAGGTTCTTCAGAAACACCTTCGAGACAAGGGCTTAGCCCGCATATCGCACGAAACTTCGTAGCGAGAGCGGTGGTAGTGCGGAAAGTTCGGGCCCGGAGGGCGAAGTTGATTCTTGAGGTTCGGGGTCGGATCGTACTGAAGTACATCCGGGTCCGAACCTCAAGAATCGATCCGAAAATTCCGTGCTTGACACCACTCGCAGTAGAAGGCTTCGTGCAATATGCGGGCAAGTCCACGGAAAGGCAGTCTATGGAAGAGGGATTGGGGTGTCAAGGAGCAAACACATACGAGAAGTGGCGGAACGCCCGTGGACATGCTATTATGCATTGCACTTCTAAACTGTTTTTCTTAAGAAGAGGAATCATCATGACCCCCGACGACCTGAAGATCAAAATCCTGGGCATCGTTGGCACGCCGATCAAGGACGGAAACTGCCAGTATCTCCTCGAACAGGCGTTACAGGTGGTGGAATCGGGAGGGCGAGCAACGACCGAACTCATTCATCTCCAAGACTACCGAATAGAGTATTGCATAGGCTGTGAAGCATGTCTTCGTCGGGTGCACAAGGTGCAAAAGGAGGTCGGTTACGACGTAGTCCCGGTTCCTGTGAAAGACTATAATTGCAGCATAAAGGACGACATGGAGATCCTCCACAGGAAGATGATCGAAGCAGACGGCATCCTCCTCGCTGCGCCCGTGTACATCGCCACAATTCCAGGGCAGGTGAAGACGTTTATCGATCGCTGCCGTACATTCGTGCACGACTTTCGACTTCGCGGCAAAGTGGCCGCACCGCTGACTGTCGCCTTTTACAGGAACGCCGGGGAGGACACGGCACTTCAAACGATGTCTATCTCCCTGCTCGCCCTTGGGCTGACCCTGGTCTCCTTCGGCGCCTCTGCGGTCTCCACGAAGGAGGGGTTGGGG
>Ga0180438_10009138_pt1 | contig 12422 bp, 6 predicted proteins | sample SS_ome_12_FD_132455 | JGI IMG/M metagenome (GOLD analysis project Ga0180438, IMG submission 132455) | Hypersaline lake sediment archaeal communities from the Salton Sea, California, USA - SS_3_D_2 metaG | ecosystem: Environmental > Aquatic > Non-marine Saline and Alkaline > Hypersaline >...
ACTCGAACCTCGCCGCCGGGCTTGACCGCAGCATTCAGTTGCATGTCGCGTACGCCGGGACTAATACGCAGCGGCGGCGTGGTCAGTCGTCCCTCGAGGTCGCGGATAGACTCGCGCGCCGCAAAGCGGTCCACAGGAATCCGCGCATACGCGCCCCAGGTGGCCCGCGGGGGCTTATGGCATCCGCCGATGCCTACATGGAAGTACATGTAGTCGTTATCGATGCAAATCTCCTGGTTTCCGCTGGTGAGCACCGTCTTGTCGCCGCGCGAGGCGCCTTTCCCGTAGGGGATGAAGGGGGTGCGGTAACGGGTCCAATGGAACAGGTCGCGGCTGGTCGCAATCGAGGTCCACGCGACCGATCGATCGACGTCGTCGCGGAGGTTGTTGACGTGGACGAGATACAGATCGCCGCGTTTGTAGATCATCGGCGATTGGAACTGATGCTCACCGTCGTCGCGATCGTCCGGGTTGAATACCCGCTGGAAATGAGACCACCGGACCCCGTCGGGACTCGTCGCAATGCCTATAATCCGCCGGAATCCCGGACTGGTGCGGTTGGCGTAATTAAACCGCTCGTCGCGGTACCAGTCGAGCGCCGGATGTTCGCCCGCGAGCGGGAACGTCTTGTACGCCAGGACGATTTGCTCAGTGGCCGGGTCGTACATTACGGGGTATCCGTCACTCACCGAGTTCACCACGCCGGGTTGCCCCGCCCAGACATAGGTGATGACCGGGTTCTCATCGCAAGCCACCCAGGGCCCCCCCCGTGACGGGGCATAGTACAAGTAGATGCCCGTTTTTTCCTGCACCGCCTCAGACAGCGAGTGGGCGTAGCTGAAGAGCAGGTATCGGCGCCGCGGGTCCGGACAGTCCGGCCCCGCGTTGATAATGACGGTGTTTCCGGCGTTTAAAAGCTGGCTCTGGAATAGGTCCCATTTCTCGGGTTTCAGAACAGGGAACTCGGCTTGCTGGCGTCTTGTACGCACGTTTGAGGTCTGCGCGACTAAATAGTCATCGATAAATAGATGCGGGCCGGCGCCGAGTTGAACGGGTTCGGGCTGCGGCGCGAAAGTGTCCGGCGGGGCGAAATCGCCGCGATATCGCAGCAAGGCCGACACGCGGACCTCGTCGATGAGGCCCTTCAAAGCACGTTCGCCCGCAACCGTCTTGCCAATGCTCAGGACGTTCTCGCCGGTAGCCCGCAGCGACGCCAGTCTGCCGGGAAGCGTCACCGAATCGATTCGTTTCCCGTCCATCCAGTGCGTCAACATTCCCATAGCCGCGTCATGGGCCAGAACAAGATGATGCCATCCCGGCGATTGGGCGGCAAAGACGTCCGCACTCGTATCGAGGAGCAGGGACTCGATCCCGCACGCTTCGCTGATAAAGCGCAGGGCTTTGCCGCCGGGGCCTATCTCGAGCCCGCATTTGGCGCCGATGCCCGTCAGGTAGGGATAGGGTCCCACGATCGTATTCTCGCGCGCAACGAATACCACGTCGCCGTCTTCGGCAGGCGCATCGATCCGAATGCGGCATTCCCACGTCCAGTCGAAACTGCCAAGGTTGAGCAAGCTGTGGTCAATGTAACGGCGCGTGGCGGCTTGGCCGTGCGGGCCGCCGCAGCCTGGCGACGCGTCGGCGTCGGGCCGCGTGTCCAGGGCGTTGCCGAACTGGCCTTTGACCAAGCGGCCGCCGGGGCCCAGGATCAAGTCGTATCCGTTCAGCGTTTGGTCCTCGAGCTGAAACCGGTGGGGCGCGTCGCGTGGCTCGTCGAACAACCAGACCACGGAATCGGCCGACTCGACGTTCAGCCGGACCTCGAGGGTCTGCGGTGGGCTGCCGGCGCCGGGCGTATCTATGACGATCTGAGCCTTGTGAAGGCTTGGCCAGAGGCCGGCCGGGGCAACCGTGACCGTCAGTTGAGCCGGGCCGCTTCCTAGCGTGCCGGCGGCAGGCGCGATGCTCAGCCAATCGGCATCGCTATGCGCGTGCCACTCGAGTTGGCCGGTCCCGGTGTTAGCAATGGTAATCGTCTCCGTCTGGGGGGACAACCTGCCGGGGACGGCCAGAAAATCCAGGCGGCGCTTCGACAGCGTTACCCACGGCCTGCCCGGTTTTGAGCGAAAAGAACGCGGCGGCGAAAACGGCTCGCGATACAGGACAACGTCAGAGACGCGCATTTCGTCGATGACGGCGCGGGATCCTTCATCCGTGCGGGGCAGGGGAACAAGCTGGTATCCCTTCGGGACCTTCTCAATACCGAGCCCGGTTTCTCTGTTCGGGCCGATGAAGTTCTCGCCGCCAACGAACAAGGTGTAGTCACCGATTGCGTTGTATGCCTCGTACGTTCGTGGGTAGTCCTGCAGTGCGCCGGAAGCAATCATCCCATACACACAGTGTACTTGGTTTCCCGGCGTGACCGGGCTGCCGTCGCGTATGTAGAACGGGCCTTGCCCATCTTCAAAGTAGGCGAGGCGTTTGATCGCAGCGTCGTAGACCCACGCGACGTGATGGAACTCGCGGCCGACGCCCCCGTAGAAACCCGCGTTGACATCTTGGGCAAACGCAATCCGGTGGACCTCGTCATACTTGTCCACGAACACGTTCCAAAACGCGCCGGGCGCCGGGTAGTGCCAGAGCCCGCACCCCGAAAACCGCGCCTCCGCTTGATACCCAAGTTCCCAATCCGCGGTATCGGTCACTATCGTCTGATCGGCAACAAGATATACCCAATCGACCCGCCCTTCGGCGACCGGGGCGTCGCGTCGCTGCCACCATTCGAGCGTCCAATCGCGATTGCCGAGGTTGAGGCGCGTCCCTTCGACGTGCCGACGCCGTGCGGCAAAGTCGGGCACTCGGGATGGACACAACAGGCCGTGGCCGAACTTGCCGTCCGGCACGATGGCGCCGCCGCCGAGTTCAAGGTCGTAGCCGTTGCCGCTCGAATCCTTCAACGCAGCGCCATGGCCGGAGTCAACCGGCTCGTCAAACAGCCACAACGCCACCGTTTCGCCGTGTGCCGGCACGATCACCCCAAAAACCATAAGCGCGGTCAGGGCGATCTGCGTGCCCATACTACGATCAGTCATCTTACTTACATCCTTTTTTGTCTTCGGTCATTCGTCGCTTTCGCGCCCGAGCGAAAAACCAAACAGACGGGTATCTTGCAGCCTGAACTCGATATGGAACGATTCGCCGCGCAGTTCATCCATGTCCCGTTGCCATTGAATCGGTATCGCGAGGCCGTCCTTACGAACCGGTTCGCATTGCTCAAATGCAAAGCCTGCTATGGCGTTGCCTGCCGCGTTTGTCAATTGTGCGCGCAACTCGCCCTGCGCGGCGTCGGCGTTGACCGTCAGCTCGAGCCGATTGCGTCCGGTGTACTTGATGAGGTGGGTGATCAAGGTGCCCGGCTCGCGTCCCTCGCCAGTCCGCGCGACGTAACGGTCGCCGTACACGGCAACCCAGCCGCCGCTTCCCCCTTCCCAGCCTTTGGGTGATTTGAACCCGGACTTGTGGCCCCAATAGCTGAAGAAGACGTAGTCGCCGACCTCCCAATGGTCCCAGGTCCCAAGCCAAGTCAATCCGTGTTCGTTGGAATCAGGGTCGGGATTGGGGGCGAGGAATGGGTCGCGAAATCGCTGCCAGTGGCGGCCGTCGCGGCTGACGGCGAGTTCGGTCGGGCAATAGTCGGCCTGTTCGCCGCTGACCTTATTGACGAAGGCCAACAGGAGGTCCCCCCGCGCGATGACGGTTTCGCCGTGGAACTCGGTAACAAAACCCGGCGCCGCGTCCAACGGGTCCGGGCACATGGCACGCTCGGGGCGTTCCCAATGGACGAAATCCTTGCTGACAGAGTGGTCATCGAGCCGGACGCCTATTCCCGGCCGCGTGGTATAGGATTGTACGCCGAACTCCATGTCGGACTTGCAGAAGGCGCGGAGAAAAGCCCCGTATTGTTGCCGGATCGGATCCCAATACGGACTGGTCACGTCGCCCACGCCCAAACTCCAACACGGGCCGTTGTGGGAATAAACCGGCAGAACGGGGTTGCCCTCGTATATGTGCCACTCGAACCCGTCCGGGGAAAAGGCGACATATAAACCGTTTGGGGGCGGCTCGTGGACGTAATAGAGAAACTTGAACCGGCGATCGGGATTGGGGGCGTTAGGCCCCTCGTCGAAGAACACCCACGCCAGGCCGTCAAACGCCCATATGCGCCGTCGTGCGCCCCACCCGGTGTGCAGGTCGTCTGACTCGCTATACATGATGGCGCATCGCTTTTCGCCTTCCGGATCGCCCTGAACGCCCCATCGACGGAACACGTTGCGCTCCGAGTCATAGAACGTCGAGCCCACGGCCGGATACAGTTCTTCTGCATCCAACGTTGCGAGGGTTTCGGGTATCCTGTTGTACGCCTCGACCGCTTTGACGAGACGGGGGTCCTTCGGTGCGCTTTCATCGTCGGTGGCGCTCAGAGGAAGCCGCATGGGCGCCTGCATGACCCATTTGACACCTCGCGTTTCACGGGTCAGGTAGTCGTCAATAAACAGGTGCGGCCCATTGGCCAAGGGCATGGGGATCTCATCGCCGGACTGAATTGTGAACCCGCGCAGCCGGGCGTTGCGCAACCGAAACTCGATGGCCACGCTGGCGTGGTTGAGGTGGGCCAGATCCATTGGGCGCGGCTGCATGATGTGCGGTTCGCCGGCCGCTTCCCAGATGTGGACAGTCTGCGCATTGCCACTATCGGTGAGCGGCACGCAGTCGATGAAGGAAAAGCCGGGTATGGGTTTGCGGCGGGCATCGAGGAATTGAACCAGTACTTCGCCGCCGTCTATCTCGGCATCGAGCAACAGCCGCGAGCCGACGCCGGTCGGGAAAATCAGGTACGGCGTTTTGAGTTTGCCGACAACGTCCTTGGGAGGTTGCCAGCCAACCGGCTCACCAGTTGGCGCTTTGCCGAGTCGGACGCCGCGACGAACCGCGACAAGCATGGGATCGGCAAGACTGTGGTACCCCGGCGCAAGCATTTTCGATGAGGCGACTATGGGGCGTTCGAGGTCGTCGTCTTTGAGCAGATCGGCGACGGCATTCGATTCGGTGAACGCTCCCGGCGCGGCGGTAAACTGAAAGTCGTCGGCGAAAAAAGTCAAGGGGCCTAGACGTTCGAAGACCTCGGGCTCGAATCCGGAGTACAGGGAACAGAACACGCCAAAATGCGTGTAGTTTACCAGTGCGTCGCGCTGTTCCGCGCTAAGATGGCAAAGAAATCGTTCGCTCCGATCCACGACGACGCGAATCTGCCCGTTCGGCCCCTCGTCGGGGTCGTAATCGAGTGCGAGGCGATGGACGGCGCCGTCACCGACGCGTACCGGCATTGGCGCACCTACTTTGTCCATATGGGTGACAGGTTCACGCACGCTATGGAGCCTTCCCGCAAATCTCAGATTCATGGCGTCGCCGTTCTCAAACTCGAGTGCCAGGAAGTTGAATCGGGATCGAAGGGTCGGCGGGTCGAAGAATCCGATGTAAAATCGGCCGCTATCGCCTGCCACCTTCCGATAATCGAAACTGAACGAGATCGGGTAGTCCAGACTTCGAAATGGCCCCACGGGCGTCGCGTAATAGGCCGGCTGAGCCGGATCGGCCTCGGTATAGATCGCGCCGCCGATTTCGCCCGCGCCCCGGCCACAATGGTTACTCTTCGAGTAGCCAAACGCTTGGGGCTCTTCACGGTTCCGTTCGCCGATCCACCCCGGGTCAGTGGCAAAGCCTTCCGACGCACCCCACGCCAGAGCACAAAAGGCGAGGCCGGCAACAACCATTGGGCCACAGTTCCACAGTCGCCACGTCATAGCCTTCACCTATTTGAATTCCAGCGAGAATATCTCGGCCTGTTCCATCTTGAAAAGGAGGATCACGGGTTCCCCGAGTTCGATGCCGAGGTCGTCGGCGTCTTTCCACTGCACGGGTGCACGCGGCTGGTCGCCGACAATCGGGATCGCGTTCTCGAACTCGCGGCCGGGGATGATGTCGCCGTACCGCACGCCGTATTGCGCGGCTACGCGGATGTAGCCGGTTCGCAGCGTACGCGCGTTGAGATACAGCTTCGTGCCTTTCGGGACAACGGCCACGGTGCCGAACTCGCCTTTCTCGGCGGCTTCGATTGACGCAATCCGTCCATGAGGCCACACGGCAATCTTCTCGCCGATCTCGCGCTGTCCTCGGGGATACTTGTGCGGGAAGTTGTGCCCGCTGATGCGGATTGCGAAACTGCCGTCGGCGAGTTCCATAAGCGGCGGTATCGCCCACACACAGCCGCCATCCCAACGGCCGTACGGCCCGGTTTCGATGAGCTTCTCGCCGCCGGGCACCCAATGCCAGTTCTTGCCGTTCGGGCTCGAGAGCATGGCGATTGTCGTTGTGTCGTCGTGGAGATGGCGGATGGCCGGGAACATCATCAAGTGCTCAGGGGCGCCGGGGATCCACGTAAAACAATTGGTGTAGAGGCCGTCGGTCGGCGCCAAGTAAGGGGTCGCCTCGAGGAGAAGTTCCGAGCGCGGGAAATGACGGAAATCATCCGACTCGGCGCGGGCGATCGAGCGGCGCGCGTTCGGCAGCCAGTAATCCCATCGGTTTTCCTCGACGGGCAGGCTGGGCGCCCGCTCGAGGGCGTTCCACGTGCGGACATAGGCGACGTATTTCTTCAGCTTTGGATCGTAGTACCCGATGTTGTGCGTGTCGCAATGCTCCATAAGCACGGGTTCCGGCAACGTCTTCCAATGAAACCCGTCCGGCGACACGGCACCCAACACCCGCGTCACGTGCGGCTTGCCGTCGATCCAGCGCAGCACGCGCGGGCCCCAGTCGTCCGGATACTTCTTCTTGATCGCTTCGAGCTCTTCGATCGGCATTTCGCCGCCTTCGACCCAGATGCTCTTGTACCGCTCATCCTCGGAGGTGGGATCAACGAAAACGTCGCCGATGGGCATATGGGGAATGAGGTTATTCGCGGTGCTTCCCTCGAATTCGATCAGGCCGAGCTTGGGCCGTCGCCAATTCGTACAGTCCTCCGACTCGAAATAGCAATTGCCGGCCTGGCACGAGCCCCAGGCCTTGTAGACGCCGTTCTCGTTGAGAATGGTCCTGATAGATATCGAGCCGCCCGCCTCCCACGGGTACTCGGGCTCGATCTTCCATTCGCGGTAGCCTTCAGGCTTGTGCGCTTTGAGTTGGATGCCCCACGGCATATGGTCCACCGGCGCCCAAACCGCCTCGAAGGGCCCCATCGAGACCGATTCATCGGCGTTCACGCTATTTCCTTCCGAATCGACCCACTCGACGTCCCCGGGGCGAACGTAGATCCAGTTCGTGAAGACCAACCGATTGCCCTCGAGTTGGTACGGTTCGCCGACGCGCGCCGGCTCGGCGGTGGACGGTGCTGGCAGCGCCCACACCACGACAAAGAAGGCCAGCCCAAGGACGACGTGTAATCCGCGATTCTGTCTTTCAAACATCGTGAATAGCTCCTCCTTCACGTAAATTCTTTCCTCAGCCGTCAGGAAACACCGAGGCGGCGCTTGGCCTCATCAAGTATCTTCATGGTTGCCGTCGCGCCGACGCGCGTGACGCCGAGGGCCCGCACCTCGAGCAGCTTGTCCAGGTCGCGTATACCGCCGGCCGCCTTCACCTGCACCGCAGGGCCGCAATGGGCGCGCATCAACTTCAGATCCTCGATGGTGGCGCCGCCTGTTCCGTAGCCGGTCGAGGTCTTTACGAAATCGGCCCGGACGGATTCACAAATCTCGCAAAGCTTAATCTTGTACTCGTCCTCGAGGTAACAGTTTTCGAAAATGACCTTGACGAGGGCACCCTCGCCGTGCGCCGCGCCGACGACCGCGGCAATATCGGCGCCCACGTAATCCCAGTCGCCTTCGAGCACTTTGCCGATGTTGCAGACCATGTCGAGCTCGACCGCCCCGTGGGCCATAGCGGTCTTGGCCTCGGCGACTTTCGTGCCCGTGGTGTGACCGCCATGCGGAAAGCCTATGGTCGTGCCTACGTTGACCGTAGTGCCCTCCAGCAGCCGCGCTGCCAGCTCGACGGCATAGGGCTTGATGCAAACGCTCGCCACGTCATACCGAGCGGCAATTCCGCAGCCTTCCTCGAGATCCTTGTCGGTCATGACGGGATTCAAGAGTGAATGATCGATCATCTTGGCAATATCGGTGTATGTGTAATCCATCTTCTTCACCTGCCGCTTATTCGCGGACCATCGAGAATTTTCACGTGTCCGCCTTCTTCTAAAGACGTGTCAGCCCTTGAACTGGAACGAATACAGCTTTGTGCCGCGACAGTCGAACCGGAGGCGAACGGGCTTGCCGGCCAGTTCGCTCACATCGGTTGCGCCATCGCGCCATTCGACGGTCTTCTCGATATAGTCACCGTTTATGAATCGCGCATCGGCCAGGCTCAACCTGGGGATTTCCTCTCCAGCGGCGTCGAGGATAGCGACGCGCGCTTCCCCCGATGCAGACGTGTTCAGGTTGAGTACAAGGCGGTTCCCGGAGAGGACAAACGGCTCCGTTATGACTACGCCGCCCTCGTAATTGAAATCGAGTGAGATGAATCCGTCGATGCGCTGTTCGACGCGAAACACGCCGCCCAGGTCACGGCCGCCGTCGCCGTACCGGATTTGCGTATCGCCGTGCGTGAAGGTGTACCCCATGAAATATTGATAGAGGTACTGTTTCTCATAAAGGATGCCGGGGATCATCATCGCGATCTTTACGTCGAGGCCGTCGTACTTGCCCAACGGGATGTACGGCGTCCGGTAGCGCGTCCACGTCTTGCCGTCGCGGCTCGTGGCGAGCTGCGACTCGATCGTTCCGTCGTTGGTCTTGCCGCCGATCTCGAGCGTCGGCTCGTTGAGGTACTTCCGCACCGGTTCGCTGTAGTGATAATAGGGCGTTGGGAATCCGACGTAGGCGTTCTTGGCCAAGCGGTATTTCTCACAGGCGTTTGTATACAGGTCGACGCCCACCGCGTCGCGATGGTCGCGCGTCATCACGACGGGGATCGACTCCGGCCATGTCTCGTCCATCGTCTTTGTTGTCAGAAATCCGACAGAACGGTTCCCTTCGTGGTTGACGCGCGGATAGTGGAAGTACAGGCCTTTGTCCTCGTCCCAAAACGTCGATATCTGACTGTCGCTATGGTGCGACGAAATGAGTTTATCCAGCATGGTGAAATGGATGCCGTCCGGTGCGGTGAAAAGCCGGGCACGCAACGCGGGATCGGTCGATAGAAAGGCGTAGCGATACTCAGGAGCCGCATTGCGATCGATCAATACTGTACCTTCCCGTTGTCCCCACACCACAATGTTGTTGTCTTTCGACCCTTGCCACTCGATAGCGCCCAAACTGGGCTTGACCCAGTGTACGCCGTCGTTCGATGTGGCCAAGGCGAGACAAAACCCCGGATCGACGTCCCAACTCACCGGCACGTAATACAATCGATACTCTTCGGCAATGGGGTCCCAAAACACATTCCCGTAACTCGTGATGCCGCCGGCTTCCCAGGGCCTGTCGGCAATCATGACCAACGCGTCAAACCGCGGCGGATTGACCGCCAACTCGGCACCCTTTACCGAATCGAGCAGGAAATGATCCAGAAACAAGAACTTCTCACCCCCAAGCTGGTACGGCTCAGCAAGCGCCTTTGGCGCGACGGCCTCGAGAACCGCCACACTAGAGCACGTCAAGAACGCCACTATTTCAGACCGCATCCCCATACTCCTTGGCAATTCTGCGAAGAAACGCCTCGTTGTCGGAAAAGTCTTGTCCATATAGTCGCAGAAACGTACGTCGGCGCAGTTCGTTCGGCGGCAAGGGGCCATGTTGATGCAGTATTCCCGCCTGGACCAAGGCCTTGGCCGTATCGAGCATGCGGCACGCCATGGCCAGGCGTTCCCCAGGCGAGCGGGCCATCATCGATTCTCGAAACTTGGCTTCCATCTCGGGTGACGTGTGCTGCATTTCCCTCTCTTGCTGAATCGTTCCAGGCTTAGACCCATTCGAACCCAAAGAGTTTTGCGGCGCGCAGTTTGAAATGTACTCGAACTTTGGCGCCCGGTTCCTGCCGCGTGTTCGCGTCGCCGTGCCACGCGACGACGTGGGCGGAACTATCGCCGAACATGGGGTGGCATTCGTCAACCGTTCGTCCCTCGATGGGTTTGCCGGCGGGATCGGCTAGGCCCACGCGCAGCTCGCCCGCGCGGTGGATATCGGCGTTGATGCGGAGTTCCCGGCCCGTCACGTCGATCGGAAACGTGTAGAACGCGCCCTCGCGGTCGGCGGTCAATGCGCATAGACGTCCCTTGGGCCAGACAGCGTATCCGCTTTGGCCGCCGCGCAGCACGTGTTGCCACCGGGGGTACTTGTGCGGGTGCGGGCCTTCGCCGAAACCCAGCGCTACGCGATCGTTGCCGAGCGGGATGAGGTTCTTGCGAAGGCTGCCGAACACGCCGTTCCAGCCGGTGCCGCCGGGTGTGTAGACGGCGCCGCCGGGCACTTCGTTCCAGCACAGGCCGTCGATGCTCGAGAACATACGGCACTCGGAAGTCTGCGTGTACCGTTTGTAGAACATCGGAAACATGAGGTGGTGCTCGGGGAGTCCGGCGTAGCATGTTCGAGCATTGGTGTAGATGTCGTTCGTAACCGGCTCGAACAGGTTGGGCCAAATGACGGGTTGAATCGGGCTCCAGTGCCGGAAATCGTCGGACTCGGCCCGGGCCACCATGCGGCGCCGAAGCCAGTACAGGCGGGTGTAAAGCACGTACTTATCGAGAAAATCATCGTAATAGACCGTGTTGTCGGTGTCGCCCTTGTTGATGAGCAACGTCTCTTTGATCATCTCCCAATGGAGCCCGTCCGGCGACACCATGCCCCAGAGGCAATCGATGTCGTGCGGCCCGCCGAGTCGGTCGTCGCGGTGGGCCGGGTGCATCTCGAGGTACCGCTTCCAGAGTTCCGGGCACAGCGGGTCGTCCTCGAGAAGCCGGGCGTTAAACACGCACTTATACCGTTCGTTGGCGGGCCCCTTCGGGTCGATAAAGAAGGTCCCGCCGTCTATCCCCGTCATACCGGCAATTTCGACATGGCCCATCTCGCGATAGTCCCAAGCGTAGCCATCATTGGACTCGGCGTAGACAATGATCAACGCGTCGGGCGCGACCACCGAATACGAGCCCAGGTCTTTACCCTCTGGGTAACGCACGCGCAGGTACCACGCGCGGTAGGCGCCCTGGTCGTAGATAACGTTGTCAGGCGACCCCTGCTCGAGCGGGCCCTCCTTTTGGCATCGCTGGGCGACGAGCCGGATGCCATACGGCGTCATCCCGAGCGCGGCGCGCGCCTCCACGGCGGGCTCGGGCGGCCCGGCCACGGGGAGTTTCTGTCCGTCGGGCGCAAGCCATTCGAGATCCCCCGTCTCGATATGCCGGAGATCCGTAAATAGGAACTGCTTGGGCGGCTTGAGCGTGAACCCGCCCATCGGACTGATGTCCTTGTACGCAGTCGGACGTTCCTGGGCAAGCGCGGAACGCGCCAACCACGACGACGCAGCTGCGCCGAGCAGGGCCGTCCCCCCAGTTCGGAAAAACGTTCGTCGACTGATCATTTGCCTTTCCCCTTCCGTTCCCAAAAGAGACCTTCTGTCGGGACTCTACTGTGCAATGCTTTGCTGGGCCGCCGCCTCATCTGGTGCGGGTCGCGCCATGATGTTTTTCCACAGATACTCGAGCTTCTCGGGCGGCGGCGCCTTCTCGAAAAGGCTGACCACATAGGCGACAATCGACGTCACGACGAAGGCGACGCTCGAGGTCCAGCCGAACCCGAGATCGGTGTGGAATCCCCAGTAATATGTAGCCACAAAGCCGCAAACGAGGCCTACGCAGACGCCAAGACTCCGGGTGCGCCGCGTAAACATCCCGAGCAAGAAGACCGGGATCAGAAGGCCGCCAAAGCCGCCAATGATTTTGTTGAATAACCCAAAGAGTGTGTCGTTGGCGTGTAGCAGACTGATCAGACATGCCACAAGGGTTACGAGGGTACCCATTATGCATGCGCAGGTGCGTGAGAACGCGACGTGATGGCGTTGGATTTCTTCCGACACTGCTTCATCGACCCTGACCTGGCCGCGGAACAACCGCAGATAGATGTCCGTAAACACGGTGCCGGTCGTTGCCGCGACGCCTGCGCTCACGCTCGATTGGGCGGCGGAGTAAATCGCCGCGAGCACCAAGCCGGTTATCACCGGCGGCATGTACTCGTCAATGAATAGCGGAAAGACATATTCGTATTTCGTTGCGTCCTCGAGCGGCGTCACCTTGAAGAACACGAATAGACCCATCGAAA
>Ga0180438_10009139_pt1 | contig 12422 bp, 8 predicted proteins | sample SS_ome_12_FD_132455 | JGI IMG/M metagenome (GOLD analysis project Ga0180438, IMG submission 132455) | Hypersaline lake sediment archaeal communities from the Salton Sea, California, USA - SS_3_D_2 metaG | ecosystem: Environmental > Aquatic > Non-marine Saline and Alkaline > Hypersaline >...
CCTCAAACTTGGAGATCACGCAGATTCGGACGGCGACGGGCTGTCGGATGCCGATGAGAATAACATATACGGGACCGACCCGAACGACCCGGATACCGACGAGGACGGCCTGAACGACGGCGACGAAGTCACTTCGTACCAGACCGACCCCACCGATCCGGATACCGACGACGACGGTCTGCCGGACGGGTGGGAGGTGTTCAACGGCCTCGATCCCAACGATGGCAGCGGTGACGACGCGGCCGACGGCGATCCCGACGGCGACACATTCACAAACGAGGACGAGTACTACGGCGGAAGCGACCCGCTGGACCCCGCGTCGACCCCGGGCGACCTCGTGTGGAGCACGTTCATCGGCGGGATGAGCGTTGATGAACTGTGCGATATGGCCCTCGAAACTGATGGGACCGTTTACGTGACCGGCGAGACGTACTCGTCGGACTTCCCGACAGGAGCAGGTCCGACCCTCGCTGGCGATAGCGACATGTTTGTCGTGAAGCTCAGTTCGGACGGGACGTCGGTCGTTTACTGGAGCTGCATTGGCGGCAACGACGACGATGAAGGCGAATGTATCGCTGTGGACAGTACCGGTGCCGTCAATCTTGGCGGACGGACAGCTTCGGAGGATTTTCCGACAACCACCGGCGACACGTACGGCGGCGGTTCGATAGACGGGTTCATTGTGCAGCTCAATTCCAGCGGGTCAATAGCCTACTCCACATACATCGGTGGTAGCGGGTCCGACAGGGTGCTCGATATCGCGCTGGATGCTTTCGAAGAGTCAGTGTATGTCGTGGGAACCACCGACTCAACGGATTTGCCGGTAAGCAATAATGCATGGTTCGGAACCCTTGCTGGTGGACGTGATGTGTTCGTCGGGAAGTTCGGAGACGAACCGTACTTGACATACTTCGGCGGAAGTGACGACGAGGGTGTGGATTGGGTTGCCATAGCCGTAAACGCACGCGGCGACGCATTTGTTGCGGGCGCCACGTATTCCGACGATTTCCCGACCGCAGGGGCGCCCACGCTCGATGATTCGTTCGGAGGGCCTGCCGACGCTTTCGTGACACGACTGAACTCCGACGGTTCGAATGCCGTCTTTTCCACGTACCTCGGCGGTTCTTTGAGCGACGGTGCGAAGGATATCGCACTCGACGATTGGGGTGACGCGTATATTGTTGGCGCGACGGAGTCCGATGACTTCCCCGTCACCGGCGGTGTGGTGCAGCCCGCGCTGGCCGGCGTTGCTGACGCCTTTGTGGCCAAGCTCGCCGCCGACGGTACCAGCATGCTCTATTCGACGTATCTTGGCGGTGAGGGATGGGATGTAATGTGGGACTTGACACATGGGAGCATCGCCTTGGCAGTCGACGGCTCCGGTATGGCGTACGTCGTCGGATACACCGAATCGGCGGATTTCCCGAAAACGCAGGACGCGTTCAATCTTCTGCTCGGCGGCCCGTACGACGCTTTTCTGTCAGTGCTTAGCTCGCGCGGTTCAACGCTGGCATACTCGACGTATCTTGGCGGCGACGACGCTGACTACGGCACCGCGGTAGCCGTGGACAGCGACGGGTACGCGTTCGTTGCCGGCGGGACGTACTCAAACGATTTCCCAATCACCGGCGGCGCATTTGACGAATCGTTCAACGGCGGATGGGACGGTTTTGTCACCAAATTCGATCTGTCGCTGCTTGCGGATCCGGATAGACCGGGTGCAGGCAAGAGCAAGGGGTTTTTCGACAAGCTCAACCCGTGTTTCATCGCCACGGCAGCGTACGGCACACCGGCGGCCGACGAGGTCGGCACGCTGCTCAAGTTCAGAGACGGCTGTCTGTTGACCAACCGGGCGGGTCGGGCGTTTGTCAGGACGTACTATCGGCTGAGTCCTCCCATGGCACGTTTCATCGCCGGACATCCGGCGGCCGGGAGGGTTGTGCGTGGAGCCCTCGTGCCGGTGGTCGGGGTCGCGCGGCTGGCCGTCGCCTCGCCAGTGGCTTTCTGGATCGCGTGCGCTGTGGCGATAGCGTTCCTGCTGACCGCACATCCGCTCCTGCGCTTCCGGCTGGCCAACCGCGGACGCTGAGAGAGCGATCCAAGCATGAAAGAATCCGACATCCGTGTGCGCGAAATCCAACCTTTCTTCTCCGACGAGAGAGCGCGCGAGCCGCTGAAGTTCGGTGCGGTAGTGGTGCCCGCGACCACGTACTGCCACGTGCGCGCCCGCGTCGAGAACCGTCGCGGCGAAACCGCCGACGGTTGGGGCGCGATGTTCGTGATGGATTTCTGGGCGTTCCCCACACCGCGTATCGAGCATCCGGTTCGGGACAAAGCCATGCGCCGCGCCACGGAGTTGTTCTGCCGACGTGCCGCCGAATACGACGAGTTCGCCCACCCAATCGATATCTTTTTCGCGCTGGAAGATGATCTCCGCGACATCGCTGACGATGTAACTGAGGAGCTGGCTCTCGTTGAACCGTTTCCGTTCCTGGCTGCGCTGGTATGCGCTTCGCCGGTGGATGCCGCGCTGCACGACGCGTTCGGAATCGTAAACGGTATCCCGACGTACGACGGATACGGTGCGGATTGCATGACGAACGATCTCAGCGCCTACTTGGGCGCTGAGTTTCGAGGACGCTACCTGTCAGAGTTCATCCAGCCTAGTTATGCGCCGACGATCCCGGTCTTTCATCTGGTGGGCGGTCTCGACAAGCTGCGCGAGTCGGAGGTCGCTCCGGACGCACCGCGCGACGGGCTGCCCAACTCGTTGGATCGATGGGTAGAGGGGGACGGTCTGATGTGCCTTAAGGTGAAACTGCGCGGTACGGATCTCGACTGGGACGTGAACCGTATCCTCGAAGTCTACCGTGTCGCCCACGAGGTGCAATCCCGCCAGAACCGGGACGAGTTGTACCTTTCCGCGGATACCAACGAGCAGTGCGAGAGTCCCGATTACATTGTCGAGATGCTCCACCGCCTCCGGGAGGCATCACCGGAAGCGTACGACGCCATACTCTACATCGAACAGCCGACTGAACGCGATCTTGCGGCCAGCCGTCACGACATGCGCGAACTGGCCGCGCTCAAACCGGTTATAGTCGACGAAAGCCTGACCGGATTCGACGATATGGATCTCGCGCTCGAACTCGGCTGGTCCGGCGTAGCGTTAAAAACATGTAAATGTCACAGCATGGCGCTGCTGGTTGCGGCAAAAGCCCAGGCCGCCGGCGTACCGTACACAGTACAGGATCTGACCAACCCCGGGTTGGCGCTGCTCCATTCGGTAGGGCTCGCGGCACGGCTCAAACCTATGATGGGCGTCGAGGCGAACTCACGGCAGTACTTCCCGGCCACATCGGTACCGGAACGGGCGGTACATCCAGACATGTTCACGTCGCGTGACGGCATGGCGCGTACCGATTCGTTACGGGGCCCCGGTCTCGGCTACCAGATCGACAAGATAAACCGCCCAATCTTCCACCAGCGATGATACCTTCCCCCATTTAGAGACGCCCCGGTGGGGCGTCTCAGGGAGTATATGTCGCCCGGCAGCCTGGAGAGACCGCTGACGGACAGGAATGTCTGTCCCACCCTGCAAAGCAGCCTGCGTGGGAGGCCGACGCTCCTGGCGAAGATGCGCCGTCGCGTGCGGAGCCGCAGGCAGCCTCATCGCAGACTCCCCGTGGAGAGCCCTCCCCTGATTATCTAACCGGAGGCAGGCTGGGCGTCTCGTTTACTCGGCGTGGAGAGCCCGGCACAAGTTTTGGGAGGGGCGATCTACCGGCTCGAACGCCAGACGATATCGCCTGCCATGTAGTCCGGTTTGCCGCCATTGTCAACCAGGTTGACGGACACGCTGTACAGGACGAATCCGTCGCCTTCCTTGCGGTAGATATACCGCGTGCCTGTGAACGGGTCAACAGGCAGTTCTTGGATGTACTCGGGAACGATTGCGTCCAGCTTTTCCGGATACGAACCGGTTTTCTTCTTGTACTGCTTCAAGTACATCGCCATTTCAGCCAAGTCGCACTGGGCTACAAGTCTATCCTGCGCCTCAGCCCGTGCGAAAACCGGTATGACCAGGCGCGCTCTTACCTTAAGCTTCGAAACTGTGCTGAGCTGATCTGTTAGTTTCTCGAGGGCATCCCGCGATTGATATGCCGGTAAGGCCTTAAGATCTATCACGTCCGACATATACTCCAAATACGCCAGCTTATCCAGAAGAAGGATTGGTCCCGCCACATACTTTGCGGCCATGGGCAAGCGCCGGTCAAGCGCAATGACAAAACATCGTTCTCCCTGGAGACCTCTCACGAAAGGGTCTCTATCGCGGAGCTTGTCCAGCTCGGCGACAATCATTGCCACGTGCTCGTCGGGCGGGTACTTCTCGTCCAGCACCTCCTGCATGCCGTTGATTGCGTTCCCTGCGACCGCCACCCGCACAAACTGCGCGATGAGAAAGGGCTCGTTCCGGAGACTGTTGGCTATGTGAAGTCCTGACGAAACCAGGTCGAAAGCTTCGTCCATATCACCGTCCCATGCAGCCAGAACTGCAGTGCTCGCCACCCACCGCGACAGCGCGCGAAACCGCGCCAGATAGGGTAGTATCAACTCTGCAACCACATCCGGGGCAAGGTCGTAGTCGCTGAGCAACTGCGCTCTGCCTAACTCTCGAGCGTCCTTGACCACTTGAAGCCCGCGCGCCATCTTCTCGCTCTTGAATATATGCCGTGCTGCTACCTCAATCTCTCTCCCATCTGCATCAACGCCCGGCTGCACGTTCTCCAAGTATTCCCTGGCTGCTTCGATAGCGCGCTCTCGCTGCTGTCGTTCACTCCATGAGAGGTCCGGCACTTTGTTACCGCTGGCGTCGCTTGCAGGAGGAGCCTGCAGGTCGCGGCTCACGACCTGTTGCCGCTTCTGTGAGCTCATGGAGAGCGGCCAAAGAATCTCAAAAGCCTCGACTATCGTCTCGGAACACCCCTCATCTTCCCAAAGAGCCCGCTCCATGATTGACAATGCGTAGAAGTAGTGGACAGCGGCATTCTGCCAGTCCGGCACGGGATCAGGAACCAGCTCGGAAAGTGTCATCGCACCGCCCGTTCTCTTGATCTCAGCGAGCTTGATTTCCACACGCCTGTGCAAAACCACGTTAAGCACCGCGTGGACAACCACCAAGAGTATCAGGATCACTACTAAAACCGGTAGCAAACGTATGAACGTTGGAAACGACCTCTTTATCCAGCTTGGTTGTTCCATTGGCCCTCTCCCTCCATCAGATACTTCATCCAGACGTCCCCTTCTTTCCGGAGTGCACCGTCGCCGGAGCCGCCGTACGAGAATCCGGCATCTGATCGGCTCAGCGACCACGCAAAGTATTCTTCAATCCGTGCCTTGTCATCACCGTCGAGCTCCTCGGCAAGCTCTCTCGCAAGCTTTCTCGCGGGGACATCCACCTCTTGTGCCGATACGGGTGTGCGGAGCATCCGATTGAGCCGTTTCGACGCTGTCCTGTCCAGTACGACACCGGTTACGACCACAACAGCTAGCGTCGCGAAGGCAGCTTTTAGCATGGCGTTGGACCTCTCGCGAGCCCTGTTCGCCGCCCTCTCACACGCGCCCGACAGCACGCGTTCGCGGATCACCGGTCTCGGCAGCGCGAACTTGTTCAGCAACTTTTCAACTGGATCCCGGTTCATCTTGCTCCTCCTCGCCGAGCAAAAGTCTCAGTTTATCGAGAGCGTACCTGTACCTGCTCGCGGCGGTGTTCGGCGATATGCCGGCCACCGCACCGATCTCGTTCAACGTCATACCGTGAAAGAACTTCAGCGCGATGACCTCCCTCTGTTCGGGCGGCAACTGTTGCATCGCCGCGTTCACTCGGTCAACCTCGTCCTGCGACACTTCATTGCCCGGAACGGCACCCAGCAATCGCGCGGTCTCGTTCAGAACCTCCTGACCTCGTTCCCGAACGCTACGGCGGCGTAGTCGGCTGAACGCCTCGTTACGTGCCGAGCGAAACAGGTACGCCTCCGCGTTTCTCAGTCGCGCTAGCTTCCTCCCTTTCGACAAGAGCCTCGCAAACAAATCCTGGAGGGCATCCTCAGCCTCTTCGCGCGAGCAAAGTAGCACGAGTAGATAACCATAGAGTGCGTCACCGTATGCATCATAGAGCGCTGCCAGTTGTTCCATCCATCGGTCGCCGCCAAACTGATGGCGCGGTTGCCCGGTTCTCTCCACGGGTCAAATTCCCTCCACCTCCATTAGAAAAAGACGCACCCGCTCGCAGAATTTGTCTAACAAGGTATCAAACTGCTTCGATCCACGCGCAGAATGCGAGGGATTCCCTGTGTTTGCGATCTTGACTGATGGTAGTCTCAACCGAACCGGAGTGTCAAGAAGATGGATCTGGTCCCGATGATATAATCTCTCGGGCAGGATCTGTGGCGGCGTGGGCGTCAACGCGCGGGCCGGTTGAGACGCGGTTTACAGATGCTCGATCTCGCCGCGTTCCTGCAGAATGTCGACGATCTTGCCTACATCTTGAGCAGCACGTTTGCTGCATATCAATATGGCACTGGACGTATCGACGATGATCAGGTCGTCCACACCGACGGCGGCGACGAGCTTCCTCGGGCTGTCAACGAGGAGCCCGGTGCTTTTTAGTGCGACCGCCCGGCCGCGAATCCGATTGCCGTGCTCGTCCGGTTCCCAGTAGTCGTACAGCGTGGCGAAACTGCCAACGTCGTTCCAGCCGAAATCGCCCGGAACCGTCAGCACGCTATCCGCCCGTTCCATCACACCGCGGTCAATGGCAACGGATTCCAACTCGGCGAATATCGCCCTCGTGGTCTCGAACTCGTGGGGCGTGCCGATCTCTTTTTCGATTATCGTGAGGTCGCGATAGAGCCTCGGAAGGTAGCGATCGATGGCCTCGATAAGCGTGTCTACTCGCCAGAAGAACATCCCTGAATTCCATAAATAGTTCCCTTCTTTTATGAACTGTTTAGCCCTTTCGAGATCGGGTTTCTCGACAAACCGCTCCACCTTGAGCACACCCGGCTCCTCAGAACTGCGTATGTCGACCGCACCCTGTACCTCGATATATCCGTAGCCGGTATGAGGCGACGAGGGACGTATCCCGATGGTGACCAATGCGTTAGGCTGTCTTGCCGCTTCTATTGCGGCGGCTACCGCTAAGCTGAACTTTTCGAGATCAGCGATGACGTGGTCGGCATGAAAGCTCGCCATGACCGCTGTTGGTCCAGCTTTTCTCCTGATATGGAGTGCCGCGAGACCCAGCGCCGGCGCCGTATTTCTCGAGTACGGTTCGGCTATCACCTGATCCTCCACCATCTCCGGAAGCTCCTCTATTATCTTCTTTCGGAGACCTCGGTTCGTGAGTACCCAGATGTTCTCCGACAGGATGTTGAAGCAGGCCCGCTCGAACGTTCCCCTGATGAGCGTCTTGTCACCTATGATCGGCAGTAGTTGTTTCGGCACGTCCATTCTACTCTTTGGCCAGAAACGTGTGCCTCTGCCGCCGGCAAGGATTACCGCGTGTACATCGTTCGCTTTAGTCATTTGCTGAACTCCGCCACTTTCGACTCGACCAGCGACTTGATCTCCTCAAGATGCTCGTCCGAGTCCGCCTCAAACCTAAGGACCAATACCGGTTGGGTGTTCGACGCTCTGACAAGCCCCCATCCGTGCGTGAACTTAATGCGCGCACCGTCAACGTCGTTCACCTCGTGCTTGGACCTGAAAAACTCTCTCACACTCTCAACTATGCCTTCCTTCTTTTCGTCCGGACAGTCCACGCGTATCTCCGGGGTGATGGAACTCTTCGGCACATCAGCCAGAAGCTCGCGCGGACTCTTGCCGGTATGAGCCAGTATCTCCAGAAGCCTGAGCGAAGCGTATATCGCATCGTCGTACCCGAAATACCTGTCCGCGAAAAACAGATGACCGCTCATCTCGCCCGCAAGAAGCGCGCCGGTCTCCTTCATCTTGCTCTTGATCAGAGAGTGACCGGTTTTCCACATGAGACCTCGCCCGCCGTGCCGCTCGATGTCGTCGTAAAGATACTGCGAACATTTGACTTCGCCGATAATCGTGGCACCGGGATGCTCCTTAAGAAGCTCTCTCGAGAAAATAATCATCAACCTGTCGCCCCAGATTATACCGCCGCGCTCGTCGATTACCCCCAGCCTGTCGCCGTCCCCGTCGTACGCCATCCCGATCGGCGTGTCCGAACCGGTCACCTCGGCGATCAGGTCGGCAAGGTTCTCCGGCAACGTCGGGTCCGGATGGTGATTGGGGAACGTTCCATCCACCTCACAGTAAAACTCTTTAACCTCGCATCCAAGGGCCCGCATCACCGGCGCGGCGATGAAACCTGCTGTGCCGTTGCCGCCGTCCACGGCGACTTTGAGCGGTTTCGATATGCGGATGTTCTCCTCGAGGTACCGCTTGTAGTCCGCAACCATGTCGTGCGACGTAACCGTACCGTTGCCCTGCTCGAATTCACCTGAATCGGCGATGATCCCGAGTTCCTGTATCTCCTTGCCGAAAATCGTGCTCTTGCCGACGCACACTTTGAACCCGTTGAACTCCGGCGGGTTATGACTTGCCGTCACTATAACGCCGCCGTCCACGTCGAGATTGAACAACGAGAAGTAGAGCACGGGACTCGGGCAGAGACCTATGTCCGTAACGTTGATGCCGGTAGCGACAATACCCTCAATCACCGCGGATTCGAGCCGCTCGGAACTCAACCGGCCGTCCCTGCCGACGGCGACGTGTTTCGCTTTCCTCCTCACCATTAAGGTACCGTAACTCTTCCCGAGCTCGTACGCCACGTCCTCGGTGATATCCTCGTCAACCACGCCTCTGATGTCGTATTCTCTTAGAATTCCCTTGTCCATTTCGTCGTCTCTGCAATTACTCTCTATTTCAATCCCAACGCTGAATATATCGTGTCCAGATCGACCGTTCGCTCGACAAGCTCCACGGCACGCTCAACCTTCTTCTCGTTGCGGATGCTCAGCGCCCCGAGAATCGACTCGAACCTGTCGACCGTGCGGCTGGTGTCGGCCGGAACCACGATGATCGGAACCCCGCATTCCTCCGCTCGCACAACAATCTGGGCGCTCGGATACAGGTCGCCCGTTAGAACGAGACAACGCGTCGAGGTTTCAAGAGCCGCGAGCAGTATGTCGGATCGGTCGCCGCCGGTTACCACCGCCTTGTTCGGCACCCGGCGGAAGTAGCTCAATGCGCTCTCCACGTTCATCGCGCCGATACAGAACCGCTCAACAAGATCGTCCAGATGGTCCTCACCGGAAACAAGGTCCCCATCCAGCGCCGTGCACAGTTCGCCCACGGTTACCGCACCCAGTACCGGATCTTCCGGCATGATACCCAACGTGGCGATCCCTTGTTTTCTTAGAAAAGGCAGCGCCAACTCACGCACCATCTCAACCTTGTCCGGATTTACCCGGTTCACAATTACGCCGATCAGCCTGTCGCCGAGACGCTCCTTGGCGTCGAGAAAACCGTCAACCGATATGTTCACGTACTCGAACCGGTCGGTCAGAATAACCTTCGAGTCCGTGTCGTTTATGAGATCCAACTCCGCACACCCCAGGAACCTCCCGTGGTGCAAGTTGCCCAGACCGTTCATGAGCACGATGTCTTTGTCCGCCGATACGTTCTTGAAACCCTTGAGCATCTTTGCGTACAGACCGCCACCCTTGCCCTTGAGCGCACGAGCCAACAACCCCTCCGTCAGCACGACCGGACACATATCTGTCAGCTTATCTTTTATATCGAGCGCGTCCCTGAAAAAGAGCACGTCCTCGTCCGTCAGCGCACCCTCGTGCTTTATGGGGAACACTCCCACCGGCTTGAAATACCCCATACTGATCCCGTCATTTATGAGCCGTTTCGCAATACCAAGACACACCACGTTCTTCCCAGAATAGGTCGACACAGAACCGACAAACAGGGGTACCATTTTCAGTCTCCTTCCTCGATCGTGAGTCTGGCGTCAATCGCCACAGCCTCACGCCCTTTCGGAAAAACCACGAGCGGGTTTATGTCCAGTTCCACTATCTCCGGGAAATCCGTGACCAGCTGGGATAACCGGAGCAAACCTTCCTCAATCGCCTTGACGTCAACCGGTTCCTCGCCCCGAACGCCGCTCAACAGCGCATATGACCGGATTCCGGTCACCATATCGCGCGCGTCATCCCGGCTGATCGGCGCTATCCGAAACGTTACGTCTTTCAACACCTCCACGTAAATTCCGCCGAGCCCGAACATGATCATGGGGCCGAACTGAGGGTCTTTGGTCATGCCGAGAATAACTTCTTTGCCACCGGAGATCATCTCCTGCACCAACACTCCCAGCACACGAGCTTCCGGCATCACACGTCTTGCTCGACGCGTCATCGTCAGAAACTCGCTCTCGACCTCCTGCGTGGTTTCCAGACCGACTTTCACGCCGCCTATGTCCGATTTGTGCAGTATCTCCGGCGAGGCGATCTTCATGACGACGGGAAATCCTATTGTCTCAGCGGCCTCTGCCGCGGCCGCAGCCGTGGGCGCGAAAATGCTCTTCGGAAGTCGAAATCCGTAAGCTTCTATGATCTCGCGCGTGTCACTTTCTCCGAGGGCCCGTCGGCCTTCTTTCAGCGCCCGCGCGATCGCTTCTTGCACTCTGCCGCGACCCACTTTAAACCGTTTCGTCTTTCTCTCGGGCGAATTGCGCCACTGCTGGTACTTCACGAGCGCCTCGAACGCGGCGACAGCCCGTTCCGGATAATGATAGTTCGGTATCTTCACGGCCTTCATCGCCTCTATACCACCCTTGACGGCTGCACCACCCATGAAACTGGCGATAACCGGCTTGCCTCCGTCGACGAGTTCCGCCACCGATTGTCCCGTATCCGAAGGATCGCTCATGGCTTGGGGCGTCAGGATAACCAGCGCCCCATCAACGTTCGGGTCATTGAGTGCGAGCTCGACACCCTTCTTGTAGCGCTCAGCATCTGCGTCACCGATAACGTCAATCGGGTTGTACAGCGCCGCCGTGGGCGGCATATGAGCGCGCAGCTCGTCGATCGTGGCCTTGGTGAACGAGGCCATCCTGGCCTGTGACCGTTCCACGGCGTCCGCAGCGATAATGCCCGGACCGCCCGCGTTGGTGACTATCGCCAGGTTCGGCCCTTTCGGGAACCGGCCCGTGGTGAACACCATGGCCAGGTCGAAAAGCTCCTCCACGGTCCTGGCCCTGATAATCCCGGACTGGGCGAACGCAGCGTCAATAGCCTTGTCGGAGCCGGCGAGCGTGCCGGTATGCGATGATGCCGCCCGTGCGCCCGCTTCCGTTCCACCGGATTTGGTCAGGATAACCGGTTTTTCTCGCGAGACTTCCCTCGCGACCCGCATGAATCTCTGACCGTCTTTGACTCCCTCAATATATCCGAGTATAACGTTCGTGCTCGGGTCGCTTCTCATGAACTCCAGCAGGTCCACCTCATCAATATCGGCCTTGTTGCCGAGGCTTATGAAATTCGAAAACCCTATACCCTCCACCAGCGCCCAGTCCAGTATCGCCGTGCACAGAGCCCCCGACTGGGAGAAAAAGCCGATGTTGCCCGGTTCAGGCATACCCCTCGCGAACGACACGTTAAGCTGCGAGCTCGTGTCTATCAGACCCAGGCAGTTCGGTCCGAGCATCCTGATCCCGGCGTTCTCGACGTTGGTCCTGAGCTCGCGCTCGAGTTTAGCTCCGTCCGGTCCGCTCTCCTTGAAACCGGCCGAGATCACGATAACAGCACCGACGCTCTTCTCGACGCACTGCCCGATCAACCCGTTAACAAACCTGGCTGGAACAACGAAAACCGCCAGGTCTATCTTCCCGGGAACCTCACGTAGCGAGGAATAGCAGCGAACTCCGAGGATCTCATCAGCCTTCGGATTGACCGGGTACACGGCACCCTGGTACCCGTATTGCAGGATGTTGTTGAGAACCGCGTGACCGACTTTGCCCTCGTCGCGCGAAGCGCCAACGACCGCCACGGATTCCGGCTGAAACAGGTGTGACAGCATTTCGCCCCTTCCGACGCCATCCTTACCGCGCAGCCACCTTGTGAACCTACCAGAACCGCATTTTATCACGTTGTTGCGAAGTTGCGCAAGCATTTCAAGGCAGAAGGTCTCGCGAAATAGCATCTTTCCAAGGATGGCGGCCGTCATGCGCCTCAATGTAGGGGAGGCCCTCGAGGCCTCCCGCGGGAGGGTACAAGACCCTGCCCTGATATGGAATGACCGTGTCAAGAGCCATCCTCGCGCTGTGTCATGGTGGTATTTGAGGTTGTGCGCTGCTCAGCGCATCTTCGGGAGGTGCGGGA
>Ga0180438_10009140_pt1 | contig 12422 bp, 11 predicted proteins | sample SS_ome_12_FD_132455 | JGI IMG/M metagenome (GOLD analysis project Ga0180438, IMG submission 132455) | Hypersaline lake sediment archaeal communities from the Salton Sea, California, USA - SS_3_D_2 metaG | ecosystem: Environmental > Aquatic > Non-marine Saline and Alkaline > Hypersaline >...
AGCTCCGATTGGTATCCCCATTATCGGTGAGACGAACCCGGCCGCGGGCGTGATTGCCACCAGTCCGGCGACCGCCCCCGTTGCCACTCCGAGCAGGCTGGGACGCTGGTGCAGCCAGCTGAGTATCATCCACACGAAGGCCGCGGTCGCGGCTGAGATATTCGTGGCCACAAAGGCACTCGCCGCCAGACCCCCCGAGGTAAGAGCACTCCCGGCGTTGAAGCCAAACCAGCCGAACCAGAGGAGACCGGCTCCGATGGCCACCATGGGGATGTTGCCCGGTTCCATCGGCTCGCCTTCCCGGAAACCCCGCCGGGGACCGAGCAGAGATGCCAGGGCCAGCGCGGAAACACCGGCAGCGATGTGGACCACGGTGCCTCCGGCGAAGTCCAGGGCACCCAGCCTGGCGAGCCAACCACCGTCGCCCCAGACCCAGTGGGCCACCGGGCAGTAGACAAATGTCATCCAGAGCACGGAAAACACAAGAAGGGCGCTGAACTTGATGCGTTCCACCACGGCGCCAGTGATGAGTGCTACTGTGATGATGGCGAACATGCCCTGAAAGACCATGAAGGCGAGGTGTGGGATGGTAGTCGCATACACACCTGAAGGCGCCTGTCCCACTCCGGCAAGGAGCACGAAATCAAGGCCGCCTATAATGCTGGCGCGGTCCGGGCCAAAGCTCAGGCTGTAGCCGTAGAGCACCCATAGCAGACCTATCAGGCCCAGTGCCGCGAAGCTCATCATCATGGTGGACAAGAAGTTCTTCCTCCTCACCATGCCGCCGTAGAACAGGGCCACTCCGGGGGTCATCAGCATGACCATCGCGGAAGACACCAGCACCCAGGCGGTAGCAGCGCAGTCTATCATTGTCCTTCCTCAGCAGAGTCTGTTGTCTTCAGTATGATGGTCCGTTGTTTCCGGATGATTACGTCCCGGTTAAGTCTGCGTTACAGTCTGCTTCATCATGTTGCGGTTGACATGAGGTGCCACTTGATTCCAGCCCTACGGCAATTCTCAGAAACCATCGGCCCTGAGCACGCATCCTCAGTCGTTCTGGTGGAACCGGTAACCCACATTCCTCACGGTCTCGATGAAGCTATGCCCGAAGGCTTCAATCTTGCTCCGGAGTCTCCTGACGTGCACGTCTACCGTTCTATCACCACCGAGGTAGTCGCGGCCCCACACGTGGTTGAGCAACGCGTCGCGGGTGAAGACACGGCCGGGATTGCGGGCCAGGAACTTGAGCAGCTCGTATTCCCTGAAGGTGAGAACCACTGTCCTGCCAGCGATGGTGACCTCGTACCGGGCAGTGTCAATGCTGAGGTCACCGAGGGTAATGAGTTCGGTGCCGTTCCTCTCCGCGCTCCTGCCCATGAGGCACCTTATCCTGAGCACCAGTTCGCGCAAGTCATATGGCTTGACCACGAAGTCGTCACTGAAAAGGTGGCCGTTGAGTCCGCAGATGGTCTCAAGCCTGCCCAGAATGATGGTCGGGGCATGAAGGTCCTGGATTGCCGTCCGGGAGAGCGCCCTTATTCCCGCGTGACTGTCGGCGTCCAGCAGGACAAGGTCCGGAACCGTGTGCCCGATTTCATCTGCGTCTTCAAGGCATGAGCAGATGACGCCTTCTCGGCCCAGCTCATCGGCCAGCTCTCTGAGGGCCTGGCTCTCATCGGCTACCATTGACACCCTGGTAATCGCCCACCTCCATGACCGCTAGGGAGTGTACAGTCTGCCATAGGGACGAAGCGTGCGCGGGGACAGCTTGATGAACCTCTCGTTCAGTATCTCATCTGCCTGGTATCCGAAAAGGCTGGCAAACTCGTGGACGTACTGTGCCAGCACGCGACGGTCCTCTTCGTCGAGCCCGGCAACTCCGACTTCCCTCCCGAGCTGGTGGTCCTGGACGCTGCCCCGGATGTAAACGACACCACCGTGCATGCCGGTACCGATGAAGTTGGCCCTGTGGGCGTTTCCATTCAGGGTGAGGCCGAGCATTATCAGGACGCCGCCGGCCATATACTCGGCAAGAAAGTCCTGGGCGGTGCCGCCGATGACAATCACCGGCTTCTTGTCCCCGTACGCCTTCATGTGGATGCCGGCCCGGTACCCCACATCCTCTCTGACGAAGACCTTGCCGCCCCGGGCAGACAGCCCCAGGATGTCCCCGGCACGCCCATGGACCACTATCTGGCCATCGTTCATGGTATTGCCGCAGCCGTCCTGGGCATTGCCGTGCACCACGATTCTGGACCCATTCATGAACGCCCCCAGGTCATTGCCGGGAGTCCCGTATATCTCAATCTCTATTGACCGGTCCAGGTTGGTGCCGATGTACCTTTGACCGGAGACGTTGCACAGCTGCACCTTCCTGACACCCTGGGCAGCAAGGCGCCGCACCTGGAGGTTCAGGTCCTTGTAGTAGACGCCGCTGGCATCAATCCTGGCCGGGTCTCCTGTCTCTATCATCTCATCTTCCCGCCGCCCTTACTCCAAGGACATCAAGCTCGGTGTCGGTGAGGCCGACGCCCCTGAGGTGCAGCCGGTTGCCGCGCAGGCTTTCCAGGGCATTGATTCCCATGCCGCCGAGCATGTCCTTCAGTTCCAGGCTCCAGGCACGGAGAAGGTTGGCCAGCCGCCTGGCGCCGATATCCGGGTTTATCCGCCTGGTCAGGGCAAGGTCCGTGGTGCAGATGCCCCAGGCGCACCTGCCGGTGTGACACTGCTGGCAGACGTGGCAGCCGAGGGCAATCAACGCCGCCGTGCCAATATAGACGGCATCAGCTCCGAGGGCGATTGCCTTGGCTACGTCACCGCTGTTCCTGATGCCGCCGGAGATGACCACCGAGGCCTGATTGCGGATGCCTTCCTGCCGCAACCGGCTGTCCACCGACGCCAGGGCCATCTCGATGGGAATGCCCACGTTGTCCCGGATTATCTTTGGCGCTGCTCCGGTGGCGCCACGCAGCCCGTCGAGAACGATGATGTCTGCTCCGGCGCGCACCATGCCGCTGGCAATCGCCGCAGAGTTATGGACTGCGGCAATCTTGACCGATACCGGCTTGGTGTAGTTGGTCGCCTCCTTGAGGGCATAGATGAGCTGGGCCAGGTCCTCGATAGAGTAGATATCATGCTGAGGTGCCGGAGAAAGAGCGTCTGTCCCGGTGGGAATCATCCGGGTCCTGGAGACCTCGGCACTCACCTTCTCCCCGGGGAGGTGCCCGCCAATGCCTGGCTTCGCTCCCTGGCCAATCTTGATTTCCAGCACACGGGCCGCATTGAGGTAGTCGGAATGCACCCCGAAACGTCCCGAGGCAACCTGGGCAATGGTGCTGTTGCCGTACTGGTAGAGGCTGGCGTGCAGGCCCCCTTCTCCAGTGTTCCACAGGGTACCCATCTCGGCGGCAGCACGAGCCAGGGAGCGGTGCACGTTGAGGCTGACGGCACCGTAGGACATGGCGGCGAACATCACCGGCACCTCGACTCTCACTTGCGGCCATAGCTCCGTCTCCAGGGTGGTACCTGCCGCCCCTAGCTTCACGCCGTCCGGCCTGCGCCCGAGGTAGGTGGTCAGCTCCATCGGTTCACGCAGCGGGTCAATCGAAGGGTTGGTCACCTGGCTGGCATTGAGCACCAGATGGTCCCAGTAGATGCGGTAACCCTTGTCATTGCCCATGCCCGTGAGGAGCATGGCCCCGCCTTCGGCCTGCCTGAGGATATCCTCGATTACCTCCGGGGTCCAGTTGGCGTTCTGCCGGTACTCAAGTCTACTTCGGGACACCGTCAGCGCCCCGGTAGGACAGAAGGTCACGCAGCGATGGCAGCCGACGCAGTTCTCGGAATGGCTCCGCACTTCGTCATCCTCAGTGTCATAGCAATGGGTCCCAAAGGTACACTGGTTGACGCACACCTGACACTGGATGCAGCGCTCCGGGTCCCGCACTATTTCGTATTTCGCCGGCAGGTAGGTCTTCACGGTTTCTCCCTAGATTCGGACCGGGATTCCCAGGTCGGCCAGGTGCCTCTTGGTATCTCGAATCGAGTACGCTCCGTAGTGGAAAATACTGGCGGCAAGGACAGCATCCGTCTTGCCCAGGACAAGGGCCCGAAAGAGGTCTTCCGGTGTGCCGGCACCACCACTGGCGACAACCGGGACGGAGACCGCTTCGGAGACGTCACGCAGATGGACGAAGCTGGTCCCTTGGACCACTCGCCCGTCTTTGACGTCCAGGCAGGGGATAACCCTCTTGGTCAGCACCTCATGTCTCCGCGGTGGCAACCACCTCGGTGGCGGCTACCAGCTGTTTCTGCAGTGGCCTGCCGGTTCGGCCGATGACCGGTTCGCCACCCATGGGAGACCACACCCGGTCCAGGTCGGGGCTTATCAGGCGGATGGCGGACTCTTCGGATGAGAGGTAGAGTATGCTGCCCTTCTCCCCGACGGTCAGCGGTCGCAGCCTGATTCGGTCGGTCAGGCCGATCATCTCACCCTGGTGGGCAATAATCACGGTGAACGGTCCATTCAGGAGCAGACCGCCGTACACCTGGCGCAGGGCGGTCAACAGCTCTCGCTGTCCGGCTGGCCGGCGCTCGATTTCCTCCCAGAAGGGAGGGGCCACGATATCGGCGAATACCTCCACCGGCAGACCGTGTTTGCGCATCACCAGGTCCACTGCGTAGGCGACCACCTCGGTATCGGTCTGCATGGTGCAGTGATAGCCAAACTGCTCCAGATAGCGCCGGTTCGCCCCGTAGGATGAGATTTCACCATTGTGGACCACGGACCAGTCCAGGATACTGAACGGGTGTGCTCCACCCCACCATCCAGGGGTGTTGGTCGGGAACCGCCCGTGCGCTGTCCAGAGGTAGCCCTGGTACTCCTCCAGGCAGAAGTGCCGGGCGATGTCTTCGGGGTAGCCGACACCCTTGAAAATGCCCATATCCCTGCCGCTGGAGAAGACGAAGACATCCGGCAGCGTGGTGTTAATCTGCATTACCCGCGCCACCAGGTAGTCGTCCTCAGACCGTCCCTCGAGCCGCTGCCGCTCCACATCGACGAAGTAACGCCAGACCAGAGGTGGGTCGACAATGTTTGGTGTCGGTCGTGTCGGCACCTCCTCGGCATGGACAACGTCGAAAGAACTGCTGAGGAAGTCGTCAGTCATCCGCTTCCCCTGCGCGCTGAGGAACATGATATGGAGGGCGTACAGCTCGGCATACTCCGGGTACAGACCATATACGGCAAAGCCACCGCCAAGGCCATTCCCACGGTCATGCATGTTGGCGATTGCCCGGATGATGCCCTCTGCGGAGAATCTCTCCCCGGAGGTGTCAATAGCGCCAAAGATGGAGCAGGCGTCAATCACCTTATCATCGCCGTGTGGGTTGTTAAGCTCCTGGATGTCCTTCATAATGCTACCGCCTTTCGAGGTGCTTCTAACCGTGACCGCCATATCTCTTCCGGCAGGGACACAAGGCCGAAGTCATCAGCAACGAGCGCCTGGGCGAAGCCGTCTACATCGACTCTGTCCTTCATCAGGCTGTAGATGATGCCGGAGCGTTCGATGTCGCCGCTGAACACCATGCCAACGACAAGCCCGTCCTTCAGTATGACCTTCCTCCGGTATCGGTCCCTGTTCCGGCTGAGCACTGTGTAGCCTTCGTCTGGTGGTGTGCTCAGTCCCGCCGAGGCGATGGCCAGTCCAAAGTAGTGCAGAGAATTCATCGTCGTGCTCCCCGCGTACTCGGTATCCACTCCGGCCATGTTGCGACCGGCAACCCTTCCCCCGGCATAAGCGTTGGGCCAGATTGGGGTGACCCGGTTCTCCCTGTGAATGAAGTCATAGGCCTCAGCAGCGTCGCCACAGGCATAGACGCCCGGTACGGACGTTTCCATGTGTCGGTTGACGACGATGCCACGGCCCACCTCTATCCCGGTGCCGGACGTAATCCCGGTGCGCGGCTGTACACCGATGGCTACGATCACCACCTCACAGGGTATCGGCCGGTCGTCGTCCAGCACCACACCGGTGGCTTCACCAGGCAGATAGCTGCTCACCCCGCTGACGGTACGGCCAGTGATTATCTCAACGCCGCAACCGTTCAGAGTGTTCTCGACCAGGGCTGATGCTTCTTCGTCGAGGACGGTGTTCAGTATCCGTTCCTTCATCTCGACGACGGTTACTTCGACCCCTCTCTTCACCAGTGCCTCGGTTACACTCATCCCGATGAGACCACCACCGATGACCACAGCCCTTGTCCTTCTCCGGTAACGATCCAGATACCGGTCGAGTGCCATAGCGTCATCGAGTGTAGTGAAGTTGAAGACCCCCTTGAGCCCGGCGCCATGTATGCCAGGGACAACGGGGGACCCTCCAGTAGCCAGCAACAGCTTGCCCCAGGCCAGGGTCCTCCCGTCATCCAGTTCGACGGTACGAGCGTCGGTATCGATTCCGGTCACCTTGATGCCAAGATGGATATCAATGCGATTCCTTTCGTAGAAGTCTCCGGGCCGAAACAGCATGCTTTCCAGCGGACGGTGTTCCGCCAGGTAATCTGAGATGAGCGGCCGGGAATAGGCTGGGTAGGGCTCTTCGGATATCACCGCAAGTGACCCGGCATGGCCGGCCCCACGGATAGCTTCGGCGGCTCCGATGCCCCCGGCCGAGTTCCCGATAATCAGGTATTCCAGCCTTTCTGTCTCTTTCATGATGTCATGCCGCGTCCAATTCTTAGCCAGGCTACTACCGCAGAGCGATGTGACGAGCGGTCATGCAATGCCGCTCCAATCTCTGCACTCGTCAGAGCATCAGCAGGCCGGTAGAGACCGCCAGGGTGATGCCGCTTTCACTCTCAGTAGCCTAGTGCTCTACCTTGACCTTCACGATGTTCTGCCGGGCAATACCCACCTCACCGCCGTCTTTCTTGACAAAAACGTGCATCAGGCCCATTACTTCATACTGCCCGTTTCTCAGGTTCGCGGTGTTCCACCTCACCGGGAAGTTCCCACGTATGTCATCGGACTCCCCGATCTTTATCCATGTATCTGCATTCTTCTTGCGATAGTACCAGGGGTTGGTTACCCTCATGATAGGTCCTGTGAGACCCAAATCCTCAAGCTCCTTCCGCAGCAGGTCTTCACTGAATTCCTCCCGCAGCAGGACACTGCCGGAGTACTTCTCTAGCACCTGTGACGGAACAATGTAGTGTGGTCCCCAATCGTGTGACATCGCGCACCTCCGCTTCATAGAATGTATGTCAGTCAGGCAACAATCACTCTGTTTCGGTGCCAGGTCTCTTCCCTAAGCTTCGACATACACAAGTGCTTCGTTGGGGCAACCAGCGACGCAGGCCGGTGTGTCTTCCCCGGGACAAAGGTCACACTTCACAATCCTGCGCTGTCCAGCATCGCACCTTATGGCGCCCAGAGGGCAGGTGATCACGCACATCCAGCATCCGACACACTTGTCTTTGTCGAAAGTGACGACACCGCTGTTGAACTCTCTGGTTAGAGCCCCGCTGACGCAAGCGTCAACACACGGAGCTTCATCACAGTGCTGACAGCGCACTGAGAAGCTCACCGGGAGCCTCTCTTCTATCCTTACGCAGGGCAATGGCCGGTGCACCTCTCGCTTGAATGCCTTTACCAAGTCTCTCGAACTGGAGTGCCGGACCTGGCAGTAGATTTCACAGAGGTGACAGCCCATGCAGGCTTCTTCGTTGATGTAGACTCTCTTCATGGTCTCCAGACCCGTATAGATATGCGGCTAGCGGATGCCGTATACCGCATTGTACCAGGCCTTCCGTGATTTGTCAATACCCATTTTACGCATGCACGCAGGTCCGTTCGGCCTTACGTGCCAATCGCGGGCACGCCCTGGCGGCAACATTGAGGTATCGATGGCCGCATATTATCGTCGCCGGTAGATGCCGCATTCCCCCGTTACTGACCGGATACTGGCGCGCAATCGGCAGAATGTGCATTCCTGAGGACATGCCCGCACACGTGAGGTTCACAGTCCCGGACGTGGTCTTGTGCCGGTGCCTCGGCGTGATGCACCGGCGGGGTCGGAGTCTTTCTCTCTCTGGGTCAGTGGGCCTGCTCGTGGAGGCGTGGTCAGATGCGACTGATTGTGCGCTGGAATCCACCCGCGCCGACAGGCGGCCGCCAATGAGGCGGCACGACGGGAGAGCTCCGCGTGGGCAAGCTGTCAGGCTGACGGCAGAAGGAGACCGACTGGCCAGGCGGGGGAACGGGGGAGATACTGGTCTTCCTGGTCACACAATGGCAGTCAGGACGACAGGCCGCAATCCTTGACGATCCTGGAGAGCCAGAGGTCGGAGTTCTACGTTAGCAGGGAAGCTCATGGTCAGCACCCTCTGCGCGTCTTTCCTTGGAACAAGGATGAGTAACTGATGCCACGATACGGCTTCGGCGGGCAAGAGGAGTTGCGCCATTGGCTCACCCGTGCGCCTCACCGTGACCCGTTGGCCGCATCCTGTCCCCTGGTGGGCCAGGCTATTGAGTCCGGTTGAGGTCTCAGAATGCCTCTCCAGCTAGTGCTACCGCAGTGTCAGACCGCCGTCGATTACGATAGTCTGTCCGGTGAGGTAGCTGGAAGCGTTGGATGCCAGGAATACCATGGCGTCGGCTATTTCGTTCGGCTGGCCGATGCGGCTTAGCGGAACTCTCGCGGCCATGCCAACGAGTTGCTGTCTGGCCTCCTCGTCCGGGAGGAGGGCAAACTTGGCGTTGAAGAGGTGGGTGTCTATCGGCCCGGGGGCGATTGCGTTGACGCGGATGTTGTGCTGGGCCCACTCGACGGCCATGCACTTGGTGGCCATCACGACCCCGGCCTTGCTGATGGAGTAGGCGCAGGTTGGCACTTCCGGCTTGATGCCGCTGATGGACGCTACGTTGATGATGTTGCCGCCGCCGTTGTCCTTCATCACCCTTGCCACGGCCTGGCTCAGGAAGAAGAGGCCCTTCAGATTGAGGTTCATGACCGAATCCCAGGCCTTCTCGCTGAACTCCATGGCCGGCAAAGCCACACTGGTACCGCCATTGTTCACCAGAATATCAATCCTGCCGAACTCCTCGACTACCCTGTCAACCAGCGGCTGTAGCTGGTCTATCCGGCCTACGTGCGTCTCGATTGCCATCGACCTGCGCCCCAAATTGCTGACGCGGTCGGCCACTCTTTCCAGTTCCTGCAGCTTTCGGCTGGTTACGGCCACATCGGCCCCGGCGTTGGCCAAGGCTATGGCGGTCGCCTCACCGATACCCCGGCTGCCTCCGGTCACCAGGGCGGTCTTTCCCTCCAGTGCAAACTGCGTCAGGTTCAAGATGCTGTCTCCTTTCATTGGCTTTCAGTACTCAATTGCAGGGCATCACCGATTGCAATGGCCGTTTCTATGGTTCTGATCATCAGGCTCGCATAGATGTGGGCAAAATCGAAATCGTCATGATAAGGCTCACCGGTACAGGATACGGCCTGTAGATTGAAGCATCATCTTCTTGCTGTTGCCACTTGCTGTCCTCATCCGGTCTGGCTTACAGAGCGTCGGCCACGGACAGGGCCAGCACTTCATTGGTGCCGTCTTCGATCATAGCCGCTCGCGCGTCCCGGAATATCTTTTCAATCGCATATTCCTTGCTCAGACCGTTGCCGCCGAAGATTTGAATTGCCTCACTGGCTACCTTGAAAGCCGTTTCAGTACACATCCACTTCCCGGCCATCGTATGGAGCATGGAGGATGAGCCGCTCATGGAATTGTACAACTGGAGTCTGCGAGCGAGACTGCGGGCAGATTCCGTCATCATGAACATCTCAAAGAGCTTCAACTTGATGTTCTTGTGTTCGATAATCGGTACACCGCCCTGAATCCGGTGTCTTGCATAGCTGATTGCTTCGTCGAGTGCCGCACGGGCCAGACCGCCGAACATGACAGCCATGCTGCCCATAGGGAGCCCTCCGCCGCCGAACAGGCCGCTGCCTCCGCCGGCGCTTTCCGAGGCCGGTCTGGGCGTCAGGATCATGTATTGCTTGGGCAGATGAACGTCATCAAAGAAGATCTCTCCCTGGTTCAAGGGCCGCTGCCCAATCTTGTTCAGGGGTTTGCCTCTGGTGATACCCGGCAGGTCCAGCGGACATATGGCTATGCCCTGGCCCTGCATGCCCCTGGATGGATCAAGGCCCACATGGAGCAGTGAATGGGTGGCAATCGTGCCGTTGCTGACCCAGGCGGATTTCTGACCGTTGATGATGTATTCGTCGCCCTCCAATACACCTCTCAGCGAAGGCCCGCATTCCGGTCTGTCACCACCGAGGGACCAATCGCCGCCGTGCTCGGGCTCGGTGATACCCCAGCACCCGATCAGTTTGCAGTCCTTGTCTTCCACATACTGGCGCGCCAGGTCCTGCAATTCCGGCACCGGCAAGAACTGGCAGAAGGTAAACGGCATGCTTGCAACACCCAGACTGATAGCCAGGCCCGCGTCTGCATAGCCCATTTCCTCGAGGAGCAGTATTCCCATCATGGGGTCCATATCTTCGGCCGTTCCGCCGATTCTCTTTGAAAAACTCGTAGCATGAAGGCCGAGTTCCCGGGACTGTTTGAACACGTCCCAGAGGATGGACCCATCGGCGATGACGTCCGCCGGATCGCCGAGTTTGTCCAATTCGATGCCGGCCGGTCGCATGACTTCCGCACCGAATTTCTTGACCATGTCCCGCAGGGCTTTCTGTTCGTCGGTCAGATTCAGGTCTATTTCTGGATATGCCATGTTCTCCTCCTTAGATATGATTCCTCCAGAATGATCGGTTCAAGGTTCAGAAGATTGTCCTCATTCGATGTTGTATTCTTCTGTTCCACGTCGGACGTTCGATGTTCAGTCCTCAGCGTACAGAGCATCTATGAGCCAGGTCACGCGACCTCCCTGTCTGCACCCGGCCAGGTATGAATTGTAGGATACCACTTCTTCATTCAAGGTTGACCATAGAAGGTCGCTTCATCAAGAGGTCATCGCCTGGATGCTCCTGTCTGCTCTGGCCTCGTGATGTCTTTGATGAAATCCACTTCCTTCGGGTCGAAGGGGGTCCCGTCCGTCCTGAGAATATCATGGAACCACAGTGCGGGTTCGGGAATCGGATCGCCGGGTCTGAGAACAGCGCCCTGCTTTCTGAGTTCCTCAAGCCTCATGACGGATGCCCAATTCCAGTGGGTCTGGCTTTTCCCGGCCACCAGGCCCCAGCAGTAGCAGCCGACTCGATGCTTCTTGAAGATCGGGAGGCTATGGCCAAAGGTGGTCCCGAGTTCCCTGGCCATGTATTCCGTACAGATAACTGGCCTGCCCATGCCGGTTGCCTGGCGATGAGCTATGGTCAGCTCGAGACGTTCCCCCCTGTAGCAATGGAACGTAATAACGTCTGAGTGGTCTGCATTCGTCGCGATGATGCCTTTGCCGCTGGAACCGTCCAGGCAAGCCGTCAGCGGCTGTGATGGCCTCACTTGCTGCGCCCATTCCCAGGCAAGCTTCAGCAGAACAATGCTTCTGTCACCATTGCCACTCTGGCCCGCTTCGTTGTAGATGTCCCACATAAGGACACGTCCATCGTCCTTGAAGCGTGTCAGGACACCTTGCACGTACTCCTCAAGACGCTCCTTCTCACTCGCTGCTACTGTCCCGTCGTAGAATTGCAGAACGAGCTTCTGCCCCGGACTATGCTTCCAGCCGGAGTTGTGGACACCGGGAACGGGCAGCGGCTGAATGCCTATCTCCGGGTCGGGTCTGTGGCAATCGTCAAACAGAGTCAGGAGAACTCTCATGCCATGACGGGCAGCGATGCCAAGAAAGTGATCAATCCTCTGCGCAAATCCATCCGGATCATGGCTCCAGACCAGATCGTGCAGATAAACTCGCAGCGTGTTGAACCCGATGTCCTCAGCCCAACCCAGTTCTCTGTCGATTGTCTCAGCGTCGTACGTGTCCGCCTGCCACATTTCCAGCTGGTTGACCGCGGTGCTTGGCAGGAAGTTGCAGCCCACCAGCCACGGCTGCATGTGGTACCAGTGCTTTGCCTCGTCAGCAGTCCATTTCATCCCTTGCCCCTATCTACAAACGAGAAACGGCGCCACGCTCTATCATAACACTTGGTGCTTCCGCTACCCTTCCTTTGTCACTACTACCACTACACCTCCTGGACCTGAGGACCAGAAGGCGCCCATCTCGAAGCCATGTCGAGTTTCCAGGCATGAGTCTGGTCCTCCGGTCTGGCATTTCCCATTTCAACTCACAATGAGGCATCCTGACCTTCATTGCTCTTGTCAATAGTGGTCGGTGATTCCCTGTTCTGGGACGCGTGTTCGGCTAAGACCTGGTCTTGTTGACATCCTTGGAGAGGGCTTCTTTGATGAAC
>Ga0180438_10009141_pt1 | contig 12421 bp, 11 predicted proteins | sample SS_ome_12_FD_132455 | JGI IMG/M metagenome (GOLD analysis project Ga0180438, IMG submission 132455) | Hypersaline lake sediment archaeal communities from the Salton Sea, California, USA - SS_3_D_2 metaG | ecosystem: Environmental > Aquatic > Non-marine Saline and Alkaline > Hypersaline >...
GTATACTAATCTTAAAAATGTTCCTGAAGCGCTACATCTTACCTCCCTTGAAGATCTTGATCTTTCGGGAAATTGGGGTATTAACCTTCCAGAGAAATTTTGGAGTCTCCCAAACCTTAAAGGGCTTAATTTGGCGGATACTAATCTTCAAGATGTTCCTGAAGAGTTAAAAAATCTTACCTCCCTTGAATGGCTTAATGTTTCGGACAACAGAAGTATTACCCTTCCAGAGCAACTTGTTAATCTCAAAAATCTCTGGTGGATTAATGTAAAACACAGCAGTTGTTCCACTAAATTTATAAAAGAGGCGCGCCCTGACATTGAAATTATTAAAATGTAGAGAAGTCTAAGTGGCACGCTGTTACAGACAGTCTCACAATCAGCAGTTGAACGCCGCATTATTTGGCCTTAAATGCGTAGATAACGAGAGCGGAAGCTACCTGTTGCCCCAATTGCTCAACGTTCTTGTTCACGCTTTCTACCCCTAAGAGAAAAGAGGTGAGAGCGGGCCTATTGCCAGGAGGGCCGAGAGTGTCAGGGAGAGAGAGGGAAGGTTTGTCAACACCCCCTTTTTCTGGCAAAGGCGATGGTGGTGGTTGTGGTTCTATGGGAGTTGTCATCGTATCTCTTCTTTAAGGTTCTCTATCTCTTTTTGTATTTTAGGATCTCTCGAGAGGCTCTCTGCTATTGCAAGGCTGAGCTTTGCAGCAGCTATGTTATTAAGACGTATGTGGCAGCGCGCAGAGTAGATATGGCAAAAGGGGTTAGCATTATCTGTTTGCGATGCAAATGAGTAGGCAAGAAGAGCTTCGTTATATTTTTCCAAAACATATTCTGAATTTCCAAGTCCAATCCAAAAGAGCGTATAAGCGGGGTTTAAAAGAGAGAGCAGACAAAAGAGACCGCTTGCCTCTTCATAGTGCTGCTGCTCATAGACATGTCGCGCTACTTGGTAGAGGGTCTCGAGAGTCTCTTGGCTGATTTCTAACACTTCTTGGAGAGAACCTCCCTCTCGCATACATTCAAAAGCTGGTTCCATGTTTTTTGTTAAGAGAGCGGCAATACCAGCCATGTCCCCAAGAGCTTGAGAAAATACCTTTTGGTCAGCATGGGGAAGTATTTGTGTTAGATCTGGAAGAAGACGGACAACAAGAGCAATAGCCTTTTGTATCTTGCGAAAGATACTTGAGAGCCGCTTTTTGGTTGTGTCTGCACTAAAAAGAGGATCTATATGAGAGATCTCTTCAAGAGTCTCTTCTACCTCCTCATACCACTCTTCTAGTTGTTCCATATTTTTTCCTCTTTTGATTTTTTATTCATAGTTGGCGCACTAGTTTTATTAAAGAAAATTCAGATAATTCTTGCCAAAAAAGGGGTTTCGGAACAAATCGAAGAAGAGAGCCGTGTAGGTGTAAATTAGGGTCTCTTTATGGGTGAGCCGATGCCACACATTCGTCCTATGGTCGAAGAGGATCTGCCTACTATTGTGAAAACAATTGGTGAGGCAGATGCCAAAACAAGTCTACCCAAACCTCTCCACGACAGTTTGGATCTTCGATCCTTTTTAGAAGATCGCCTTTGGATTGTGGAGATATCGAGGGAAGTAGTTGGCTATATCCTGCTGTGGCGCCTTTGTGAAGAGGATCGATCGACAAAAATTATAGCAGCATTTAATCCTACTATTACAGTAGATGGAGCAGTTACAGCTTTTAAAAAGCTATTAGAGGCTCTTTTTCAAAAAAGGCAGTTTCAGAAAATTTCCTTTATGGTCCATCCTGACCACCATTTCTTTTTCACTGTTGCTCGAAAGCTCTCTTTTTTCCTCGAGGGAACACTGCGAAAACATCTTTTAGTAAATGAAGAGCGGTATGATGTAGCTCTTTTTTCACAGCTTTTAAATGAAAGAAGAGAAGAGAAACATGCAGGATGTTGTCTTGAGAGCTTACGAAAACAGTCTGCTTTTGACAATGTCTCTCTTATAGTTGTTAGAGCGGTTTTATTGAGATTGGTAGAAAACGATATAGAAGTTTTGCTTCTTAAAAAGAGTGAGACCCTCCCCTTTCCTGGTTTAGAAGAGCCGCCAGGAGGTAAAATATATAAGCATGAGAGTTTTTCTCATGCGCTTAAGAGGATTGTCAAAAAGGAGACGGGAATCTCTATAACAGATGAGGTTCACTTTTTGACCTCTTTTGATTTTTCTACAGAAAAGGGCCAAAGGGTTCGTGAATATGTCTTTCGAGTAATGCCAACTTCTTTGGAGATCACTATCGACCCAAAAACATATGAGTCGTATCACTGGATTCGTCTGCAAGATCTCCCCTCTACCCCTCTTCATCCAGATCTTGTTCAGGTTCTATCTACATGCTCTCCATCAGTATCATATGAAAGCCAATCTCCTGCCCCTGAACACGAGGCAACACTCGAATGTGTACATCCTCCCACACCGCAGCTTGAAGAAGCACTGCTCTCCGGTATCCATTTAGATGCTTATGCAGCTAAAGGCTATTCAATGATCGAACCGATAGGTGTTATCCTTCGAGATAGCTCTTCTCGCATTGTCGGTGGAGTTATCGCAGACATTGAATATGGAGCTCTTTTCATTCGAAGAATCTGGATTCATCAAGATTGGCAGCGTACTGGTTGGGGAAAGCGCCTTCTTACCCGTATCGAGCAAATCGCTAGAGAAAAAGGAGTTCTCTTTATATCCGCTCATTCCATGGATTGGGAGGATCTAACCCTCTTTCAGCAAAGTGATTATTATATTGAGAGTCAGCAAACAGGATTTGCAAATTCTTCACGCTGTTACTTTTTTCGAAAAGATTTAAACCCCTGATTGAGACCCTATCTCCCTCGTAGGATGGCTGCAGGAAACAATCTACTTTGCGAAAGTTCCTTGGCTTCGGTTAAAAACTCTGCCTTCGATCATCCTACGAGGGAGATAGAGTCACAATCAGGGGTTAGACTGAGTCGAAAAGAGCAAGATATGAATGCAGTCGAAAGGGCGAGATGAGCCCTTTTTCAACAGCTTCAGGAACTTTACACCCCTCTTCACCTATGTGCCAACAGTTATGAAAGGCGCAGGGCTGTTCAAAAATCTCTGAAAAAGTGTTCCGAAGGTCATTTTTTTCAAGATCCCAAATACCAAAGCTTCGTATTCCAGGAGTGTCAACACACCATCCCCCAAAGGGAAGTGCGAGAAGTTGCGCAAATGTTGTGGTATGAGCTCCCTTGCCGACTGCTCGAACAGACTGTGTTTTAAGAGAGAGACCAGTAAGAGCATTGATAATTTCACTTTTTCCTGTTCCAGATTGCCCTGAAAAGACAGAAGTTTTCTCTTTAAGAGCTTTTTTCAGAAGCTCTAACCCCTCTCCAGTTTTAGCGCTTATGAGTATTGAGGGAATACCAAGAGAGCTATAAAGACGTTGGTACTCTTTGACGAGGGATGCTTGTTTTGGATAACGTTTTTTTAAGTCGAGTTTATTGAAAACGATAAGAGGAGAGAGATTTCCTTTTTGAGCGGCTATAAGATAGCGATCGATAATGGTCGTTTTGCAAACAGGCTCTGCTAATGAGACTGTGATTATCACCTGGTCGACATTGGCAGCGACAAGTTGTTGCTTCTTTCTATGAAGATGTTCCTGGCGGCATAAAACCGTTGTTCTTGGAGCAACCTGTTGGATAACCCCGCTTATTTCATCTAAGATAAAGGTCCACACATTATCACCAACGATAATTATATTTTTATCTTTTGTGCGCTCTTGCTTTAAAACCCCTCGTAAAGAGCATGTGTAGATCTTTTTTCCAATAGCCACTTCAATATTTTTTGATCTGATTCGAACAACCTTGCCGAGCTGATGTTGGGAAGAAATAGCTCGTTGAGTAGGGCTCTTTTTTTGGTCTGTCTTTTTGTATTTGGAGCGGTCTTTCCTAGAGGCGCGTTTGCGCTCAGATCGCATCTCTCGTCTTGATGGAGCAAAGAGCTCTTCCCAGTCTTCTGCTTTTCTCATGGCGACCTGAGTGTGTATAACAAAATAGCCCCTGCTTGAGCGACATTGAGAGATTCGATAGGACCGCTCATTGGAATGGTAATCTGGTGGAAAGAGTGAGAGGAGGGGATTTTTGCTCCTTTCGCCTCATTTCCTAACACCAGAAGCCACCTTTTTTGCTGGGGAAATGTCTGAATATCGTCGCCTACAAGGTCGGCAACAAAAAGAGGGATATTAGTTGGAATATCCTTCCAAGAGCAAGGGAGGATGGTTAAATCAAACTGACTCCCCTTTGCTGCTCGGATCACCTTTGGGTTCCAAGCATCGCACGAGGGTTCTATTAAAAAAATAGTGCGAACATTGAAGGCGAGAGCTGTTCTCAGAAGTGTTCCGACATTGCCAGGGTCTTGTACACCATCGAGAATAAGGCCTGTTGAAATCTTTGCAGGAAACCGATTGTTGGGAAGATCAAATTCAGCAAAACAGCCCTCAGGCGTTACGACATCGGAGATTTTTTCTGCAATGGCCTGAGAGATAATGGTGGGATTGTGTTTTGAGAAGAGATTGAGATGCTCTTCTGTAATAAAAATCTCTTTTGGACTGTGGCGTTGTACAAGGTCTAGAAGTAGATTTTTCCCTTCAACAAGAACAGTTTTTGTTGACTGGCGATACGACTTTTCTTTTTGCAGTCGAACAAGATGCTTTACCTTCTCATTCGAGAGGCTTGAGATTTTTTTCTCTCTCATGAAAGCCTCTCTTTCAAAAGATTGAGAAGTTTATTTTTATCTGTAATTTTTTTCTCTAAAGAGAGCTGAAAAGCCTTTTGAATATAGTTGCCCATCTCTTTTCCAGGTTTTATGCCAAGAGCGAGCAGATCATCGCCTCCTATCAAAAAGGAGTTTGTTTGGAGCTGTTTTACCCAGAAGGAGAGTTCTTTTTGTCTTTTTCTGTGAATCTGTAAAAAGTGCTCTGGATCTTTTGTGGCGCAGGCAAAGGTGTGTAAACAAAGATCTATATCTGGTCTTGCATAGAGAGAGACAAGGCTTAATTCATCTTCTGGAAGGGATTCAAGCAGAGAAAAGGTTGTGATAATATCTTTTTCTTTATTGGAAAGATGAAACTTTTGTACGAGCTCTTCTCTTTGTTGCGGGATGAGCAGGCACAAAGCCGCAATAAGAGAGGGCTCTTTACATCTTTCTACTCTTTGGAGGCGCTCTTCAAGCTCTTTTTGCGGTAAACTTTTAAGATTGGGAAAGAGTGAGAAAAGAAGAGAGCATTTTTGTAAATCTCGCAAACAGGGTGCCAGAATAGACTTTACAACCATCTTTTGAAGCTCTTGCCACACTCTTTCTGGTGAGACAGCCTCTATAACATGAGGGCTTTCTTGACAGATTGCTTGCCACGTTTTTTCCTCTATAGAGAATTGAAGGGCGTGTTTGAATCTGATAGCTCGTATGATTCGCAAGCGATCCTCTGTAAATCGATGGTATGGATCGCCTATTGTTCGAATGAGCTTTTGAGCAATATCCTCTCTTCCTCCAACGTAGTCGTAGAGTAAAGATGTCACTGGATCGTAAAACATGCCATTGATAGTAAAATCTCTTCTTTGGGCGTCTTCTTGGGGAGAGGAGAGAAGCTTGACATTCGTAGGATGGCGACCATCAACATACTGATCATCCGAGCGAAATGTGGTAACTTCAAACTCGTGGTTGTGGCTGCGTACGCGAACAACACCAAATTGGACTCCAACAGCAATTGATTGAGGAAACAGCTTCATCACTTTTTCAGGGTGGGCATCTGTTGCGATGTCGATGTCTTGGCTCGGATGTCCTAAGACAAAATCACGCACCCATCCTCCAGCGAAAAGGGCGGTATATCCCTCGTGTTGAAGTCGTTCGACCAACTGTTTTGCGATCTGTTCGTGAGAAAGGCTCATATGCTCTGCTTCAAGTAAATTTAGTGCTCTTTTTAAAAAGCATAACAAAATCTCTATGCAAAGGGAAAGAGTAAGGGGGCTATTTCATTATCTTAGCCGAAGTCAATGTTTTCCGAGAGAACGTAAAAATCAACTCAAAGCAGGATTTTTTACTATGTGCCACGGACTAATGCTCTGTTGATTAGTGTAATTAGTAATAATTTCTTTGACAGTAGGTTGACGTAGGTAAGAACGCTCTTTTGGATCTATGCATAACCCCTCTTTTAAAATTGAGAGACCAGATTGCTTTATCCACTCTAAAAGCTTTTTTGCTTTATCATCTTCAGTAAAAGTGGAGTCAATTTTTTCCTCTATCTCGTTGCAGCTTGCATATGGACCTAGTTCTTTCTTGATTCGATCCAATCGTTCATCAGAAACCAGGTTGTGACTATATTCTAGATCTGATGCATCGAAAGAACCTTTCCAAAGATGCTCAATCGTAAATGCCATCATAGTACTAGATAGAATGGCATTGTCACAAGAATCTCCATCCTCATACATTCCTCTAAGCGAAAAAGGGGTCCAGAGTATTCCACCACCGTCAATATTCACCCATATCCCTTTATTGTACGAGAGAGAGATGGGGTGGTTGAATCTAACAACAAAAATATTATTAATCCCTCCAGCGCTCATTAAAAGTGCTTCTAGTTTTCCCCAGTTTTCAATTGCATGTTTTATTTCACTATGTGAACAATACATTTCTTCGGTGGCGTTGAAATTGCTTTCAATAGCGGGAAGCTGCGCCGCTTTTCTCCCAGCAAGAGATGCGGGGCTACTTTCGGTTGTATTCATAACAGGCTCTTCTGGAAAAAAAGCTGTTATTGAGTTTGCTTTTTCAATTTTCGGATCAAATGACATAATAGTATTCCTCTAAATTTGAGCAATTATGTTGAAAAGGTCTTACAAATACAGCAACGTTTTTCCTGTAAATTCTGTCCTCGTTCTTCATATTTTTGGGATAACGTATCCCGTTCACAAGGTCGTTTGAGATAAGATGGTCTTTCTAAAAAGCAAATTATTCAACGCTCTCAACTTGAGTCTAACCTTGGTGGACTAGTGATATTATAATCTTAGACTTACATTTTCTACAAAAGGGTGGGAATCAAAAGACACGCTTTCATATGATATTATCTTCTTTATATTCAAACAGTTATTTTAAAAAGTATGACCTCACAGATTCAACGACTTGATTCATTGACCATTGATAAGATCGCAGCTGGCGAGGTGGTCGACATACCGGCCTCGTGTGTAAAAGAGCTTGTCGATAATGCATTAGATGCTGGAGCAACAGAGATTGTTGTCGAAATTCAAGTGGGTGGACGAGAGCTCATTCGGGTTACTGACAATGGCTGTGGCATGTCTACAGAGGATCTTCGCCTTTCTATAGAACGCCACTCTACATCAAAGCTTCGAAGAGTAGAGGATTTTGAGCATATAACCTCGTTGGGATTTCGAGGAGAGGCGCTCTCTGCAATTGTTGCGGTCTCTCATATGACAATACGTTCTGCACAAGGCTCAACATCCCTTTGTCCTGGAGCAGTTTTGGTGGCTAAAGGAGGAGAGGTAGAATCTGTAACACAGACTCAAGCTCTTCCTGGCACATGTGTAGAAGTGAGTTCTCTTTTTTACAATGTTCCTGCCAGAAGAAAGTTTTTGAAAAGCCCTTCGAGAGATACACAAGAGATTGTGAAAACACTCACCAATATCGCCCTTGCTGTTCCTTATGTCTCTTTTCGTTTAGTTGCAGATGGAAAGCAGTTGCTTTCTCTTGAAAAGGAGGAAAATATAGAGAGCAGAATACGAACATTACTTGGAAAGCCATTTGAAGCAGATAGCTTGCAAGTTGCAAAGAGTTTTGATGGTGTAGATGTTCGAGGGTTGATCATCTCTCCTTCCCATACACGATCCACACGCTCTGGCCAGCATGTTCTTGTAAATTCTCGCCATGTGTACTCTCTACCTATCTCATATGCTGTTCGATCAGGCTATGGCACAGCATGTGAAGATGGCAAACACCCTCTCTTTGTCTTGCAATTGACATTAGATCCAGCCTCTGTAGATGTGAATATCCATCCCCAAAAAAGAGAGGTGCGTTTTTCTGATGAGGCGTGGATAAAAAGAATAGTTCAGGAGGCTATCCAGGAGGCCCTTTTTGGGTATGTTGGTGGTGTAGAGATCTCTCAGCCTTATTCTAAGCCCCAGTTTTCTTCTAAAGAGCAAGAGTATACACCCCTTTTCCAAGAAGATGAGAGCATTCAGCAAGAAGAGCTTTCTTTTTCCATCCCTGAAAAAACGAGACACTGTGTTGCTGTTGTTGATGATTTTGCTCTTATTGACGAGGGGGAAGAAAATCTGCTTATCTTGGATCTTAAAAGGGCGATGCGTTCTGTAGTCGCTTTTGATCTCAAATCGGAAGACGTATCTTCAGAGCCGTTATTATTGCCGATTTCTTTTGATTGTTCTCCAGATGAAGCCCATCTGTTGCGCGCGAGCTTGCCAGATTTTGAAAAGATTGGGATTACCATTCGCTCTTTTGGCCCACAAAATTTTCTCATAGAGGCAATTCCTTCTGGAATTTTTGAGGTAGATATGCATAAACTTATTTTAGAAATCCTGCATGGGGAAATATTTGCTTTGGAAAGATCGAAAGATCAGTTTTGCAAAAGATACTCAGCACTTTATGTGGCGGCTATGAAAGGCCTTTTCTCGCCTATTTCTTCACAAGTTGCTTTTACCATTTATCAGCAATGGCAATCGCGAGGGGCTCCTCATTTTGCCCCTGATGGTTCTCTTTGTGTGGGATATCTAACTAAAGGGGCGCTTCAGGAGATTGTTTCCAAAGGAAGGTAGCAGATGATACTCGAAGAGATACAGAAAAAGATTGAAAAGAGCGATCTTTGTGCTCTTTTGATGATTGATCCGACCAATCTTAAATATGTGACAGGCCTTACCCTCTCTTCTGCTGCTCTCATTATTACATCCTCTTCTGCGCATCTTTTTGTTGATGAACGTTATGTTCTTATGGCTCGCAAGCTTGAGATCGACCTTCAGATACATTCTGGAACAAAATCCGAGATAAAGAGTGCAATGGAACCAGTTCTCAAAGAGATTCAGGGGGATATTGGATTTGATGGGAATCAAATAAGCTATGAATATCACAAGAAGCTACTTCAAAGAGTTCCCTCAATAACACTTGTTTCCTCTCCTTCATTTTTTTCTCAGCTGAGAAGACAAAAAAATTCCGAGGAGATTTTTAAAATAGAAAGAGCCTGTCAGATATGCGAGAATGGACTCATGCATCTTTTGAGTTGCCTAGAGCCAGGGGTTACGGAAAAGGAGCTCGAGCAGGAGATAAAACTTTTTTGGCTTACCCATGGTGCTGATAATACCGCTTTCCCAATGATTATTGCTTTTGGTCCAAACAGTGCCTGTCCTCATTGGACCTGTTCGGACACACCATTAAAAAAAGATACCATTGTTCTCATCGATATTGGTGTGGAAAAAGATGGATATAATTCCGATATGACGAGAATTATTTTTTATGGAGATGTTGACGATGAGCTGCGGGCCTGTTTTTCACATGTAGAAGAGGCGTTTCATAGAGCTGTAAAGGAGGCAATACCAGGGGCGTTGCCATATGAGCTTGATAAATCTGCTCGTGAATATTTAGATTCGTGCGGACGTGGAGCTTTTTCTCATGGCCTTGGCCATGGAGTTGGAATGCAGGTTCACGAGCCTCCTCGTTTAAGCCCAGAGAGCATAAATGAGGACGCTTTACAGATTGGCGATGTGATTACAATCGAGCCTGGACTTTATATCGAAGGAAAAGGTGGTGTGCGCCTTGAAGATACTTTTGCTATAGAGGCCGAAGGTGCTCGGAGTCTCTGTTCACTGCCTGCAAAGCTTATAGAAATTCCAGTTTAACACCTAAGTTGCGTGATTATTCCTTTTTAGAAGCTGGAAATATCCAATGCTCAAACAGGTATCTAGATACGCTTTGAGCGACCTTCTCTCCTTCTGCTGCTGCTTTGATGGCACTGATGTGGTCTTTGTGAGCAACTTCTCCACAGGCAAAAAGGCCAGATGTCGAGGTCTGTCCACTCTCTGCTTCGGTAATAATAGCGCCACGAGAGTCGATAGAGACCAGTTTTGAGAATATTTTTGAATTAGGCATCCAGGGGATGTCTAAAATAATCCACGAAGCCTCTATCTGTTTTTTTGATCCTTGCCGTAGGTATTGAAGGAGAAGAGTCTTTTCTTTGTCTGTTATTTTGTCGAGACGGTCGTAGAGAACATGTTCGATATTTGGTAATTTTTGAGCTAGTTTTTCAAGAGGAGAGTGTGTAATGGGCCTAAAATTTCGCGTAAAACAGTAGACTTTTTTAACGCGGAAAGAGAGCTGAATAAGACTCAAGAGATAGGTTTCATCATTGGCAACAATAATAGCAGTATCTGAAGGCTGGAAAGCTGTTGTCATCCAAGGCCTGGGCAAAAAGCGGTTTTTTGTAAAAATAGGCATCTGTTGAGGTTCTTGACCTGTTGCGATAATGAGAGCGTGCGAAGAAAAGGTTCCTTTGTCAGAGGTGATTTGGAATAAGTTTTGGCTTTTAGTGATTTTCGTTACTTTTGTGTGATAGAGAGAGAGTTTGTTTTCAGCTTGAGATCCAAGGGTTTTTAACAGATCATTATATGAGTTTGGGGCACCTCCTGGCCAATTTGAGAGGGGGTTTTCAATCTCTCGCCACTTTTTCTCGGGATCATCACAGACGATGACATCATATCCCATTTTAGCGCACTCTATCGCACAGGTTAATCCTGAAATCCCCCCGCCAATCACAGCAATAGGTACTGGCTTTTTTGGAAATGGTGCAGTTTGTGGTGAGAGGCCTTTTTCTTCAATGGGTTCTTCTACGTTCTCTTCTTTTTTTTGGTTAGCTTGTTCTGAGAGCTCCTTGCTGGGCTCCTCTTCGCCTGCTAAGAGGCCGAAGGAAAAAAAGAGTATTAGGAGGAAAACTTTTTTCATGCTTTTTGTTCTTCGATAAGTTTTTGAATAATATCTGCTGTATCTGGAGGAGAGAGCGGTTCTTGGGGTTGAGCTGGAATAATGGTGAGAAAATCAAAATAGGGAAACTCTATAGCATCTGTTTTGGCCAAAATTTGATAGGAGGTGGCGCCTTCTTCAAGAGGAAAAACATCTGTGACAGTGGCAACAGGGAGCCCACGAGGGAAAAAGCCATCGAGACCACTGGTTTCTAAAAGATCTCCGGGTTGAATAAGGGGGACTTTTGTATCTTGTACATCTCTTTGTCCTGAGCGAAGATCTCGTCGTGGTCCCTCTTCATCGCCTGTATCAAAATTAAAGCCAATACCTCTCCACAGAGTTGGTTGAGAGGGGTGATCAGCTCCTTGAATCTCTCCCTTTGCTAAGCGCATTTCAGTTTGTGGTGGGAGGGATTGAATAAAACGGGTAAGAAGGCGCTGTAGTGGAGGGAATAGATCTGATCGCGAGCTCTCAGGTGAGTTTTCTAATGCTTTGAGAAGCTCATTGGCAGCGTAAAAAGACTTTCGATTTGTACTGTTTGTTCGTACAACGCGAACAGCAGGGTGAACTGTTGGATCTGAAAGAAGGCGAATTCGGCACGAGTGGTCAGCTACAAAATCCACAATACCAACGAGAGTATTTCCAGAGAGGACAGGACAATTTTTTGAGATGCAAAATGGGGCTTTTGTTCGCGATCCAGCATTAATCCAAAGGGTATTGCTCCAAGATGTCTGTGCTTGAAAGAGAACAGGAGCAACGAGATAGGGAAATGAAGTATCTTCTTGCGAAATCGCGCTTTTTAGCTCTTGGTGTTGATTTTGGCTCCATGCTTGAAGGCTGAGATTTGTTGTAGGGCTCGCTTTCGGGCTTTTGGTTCCTATACACCATGAGAGAAAAGAAGAGCCTACATGTGATAAAAAATCGCCCGCTCCTTGTGGCAATGAGAGAAGCAGCACGCTAATAATCCATGGCGTGTATGATGTAGATGGCCAGTACATACAACCTCAGTATAAATTGACAAATTAGCCTACACTATTTTTCGCTAACCTTGCAACTTAGCTCCCAATTGCTGCCCTCTTTCCCTCGTAGAATATGCTTAATTTTTTTAATAAACCCATTAGATACAAATTAAATCAAAAAGCAAATTGCTTTTACAAAAATAGGCAAGCTCTTGAAAATTCTTTTCATGAGAAACAAAAAGAGGTTTTGTGTCTATCTCTATACCTTCACAGGCTATATCAAGCAGTGACCCTGAGCATGCTCAGCCTTTTCAAGAAAGTCTATGTCCTTCTTCAGTGGAAATATCTGTTCAGGAAGTAGCTGAAACGACATTTCTAGATTTATTGGATGAGGATCCTTACAGCGCTATTTACAAAACTCTAGTTCCTTATTTGTCTGAAAAGGACTGTTACAACCTTA
>Ga0180438_10009142_pt1 | contig 12421 bp, 11 predicted proteins | sample SS_ome_12_FD_132455 | JGI IMG/M metagenome (GOLD analysis project Ga0180438, IMG submission 132455) | Hypersaline lake sediment archaeal communities from the Salton Sea, California, USA - SS_3_D_2 metaG | ecosystem: Environmental > Aquatic > Non-marine Saline and Alkaline > Hypersaline >...
ACTATCTCTTGAATATGAATTAAATTTATTTTTTTATGGTTCTAATATATTTAAATATATAAATTAATGTTTATTTAATTTTTATCTAAATAATATGGAATTTATCAATTTTTTTTTGATTTATTTCATTTTAGAGTTCAATTAAAAATAATTATTAATTGGAAATAATATTTTCATTAACTAATTACACTTGATAAAATGGTGTCTATGAAGTTAGAAGATTATATACGAAATGTGCCCAATTTTCCCGTTAAAGGCATTCAATTCAAAGATGTTACTACCTTATGTCAAGATCCTATAGCCTTTAAGGAATCGTGTGATAGAATCATAAATCACTATAAATTGATGGGTATAAATAAAGTTGCTGCGATCGAAGCTCGAGGGTATGTCTGGGGTGGTGTAATTGCCTATTATCTCGATTCAGGTTTCATTTTGATTAGGAAACCCGGCAAATTGCCTGCAAAAGTCATAAGTGAGACATATGAATTAGAATATGGAACAGATACGATTGAAATGCACGAAGATGCTATAAAAGCAGGGGAAAACGTCTTGATTTTCGATGATTTATTAGCAACGGGAGGAACAGCAAAAGCTGCATGTGATTTAGTAGAAAAGGCGGGAGGAATAGTTGCGGGAGTAGCATTTATTATTGAATTAACAGGCAGTTTACATGGCAGAGATAAATTAGAAGGCTACGATATTATCAGCTTAGTTCAGATTCCCGTAGAGGAATAAAAACAACTCTATTACTCTTTTTTATTTTTTCATCTTTTATAGGCTTTCTATCCCTAAAAGTTGGTTTTTAAAGAATATAAGTCTGAAAATTTAAATAATTCTAAGTACTTTATACTCACAATATTAAGTTATAGATATCAAATGAAGTGTTTCTGACTATGACTCTAAAAAAAACTCCTTTCTATGAAATTCATAAGAAACTAGGGGCACGTATGGTGCCTTTCTCTGGGTTCTCAATGCCAGTACAATATCAAAGTATTATTGAAGAGCACGAAGCTGTTCGCAATAATGCAGGTATTTTTGATATTACTCATATGGGTGAATTCATATTAGAAGGAAAGAATGTGTTTGATTTTCTTCAATACATTATGATTAACGATCTTAATTTACTCGAAGTGAATAAAGGTCAATATTCATGTATGTGTTATGAAAATGGTACGGTGGTAGATGATCTTGTATATTATGAAGAGACGCCTACAAGGTTCAGAATGATTGTTAACGCAAGTAACATTGATAAAGATTTCCAGTGGTTAAATGATCACATCGGAGAATATGATGTAAAAGTAACCAATCTCTCAAGAGAGAGGTGTAGATTAGCTTTTCAAGGTCCTAATTCAGATGAATTGATGCAAAAATTAGTTGATGTGGATTTGTCTCAAATTAATCGCTTTTACTTTTCCCATTGCAACCTTAAAGGTAATCCCATATTTCTTGCGCGTACTGGATATACTGGAGAAAGAGGTTTTGAGATTTCTTTCGAAAATCAATATGCTGAGAATGTATGGGGTTACTTACACGGCACTGGGGCTAGTCCTGCGGGATTAGGAGCAAGAGATTCATTAAGATTAGAGGCTTGTTATTCGCTTTATGGTCATGAAATTAGTAATGAAATCACTCCCATTGAAGCAGGTCTTTTTTGGTTAGTAAAACCAAAAGCTGGAATAGATTATATTGGGAAAGAGATACTCCTAAAACAAAAATCCCAAGGAACCGAGAGAACCTTAGTAGGATTAAATTTATTAGAGAGAGGTATTATCCGAGATGATTACAAAATCTTTTATAAAGGTAATCAAATTGGATATGTTACTTCTGGGGGATATTCTCCCACATTAAAGAAAACAATTGGTTTAGGATTAGTAAAGACACAACATAGTGAGATAAACACTGAAATTGAGATTGAAATTAGGAAAAAACTAGTAAAGGGGATAGTTGCAGAAATCCCTTTTTATCGTAATGTATAATATTAATCAAAAGAGAAGTGTGAAAATGGATTATAAGTTTCCTAAAGAGTTGAAATATACAGAAACTCATGAATGGGTTTTATTGGAGGATGAAGTTGCGACTGTAGGTATCACTGACTATGCGCAACACCAATTAGGCGATATTGTTTATGTTGAGATGCCAGAAATAGGAATGATTTTTGAGCGAGAAAGCATCGCAGGTGAAATTGAATCAGTTAAAGCGGTTGGGGAAATTATCATGCCTTTATCGGGGGAGATTATGAAGACAAACTCTAAAATTATTGACAATCCCGAACTTGTGAATTCCTCTCCCTTTGAAGAGGGCTGGATCATGAAAATAAAAATATCCCATAAAGATGAGATAGAGAATCTTATTTCTGTAGAAGAGTATATTAAAGTTGTTGAAAGCGAAGAAGCATAGGTTGTATCTAAATATATATAATTTTTTATAGTTAATTATTGAAGGTGGTTAAATTGGATTTTATTCCACATGATCAAAAAACAATTCAACAAATGTTAGATGTAATTGGACTTAAATCTATTCAAGATCTTTTTCACGATATTCCTAAAGATCTAATATTAGAAAAGCTAGATTTAGGTGCCGGAATTTCAGAGTCTGACCTTTTTAATGAGCTAAATGAGATATCCAAGAAAAACAAGATCTATAATAGTTCATTTTTGGGAGCCGGATGTTATTATCATTATATCCCCTCATTAGTCGATTTCATTATTAGTCGCTCTGAATTTTATACTTCATATACTCCATATCAAGCTGAAGCGAGTCAAGGTTTCTTACAGGCTATCTATGAATATCAGACCATAATTACAAAATTAACTAAAATGGATGTAGCGAATGCGAGTATGTATGATGGATCCACTGCCCTTGCTGAAGCAGCACTTATGGCTACACGTATTACAAGAAAAAATAAAATCTTAATGATAGAAGGAATTCATCCCGAATATGTTGAGGTTGTGAAAACTTACTGCTGGGGTCAAAATATTAATTATGAAATAATTGAATTGGAATCCTTAGATTCAAAATTAGACGAAGAGTATGCAGCTATAATAATTCAAAGCCCTAATTTTTTTGGAGATATTGAAGATTTAAAAGTTATAGTGAACGCTGTAAAGAATAAATATCCTAAATGTTTGGTTATTCAAGTAATGACAGATCCAACATGCTTAGGTATTTTAAGTCCTCCGGGTGAACTTGATATCGATATTTTTGTAGCAGAAGGTCAACCATTTGGAATATCACCATCTTTTGGTGGTCCTGGACTAGGTATTTTAGCTACAAAAAAAGAATATTTGCGCAAAATTCCAGGAAGGTTAGTAGGAAAAACAAAAGAATTGAACGGAGAAAAAGAAGGTTTTATACTCACTCTTCAAGCCAGAGAGCAACACATTCGCAGGGAAAAAGCTAGCTCAAATATTTGTACTAATCAAGCATTATGTTCTCTTGCGGCATTGATATATTTATTATGTATGGGAAGAACAGGATTAAAGGATCTTGCTTATCAAAACATTCAAAAGGCTAATTATACAAAAAAGAAACTACTAAATATTCCAGGTTATAAAATATTAAATAACAAACCCACTTATAATGAATTTTTATTATCATGTCCTGATTTAGATTCACTTATCAAGAACTGTGAGGAATTAAATTTGTTACCTCCTTTAAAAATATCTAAATATTTTACTCATATGATAAATGTTGCGTTAGTGTGCATTACTGAAATGAATTCTCGTAAATCAATAGATCTATTTCTTCAAGCAGCAAAAAATTCAACTTCGGAGGAGAAATAAAAAGTGAAGCCCCAAACACCTTTAATATTCACAAAACAAAACAATCTTGCATCAAATAATTATATTCCTCAATTAGATATCGAGGAAACTGATGATATTGATGCAATTTTACCCCGAAAATACCGAAGAGATGATTTAGACCTTCCAAATATTCCTGAAGTCGATATTGTACGCCATTACGTTGAATTGAGTAAAATAAATTATGGTGTTGATACAGGAATTTATCCTCTCGGATCATGCACTATGAAATATAATCCGAAGGTAAATGAATTAATTTCCCGATTACCCCACTATTCTCAACTTCATCCCTTACAAGAAAATAATCAAGGAGCCTTAAAAATTATTTTTGAATTATCTAAATGTTTATCTGAAATAACGGGCATGGAAGGTTTCACTCTTCAACCCGCAGCAGGTGCTCATGGCGAATTAACAGGATTACTAATTATGAAAAAGTATTTTGAATACAATAAGATAGTGAAGAAAAAAATAATTGTACCTGATTCTGCACATGGAACTAATCCTGCTTCCGCGAAAATGGCTGGATTTTCCATCATTGAACTAAGTTCCAATGAATCAGGTGAAGTACCACTTGATCAATTGGAGTTTGCCATGAAAGATAAGGATGTAGCAGGTATAATGCTTACAAATCCAAATACTTTAGGAGTATTTGATAGAAATATTAAAGAAATCACAAAAATCGTCCATAATAATGGAGGATTATGTTACTATGATGGTGCAAATTTAAATCCTATGCTTGGAATATGCCGACCTAAAGATATGGGTTTTGATATAGTTCACCTTAATCTGCATAAAACCTTCGCTACACCCCATGGAGGGGGCGGACCTGGTTCAGGACCAGTTGGAGTTGTTGAGAAATTAATACCATATCTTCCAGAGCCTTATCTGATTACTGATGATAAAAAAATTGTTTGTCGTGAGAAATCTAAGATTTCTATCGGCAGAGTTAAAGCATTTTGGGGTAATTTTGGAGTATTAGTAAAGGCTTATGCATACATCTTATCCTTGGGAGCTGAGGGCTTAAAAAAAGTTGGGCAATGTGCTGTATTAAATGCAAATTATTTACGAATCAGACTCCAAGAGAAATACCATCTTCCATATAATAGGATCTGTCAACATGAATTTATACTCTCTGATAAAAATCTTCCCAATGGCATTACTACAGAAGACATAGCTAAAAGAATCCTTGATTATGGAGTATATACTCCTACAATTTATTTCCCCCTTATTGTGAATGGAGCAATGATGTTTGAACCAACAGAAACTGAATCAAAAGATTCATTAGATGCATATACCGATATTTTATTAAAGATCTACGAAGAGGCTGCAAAAAATCCCGAATTATTAAAAAATGCACCTCACAATACTCCAGTGGGTAGATTAGATGCAGTCACTGCTGCACGGAATCCGATTTTACATGATTAATCCTAAGAACAATATTAATTATAAGATTGATCCTTCGAGCTGATGTCTACAAGAACAATCCCTCTCGATATCAATCTTTGGAATAGTTTTCTCTAATAAAGTTTTAAGATTAGATACATTTTCAATTTGTGTTTGTAGTACCTCGTCAACGTTTACATCAATATTTTCGATCTTTGCTCCGCAGTTAGGGCAAATATCTACAATTTCTACTATTCCGCAATTAGGACATTTCGCTGCCCATACATCTAAATCTGTTACCATTGCGATACAGCAATAACATAATTCTTTTTCTGCGGCTAAAACAACTTCTGGATAAGCTGTCATACCAATGATATCTCCACCCCATTGACGATAAATTTTAGATTCAGATCGGGTTGAGAAGCGAGGACCTTCAATACAAACGTAAGTTCCTCCATTTTGAATGACCATATTATCAATTTGCTTACCTGAGATATAAAATAAATTATTCAAATATGCACAGTATGGTTCAGCCTGGCCTATATGACAAAGTTCTCCCCCTTCATAGAAAGTATCAATGCGTTTTTTAGTTCGGTCAATATATTGGTCAATCATAATAAACTTTTTTTTTTGATGCTCCTTCTTAAGTGAACCTACTGCTGATGCGGAGATAACATATTTTACGCCTAATTCCTTCAGAGCCCATAAATTAGCTCTATAATTTATTTTATGTGGTGGAATAACATGCCCTATTCCATGGCGAGAGATATAAGCAATGCTCTTTCCCTTAAATTTCCCAATTATGATCCGTGATGAAGTGTTTCCAAAAGGAGTATAAACTTTAACCTCTTTTGGGCCTTCGAGGGAAATCTTGGAACCAGTACCTCCTATTATTGCAATTTCAGTTTTATCTTGCATAAGTTTTTCAAATTCTTTTATTTTGATTTTCATTAAAACAAAATAAAATAAAACGTGAGTAATTTTAAATATTATAAATTTGGAATTTTAAAATTTAAAAATGTGATTTAAATGGTCAAAATAGGAATTATTGGTGGTTCAGGATTAGATAATCCCGATATATTAAAGAACGTAAGTGATAAGCAAATTACCACTATATACGGTGATCCAACATCTCCTCTCAAATCTGGAAAAATATATGACTTTGAGGTGATCCTCATCGCACGACATGGTAGGGAGCATACAATACCGCCCACACAAGTTAATTATCGAGCAAATATTCAAGCATTGAAAAATGAAGGATGTACTCATATACTAGCTACTACTGCTTGTGGGAGCCTTAGGGAAGAAATTGGAAGGGGAGATTTCGTAATTCTTGATCAGTTTATTGATTTTACTCGCTTAAGAAAAATTAGCTTTTTTGAAGAATTCCCCCCTGGAGATGCAAAACACACAGCAATGGCTTATCCTTTTTCAGAAGACTTAAGGGCAATTTTAATAGAGAGCGCTAAAGAATTAAATTTGAAATTTCATGAGACAGGAACTGTAGTCACCATTGAAGGTCCAAGATTTTCAACTCGAGCTGAGTCTGAGATGTTTCGAATGTGGGGTGCTGATGTCATAAATATGAGTATAGCTCCCGAAGCGATTTTAGCTAATGAAGCAGGAATCCCTTATGCCGCAGTAGCCATGTCGACAGATTATGATTGTTGGAAAGAGGATGAAGCCCCTGTAACCTGGGATGAAATTTTGGAGATCTTTGGAAAGAATGTAAATAATGTTATAGCTCTCTTAACTACCGTGATTAAAAAAGCAAATAGATTGTGATAATAATAATTTTTAGAGCTTTTTTCTAAAAAATATCTTTATTTTTTCCATTTATTATATTCAAAATTATTTTTTTTCTATTTAATAAAATTATTATGCTTTTATTCATTTGTTTAGTTATAACGAAAGCAAAAATCAGTAATTTTTTATGGTAGTAATTAAATTTTTAGGCGGAACGAGGGAAGTTGGACGTTCTGCTGTATTAATAAAATCAAAAAGTGGTAAATCTTGTCTATTAGATTATGGTGTAAGATTTACAGAAGAAGATCGATTACCAATCGATACGGAATTAGGTGATCTTCAAGCTATTGCTTTAAGTCATTGTCATGTTGATCACTCTGGAGCTCTACCTTATATATATACTAAATATAAAGTTCCGCTCCTAACTAATGCTTTAACTCATCAAGTCTCGGAAATATTATTGCGAGATCTTATAAGAGTATCACGACATTCTTATCCCTTTGGATATAGAGAACTCGATATATTAAGGAATAACACAATCTTTTTAGAAAATAAAGTTCGGCATAAAATTGATGATAATTTTTATATTACATTCTATAATGCGGGACATATTCCAGGAAGTGTATCGATCCTTGTTGAAGTGGATGATAAAAAAATTTTCTATACAGGCGATATAAATACCAAAAGTACGAATTTAATAAATGGTGCAGATCCTAAAGAAATTCCAAGGATTGACTGCCTTATAACCGAATCAACATATGCATTAAAGAATCATCCCGAGAGAGAAGAATTGGAGAAAACATTTATGGAGAATGTCATCAATGTCACTGAAGATAATGGGAATGTACTTGTGCCTGCATTTGGAGTAGCACGTTCCCAAGAAATTCTTTTAATGTTGAAGAAGTATAATTTTCAAGGAAAAGTTTACTTAGATGGGTTATCAAAAAAGATCTCTGCTACATATTTCGATCATCCAAATAAGTTGAGAGACTATCAGTTTTATAAACGAGCTTTTAGTAATTCCAAATTTGTAACTTTTAAAAATAGGAAGCACATTAGGAATAATTCAAATTATGTGATGATCACTCCTTCTGGAATGCTTAAAGGAGGAGCGGCTCTTTTTTATATTAAGGATATGTTAGAAGATAAAAACTCTGCTATATATATGGTAGGTTATCAAGCAGAAGGTACACCAGGAAATAAACTTTTAGAAAGCGGTGTATTTGAATATCATGAAGATAGAAAACCGCGGACTCATACTCAAGATATGGAAATAAGAGCAAAATGCGATGTGGATTATTTTGATTTTTCTAGTCACGCAGATTCTTCTCAATTGCTTGATTATGTTGAAGATCTAGAATTTACTAATAATCATCGTGCAGTTTTTTGTATTCATGGAGACGAGAAATCTACTACGACCTTTGCGAAAAAATTAGCACAAAAAAAATATAATGCCGTGGCTCCTGAAATAGAAGAGACATATCGCATATAAATTGTAGTGAAAATAATTATTAGTTTTTTTGTAATTGAGTTTTCACTACTTGATCACATTTTTCTAGAAATAGTTCGATTTTATCAAAAGGTATTTTTGTTCCTGCTGCAGGAGGATGTCCTCCTCCCAGAACTTCGAGATCCGTCATTTTTAAAGCTTCTCTTATAACTTCCGACAAATTGAGACCCTTATCTACTAAACTTTGATGAGCTCTTCCTGATACTTTATAAACATTCTCTTCTTCGCGTTTTGCATATCCAAATAAGGGTTTACTTTTATCAATTCCGCTGGCTTCATCATAAATTAACATTGAAGCTATAGTCCCTACGATCATTTCATCGATTACGTCCTCTCCATCAAAAAATTGTATATATTTCTTTTCTTGGATAATATTATTTTCAGATAACCATCTAAGGGATTGCATAATCGATTTTTTATATTCAATTAAATTGTCCTTAGCTTTCTGATAAGCTATTCGTCTATCTCCCATAGCAATAGCAATTCCAAGTGAACTATTATTCGTTCGCCCGCAAGAATTCAATAAATTAGAAAATTCACTAAGGTCATGCAATTCTGAACCAACGATTTCATTGGTCAAAATATAGCGATTGATAATGAGATTTCTATAAATTTCACTTGGTTCGATATCAAGTTTAATTGTGGCATACTCTATTAAAGTTGAAGTAAGTTTCCTTTTTTCTTCTTGAGTCAAATCATTTAAAGTTTTTATTTGACCATTAGATTTTTCCATAATAATACCTAATCTTAAAAGAAATTTTAAGACTTTATTTGGATTTCCAGATAATCCTGCTAATTTTATATTTGAAGAGTAAGCAATTGCTTCATTTAACGGCTTTATGGATGAAAAATTTAAATCATTTATGATTTTAACATCTTCTTGGTCTAGAGCGTGCTTTAAAATTAGCGAATTCAAACCATTAAATGATCCATTCTCCCCTTTATTTTGTATGTCACCGATAGCTCCTATAAGAGCTACTGAAGCAAGTCTTTCATTTTTTATATTTAAAGTTTTGGCAAAATAATAGCATATCCCCGCCCCTGATACCTCAGAACTTCCATTTATACCGTAAAAATAAGGATTAACATGCCAGGGGCTGGTTTCTTCATAGATCTTTTTTATATCTTTATCTGTTTCATCTTTAACTTTTTGTGGGAGATGATGGTCAAGGATAATGTAAGGTGTCGATTTTCCATTCACCTTTAAATATTTTAACAACTCAAGATATTGACCACTCCCAAAATCTGAAAAGATGAGAAAATTATGAAATTCCTCTACTTTGGTTAGTATTTTTTTGATTTCACTTAATTCAAGTTGCTTGAGTACAGTGATCTGAAAGGGAATCTGTTCATTGTAGAGCGCTTTTCCCAAAATCGCGCCGGAACTTAAACCATCAGCATCTAAATGGGTATATATTGAGACAGGTGAATTAGTTCTTTTATAATTTTGAAGAAAATAGTCTCTTGTTTTCTCCAAATCAGCCAATAAAAGACTAATCTTTTCTTTGATCCCATTCATTTTTATAAAACTTTAATATAAACTAAGTTTAATATATTAAAATAAGAATTTAAAAATAAATACCCAATCAAATTTTAAGAATAAAGTGATTAAAATGCATCATGTAAAAATAAATAATCTTACTTTGAAACTCGTAGAGAAGATTATCAATAACAAGGAATTATACAAAGCAGAGATTCAAAAATTAAACAATGGCTCAACAGTAATAAATATGACTAATGCATCATGGGAGGGAGGAAAACTAGTCGGAGAAATATGTATGGGAGGTTTAGGTAATGTTAATTATTCTTGGTATAATTTGGACGGCCACTATCTCCCAAGTGTAGATGTTTATACTTCAGAACCAATTATAGCTTGTATGGCATCCCAATTAGCCGGTTGGAATGTAAAACTCAAAAAAGAAGTCGAAAAAGATGGAGAGGTAAAAAAGAAAGTCGTTTTTCAATCATTAGGTTCAGGACCAGCAAGAGCAAAAAGTAGAACTGAAAAATTATTTGAAGAAATTGAATATACAGACGATTCTGATTGTGCAATAATTGTATTCGAAACAAATAAGATGCCGAATGAAGAAGTGATGGAAATTGTGGCTAATAAATGTGGAGTAGATGCTAAGAGTACCTATTCTATTTATGCACCAACAGCTTGTTTAACAGGCTCGGTCCAAGTTGCCGCGAGAATTGTAGAAACGGGTATTCATAAGCTCCATGAAATTCATTTTCCACTGGAGGTATTGAAAGATGGATTTGGAACTACAACTGTAGCTCCAATTGCAAAAGATGATCTTGGGGCAATGGGTCGAACTAATGATTCAATTAGTGCTGCTGGAATGACATACTATACCGTAGAGGTAGAAAAAGAAAAAGAAGGTGAGCTGTTTGATCTTCTTAGAAAAGCTCCAGCAAACACATCCTCGAGTTATGGTGAACCCTTTTTAGAAACTTTTAAGAAAGCAAAATATGATTTCTATGCAATTGATCCGGGATTATTTGCTCCAGCTCAATATACAGTCACAAATATTAAGACTGGAAAAACCTTAACAGTTGGGGAAATCAATCATAATTTATTGAAGCAATCTTATAAAATTCTTTAGCAAAGATAAAATAATCTTTTTTTTATTTCATAAATTAGTTAATTCTTCTTGATATTTGATTACTTCATCAACAGAAATATCTCTATCGAAACTAATTTCTTTATGAATACCAAGATATGCGCATGCGATATTCGCTGCTGCTGCTATTTCTGCTTTCTTCAATGTAAGAGAATACTCATCAATAACACGTGAATTATTAGTCCGATTATCAATAGTATTATTTAGATAAGCGTCTTCTTGATATCTATTATTATCAAACTTTTTTTCTTGAATTTGTTGGGCTCTCTCTGATTTCATTTTGAATAATAAGAAGCCCATTTTATCTATAACTTTGAAAGGTAACTCATTTTTATCCATTAAACGAATAATGTTGTTGATATCAAAGTAATTTAAATTGTTATATTTGGCACGAATAAAACTTTTAAGATTATCGGAATCTTTTTCACACTCGATTTCTGTCCAATCATGGATTGCTAAACGCCTACGAAAAAAGATTAGTTCCCAATCTATACCTAATTCTTTTAAAAATTCAAGGAGTTTGTCATCATTTGGCTCTCTTGATTCAATCATTATAAAAAGTTGAAGTCCATAATATTTATGCTCCTGTTGCAGAAAATATGACCGTTGTTGCATTGATGCAAGGATTTTTATTTTGAAGGAATAGATATTATCACTCACGTTTTTCTTTCCGCAACTTAGGTAAATAACATTCCCTTCCTCACTAATATATTCACTATCTAAAAAGCCAAGGATACTATCAGTATTTTCTTTAACAAATTCCCTTAGACCAGTTAATGTAGGATTTACATCAAATTTCTCTAAATCTTTCTCTTGAATTGTTACATAATCGCTGATGCTTCCTCCAACCGCTAATTTAATGGAATGGAGTTTCAAATCTTTTTCCTCTCCAAATACTGATTTAAATGAATCTATAAGAGGAAATATTTCTTGTTCAAGGATTTTAATATCTGCCATTGAGGTTTCGTAAGGTTCAGGTTCATTCATTAACTTATTGAGAACAGGAGCCTCAGAAGCATCGACTTCTATTTCATAATCCTTAGCTAAATTCTTTTTGATTATACAGATTGCTCTTTTCTTCTCGTTATACATAGAGAGGGAGGTTGCATTATCAATAATCGCCCTAAATCTTTCTTTTTGGGCATTTTCAGATGCTACTGATGGGAGTTTCCGTTTTCTCATGATATTGCCTTGAATAGTTAAAAAACCTAAGATCTTATGATTAATTAATAAAGTTGTCTTCTTATATTTTTATCGTTATTAAATTATTAATTTTGATATCTTTATAAGTGCTACATGATGATTTTCATTCTTTAATAAAAAAGTACTTTATTTATTTATAAATAAAAGGAGCG